>ENA-UOJE01000388-UOJE01000388.1-human-gut-metagenome-genome-assembly--contig:-C23-NODE-388-length-52421-cov-8.379521_pt1 | contig 52421 bp, 38 predicted proteins | sample MGYA00242341_ERZ723888 | MGnify/ENA metagenome assembly ERZ723888 | reverse complement strand
GCGCGGCCGATATCACCATTGCGGGCAATGCGCTGACCTATGACGCCAAATTTCAGAAAAAGACCTTGGCCGATCTCAAGGCGCTGCTGGAACTGCCGGATTTCGGCACGGTAACCTTCTATAACGGCGCCACTGCGCTACAGGATACCGATGAACTGGGACAAGTCACCACCATTTCCATCGCCAACGGTGATATGGAAGCACAGATGTATCTGGTAACCATCAGCAATTTGTTCGGCACCGATGTCTCCTCCGGCGCTGAATCTGACAACAACGAATCCAGCGGAGGAACGTCTGAGGATGACAACCCTCCCGCCCCCTCCACCGGCGTTCCTATGGCCATGGCCGCCGTCTTGATGGCCGGCTTGTCGGCTGCGGCGGTTCGCCTGACGGTAAAAAAGTCCAAGAAGCAATAAGCAACCGGCAGTTCCGTTTCTGATTGTGTGAAATAGCCGGCGACAGAAGACCACTCTTAATCCTTTTGTCGCCGGCTATTTGAGATGCTTTTACTTTAATTAGGTTTAATGAAAGGGATGGTCGCAATGCTTACATGTGGATCGGGCCGCTTAGGCTGTTACGGCCGGCATAACCCGCGCAACCGATTGCGTCGGCGGCTGTCCCTGCTGACCGTATTGGTTTTGCTGCTAACTCTAACCGGGCCAGCCTATGCAGAGGAAGATACCGCAGGGAAAAAGCTGCAGGATTGGTTCGAGTATGGGAAGGATCCGGGGGAGGCAGCCGGGAGTGTCGGTCAGGAACCCAACTACACCGAACAGCGAAAGGTTTTTCAGAACGCGGGCCTGACCGATGCCGAATCGGGCACCTATACGCTGTCGCCTGAGAATGTCGTCTCCGAGCTCCCCGCATCTTCTCTGGAAGACGGCGTGCTGAACTGGGATGAGTCAATCCCCTACATAGAATGGACGGTAGATGTCGCCCAGGCAGGTTTGTATGAGATATGGCTGGATTACAGGCCTCTTCCCGGTTCGGATGCTGCCATTGAGCGTTCGGTCCGGATCAACGGGGAATACCAGTATGTGGAATGCCGCAACATTCCCTTTTACCGTCGCTTTACCGATGAAGCACCGCCCAAGCTGAACAATCTTGGGGACCAAGTCAAACCCAGGCAAAAGGAACTGTTCGCTTGGGAATCCGTCCCCTTCCGGGACAAGATGGGCTATTACAGCGTGCCCCTTACTTTTGCATTCAATCAGGGGGAAAACCGCATCCGGCTGGAAATGCTGTACGAACCGATGCAGCTCAGACAGGTTACGATCCGTCCCCCTTCCCCAATACCGGTTTACAGCCAGGTGCTGGCTGGCTATATGAGCAGCCATTACGCCTCCGCAAAGCAGAGCGTTAAATTCCAGGCGGAGGATCATGTACTGCACCGCAGCAACCCCACATTGCGCATGGAATCCAACGCCGACCCGTTGGCACAGCCGGTATCGGTGACCAGCCGGGTATTCAACGTCATGGGCGACTACTGGTGGCGCTCTGGCGGACAGTCTATCACCTGGGAATTTACGGTCCCGGAAACCGGGCTTTACAAGCTTTGCCTGCGTGACCAGCAGATTTGGAACGACGGTCTGCCCTCCTTTCGGACCATCGCCATTGACGGCCAAGTGCCCTTCCAGGAATTGTTGGAATATAAGTTTTCTTACGGGAAGGAATGGCGCAGCGAGGCGCTGGAGGACGGCGAGGGGAACCCCTACCTCTTTTATCTGGAGGCCGGAGTCCCCCACACCATCACCATGACCGTCACAGTGGGGCCGTTTACCGAAATCATTCAGTCGATCAATCAGGATATGCTGACTCTTTCCGAGACCATTCGCAAAATCACGATGATCATTGGCAGCAATCCCGACCTGAACTACGACTATGAGCTGTTCAAGACGGTACCGGGACTGTCTGAGACCCTGTACGCGCTGGAATGCAGCATGACGGAGAAATACGAGTTTTTCAACGCCATCTCCACCAAGTCCTCTTCCATGGCCAACAACTTTCGGCAGATCGCCCGGCAGATCCATGAGATGGGGCTGGATCCCTTCTCCATTCCCCGACGGATAGGCGACCTGCAGAATGCCCAGACCAGCCTGGGCTCCTATTACATGACCCTCTCTGAGCTGCCGCTTGGCATTGATTATTTCGTGTTCATGCCGCCGGATCAACCGGTGAAAGACTACCGTTCCAACTTCTTTCAGCGGCTATGGGCCACCGTTCAGACCTTCTTTCAATCCTTTGTACGGGATTACGATAACGTGGGCAGCGTCCACGGCGCCGGGCTGGATGGGCAGGAGTTGGAAACCATCACTGTCTGGATGGCCCGCGGCAACGAGTGGGCGGAACAGCTCATCGAGCTTTCAGATGAGTTTTTCACCCCAGAGACGGGGATACGCATCAAACTCAACGTGGTGCCGGCAGCCACGCTGAATACCGGCACAGCCAGCGTACTCATGTTTGCCCTGGCATCCGGCAACCAGCCGGATGCGGTTCTGGGAATCAGTTACGGTTCCCCCACCGAACTGGCGATCCGGGGCGCGGTGGCGGATATCAGCCGGTACGACGATTTTGACGAGGTCAGCGAACGGTTTATGGAGAAGATGTTTATCCCGCTGACCTTCCGTGGGGGGATCTATGCCCTGCCGGAAACCATGAACTTCAAGATGCTGTTCTACCGCAAGGACATCCTGCAGGAACTAAACCTGAAGCTGCCGGAAACCTGGAGCGAACTGTATAAGCAGGTGTTCCCGGTGCTGTATCAAAATGGTATGCAGTTCAACTACACCTTCGATTACAGCCCCTTCCTCTTCCAGCGTGGCGGCGCCTATTACAACGAGGACGGCACTCGATCCGGGCTGGATACACCGGAGGCTTACGCCGCCTTCAAGGAGCTGTGCGAGCTGTACACCAACTACGGTGTGCCGGTAGCGCCCAATTTTCTCACCCGCTTCCGTACGGGGGAGATGCCCATGGGGATCGCCGATTACAGCATGTACATCCAGTTAGCGGTGGCGGCGCCGGAGCTTCTGGGGCGCTGGGGCGTGGCTCAAATTCCCGGAACCGAACGGAATGGCGTCGTCGATCATTCCTTTGGCAGCGCCGGCGCGGAGGCGTGCATGATCTTTTCCGCTTCGGAGAAGCAGGATGCAGCTTGGGAATTCCTGAAATGGTGGACCAGTACCGAGACGCAGATCAATTTCAATAAAAACCTGGAGGCGTCCCAGGGGATTGCCGCCCGCTTTAACACCGCCAATATAGAAGCTTTCAAGCAGTTCAACTGGGATAAGACGAATTTGGCGGAATTTGAGAAATCCCTGGCCTGGGCCACAGAAATGCCGGTGGTGCTGGGCGGATATTTCACCGGCCGTCAGATCACCAACGCCTGGAATCGAGTGGTGACCCGGGATATCAGTATGAGTGGGGATCAAACCGACACCAACGTCCGGGATTCCCTGGAACTGGCGGTGGAGGACATCAACAGGGAGCTCCAAGCGCAGCAGGCGCAGTACGCTTTCGCCAATCCGGGCAAATAGCCCGTAAATCGATGCAGGGAGAAAGGAGGGGCCACATGACCGCAGTAGCGCAAAGAAAGCCGGTGAGCGGCTTATCCAGATGGTGGAAGAAATACGGCTCTGGCTGTCTGTTTGTCGCCCCGTTTGTCATCTTATACACCGTATTCATCATATTGCCGGTAATCATGTCTTTTATCATGAGCTTCTCCTTTTACAATCTGATCCAACCAGCCAAGTTCATCGGCTTCACCAATTATCAGACGCTGTTCATGGAGGATGACGTTTTCCTGATCTCCCTAAAAAATACCTTTGTATTTGTGTTTATCACCGGGCCTATCGGCTTGTTGCTCTCCTTCCTGATGGCCTGGCTGATCAACAATATGAAGGGTAAGAATGCGTTTGCCTTGGGCTTTTACGCTCCGTCCATCACCAGCGCCTCTACCATGTCCGTGATCTGGCTGTATATTTTTTCCTCCGACCGGTACGGCTTGATCAACAATATTCTGTTCAATCTTGGAATCATCGATCAGCCCATCCTATGGGTGACAAATCCCGACACCATCATGCTGGTGATTATCGTCATTTCCCTTTGGATGAGCATGGGCACCGGCTTTTTGGTATTCTTGGCGGGGTTTCAGAATATCTCCGCCGAGCTGTATGAGGCCGCGTCCGTGGACGGCATCAGCAACCGTTTCCAACAGCTGTTCTACATCACCGTCCCCCAAATGAAGCCGCAGATTCTGTTCGGGGTGATCAATACCATGGTGAGCGCTTTCAGCGTGTTCGACGTTTCCATGTCGGTATGCGGCCTGCCCAGTCCCAACTACGCAGGCCACACCATCGTCGCCCATCTGTATGACTACGCCTTTATCCGATACCAGATGGGCTACGCATCGGCCATCGCCACTGTACTCTTCCTAATCACCTTCTTTTTTGGCAGGATATCTATGCGGTTGCTGTCATCCAGGGCCGAGACCTGAACCATGCTTAAACCGAAACAAGCGAAAGGAGGAGACGGCCATGCAGGCCAGCGAACAAGCGGTGCGGCTCAGCGGCAGGGCCATTCGTTCCAGAATCAAAAAGCAGTTGTCTCCCGGCAATATCCTCACATATATCCTCGTTTTAGCCGTGGTCGCCTTTTCCATATTTCCGTTGTACTATATGGCGATTACCGCATTCAAGCCCATGGACGAATTATACCTGTTCCCGCCGAAATTTTATGTCTCCCGTCCCACCTGGGATAATTTCTCCAGCCTGTTGATGGCGGTAGGCAGTTCCGCCGTTCCTTTTACCCGGTATATTTTCAACAGCCTGTATACCACCGCCCTGACGGTGGGCCTGTCGGTGGTGATCTGTTCCATGGCCGCCTATGGCCTGGCCAAACTCCGGGTGCCGGGGGCCAACCTGATCTTTTCAGTGGTAATCGCCGGAATTATGTTTTCCACCCATGTGACCCAGATTCCCACCTATATGGTGGTCAACGGCCTTCATATGATTGACACACACTGGGCGCTGATCGTCCCCAAGCTGGCGGCGGCTTACAATATGTTCCTGATGAAGCAATTTGCAGACCAGCTGCCAGACGCATATATTGAGGCGGCCCGTATCGACGGCGCTACTGAACGATACATATTCTGGCGGATTATCATGCCCCAGCTGCGGCCGGCCTGGTCAACTGTGGTGGTTTTCTCCTTTGTCACCTGCTGGAACGATATGTTTGGGCCGCTGGTGTTTATTTCCAAGCCGGTGCTGCGCACCCTGCCGTTGGCGATGCAGACCATTGCCGGAGGCGTAGCCTCCGCAGCGGTGAGCCGGGCGGGCGCGACGGCGGCGGGGACGTTTCTCATGATTATTCCCACTGTACTGATTTTTCTGCTGATGCAAAAACAGGTTATCAACACCATGGTTCATTCCGGCCTGAAGGGATGAGGCGCATTTTTACCGAGAAGGGGGCAGGGCCTTTGAAAAGAAAATGCTTGTTTGCGGCGGCTGTTTCCGCATTGCTGGCGCTGCTTCTATCCCAAACGGCGCTGGCGCTGCCGGACAATTATTATGTCCTGGACGAGGAGGGACAGAAAAGCGTCACACCGGTGACCTACATCCCTGAGCGCCAGACTAACTATTTTGGAAAATACGGGGGACTGAAAAGTCCTGAGGATCTTTTCATCGACAAGGAGGGCTTCCTCTATGTCGCCGACACCGGCAACAACCGGATTCTCAAGCTGGACGGCCAGATGCAGGTAATACGGGAATATAGCGGGGAAGACAACACCCGTTTGAATAATCCCAAGGGAGTATTCGTCCACAGCAACGGCGACTTGTTTATCGCTGATACCGGTAACCAGCGCATTCTGCACATCACCCAGGAGGGGACGTATGTGGAGGAATTCGTCAAACCGGATTCGGAGCTGATCACCGATAATCTGACCTTCAACCCCAGCAAGATCGCCGTCAGTTCCACGGGAATCATTTATTTGATCAAGGGACAGCATTTTATGACCCTGGATGCTTACAACAATTTCAAGGGCTATGTAGGCTCCACCCAGGTGGGCTTTGATCTGGTACAGTGGTTCATCCGGAAGTTCGCCTCCCAGGAGCAGATTGAGCGGTTGAAAAAGCAGCAGCCCAAGCCCTATGCCAATTTCTGCATTGGAGAGGACGACACCCTTTACGCTGTATCGCTGACTGAGTCGGGCCAGATTCGCAAGATCAACGCAGTGGGGACCAATGTATTCCAGGAAAAGCTGTATGGCGAGAAGTACATCGATAACACAAACCAGCTGAAAACATCGGAATTCATTGATATTGCTGTGGATAAGAACGGCATCATCAGCGCCCTCGCCTCCGACAATGGCCGTATCTATCAGTATGATGGAGAGGGCAATATGTTATGCAGTTTCGGCGGCAAGGGCCAGGTAAACGGCCTGTTCACCAACCCGGTAAGTCTCGCAGTGGACGGTAATGGCTGCATCTATGTACTGGATACCGCTACCAACAGCATTCAACAGTTCGTCCCCACCCGCTTTATCCATACGGTCCATGAAGCTTCCGCCTTGTATGCCGATGGCCGATATGACCAGTCGGGCACATTGTGGAAGACGGTGCTGGAAACCGATTCGTCTTATGCCTTGGCCCACACAGGCATGGCCAAGGCTCTGTTCAAGGAGGGCGACTACACTGCGTCCATGCAGGAATATGATCTTGCCAATAACCGGGTAGGGTATTCCAAGGCATTCGCCGCTTACCGTCATGAGATATTCCGCGCTCATTTTGTCCCAATTGTAGGCCTTGGTGTCATAGGCATCGCCGGTATCCTGGCGCTTCTGATGCTGTTTGCCAGGCTGAGCCGCCGGGTCTATAACGAGCTGGTGCTCCGTATCAAGAAATAATCCCGGTGTGCCGGGAGGGAGGTGCCGCAGCGTGCTGGAACTGAAAACAATGGTCCTCTTTTTCCTTCATCCCGTCAGTGCGTTTTATGTGGTGAAACGAGAGCGGAGCCGATACAGAGCGCGGTTCTCCTGTCTGCTGTATCTGCTGGCCTTCGCAGCCCAATATGTGTATATCCTGACGGTTCACTATCCTCTGAGCGACATGCGGCCCCACGAATCCAACATCGCGCTGGAGTTGGTCAAGCTGCTGCTGCCTGTGCTGACTTGGGTAGTGGCCTCCTATGGGGTCACAGCCATTATGAGCGGGGAAACCAAGCTGAAGGATATCTTCAATACCAGCGCTCTGTGTATGCTGCCGGTTATCGTGTTCAAGCCGCTGGCGGCGGCGCTGTCCCAGATCCTTTCCCAGGGAGAGCAGGGACTGTTCGACGTCATCAACATCGGTATCCTGCTTTGGATGATTCTGGGGCTGTTCGTCGCCCTTCTTACCATGAACGACTACCGCCTGCGCAAGGCGCTGGGCGTAACCATCGCCAGTTTGATCGGGATGCTGATCCTGTGGGCGGTGGCGATCTTGATCTACGCGCTGTCCAGCCAACTGGTGGTTTTTATCAACAGTATCCTGGTAGAACTGCGCACCAATTGACAAGCCGGTGATCCCCGGCGGAAAGGAGCGGCGGATATGCGTCAAGAACGGAGAGGCCCTCTGAAGCGAATGAAACGGCAGATAGGGCTGTTGACGGCTGCAGCGTGCCTGCTGGCGACTCTGGCGGGCTGCAGTGCGGAAGGGACAGCCGCCATCCAGCCGGCGGAGAAGACGCTGGCGGGCCTGTCGCCCATTACAGAGGAGCATCCCTCCGGCAAGGTGGCAGAAAATGCCACCCATGAGCTGATTGTGGATGCGGACGCCGCCACCTTTGCCTTGAAGAATAAGGCGACAGGCTACAGCTGGTCCTCTCATATTCCGGAAAGCTATTACAATCCCGAGGATTTCAGTCAGACGCAGCGGGCGGGAATGGCCTCTATGCTGACTCTTTACTACTCGGATCTGAAAAATGACAGCGGGCAGCTGCCTGCTGTCAACTGCACCAAGACAGTCAGCGGAATCCCCGGCGGCGCGGTGTTCCAGTTTGTCTTTACCCAGGTGGGCATCACCCTGGCTGTGGAGGTAACGCTGGACGAACAGGGCCTTCACGCCCGTATTCCCTTTGAATCCATTCAGGAGGAAGGGAAATATGCGGTTACCAGCGTGGAGCTGCTGCCCTATTTCGGCGCCACGGCGGCGAACGACGGGGGCTATATGGTGTATCCCGACGGCAGCGGTGCCCTGACCTATTTCAATCAGGATAAAATTATCCGGGATCTGCGGGCCAAACTCAGCGTTTATTCGCCGGAACAGACGGATATCGATGCCATCGCCCAAAAACGGGAGGACGGTATTCAGCCGCTGATGCTGCCGGTCTTCGGTCTGGCAAGGGCGGACGGCAACGCCTTTGTGGGCATGATCAACGCTGGAGAGGCGGACAGCACCATCAATCTGGCTTTCCCGGGATTGCTGGTTGATCTTTACCGGATTGGACCGGAGTTCAAATATCGGAAACGGTACGCTTATGAAACAGCTGAAGGAGAGGAAATTATCACCATCGACAAGGCAATTATCCGCCAGGACTGCGGGGTTACCTTTGTGCCTTTGGATGGGGAGGACGCTGATTACAGCGGCATGGCGGCGGCCTGCCGACGATGGCTGCTGGATACCGGCCGGATGGTTCCGGTCTCAAGCGGGGATCAGATGCCCCTGGCTCTCGACCTTTTCATGGGAATTCTAGAAGAACGGATGATCTTCAATCAATATATCGGTATGACCACCTTTGACCAGGCCAGAGCAATCCTGGAGGGACTGCGGGAAGCCGGCGCGGACCATATGGTGGTGACCTTGGTGGGATCCGGCGGCAAGGGTTACGGCGTCTATACCGATCGGTCCATCGCTTCAGACTTGGGAGGCAAAGGCGGGCTGAAGAAACTGGCCGCTTATGCGGGCGAATGCGGAATCCCCCTGCTGCTGGAGCAGGATTATCTTCAAGCGGTGGAGGGGCAGAGCGGCTTTTCCAAGCGGAGCGACGTATTGTATAAGCCCAACGGCGTCATTATCACTGATGCGAAAATGACCCGGTATCTGCTGACGCCCCAGGTTTCAGCGGCTCAGTTTGTCCGGGACGCGGCCGGATGGAAGAAGCTGGGAATTTCCGGCGTCCGTTTCGCCGGAATGGGCCGGACGGTATATGCCAACAGCGCCGTTTCCAAAATCCTGGACAGGAGCCAGACCGCTGGTTATTGGCAGGGAATACTGGATTATTCTCGCAAGGAACTGGGATTCTCCGCGGTCCAGGGCGGCGGACAGTATGTGCTGAGAAGCGCCGATATGCTCACCGATATTCCCATGACCGGATCCGGCTATCCCTATACCGACGCCTACATCCCCTTTTACCAGATGGTGGTGCACGGCAGTATCCCCTATACGGGGGAAGCGTTCAACTCCTTTTATGACAAGCAGCAGCAGAAGCTGAAAGCCATGGAATACGGCGTACTGCCTTATTATGAGCTGACCTACCAGGATACGGCATTGCTGCGCAACACGGATTACAGCGATTTATTCACTTCCCGTTATGAGGACTGGAGGAACGAAGCGACCGCCGTTTATCAGGAATTCAGCGAAGCACTGGACGGTATCTGGAAGGCGGCCATGATCCGGCATGAGAGGATAACGGATACTTTAGTCAGAGTCACCTATGACAATGGAGCGGTGCTGCTGCTCAATTATGATGAAGCCGCCCCTGCGCAGGTGGACGGCGTGGAAATCCTGCCGCTGGACTATAAGGTGATCCGGCCGTAAACACGGCGTTGGACGAAAAACGGATGGAACGGAAAGGAGTGCGGGTATATGCATAAGAGGACGCGAATGAGTAGCCGCCTTCAGCGGCGGAAAACCGTGGAGGCATATCTCTTTTCCGCGCCATGGATCATCGGTTTTCTGGTCTTTTTTACCTACCCGGTGGTGACGTCTTTTATTTTGAGCTTTTCCCGGATTACCAATATTCAGGGTTTAAAAACCACTTTTGTAGGGCTGACCCATTACAAGCAGGCATTCACCTTCGATATCAACTTTGTTCCTATGTTTCTCAGAGTTGTGCGTACCACCCTGATCCAAACGGTGCTGATCCTGATTTTTTCCTTCATCATCGCCCGGTTTATCAACCGGAAGATGGTGTTGCGAGGCTTTTTCCGGCAGGTATTTTTCCTGCCGGTTCTGCTGGGAACCGGCTTCGTTATGCAGGAGCTGCTGGGGCAGGGGGTTAATGCGGAGGTTATGGAGGTGGCGAGAGGCATCCTGATGCCGGAGAAGCTGCTGCTGTATCTGGGGCCGAAGGTGTCCGAGGCCGTAGGGCTGTTTTTTGACAATATCACCCTGGCACTGTGGAAATCCGGGGTGCAGATCATTCTTTTCCTGGCAGGGATGCAGGGAATCCCCGCTTCCCTGTTCGAGGCGGCCCGGGTGGATTCCGCCACCGAGTGGGATATGCTTTGGAAGATCACGCTGCCTATGATGGCGCCGGTGATTCTGCTGAATATCATATACACCCTGGTGGATTCTTTTTCCGATTCCTCCAATGAAATCATCCGTTATATCCGGGACATCGGCTTTAAGGGCTCCGTTCAATTTGAATACGCATCGGCCATCGGCTGGATTTATATGGCGTTCATTATCGTATTAGTGGCCTTTATTTTCCTTATCATGCGGCCGTTCAACCGCCGCGCCGCGCGCTGAGACAGGAGGGAGAAGGATATGGCTTCGCTTGAAAAACTGAAAATCTCTCTTGGGCGGCGGCGTAAAGGGGATGTGGTACAGCTGCTGAAATCTCGGTCTTCCTCCTTGTTTATCCGGCTGGTGGCCTATTTTCTGCTGTTTGATGTGGCTTTTGTATTCCTTTATCCGTTTCTGAACATGTTAATCACATCCGTCATGACCATAGAGGATCTCAATAATATTGCGGTGAAATGGGTTCCCTCCGTCCTGCACTTCAAAAATTATCAATACGCTTATCAGCAGCTGGGCAGCGCCAACAGCTGGGGATACTGGGGCAGTTTGCTGAACTCGGTGAGGCTGGTAGTACTCACCACCTTCGGCCATGTCGTATCCTGTTCCATGGTGGCCTACGCGCTGGCACGCTATCATTACAAGGGGCGGGGGCTTATGTTTGTACTGGTGCTGCTCACCATCATCGTGCCGATCCAGAGCATCATTGTACCTCAATATATCGTCTACTCCAATCTCCGCATTGTGGAAGGCGTTCTGCCTTTGGTAATCCCCACCTTTTTTGGATTCGGTCTCAAGGGCGGGTTGTTTGTATTTATCTTCCGCCAGTTTTTTCTGGGCCTGCCGGGAGAGCTGGAAGAGGCGGCCCGCATTGACGGCTGCGGCGCCTTCAGGACATATGTCCGCATCATTATGCCTGTATCCAAAACCGCTATTCTGGTGGTGAGCGTACTGTCCATCGTCTGGCACTGGAACGATTATTTCGAACCCGCACTGTATCTGCGCAGCCAGGGCGATTTTCTGCTGCCCCAAATGCTGCCCAACATCTATGAGAACATGCGCAAGGCGGGAACGGACGTGACTATGATGGAGAATCGGGAACTGTATACCCTAGGGGTAGCCATGGCTGCCACGGTGCTGGTAGTTTTGCCGGTTTTTATCCTGTATATCTTCCTTCAGCGCAAATTTATGGAGGGTGTGGAGAGAACCGGTATTGTTGGTTAATATGAAGATAACTGGTGAGAACAATGAACAACAACCCATTGGAGATCCGCAATCAAAACATCGCGATCCGGCTGGCCGGTGATAACAGGGCGGCTGATGTCCTCCATTTGAACCTGGCGGGCTTTGCGGAAGAGGCGCCGGCATTTACTCTTTTTAAAGTGGCTATTAGTAACGGGATGGCTCCGGAGCAGGATGTATCCACCAAGGCTTATATGGGGGTGCAGAACGAGATGGTGCTGCGCCGGTTTACGGAGGACGATGCCGGGGCGGAGCTGGAGTATTACCATGAGGAATACCGGTTTTCCGCACTGGTACGCCTGCGGAAAATCCCCGGCGCTGAACTGTTTGAACAGACTGTTTCCGTCACCAACGAAGGGCCGGAGCTCTTGACGCTGACCCACGTATCCTCCGCTTTTATCGGCGGCGTCGCACTGGACGGCAAAGGTAGACTGTCGGATTATCGGAACGTGCGGCTGCATTACTGCATACAGGCCTGGGAGGGGGAAGGGCAGTGGCGTTCGGTGGGACTGGAGGAGGCGGGAATTTACAACACCTGCCTGCACGCCTGTAAAACCTCCTTTGAAATGAGTTCCAACGGCAGTTACAGCACGGCCAGGCGTTTGCCGCTTCTGCTGGTGGAGGATCCAGATGCCGAAAAGATCTGGTATCTGCAGCTCAACGCCTCCAGCTGCTGGCAGATATCCGCGGGTTACATGACGAAACCGGGAACCCGGCGGGGGAGTCTTTTTATGCAGGCCGGTTTTGCGGACAGCCGAAGCAGCGGGTTTGAGTGCCGGCTGCAGCCAGGCGAGAGTTTTACCGCCGCCCCCGCGGCTTTCGGCTGCTGCCGCGGGAGCTTGGATGAGGCGGCGGCCAATCTGACCGTCTACCGGCGGCTGCTGGCGGCTCCACCTGCATGGCAGGGAGAGATGCCGGTCTTTTTCAACGATTATATGAACTGCCTGTGGGCCGATCCTACCGAGGAGAATTCCCGGCCGCTGATCGACCGTGCCAAGGAGGCCGGTTTTGAGGGATACTGTATTGACGCCGGCTGGTTTGCGGATCGGGGAATCTCCTGGGGAGCGCTGTTGGGCGACTGGTCCATGGAAAGCAATCGGTTCGGCCCCAACGGTCTCAAGGGGCTGATCGCCGCTATTCGTGCCAAAGGTCTGATCCCCGGCGTTTGGATGGAGATGGAGGTCTGCAGCCCCGGCTCGCAGCTGGGCAAGCGCCCGGATGACTGGTTCCTCTGCCGGGACGGCTGTCGCTGTTACAGTGGTGGCCGGTGGTTTCTGGATTATCGCAACGAACAAGTGCGGGCGTATATGATGGAGCGGATCGACCGGCTGATAGAGACAGGTGTGGGTTTCATCAAAAACGATTACAATGCCTGTGTGGGCATCGGCGCCGAGTCAGAAAGAGGCTCCTATTCCATGGGGCTGATTGAGAACGGACGGGCTTTTCGCTCCTTCGTCGACCAGGTACGGGCGAAGTATCCCACCCTTATCCTGGAGGCATGCGCTTCCGGAGCCATGCGGGAGGACTATGATACCATACCCCATTTTCATATTCAGAGCGTCAGCGATCAGGAAGATTACCTAAAAATGCCCTCTATCCTCATTGGTTCGGCGATGAATCTGCTGCCGGAACAGATGGGTATATGGGCCTTCCCCATCCCGCGTCCCTTTGGGCGGAGCGAGGAGGATTTCCGGCAGGATTGCCTGACCCGTTGGAAGGACGGCGAAGAAACCGTTTTCAATATGGCCAGCGGCATGATGGGCTGCTTGTATGTATCCGGCCGACTGGATAGGGCGGATGACCGGAATTTCGCGCTGATTCAGGAGGGCGTGGCCCTGTATAAGGCATGGCGGCCCTTTATCAGGCGAGCGAGTCCTATCTTTCCTGCCGGCATGCTGCGTTTCTGCACGGGGGATGTTTGGACGGCCTTGGGACTTTATAACAGGGAGGAAGGGAAGATCTTGCTGACGGTGTGGCGGCTGGATTGTTCCCGAGACGAGTTTCGGCTGCACATGCCTCGCTACTTGTCTAAGGGGTCGGTTATTCGCCAGCTCTATCCGGCCGAAGGCTTTCGCGTTCAGGCAGATGTGGACAGGGAGAAGGGGGATATCGTTTTCCGGTATCCTAGCAGGAATACTGCCAGGGTGTTTGAACTGACAGTGTAGGAGGCATCCATACCACGGAAGGAGTGTAACAGATGGGGAGAGATCGATTAACGAGGAGATTGGGAACAATTATTGTAGCGGGAGTGTTGGGTATGACCATGTTCACATCTTGTTCTCATGGGGAGAAACCCGAATCTCAGGAGACTTACACCCCACAGCCGCTGGTAAGCGGCGCCTATTCCACCAGAGAAAATATGCCGACGGAATCAAATGCCGGATCAACCGGCGTGACACAGGCATCATCTCCAACCGCCGTCCTGCCAACAACCCCCGCGGGACCTTCCCTGCCTACTGAGGGACAGACGACCATCCCTACCATCCCCACTCCTACCATGCCTGAACGGGAGACTGTGAAGCCAGGAACGGTGTACAAGGTGGATTTCGCTCCGTTGTATACCCAAAACAAACAAAATTTTTCTCGGGCTCTGACAGCGGCAATCAATCAGGGCAAGCTGCTGGCGGCGGCTGACATCAGCCAAGGCAAAGCCTATACCATCCAGATCGATATCCCAAAGGCGACGTATACTTTTAATGCGGCAATCAGCCTGAAAGGGGCAGCCAACCTGGTCCTCAACGGCAACGGCTCCACCTTTGTTTATACCCAGAAATGCAGCGCGGTCACGATGGATAACTGCTCCAATATCACCTGGCGGGATATTACGGTGGATTTCAAGCCCCTGCTTTTCACCCAGGGGGTTATCGTTGGAATCAGCGGCAACACCATCGATCTGAAGATCGATGCAGGCTATTCTACCGATATTGATTACTATATCAACAACGGCTCCAATGGGGCCAATATCATAGACGCCTCTACCGGCGCCATGAAGGCGGGCACACGAGATTCCTTTGGTGTAGCCTCCTACGAGAAGCTCAGTGCGGACACCTTCCGGCTGAACATTGGCTGGGATATCAACACGCCGGTAAACGATCCCGTTTCCCAGGGGCAGTATTTTGCCAAGGCCGGGGATCTGATGGTGATTAAGGCCCACACGGTACAGACCATGGTGATGAACTGGTGTAAGAATATCCGGTTTGATAGTGTAACGCTGTATAACGGCGGCGGTTCAGGCTTTCTGGAGATGTACGGCGACGGGGGAAACACCTATAAAAACGTCAAGGTGACTCCCGGTCCCAAGCCGGCCGGTGCCGCCCGGGAACGGCTCAACTCCATTAGCGGCGACGTCATCCACTCTGCCAGCGTTAAAGTGGGGCCCTTGGTGGAAAACTGTCTGTTTGAAAAACAAGGGGACGACGGTGTCAATATCCATGGTTTCTATGGCTTCTCCGTCAAAAAAGTCAACGACAGGACCTATCTGGTAAGTCCGAAATACATCGATATTATTCAGCCGGGCGATCAGGTGGAGATCACCGGAGCGTACGATTATGAAACCAAAAAGATCACCAAGGCAGTGTCGGTCAAGCAGGTACAGCGGCCGGATCTGGAGGCCGACGCCAAGAAGGCATGGCAGGGCAAGCATCCGCCCGCCAGCTTTACCTCCTTTGTGGAGATCACCTTTCAGGACGCGGTGGAACTGGAACTGGGGGACGGCGTCTGTTCCATCACCCGTACAGGCTCCGGCAGTGTGATACGCGATTCCACCTTCCGGCACAATCGCTCCCGGGGCATTGTACTCAAGGCGTTCGATTCCCTGGTGGAGGAGAACACCATCGAAAATACCGGCTTGTCCGGCATTGTATGCAGCACGGAAATCGGCTATTGGGGAGAGGCCCACTTTACCCGCAACATCATCATCAGGAACAACAAACTCATCGGATGCAACACCAGCGTCAATGTTCGTACCAACGGATCGGATGAAATCGGCGCTATCAATGTCAGTATCTTTGCCCCGCTGAACTTTACCGGCCTGCTGGAGGCCCGGCAGAACAGAAATATCGTCATCGAAAACAATACCGTTACCGACAGCTACGCCTATGGGATGCTGCTTACCAACATCGACGGCCTCAAGGTAACAGGCAACACTATCCGCAATTCCTGGCGGCTGGGGCCGGACGATGGCGGCGGAAAACTGGGAATCCGGCAGGTGAGCGGCCATATTTTCGTCGCCAACTGCACCAACGGCTATATTGGCGGCAACACTTTTGAAAATAATCGATATATCACCCAGGGCGTACAGAAGGGCGACGGTGCAGCCGGCGTTACTGTATCCTAAGTTGAACGGAGGTAGCATATGAGACACGGCAGAAGGTTATTGGCAGCTGCCCTGGCAGCGGCGCTCTGTTCCGGATTCCTGACAGCCTGCTCGGACGGCGGTCCTCGGGACTCGGCACCGGACTATTCGGCGGACAGACTGATTCCAGACAGCACCACAGGAGAAACGGGGAGCTGGGGAGAAGGGACGATAAACACCCAGGGACAAGGCTCTCAGCCGACGGTTTCCGATGAAACGGGGAATGGCAGCAGCTCCGCCACGCCGCCGGCTCCTAACCTTTCAGGGCCTACCGATCCCATCACACCCACCGGCCCTACCGCGCCCGTACCCCCCGATCCGCCGGTGCAAGAGGAGGTAAAATACAGAATGGTCGATTTGGATTTTGAGCCGTTTTATACCGGCAACAGTTCCAATTTCACCCGCGCTATGAACGCGGCAGTCACCCAAGCCAAAGCCCTTTATCTGGCGGAGAAACAAACAGCCAAGGATTCGTTCAAGATTCGGATCAATATCAAGAAGGGCAATTATACCCTCAACTCTCCTATCACCATCAGCGACGCGGAAAATATCGAGATCAACGGCAATGGATCACAAATTGTAAACAAGCGCTTTTCTGGCATTATCAATCTGAACCGCTGTAAAAATGTGAGTATCTCCAACATGAGTTTCGATTATGATCCGCTGCCCTATACCCAAGGAGTTATCCAGGAGATTAAAGACGACGGCCGGACCATTGTGATGAAGCCGGATGCCGGCTATCCCACGCAGGTGGCCAAATTGGGAAACACGGGGATCATGAATGTATTCGACCGGTCCACCAAAGCCCCTAAGGCGGGCAGCCGCCAGTTTATCCGGGTGGATGCCGCCGCAGACGGTGCAGGTGGTGTGATCACCTTGTCCCTGGGATGGAGCTGCACAAAGGATGTGGGGGACGGGGAAATTCCGGCGGCCGTGGGCGATGTTATGCTCTTTCGCCCAACGGTGGGAGATGTCTCCTTCCGGCTGGTAGGCTGCGCCGGCACTTCTTTTACCGATGTAAATCTTTACAGCAGCCCGGCTATGGGTATCTTTGAAGAGAGCGGGGAGGGAGGCACCAGGCTGACCCGCGTCAATATCATCCCCGGTCCAAAGCCAGCCGGCGCCACTCAGGAGCGCCTCAACAGCACCAATCGGGATGCCAGCCATTTTTATGGCGTCAAGAAGGGTCCCACCGTCACCTCCTGCAAAGTCTACAACAGCGGTGATGACTGCATCAACGTACATAATTTTTATTATTTTGTGGTGAAGAAGGTAGGAAGCGGAAAATATTATCTGTCTCCCAAATGGGATACCGGTATGGCGGCGGGGGATTCGGTAGAGATTGTGGATCCCGATCTATTTACTCTCAAAGCTACCGCGAAAATTACCGCTTTTGCCAAGCTGAATAAACCGGAACTTAGGAATGAAATCCAGTCAGTATGGACCGGAGCGGGGCGCAGCGAAACCACCGAGCCTACCATGGTCTATGAAGTCATGTTTGACAAGGATCCAGACTTGGTCAAGGGCGATGCGGTCACTTCCATGACCTGGCACGGCAAGGACACCGTTGTTCGGGACAGCGAGTTCCACGGCGGCGGCCGGGTGGTTGTGAAAGGCCCCAACGCCTTTGTGGAAAATTGTAAATTTTCCTACACCATCCTCAACGGCATCTTTGTCGGTTCCGATATCGGGTACTGGGGTGAGTCCCATTTCGCCCGCAGGACGGTTATCCGCAACAACACCTTTGATCATTGCGCCGTCACTGCCAATGCGCTGTTTGACCGGGAACTGAGCGCCGCGATTTTTGTAGGACTGACCCCTCCCGGCAACTGGGGTTTCTATGAGACGTACATGAATCAAGACGTTATCATTGAAAACAACACAATCACCAATTCCTATCAGTACGCCATCACCCTGTTGTACGCCGAGGGGGCCAAGGTCAGCGGCAATAAGATCGACCAAGCGTTTATCCGAGGTGCCTATCAGGTGGGCGCTAACTACCAAGTAAAGCCGAACAGCGGCATCTTCGTGGGCTGTGTACGTGACTCCTTTATCACCGGCAACACTGTCAGCGGCAAGGGCTGCGTCACCCAAGCGGTAGGCACCTACGGCGCCTGTAAGGACAATACGATCTCTTCCAATAGCTTCCAGAAGAAATAAGGGTATCAGAAAGGGTGGATTCTTTTGAAAAAGACAGCATGGCGTCTCTTGGCGGTGCTCCTAGCGGCATCTTTGGCGCTGATTCCCGGCTGCTCGGGCAGCGGACCGGTGGAAGTAAACAAGGAAGGCTTCCCTCTCGTGGATAAAAAAATCACCCTGTCCGCTATGGTCATGAGTATCTCCCTTCATGGCAATTTCAATGATATGGATTTCACCAAGGTGATGGAGGAAAAGACCAATGTCCATATCGATTGGAAGGTGGTTCCCAATGGCAACGAGATCACTGAAGCCAAGACCCTTGCCTTTGCCAGCGGTAACATGCCGGATATGTTCTTTATCACCGATACCCATATGACCAATTACGATGTGGCTACCTACGGTCCACAGGGCCTGATTGCCGAGCTGAATGAACTGATCGACGGCTATGCGCCCAATCTCAGCGCCATTTTTGCCGAACACCCGGAATATAAGACCATGATCAGCGATACTAACGGGCGTATCTACTCCCTTCCGGCTATTTCCAACGAGACGAAAAACCACTCCAATTACAAAAACAAAATGTATATCAACCGCAAATGGCTGGATACGCTGGGACTATCCATGCCCCAGACTACGGATGAGCTGTATGCGGTGCTGGAGAAATTCCGGGACGGGGATCCCAACGGCAACGGCCTGGGGGACGAGATTCCTTTTTCCACTCCCGGTTTGGACCCTGCTATGTTCGGTCCGTGGGGATTATCTTTCTGGTGGGATATGGATATTATGACAATAGACGATAACAAGCAGGTTCAATATGTGCCCATCACCGACGCCTTTAAAAGCGGCCTGGAATACTGGGCCAAGATGATGAAGGAGGGGTTGCTGGATCCCGAGTCCCTCAGCCAGACGGTGGACCAGCTGAAGGCTAAGCTGAGTACCTCCGACGAAAAGATCGGGGTGTTCATGAGTAACGCCGACTTCATGGATTACGGCTACGACCGGGCGGCCAATTACGAAATGGTCCCGCCGCTTAAGGGGCCGGACGGCAAGCAAGCCTGGACGTATATGAGCCGGCAAAACTTTATGGGTAACTGGGCGGTGATCAGCGGTACCTGCAAGTACAAGGAGGCGGCCATGCGCTGGATCGACTACCTCTACTCGGAGGAAGGCACCATGCTGGGGCAGGACGGCCCGGACGGCAAGGCATACACCTATCAGGCGGACGGCAAGATTAAGGACACTTTCAACGAAAATGTGCCTAAGGATGACAAGGGCAATCCCATGGAGGGCAACGCGTGGCGGTATCAGATGACCCCAGGGTATGTGCTCCCCTACTATCGGAGCCAATCGCTTTATGAGAAGAAGATCCCCTTGGCGGACAGCGAGAAATCCCCTGCTCAGATCAAGAATGACGAACTGAACGAAAAGGCCTTTGCATTGTATGATCCCGTCAAACCCCGGTACTCCATGCCCTACATCATGTTTTCCCGTCAGGATGCCGGTCAGATCGGAAATAACGGCACACTGGCCGGCCCTATCCATGCGCTGGCCTCGGAGACCTATCAAGCCATCATCTACGGCGATTTCTCCATAGACGCGGAATGGGACGCCTATGTCCAGAACCTGAAAACCATGGGTGTGGAACGACTGATCGACATCTATCAGAGCTATGTAGACAAATACTACGCCGAATAACATATGTTAATTGCAACCCCCCCGCGTCCCCTATCTGGGAGCGCGGGGGAGTTTCGGCAGAAAGGGAGAAAAGAAATGGAAACCATACGGGTACGGGATTTTGTGCAGCCGGATTCACCGGATGCCGCCGGGGAAATTAACCGGCTGCTGGCCGGTCATCCGAAGGAAGCCCGTTTTGAGCTGGAGGGCGGTGAGTGGCATTTGGATTACCGCCGAGCGCTGCGGCGGAAACTCAGTTTGTCCAATTGTGATCCGGCACCCGTGCGCCAAATCGGCCTGCTGTTGGAACGAATGACAGATGTCCAATTGGACGGCGGCGGCGCGCGGCTGATCTGCCACGGACCTCTTATTCCCTTAGCGCTGCTGGGATGCAGGAATGTCCGCGTAAGCAATATAACCGTGAATTGGGCGATACCTATGAGTGCGGAGGGACGGATTGTCGACAACCAAGGGGATTTTATCGACGTTTTCATCGACACCGTCCTATTCCCCTGCAAGGTGGTAAACGAGCGGCTGACTTTTGTCGGTGAGGATTGGGAAGAACCGCTGTGGGATTGGGGAAACAACGAATTTGACAGCGACACCCGGACGCTGACCCTTATGGGCGGCGACCGCTTCCGCAGCGATGCACAGGAGGCGCTGGGAGAGGGGCTGTTCCGCTTTTACGGTGATTTTCGCGGTCAAGCCAGGCCGGGGAACCTGCTGGCGCTGCGGCATACGCCCCGTCGGCACAGCGGCTTGTTTGGAGAGGACTGCACCCGGCTGGTTTTCGACAATATCACCTTCCATTCTACCGCCGGATTGGGGGCGCTGATGCAATTCTGTGAGGGGCTGTATTTTCGCAAGCTTCAGTTCTATCCCGACACGTCCCGGGGATGTATGCTGGTTTCGGGCCACGACGACGGCATTCATCTGTCCAACAACCGTGGGGAGGTGAGGGTGGAGGATTGCGCCTTCCATGGGCTGATGGACGACGCTATCAACATCCATGGCACCTGTGTACGGGTAATAGAATCAACGGATATCCATACGCTGCGTTGCCGATATATGCATCCTCAGACTGCCGGGTTTCCTCACTGGGCTAGGTATGGAGATCGCATCTCCCTCATAGATCACACCACCATGGAGGGGATTGCTGCACTGACGGCGGTATCCTACCAACTCCTTCATAGAGAGGAGTTTCTGATCACCTTTCGGGAACCGATTCCTAACCGCCTCAAGGCAGGAGACGCCTTGGAAAATTTGTCTAATACAGCGTCTTTTACCTGCCGGCGGAACATCTTCGGCGGCGGGAGAGCCAGAAGTCTTCTCATCAGTACCCCCCAGCCGGTGATGGTAGAGGAGAACATGTTCGATTCCTCCGGTTCCGCCATCTTGTTGGCTGGGGACGCCAACTACTGGTATGAGTCAGGCGCCTGCAGAGATGTGAGTATTCGGCGGAATGTATTTAACGACTGTTGTTTGTCATCTTATTATCAATTTGGCGAGGCAGTGGTGACGGTTTATCCGGAGGTGCCCATGCCGGAACAAGCACCGCCTTTTCACAGCAACATTCGTATAGAGGATAACCTTTTTTATACGGCGGATTATCCGGTGCTGTATGCCCGCTGCACCGAAAGCTTATCTTTTCAGCGGAACACCATCGCCCGCAGCCGCCGGCACGAGCCTTGGCATCCCCGTCGCCATATGATCACCGCGGCGTGGTGCCGAAAGGTAACGGTACATAATAACTGTCTGCTGGGAGATGTGCTGGGAGCAGACGTAGCGGCGGAGCATATGCCGCCGGAGGAGATCGATGCTGATTTGCCGGTGATATGTGTAAAAACGGAGGAAGGAGAGGAGAAGTATGACGGATCTTGTTTATCAAACGATAAAAACGGGTGTTAAGTTTCATGCGGAACTTTCATGGCTTCAGGAAGTCTATGACCGGGCTGAAGCGGTGTGCGCCGTTAACCGGGTGGATTTCGCCGGCAGAGAAGGGCTGATCGAGGGCAGTTATTATCGCCATCTGTGGCTGGAAACCCAACCGATGGCCGGGGAAATGTATGCCCGAAGGGATGCGGAGGTGGGACTGAACAACCAACTGTTCTTCATAGAGCGTCAGGCGGAAAACGGACGTTTACCTGGTATGATCAGCCGGCAGCCAGTGGAGGGACTTCCGGGCATGGTTACCGGACCCGACGGCCTGACCGCTTATTACGGTTGGCTGCAGGGTTTCTGCTTCGCGCTGCCCGCCTACCTGCTGAGTTATACCATTGGGAAGAATTTGGATTATCTGCGGCGGCTGTACGACTGCTTGAAGCGGTTTGACAATTATTTGTGGACCTATCGGGACAGTGACGGCGACGGTTGCCTGGAATCCTGGTGCGTTTGGGATACTGGAGAGGACAATTGTTCCCGTTTTTTTGAGGGGAGTCCGGAAGCTTGGCCGGGAGAAAAGCCACCTATAGGACTTGGCCGGTTGCCTTATGAATCGATGGATTTCATGGGATATTCCTGTCAGTGCCGCGAGACGCTGGCACTTTTATCCCGGGATTTAGGCAACGGGGAGGAGGTGTATTGGAGGCAGCAGACCCGCCGCGTGCGTCAAAAGATCCGCTCCTATCTGTGGGATGAGGAGAAGCAGGCCTGCTATGATAGGGATTGTGACAACCGCCGGCTGAACACCCTGCTCCATAACAATTTGCGTGTGATGTACAGCGGCGGCATGGAACCGGATATGGCCGATGGCTTTGTACAACGGCATCTGCTCAATCCGGTGGAGTTTTGGACCAAGCTGCCGCTGCCCTCCATCGCCCGGAACGATCCTCTGTACCGCAATAGCAACGACAACAATTGGAGCGGTCCTCCCCAGGGACTAACCTATCAGCGGGCGATCCAGGCGCTGATGCGGTATGGCTATCACCGGGAAACTGTACGGCTGGGGCGGATATGGCTGGAGGTCTGCCGTCAAACCGGTGTATTCGCCCAGCAGTACGATCCGGAAACCTGGGAGCCCAGCGTCAACTCCCGGGACTACGGTCCCTCCGCCTTGGCAGCGCTAGAATACATCAGCCTGCTTTACGGTATTCTCCCAAAGGGGGACCGATTGATCTGGAGCTGTGCGGACGGTAAAACCCGCTGTATCACGGAGCAGCGGTGGGGAGATGCGGTATACCGGCTGGAAACAGGCGGTGGTATGCAGGCATATAGGAATGATGAGCCGCTCTTTACCTGTTCCGCCGGGGTACGGGTGGTTACTGATTTCGACGGCGGCTCACCCGTACTCATTGGGATCAAAAAGGAGCCTGTGCGGGTACTGTTTACCAGTCCATCCGAGACAATTGATGTTTTATTGCCGCCAAATGGGCGGTATCCGGCGGATAGCGGGGAAACCTTAGGCGTGCGCTTATGGTGATGGCGAAAGCTGGATAGGCAAGCTTGTGCGATGAGGGAGACGATAGGGTCTGCACATAGAGCTGACCCTCACTTCGGAGCGAAGCGAGAAGAAGGCAGCGTGATGAATATACAAGCCGCTGGTTTCCAAAAAAAAGAAAAGTCTCCGCAAGCCAAAGGAGCTTGCGGAGACTAGGAAGGGCGCCAGAAAATTGCTGCCTACGGTTGAGCGATAAAACAAAAGCGGCCGGCAACTCTTGAAGAATTGCCGGTCGCAGATTTGGCGCGCCCGGAGGGATTCGAACCCCCGACCTTTTGGTTCGTAGCCAAACACTCTATCCAACTGAGCTACGAGCGCTTATTTATATTTTCTGTCCGCTGAGACAGCATATAGATTATAGACGCTGCCGGACGGATTGTCTAGAGATATTTCACAGGAATTTTTGTTTTTTAAATAACGTTCTTTATGGTGCTGAAATAGTGGGGCTTGACAAATAAGGTCGATTGGTGTAAGGTTTTAGCCGACAACCGAATCTGCTTTCACAATACGAACAAGGGGTGCTGACGTAAGGTCGGCTGAGAGGGAGCCCGCGGCTCTAAACCCTGTACCTGATCCGGATAATACCGGCGGAGGGATGTTTTCATACTGGTGACCGTGTCGCTGCGCGGAAATCCGGCCTGTTATACAGCCCCTCCACAATGTGGAGGGGCTTTTTGCGTCCCGTGTGTGGAAGGGTGTCGGAAATAAAAGGGAGGCATTCTTATGCAAAAAAGCGCAACCAATCGTATGGCGGCGGTAAGGCTGACGGAAAGTGCCATTATGCTGGCCTTTGCCACTGTGCTGAGTCTGATCAAAATTGTGGATTTGCCCTACGGCGGCAGTATCACGGCCTGCAGCATGCTGCCCATCCTTATCATCGCTTACCGGTACGGCACAGGCTGGGGATTATTTACCGCAGCGGCGTACAGTTTGCTGCAGCTAGCCACCGGCATGAGTTCCGTCAGCTACGGCATCGGAATCAGTCCTGCAGCGGCCGCCGCTATCATTCTGCTGGATTACATTATTGCCTTTATCGTACTGGGACTGGGCGGTGTTTTCCGCAAAGCTTTCCGCAGCCAAGGAAGCGCCCTGGCTGCCGGCGCGTTGCTGGCCTGTATTCTGCGGTATATCTGCCATGTGATTTCCGGTTGCACCGTTTGGGCTGGTCTGTCCATCCCCAGTCAGGACGCGCTGCTGTATTCTCTGGCGTACAACGCCACCTATATGGTGCCGGAAACGCTGATTACGCTGATCGGAGCCGTGTACATCTCCAAAGTTCTGGATTTCCGCGGCGAATCCATCACCCGGACCCAGCCTCAGTCCAAGCGGCCGGATATGGCGGTGTTCCTGTCAGGCTTGGCCAAAGCAGTTTTGGTTTTTGCAGCGGCATGGGACGTGGTGAAAATTTTTCCGGCACTGCAGAATGCGGATAGCGGAGAATTTGACATACAGGGTATCGCCAATGTAGAATGGCTATCTGTTATTCTAGTGACGGTGATCTGCGTTGTGCTGTCCGTACTATTTTTTACCCTTTGCCGCCGGGTACCGGCGGAGGATTCCCGTAGTCTGAAAGGACTGTTCTCCGCGATTCCCTTTGCCGGAGTGGGAGCAGTGGCGGTTCTGGCCGGCTTTTTCATCCGCGATACCCTGAATAAGATCGTTGAAAAGACCACAGAAGCGCTGGAGGAGTTTGAAGGCACCGGAATGGCGGAAGCGGCAAAAGCGATTGCCGATACAGCCGCTAACTACTGGCTGCAGATCCTGGTTCTGTCCGCTGCCGTTCTCGCTGCGCTGATTCTTGTTTCCGTCCGTTATTGTAAAAAGAAGAAAGAGCACTAAAAATAAGCCTTAAAAGACGCTGCGGTTTCATGCCGCAGCGTCTTTTTGTGTAGCAAGTGGTATTGCGTGTTGCGGTTTTTTGACGAATATGATAAGGTTATGACAATGAATACGAACTGAATTTTTCTCCTGAACAAAAGGCAGAGGAACCCTCTTCTTTTTTTCGGGTCTTTATGCTATAATGAATTATTATCCGACAGAATGGGAGAGAGGACATGGGGGAGACAGAAAACCGGCGAGCGGAAGATATTATTGCAGGCCGCAATGCTGTGATGGAAGCTCTTCGCGCCGACCGGCCGCTGGATAGTGTACTGATAGCCAAAGGAGACCGTTCCGGCAGTTTGATGGCGCTGACGGCCAAGTGCCGGGAGCGGGGGATACCGGTTAAAGAAGTGGACTCCCGCAAGCTGGATGCCCTATGCGGTCCCAATCATCAGGGAATCGCCGCAGTAGCAGCCTGCCGCGAATACGCGACGCTGGACGATCTGTTTGCTGCAGCGCAGGAAAAAGGAGAGCCGCCTTTTTTGGTGATCTGCGACGAGTTGGAGGATCCCCATAATCTGGGTGCAGTGGTGCGTACGGCGGAAGCGGCCGGCGCTCACGGCGTGGTGATTCCCAAGCGGCGGTCAGCGGGACTTACCGCCGCTGTATACAAGGCATCGGCGGGAGCGGTTGAATATCTGCCAGTTGCCCGGGTTTCCAATATCACCGAGACGATCCGAGAGATGAAAAAACGTGGCGTCTGGGTCTACGGCTTGGACATGGACGGCGGCACATGGTGCCAGACAGATCTCACTGGCGCCGTTGCTTTGGTAGTGGGTTCGGAGGGAAAAGGAATCAGCCGGCTGGTACGGGAACAATGCGATGGGATACTGTCCTTGCCCATGCATGGCAATATTAATTCCCTGAATGCATCTGTGGCCTGTGGCATTTTGCTGTATGAAGCCGCCAGACAGCGGGATGGTATCGCCGCCCGCTGAAGAGCAAACGATATAAGGCAGAGAACCGGAGGGTTTTTCGATGGGCAAACACGACTACGATATTGATGATATCCTGCTGGAAGCGCAGCTGCTCAAGCAGAGCCGCGGAGAACCGGAAAAACGGCCCGCGGCATCCGCTGCGCCTGTTGTGCCTCAGACCATCCCTGTGTCTCAGGCGAAACGAGGTGTCAGACCTCCGATGCCGGTGCCGGCGCCGTTTGTCAGAGGGGGCGCAGAACCGTCTCTGGAACCGATCCCTCTGGCCACATCCGCATCCTCTGCGCCGCAGCCGATTCCTTTAGCACCCCCGGCGGCGCCGAAACCACAGCCGATTCCACCGGCCGTTCCTGCTGCTCCAAAGATACAGCCAGTGCAGCAGCCCTCTGGCGCTGGACAGCCGGCCGCAGCGGTACAGGAGAGGACCAAAACCATCGTTGCGCCGCCGGAGGCGGAAACGGAAGATGATGTGCGAATCTATACGCCTGGCAGCAAAAAGGAGGAGCATTCGGTTCCACTTGTTCGTCCTGTCGGAGCAATCCGCTTGGCGCATGAGGATTCCCCCACTCGGGTGGTGGAACTATCAGAAGATATCAGAACAGTTACCAAGGTGACCGCCCTGTCTCCGGAGAGACCTGCAGTTGAAGAGATGGACGGACAGCTGAAGATGGATGATTATGTGGGTGAAGAACAGCAGGAAGGGGAATCGGACGAAGACTGGGAGGAACGTCTGCGCAAGGCTCGCCAGGAGAAGGTCAGCGCCTTCAAGCTGCTGCGAACGGATAAGGAGGATGGTGGATTCAAGCTATCCGGTGACGATGAAGAGGTGAATGATCCGGCGGAAGAGCCGGTGATCTACGAAGATGAGGAGCTGGAGGATTATAGCAGCTACGAGGAGACGGAGGCGGTGGCGAATGAGCTGAACTATCGCCGCCGCACCGGCTGGATCACGCTGATCCTCACCGGTGTGGCGGAATGCGCGCTGGTTTGGCTGACCCTGATGTCCTATCTCACTGGTGCGCCGACCATGGCCCCGCAAATTTTTCTTTCCGTGCATGCATTTTTGCTGCTGGTAATGATGCTGCTCAATCATCGAATGGTGGGGGGCGGTCTAGGGAACCTGTTCCGTTTTCAGGCGGATGCGGACAGTGCGGTTTCGGCGGCGTCCCTCTTTGCTCTGTTACATACGCTGTTGTTGTTTTTCCATACCGGTGCGGTGTCAGAAGGAAAAGCGCCGCTGTTTGCTTCGGCGGCCGGATTAGGCTTGCTCTTTGGTGCGGTGGGGCGGCAGATGCGTCTGGGACGTATCTGGGAGAATTTTCGATTCGTCTCCTACCGCGGAGATAAATATGCCGCCTATCGTGTGGAAGATTCTCAAAGCGCAGTGGAAATCGGCCGTTCGGCCGTGGCGCTGGGAGAGCCGGAGGTGGCGTATTTTAAAAAGGCGGATTTTCTGGAGCATTTTCTGGAGAACTCCTACGGCGATGACGGCAGCGACCGGGCTATGCGGCTGTATGTTCCCTTGGCGTTGCTGGCCTCCGCTTTGCTGGGGGCAGGCTGTTTCTTCCTGAAAAAAACGGATTTGTGGGGCGCACTGGCTGTTGGAGTGGGTACATTCTGTATTGCTTCCCCGGTGGCGGCGCTGATGGCTTCCAACTTTCCTTTGCTGAGAGCGGCGAAAAAAGTCCTCCGGCGCGGTGCCATGCTCATTGGTTGGGATGCTGTACGGGAGTTCGGCAGCCTTCATGCCGTGGCAGTGGATGCCCAGGATCTTTTTCCAAGCGAGAGTGTGCTGCTTCACGGCATCAAGACCTTTTCCGGGGCGCGGATTGACGAAGCTCTGTTGGACGCCGCGGCGGTTTCCATTGCCGCAGGCGGACCGCTGGCCGGCGTGTTTCGCCGTGTGATAGAGAACAAGACAGACATGCTTTCCCCGGTGGATACCCTGGTTTATGAGCAGGACATGGGCCTCTCCGGCTGGGTAGGCGGTCGCCGGGTGTTGGTTGGCAACCGCCGACTGCTGGAAAACCATGGGGTGGACGTGCCCTCCCGGGACTACGAGAACCGGTATGCCAAGGGAGACCGGCAGCTGGTTTATCTTTCCACAGCGGGAGAGCTTTCCGCCATGTTTGTTGTGAGCTATACGGCGGACGAGGGGATAGCCCAGTCCCTGCACAACCTGGAAAAATGCGGCCTGACGCTGTTGGTGCGCACCTGTGACCCCAATGTTACCGAGAATCTGATCTGTGAAACTTTTGAACTGGACAGCTATTATGTGGAGCTGATGGGGGTTACCGCCGGCCGGGCTTATGAGCGGCTGCGTTCTGCAAAAGATTCCCGGAATCCGGAAGCGCTGCTGGCATCCAACGGTCGGCTGGAGGGAATGGTTACCGCTTTGACAGCCTGCCGTCGGCTTCGTTCTGGTGTCGGATTGGCTGTCGTGGCGCAAATCGTGGGAGCGGCTCTGGGCTTTGGGCTGAATCTTTTTCTGGCTTTTACCACCGGTCTTTCACTGCCTCCGCTGTATATGCTAGGCTATCTTTTGGGGTGGTCGATCCTCTCGTGGATTTTGCCCGTTTTCCGGAAGGTATAGTTTTTCATTATAATAAAAATTGGTTAGATTGCATAGAATCACCCATATGCTCTTGTGGCAGTGGGTGATTTTTTTTCTTGTCCGCAGATTTTAGTTGAAAAGCGGAGCAGGATAGGATATAATTATCAAAGCGAAGCAATTTGTTTGTACATATTTTGTACATAATTGCTCACAATCCGTCGAATGCTCTTCGGCTGGATATACGAAAGGGGAATCACACATGAAACAGTACAGCGCTAAAAACATCCGCAATGTCGCCCTGGTGGGCCACGCCGGTACGGGAAAGACCTCGCTGGCTGAAGCCGCCTTCTTTCTATCGGGAAAATCCGACCGGCTGGGAAAGATCCTGGAAGGCAATACCGTGTGCGATTTTGACCCGGAGGAAATCCGCCGCAAGGCATCCGTTTCTCTGGCATTGCTGCCGGTGGAGTGGAAGGATACAAAAATGAATCTGCTGGATACCCCCGGTCTTTTTGATTTCTCCGGTGGTATGAGCGAGGGAATCCGGGCAGCCGGCAGCGCGGTGATTGTGATTTCCGGTAAAAGCGGCGTTACTGTGGGGGCGGAAAAAGGATTCCGTGCGGCCCATAAAAAGGGAATTGCCACCCTATTTTTTGTCAACAAAATCGACAATGAAAACGCCGATTTTTATAAGGTGTTTGAGGAACTGAAAGCTACCTTCGGACCAATGGTCTGCCCCATCGTGGTGCCCTGCTATAAAGAAGGGGCTCCTACCTGCTATGTTAATCTGCTGGAATACAAGGCCTATACCTACAGCGGCGGCAAGGCCACGGAGGTGCCTATTCCGGATATGGGCCATCGGCTGGACGGCCTGCGGACCGCGATTTATGAGGCGGTGGCGGAAACCAGCGAGGAATTGATGGAAAAATATTTTTCCGGGGAAGAGTTCACCCCGGACGAGTTGATTCTGGGACTTGCCACCGGTGTGCGCAAGGGGGATATCGCTCCGGTATTCTGCGGTTCCGCCACCGAACTGCAGGCGGTGGATCAGCTGCTGAACGGGATGATCTGGCTGGCGCCTTGGGCGGAGAGCGTTGCGGGTGAGCAGGGAATGGACAGCAACGGCAACCCGGTGGAGCTTCAGGTGAACGATAACGCGCAGACGGCAGCGGTGGTATTCAAGACCATCGTGGATCCCTTTGTGGGCAAGCTGCTGTATTTCAAGGTGGTGAGCGGTAAGGTATCCGCCGATTCCACCCTGCTGAATATGCGCACTGGCGCTATGGAGAAAATCGGTAAGGTGTATGTGGCTGCTGGTAAAAAGCAGGAGGAGGTTCCCTTTATCGGCGCCGGCGATATCGGCGCAGTGGCCAAACTAGCCTCCACCAACACCGGCGATACCTTGTGCGCCCCGGCGCGTCCGGTGGTGCTGCCGGGAGTCTCTTATGAGGAGCCCAGCCTTTCTATGGCTGTCTTCGCCAAGAAAAAGGGTGACGAAGAAAAGATCGCCTCCGGCTTGAGCCGACTGATGGAGGAGGATCCCACCATCCTGGTGACCACTAACAAAGAAACCCATGAGATGATTCTGTCCGGCCTGGGAGAACAGCAGTTGGATGTCATTGTCTCCAAGCTGAAGAGCAAGTTCGGCGTGGATGTGGAACTGGCGGCTCCCAAGGTGCCCTATCGGGAGACCATCCGGAAAAAGGTCAAAGTTCAGGGACGGCATAAAAAGCAATCGGGCGGTCATGGCCAGTTCGGCGATATTTGGGTGGAATTTGAACCCTGCGACAGCGAGGAACTGGTGTTTGAAGAGACCGTATTCGGCGGCGCGGTGCCCAAGAACTATTTTCCGGCCGTGGAGAAAGGATTACGGGAAAGCGCCCGCCGCGGTGTGCTTGCCGGATTCCCCATGGTGGGGGTGAAGGCCACGCTGGTGGATGGCTCCTACCATCCGGTGGATTCCTCGGAAATGGCTTTTAAAACAGCTGCCAATCTGGCCTATAAAGCAGGAATTCCTCAGGCTGGGCCGGTGCTGCTGGAGCCTTATGCCAATCTGAAGGTATATGTACCCGGCGATTATACCGGGGATATCATGGGGGATATCAATAAACGCCGCGGCCGAGTATTGGGCATGAATCCTTCGGAAGAGGACGGCCTGACCTGTATCGAGGCGGAGGTGCCCATGGCGGAAACAGGAGATTATTCCACCATGCTCCGTTCTTTGACCCAAGGGCGCGGTTATTTCCGACAGACCTTCGAGCGATATGAGGAAGCGCCGATGAATGTGGCGCAGAAGGTCATTGAGACCTATAAGGCTGAAGAGGAATAAGCAGATAAACAAAATGGGCGCCGCGTTAAGCGGCCGCCCTTTTTGTTTATCCAAACTGCTTCATCAGTTTTCATGATTGTCTCAGTAAAAAATTCTCATAAAAAGTGCGACTTTTAGGACAGCTGCACGACTAAAATAAGGAATGCATTCCAGGCTAGGGGGGCGGACAATGGACTATCGGCAGGCGGAAGAAGATTACAGGCGATTTCTGCAGGGGGATGAAGAAGCCTTTTCCCGTATTGTGTTGGCCTACCGTGCTCCGATAACCGCCTTCATCGGACGTTTGATCAACGGCGGCGCCGATGCGGAGGATTTGGCGGCGGATGTGTTTGTGGAGCTGCTGGAACATCCGGGAAGGTATCGGTTTCAAAGCAGTCTGAAAACCTATCTGTTTGCCATCGCTCATCATCGAACCATGGATTACCTGCGGAGGAGCAAACGGGAATGCAGCCTTGCCCCGGCGGTAATCCTCACCTCGGAACAAGGTCCGGAAAAACGGCTGCTGGATGAGGAGTATCGTCATCAGGTGCAGGCGGCTTGGGATAATCTCAAGGCGGAATACCGCATGGCTGTATATCTTACAGCGGTGGAGGAGATGTCCTACGAAGCAACAGCTCAGGTCATGAGAAAAACCGTCCGGCAGATCCGGGATTACTGCCGCCGGGGACGGCAGCAGCTCCGGAGAGAAACGATGGAAAAGATCGGGCGAGAAAGGGTGAAATAAATGCGCAGCGATGAAGAATTTATCGCCTATGTGTGGGAGAAGTACCGGCTAAAGCAAAAGAAGAGTGAGGGAAAAGCATCGGAAATAGTGAAAGCGGGAACGGCGGAGTACCAATATCATCAGGCGAATAAAACGCCGCATCGCCGGTGGATGGGATGGAGTGCGGCGGCAGGAGTGGTGGTGCTGGCTGCCGCCGTGATAGGCGGGGCGCTTTTTGATCCACGGATATGGACGATGACAAAACCGGGAGAAAACAGCGGGACTCCCAGTTTTGCGGATTTGTCGGCAGAAGCCGCATGGGACGGGGAAGAGAAGGGCTATGGGATGTGGTACCGCCGGGTTCTTTGCGGCGACTACCGGCCGGAAGGGGACTGTCGGGCTACGGTGATCGCCGGGCCGGAGGAGTTGACGGCCCATTTGCAGGCGGTGGATGATCAGGTGGAGAGGGCCGGCTGGGAAATAAGCAGCGACTGTCATTCGGGGTGGAGCGTTCAGGAGGATCTGTCCCTTCTGCTGAGCCGGTCTCCATGGCATGGAAAAACGAAAGATATCTTTAACCAAGCCTTTTTTCAGGAGCAAGATCTGCTGGTAATCGAATATAGCAGCGCCTGGGTATTTCCCTTTTACCCCACCTATACGCTGTCCTGGAATCGGGAGGAAGGCCGGCTGCTTATAGACGCCCAGCAGAAGCTTCAGACAGAGCAGACCGCCTATTATCAGCTTTTCATTCTCCTGCCGAAAGGAGGAATGACAGAGCCGGAAAAATTCAGCGTGGAGATTGATGGAGTAAGCGCTCTGGTGAGGAAAGTGAAAACTAGTTTCCTGAGCAGCGGAAAGATATTTGATCCGGATAAAGCAGAAGACATACAGCCTTATTTACTGGATTCTCACCAGGAATTGGTTCAACTGCTGGAGCAATGGCGGCAACAGCCCGCCGGATCATTGGATTTAGATACAGAAGATAAAATTGTGGATTGGAAGGAACGGTATTCTGAAGAATTTTTTGAAGAGTATGATTTGGTTCTGTATTCTCTGACCGAGTCTTCCATATCGATCCAGCATCGGGTGTTTGCTGCCAATCCCGCCAGGCTGGTAATTGAACGGTGGCTGGAACCGATTGGGATGGACGAAAACGGAAACCCTCTTTATTCTCAGCTATGTGCATTAGGTTCCTATACATTTTTTATGGAGGTGCCAAAAGGTGTGCTGGAATCGGAGGCGGATATTCAGGTGGAAGTCCGCACAAGCTTCATCGAGTAAGATGTCAAGGGCTTTTCGTTGATGAGGAAGAAGCGGGATAAGGAAATATATTAAAAACCAGCAGGGCGCTAATGCGTCCTGCTGGTTTGCGGATTGCCTTATTTTTCTTCGGTGTTGCCGTACAGATTCAAACGGAACAGACGGGTTTCATCCTCCGGATCCTTGCAGATCACGGTGGCCTCGCCTACGGTACCCCAATCGATCGCACTGGACAGCGCCAGAAGCTGGGTCAGCCGGCTTTTCAGATTGAGTACGTCTCCGTCCGGGGTCTCCAGGAAGACATCCCCCTTGGCAGTAGAGGCGAATTCGATCAGCTTATTGAAGTCAAATCCATGAATCTTGAATCCTGCCATCGTTATCTAGCTCCTTTCCATGGCGGGAAACCTTACATCGGTTTCCCTATACCTCCTATATTATATACAGGAAATGGAAATTTATCAACAATCAAAATGCCGAAGTTTACGGACACGCCCCGTGTAATCTGTATGCTCTGTATGATATAGATGCTCGGTAATGTGAAATTTTCACAAAACAAAAAGCTATAAAATCCAAGAGTGATAAGGATAGAGAAAGAAGGGCATTTTAACAAAAGATTCACAATTATCTTATTGACATCAGACCGCAGGAATGATAAATTATAGATGTTGGTTAGCACTCAAAGATTAAGAGTGCTAAAATCGACAGAGGCGGAGAAAAGTTGTCAGTCTCTATGATTGTGGGAGGAAAGGAAGGTACAAAATGGATCTGGGCGAACGCAAACAGAAAATTCTAACCGCTATTATTGAAGCCTATATCCAGAGTGGCGAACCGGTGGGTTCCAAGGCTGTGGTGGAAAAGCTGGATAATGCCGTATCTTCCGCCACGATCCGCAACGAAATGGCCGAGTTGTCTTCCATGGGCTTTTTGGAACAGCCTCACACATCGGCTGGGCGAATTCCCACAGCTCAGGCTTTTCGCTTGTATATCGATAAGCTGATGAAACGCCGTCGTTTGGCGGAAGAGGCTCAGCGGGAACTGGACGAACTGCTCAAAAGCTCTGCCAGCGATCCGGAGCGATTGATTGAAGAGGCTTCACAGGCGCTGGCCGCCACCACGGGATGTGCCGCGGTAACCACCACCCCGGATCAACAAAGCGCCTCAATCCGGCGGATTGAAGTTATGCGGGTTTCTCCCCGCAGTGCGGCGTTACTGCTAATGACGAACGTGGGCGTGCTGCGCAGCCGGATGTGCCGGTTTGATTTCGATGTGGACGGAGAACTGCTGCAGAAACTGTCCAATGCGCTGACCGATGCCTTTATCGGCTTGCCGCTGACCGGTGTGGGTCTGCCTCAGGTGCAGGGGCTGCTGGTATCTCTGGGTGAATACGGATTAATTTGCGCCCCGGCGCTGACCGCTTTTTATGAACTGGTACAGGAGGCGGCAGAAGCGGATGTCATGCTCAGCGGACAGCTTAATTTGCTGCGTCATCCGGATTATCAGCTGGAGCGTGCCCGGTCGCTGCTGGATTTTCTAGCTCGCCGAGAGTTGCTGGCGGATATGCTCACCGCTCATCCAGGCGGTTTGCGAGTGGTGTTAGGTAATGAAAGTCATCGCCCGGAGCTGGACGGCTCCAGCATCATTGTCACCCGTTATTTGTTGGGGGACGGGGCGGATGGTTCAATCGGCATTATCGGTCCCCTGCGGATGGATTATGCCGCGGCGATCCCGCGGCTGGAATATATCGCCAAGGCCGTCGGTCGTTTGCTGACGGAGTTGATGGATAATGAAAATTAAGGAGGCCGTACCCTTGGAGGAAAAGAAATCGGCGCAGCCGATGGAAAACGAGGAAGCCGAAAAAACAGAGGAAACATCGTCGGTGAAATCCGAGGCCAAAGAGACGGTGGAACCCACCGATAAACCGGTGAAAAAGGCAAAAAAAGAAAAAAGTGAAAAGGCAGCGAAGGCCGATAAGACCGAGGCTCTGGAAAAGGAACTGGACGGCGTGAAGAAAGAACTGGAGGCTATGAAGGACCAGTATCAGCGGATGCTGGCCGAATACGCCAACTACAAGCGCCGGACGGAACAGGAAAAGGAGCAGTTGGGAGAATTTACCAAGGCGGAAACGCTGCGGCAGCTGCTGACTTCGGTGGATAATCTGGAACGCGCGGTGGCGGCGCCCGAGGGCGAAGAGTACAAAAAAGGCGTGGACATGACCATCCGCCAGTTTCAGGAGACTCTGCAGAAGCTGGGGCTGGAAGAAATTGAGGCGGACGGCGCGGCCTTTAACCCCGAATGGCATAACGCTGTGATGCGTGAGGATGCCGATGGGGTGGAGCCGGATACCATTACGGAAGTGTTCCAGAAAGGCTATAAGGTGGGAAACCGCATTCTGCGGCCCGCCATGGTAAAGGTTGCCAACTGATGCCGGTGACGGCGGCAGTGACAGATATATCATTTGTATTTAGCGAAAGTGGAGGTAATAGACTATGGCAAAGATTATTGGTATTGACCTTGGTACCACCAACTCCTGTGTCGCCGTTATCGAGGGCGGCGAGCCGGTGGTGATCCCCAACGCGGAAGGCGCGCGTACGACCCCTTCTGTGGTGGCGTTTAAGAAAGACGGCGAACGGATTGTAGGTCGTGTTGCTAAGCAGCAGGCGGTTTCCAATCCCGACCGCACCATCTCTTCCATCAAGCGGGAGATGGGCACCAATCATAAGGTAACCATCGACGGCAAGGATTACACCCCTCAGGAAATTTCCGCTATGATCCTCACAAAGCTGAAGCAGGATGCGGAAGCTTACCTGGGCGACAAAGTAGTGGAAGCGGTTATCACTGTCCCTGCTTATTTCACTGACGCCCAGCGTCAGGCTACCAAGGATGCGGGCAAGATCGCCGGCATGGAGGTCAAGCGGATTATTAATGAACCCACCGCTGCGGCTTTGGCTTATGGTATTGATAAGGAAACCGATCAGAAGATCATGGTATATGATCTTGGCGGCGGTACCTTCGACGTGTCCATCATCGAGATGGGCGACGGCGTACAGGAAGTTTTGGCTACCGCTGGTAATAACCGCCTGGGCGGCGACGATTTCGACCAGAAAATCGTGGATTGGATGGTGCAGGGCTTCAAAGCGGATACCGGCATTGATCTGTCCCAGGATAAAATGGCTATGCAGCGTCTCCGGGAAGCGGCTGAAAAAGCAAAGATTGAGCTGTCTGGCAGCACCACCAGTACCATCAACCTGCCCTTTATCACCGCTGATGCCACCGGACCGAAACATCTGGACATGACCCTGACCCGGGCTAAGTTCAACGAGCTGACCGCCAGTCTGGTGGATGCGACTCTGGTGCCGATGAAGCAGGCTCTCAGCGACAGCGGTTTGTCCGCTTCGCAGATCGATAAGGTCCTGCTGGTGGGCGGATCTACCCGTATTCCCGCTGTGCAGGAAGCGGTGCAGAAGTTCACCGGCAAGGAGCCGTTTAAAGGAATCAATCCGGATGAGTGCGTGGCTATGGGCGCTGCTCTCCAGGGCGGCGTGCTGGGCGGTGAGGTCAAGGGCCTGCTGCTGCTGGATGTTACGCCCCTTTCCCTGGGCGTGGAGACTATGGGCGGAGTCATGACCAAGGTCATCGACCGGAATACCACCATTCCCACCAAGAAGAGCCAAATTTTCTCCACCGCGGCGGATAACCAGCCCTCCGTGGAGGTTCATGTCCTGCAGGGCGAGCGTGAATTCTCCAAGGACAACAAAACCTTGGGTGTGTTCCATCTGGACGGCATTGCGCCGGCTCCAAGGGGCGTGCCGCAGATTGAGGTTACCTTCGATATCGATGCTAATGGCATTGTCAACGTCAGCGCCAAGGATCTAGGCACCGGCCGTGAGCAGAAGATCACCATCACCTCCAACACCAATATGTCCAAGGAGGATGTGGACCGCGCTGTGAAGGAAGCCGAGCAGTATGCAGCGGAAGACAAGAAAAAGAGAGAGTCGGTGGAGATCCGCAACAGCGCCGATCAGGCCGTTTACCAATGTGAGAAATCCCTGAATGATCTGGGCGACAAGGTGGAAGCCGCTGACAAGAGCGAGCTGGAAACCAAGATTGCCGATTTGAAAGAAAAACTCAAGGGCGAGGATACCGACGCCATCAAGGCTTCTCAGGAAGATCTGATGAAGAAGTTCTATGAGGTTTCCTCCAAGATTTATCAGGCCAGCGCGCCGGCGGATGGCGGCGCTCCCACGGACGGCGGGGCTACGCCTCCTCCTGCGGATGGCGACGGCACCTATTATAACGGCGAAGTGCATTAATCGAATGACAGCGCGGGTCAGCCGCCGGATTTCCGGCGGCTGACCCTGCTGTCATGGTTCGGTGCGCGTTTATATCCTCCGCCCGCTTTTCAGGCGGTTCGGAGCCGGAAAGGCATGGTAGCACAATGGCAGAAAACAAACGTGATTATTACGAAATATTGGGTGTCCAGAAGGGTGCTTCGGATGATGAAATCAAAAAGGCTTATCGTCAGATGGCCAAGAAATATCATCCGGACCTGAACCCGGGAGATAAGCAGGCGGAGGCGGCTTTCAAAGAGGTCAACGAAGCCTATGAGGTGTTATCGGATCCCCAGAAAAAGGCCCGGTATGACCAGTTCGGACACGCGGGAGTGGATCCCAATTTTGGTTCCGGCGGCTACCAGGGCTATGGTTTTGACAATATGGACATCGATCTGGGGGATATCTTCAGTTCCTTCTTCGGCGGCGGCAGCCGGCGGCAGAATCCCAACGCTCCCCGGCGGGGCAGCGATGCCTCTGCGTCGGTGGTGATCTCCTTTGAAGAAGCCGCTAGAGGTTGCCAGAAACAGGTGAGTATCCATCTGGTGAGCACCTGTGAAACCTGTCATGGTTCCGGTGCCGCCCCTGGATCAAACCCTAAAACCTGCCCAACCTGCAACGGTACGGGACAGGAACGCCGGCAGCAGCGCACTCCTTTTGGCGTGATGCAGACTCAATCCGTCTGTTCCCAATGCCGCGGAAAGGGTAAAATCATCGATTCTCCCTGCAAGACCTGTGACGGCAGCGGACAGGTTCGGCGTCCGGCCACCATCGGTATTAATATCCCGGCAGGTATCGACGATGGTCAAGTGATCACCATTCACGGCAAGGGAAACGCTGGAGCCAATGGCGGACCGGCAGGGGATCTGCAGATTCAGGTGAATGTACGTCCGCATGCCATCTTTGAGCGGGACGGTTATAACATATGGTGCGAACTGCCGCTGACCTTTGCGCAGGCAGCGCTGGGTGCAGAGGTCTCCATCCCCACTCTGGATGGCAATATGTCTTATTCTATTAAGGAAGGAACCCAACCCGGTGATACCTTCAAGCTGAAGGGAAAGGGAATCCCCTATATCAACGGCCGCGGCCGTGGGGATGAGATTGTTCGGGTAACGGTGGAGGTTCCGAAAAATCTGACGTCGGAGCAGAAGAAAATCCTGAAGAGCTTTGAGGAAGCTACTGGAGACGGCAATTACCAAAAACGCAAGGGCTTTTTTGATAAGCTGAAAGATGCGTTTAACAGCTGATTGCTGTAAACAAATCCCCCATCGGCAGCGCCGATGGGGGATTTCCTTATTCTACTTTGATGAGAAAACTGTCGGCGGGCATATCGCCGCCGTTGTACAAGCAAGCCAGAGGCCGGGAAAAATTTGTCCAGGCATATCGCACATAGGCGGGCGTAAAGCTGCCGTCATAGGTAAGCAACACCTTTTCTCCTTCTACCCTCGCTTGAGCGGCATAATAAGCCTTACCGTCCGGACTGACCTCAAAGCCTTTTCCATCTCCCAGGATCTTTAGCCCTTGGGCATTGATGAATTCCAGTACCACCTGCTGATCCTGCAGAGAGGCTTTTTTGAGAACGGGACTATTCGGCTTATCGCCGTTATACAGAGCGTTCAGCGTGGCATAGGCCGCACGCTGTCCTACCGGTTGTTTGTCTGTAGGATGAATCTCAAATTCCTCGCCCAGATCCACTCCCACGGATAAGGTGCAATTTTCCAGTGTTTCGCACACCTTCCGCTGCATGGCGCGGATCTCCGGCCATTTTTCCAGCCAGGATTCTCCGCAGGCCACCAACTCAATGACGGTAAAGGGAAGATCGGGCCGCTGAAAATATTGGCGCCAATCCTGGATCATCTCCGTCAAGAATACGTCATATTGATAAGACTGATTTTCTCCCTGATACCATATGACAGAGCGGAAGTAATAGTTGAGAATAGGATGCAGCATGGTGTTGTACATATGAGCGGGGCTGCGGACCCAATAATCGGTTTCTCCCTGATAAATAGGGGGGAGTTTCTGTACATCTTCGGTGGACAGCCAGGAAGCGATGATGGTGTCTCCTGCGGCACAGACCACAATCCCCACCGGGCACTGGAGGTTTTGCTGCATTTCCATGCCGAAATAGTAACCCACAGCGGAAACAGAGGCTAAGGTGCCGGAATCGATATTCCGCCAGACGGCGGCGGTCTCCGTATATGGTTCGGTGACAGGATGATCCACTGTCAGAACCGGCACGGTAGCCATGCGCAGATTCTCCGACATAAAATCAGTCTGTCGAAATTCGGGCGCATCGATGCCGGCCATTGTAAACTGCATATTGGATTGCCCGGCACAGAGAAACACCTCTCCGAACCATACATCGGCAATCGCCTTTTTTTCTGTGGCGGAATAAAAAGTAATGGTATTGTCCTTGGACGCTGCCGGTGTTTTCACCAGCAGTTCAAAAGCGCCGCCTTTACATTCCCCATAAAAGGCCTGGTCATTGATTTTGACAGCTATCGGGCCATCCGTTTTGTATTGCCCCCACATTTTCAGCACCGTATCCTGCTGCAAAACCGCTTGAGAGGATAGAAGGCCGGGAAGCTGAAAAGCCTCGCTTTCCGGCACTGCCGGATCGATAGTGAAATTCGCTGTGGTGACAGGAGCGCCGGACGAATTGACTTGAGGCTTGCAGCCGGCGGCGGACAGAGTAAGAACCAGAGACATCAAAATGCACCCCGCTTTTTTCATCCATTTCACCTCAAGCCAAAGCCGCGCAGAAGGGTTCAGCGGGCAGTCCGTCACCGTTAAAGAGGGAGACCTCCGGCCAGCTGGCCCAGGCGTAACGGATATGAGCAGCGTCGGCTGCGCCGGAAATCCGGACAGTGGAACCGCTGACCGAAACCTTTGCTGGATCCACTGGCGTCCAATTGCGGCCGTCGGTACTAATCTCAAATCCTACACCGGTATTGTTTTTTAGCTTTAATCCCTTGGCGTTTTGAAATTCCACCGTAATAGTACCGTTATTTTTGGATGCATTCCGGAATACAGCGGGGCTCGGCATATTTTTCCCGTACACCAGATTGAGCATGGCATAGGCGGCGCGTTCAGCCGCCGGTTTTTTATCCTGTGGATGGATATTGCCTTTCTCTCCCAGATCGATATTGACGCTGTAAGCGCAGTTGGCAAGGGCGTTGCAGGCATCCTTTTGACCCTGGCGCAACACAGGCCAATTACTTGTGGTGTCGTATCCGGGCAATTGGACGATGACAAAGGGCAGAGAAGCATCGCTGAGATATTTTCTCCAAGTGGTGATGAAGGTTTGCAGGTTTTGCGCATAGGTTTCGGGCGTGGAACTTTCTCCCTGATACCATACCGCTGCTTTAAATTTGTAGTCCAGAAAAGAATAGAGAATGGTATTGTATAGCTGTCCCGGCGTATGTTGATAATAGGGTGACGAAAGAGAGGTGTTCTCATTTTTTAATTTTGCCGCATCCGTCGGGGTCAGCCAGGCGGCCAGAGAGGAATCCGACATAGCGCAGGTGACCACACCGATAGGGACGTTCAACTGGGCGAACATGGTCCGGGAGAAGTAGTTGGCGAAGGCGCTCATGCCATCAAAGGTGGCATTGGCCATAGCGTACCAGGTTCCCTGCAGATTGGCTTGAGGAGTATCCGCTTGTTTGGGGATCGGAACGGTGTTGGTGAAGCGGATAAAGGGATTGCCGCCATCCGTCGCCTCCGGCGGCTTTGTACTCAGTTCCACCCCAAAAAACACCATGTTGGATTGGCCGCCGCAGAGAAACACTTCCCCGATCGCCACATTGCGTATGGTTTTTTTGAAAGTGCCGTCGTGAATCACCATATCATAACTTTTTAAAGCTCCGGCAGGGGTGGAAATGGAAAAAACGAATTTCCCATTGGTACAGGTGGTATGAAACTCTTGATCCCCCAACACCAAAGTCAGCGGGCCGTCCTTTTTGTATTCGCCCCAGACCTTTACGGTGCTTTTTTGTTGCAGTACGCAGTTGTCGGAGAACATCTTAGGCATGATAAAATCGGAGGATTCTTTCCAAACAATAGGCTCAGGCTGAGCGCTTGTATCTGAAGAGGCAGAAATCTCAGAGGAGGCGTCCGGCCGGTTTGTGGAGGAAGTGGAAGAAGCCGATCCATTTTCAGATGACAAGGAGGCGGAACTCTCTGTCAACGCTGATGTGGAGGCTGTCGTGCTACTGGAACTTCCATGGCTGCCGGATATAGGAATGCGGCTACCTGCCGGTTCGCTGATGATAGGAGCTCCTGAGCATCCGGCAGAACAGAAAAACAACAGAGCAAAAGCGGCGGCTGTCCAACGTTTATACATAATACGCGTGTCTCCCTCTTGTCTTATTTCTTTTCTTTATATTAACAATATAAAAAAAGAAATAAAATCCAAGGAATTATACAAAACGGCACTTTTCTGATGAAAATTATAAACTGATGGTAAAAAAGCGCTGTAAAATGCAGCTCAGTGCATTTTACAGCGATGGATGGCTAGTTGTTCTCTGCTTCCGACAGCTCGTGGATGGTACCTGTCAGTTTAGCGATGAAGGCCTTATCCAATTCGGTAAAAACATAACCTTTGGGGTAGATGATCATATCGCGTGTCGGATGAGGCGGCCGATGGCAGCGCCGCTGTACCAGTTGATGGCGTTCCAACATCTCTTCAGGGATGGGAGATACCCAGATATAGGCGTTGGACAGGGAATGAAGCAGATCGAACTGGCTGCCCCGCTCATAGAGGAAAATTCGCCTGGCAGCGGGGGATAGCGCTTCTTTGGCAGCGAGGCGGGCGGCCGGATTGAGCAGATCTCCATGCTCCAGCAAGGTGGAAGAAGCCAAATCCGTCTCATAAATGCTTTCCTGGTGACTCAGAGGATGCTCTTTGGAAAATAGCAGCAGCGGCTCATATTCCCACAGCAGATGATGCTGCAGATCCCGTTCACACAGAAGGCGCATAAAATATTCCTCCTGCTCCAGCGGATACCGGATGATGCCCAGCTTATATTCATGTTCCGCCACGCTGCTGATGGTTTCCAGCGAGTTGGTTTCTTTAAAGTCAATATCCAGTTCTCCGCCGCCGAAGGAATGAACAAACTTGGTGAAGGAATAGGCGATGTAGCTGGCGCGGGGAATGGAAACACTGAAAACGATGCGCTGCGTACCAGTGGGCTGAAAAAGCGCTTCCAATTCATCCAGCTGGCTCAAAATGGAGCGGGCCCGGTCGAGAAATTGGCCGCCCCGCTTGGTGGGTGCTAAGCCCTTGGTAGTGCGCTTGAAAATAGCCATCCCCATGTCGCTTTCCAGCTTTTTGATCGCTTTGCTCAGGTTGGGCTGGGTGGTGTAAAGATTATCCGCCGCCTGAGTGATGGAGCCTGTTTTTTCCACTTCCAGAGCATATCGCAGATACAGCAGATTCAGATTTTCCGCCTCCTTTCAGGGCGATTCGACCGATGTTCCTAACGATTAGTTTATTATAGCATATCTTGCCAAAAAGAGGTATAGAGTTCAGATGAATAGAATTTCAATTTTTTCTTGACGGGAAAGCACTTGGCGGAGTAATCTGAAAATAAAGGCGTCAAATTCAAATAGAAAACGGAGGTAAGCAGAATGAAGGTACTGTTGGTTAACGGCGGACCTCATCGGGAGGGATGCACCCATACGGCGCTAAGGGAGGTAGCGGCCGTTTTGGAGCAACAGGGAATCGAAACAGAGGAATTTTGGGTGGGCAATGAGCCGCTGGCAGGCTGTATCGCCTGCGGTGCTTGCGCAGAAACGGGAGAGTGTTTCCGTAAGGATGCTGTCAATCGTTTTCTGGAAAAAGCGGGAGCGGCGGACGGTTTTGTCTTTGGCTCTCCGGTTCACTATGCCGCCGCATCGGGGGCGCTGACTTCTTTTCTCGACCGGGTGTTTTATGCCGGCGGCAGTCGGCTGGCAGGAAAACCCGGAGCAACGGTGGTAAGCTGCCGCCGCGGGGGAGCCAGTGCTGCTTTTGATCAGATCAATAAGTATTTTACCATTAATCGGATGCCAGTGGTTGCTTCCCAGTATTGGAATGCGGTTCATGGCAGGGTACCGGAGGATGTTCTTCGGGATGAAGAAGGGCTGCAGATCATGCGGACGCTGGGAAGGCAGATGGCCTGGCTACTGCTTTGTATTCAAGCGGGCCGTGCAGCGGGAGTCCCGGACCCGGAGCGGGAACCGACACTTCGGACGAATTTCATTCGGTAGAGGAAAGAATAAAGGGATATTTGAATACTCATAAGAACAAACCCAGGTGGCGCGGAGAAGCCGTCCTGGGTTTGTTCTTATGAGTATTCGATGGCCTTTCGTAATGTATAGGTGAGATGTAAAAGGATCTGTTGCGAAAGTAATTGACTTCATCATTCAGTTGCATTTTCTATATTTGAAAAATAAATATACAGAATCTACTACATCGATAAAGAACAATAACTGCATCATGATGTGTAAAATACATTGTCCCTTTGTAAGAGCACCGTTTTTGCGTAATTTTAGTATTTGTACAATCAAATAGGACGAAGTGGAGAATAAAACCAGATAGGCGTAAAACAAAAATAGAAAGGGTATAACAAACCATAAAATCATTAAAAACGGATTAGCTGTACCACCCATTGCTAGAATAAACCAATAACTGTGGCTAATGAAAAAAGGAATCAATGCCAGCTTAAATCCCATTATTGTGCCAAGAGGGATTTTTTGCGTGCTGTTGTTTGAATTTCTCAGTTCTAAAAATGCTGTCACAATATTTACAACGATGAATATAATTGACAGCAAGAAAAAAACAATGAGTAAATACTTACTTACAGGTAACGGCGGGTTTGTAGTCTTTATGAAGAGTAAGAATGGTGACAGAATATATAGAAGCAACGCTTGAACGACATAGATCGTAGCTGTTAACATGACAAGGAATCTTTTCTTCATTATTTCCCCACCCCAATATGCATGTCCTTCTAATTCAATATTTATAGATATAGAGCGCTTTGGATGATTGTATTACACAAATTTCAAGAAGTTCGAGAACATGATATAGATCCGACTGAGAAAAAACGACTTGTTCAGCGGAAGGGTCGTAAAGCAAACCGTGCACCACTATCTTTTCTTATTGGTCGGCATGGAATTATAGGACTTGGAAACCGCACCGCAAAAGGTTGGCAGCGACAGCGAACCGTCGCGAGGGGGTTTGCAACCGAGCAGGTGAACCGAGCATAACCTTTTGCGGAAAGGAGACGCAGCGGAATGAGTGGGCCGGTGACTTTTAAAAAAGTCGCCGCAAGCGATATAAAGCTTGCGGCAACGTGGTCCGAGTGACAGGGTTCGAACCTGCGGCCTGATGGTCCCAAACCACCCGCGCTACCAACTGCGCCACACCCGGAAATAATTATGTAGTCCCATCAGCGTCATGTGCTTCAGAGACTTATCGATTATACCGCACCCTGAGGTTCCTGTCAAGGCAAGTTTACTCGAATAAATGCAGATAGGAGGCAGCCTGATGCGCGGCTACCGCACCGTCAGCCGCCGCGGTAACAATTTGGCGCAGTGGTTTGCGTCGATTGTCACCGGCGACGTAGACGCCGGGCAGCGAAGTGGTACAGGTCTCGTCCGACTGAATGTATCCCTGAGGATCGAGCGGCAGCTGTCCTTCCAGCCAAGTGTTGTCCGCTTCATAACCAATGGCGATAAAAACGCCGGCAATAGGTAAACGGCGGCGATCTTCTTTGCCACGGCTATGAAGGAGAAGTGCTTCCACCTGGTTCTTCCCTTCTATACGCTCCACTTCATGCTCCATCAAAGCGGTGATGTTGGCTTGCTTTGCAATGGCATCCACCAGCGGCTTTTCACCTCGAAAATTCCCGCGGCGATGCACCAAAGTAACGGAACGACAATATTTTGCCAGAAACAGCGCGTCCTCCAGTGCTGTGCTGCCGCCGCCCACTACAGCCACATCTTTTTCCTTAAAAAAAGCGCCGTCGCAGGTAGCGCAATAGGATACCCCCTTACCCAGCAATTCCTCTTCTCCAGGGCATTCCAAATGTCTGCGGCGTACGCCATGAGCCAGAATTACCGTCCGTCCCTTGTAATCGCCGAACCTGGTGACAGCCCCTTTTTCATCGCCGGTCAGCCTCAGAGACTTCACTTCCTCAAAGCGAATTTCCGCCCCCAGTCCCAGCGCCTGATCATACAGCTTTTGCGCGAAATCCGGGCCGGTGATGCTGGCGATAGCGGGATAATTTTCAATCTCCGGAGTAATAGCCGCCTGTCCGCCGTAAAAACCCTTATCAAACACGATCACGTTCATGCCTGCCCGCCGGGCATACACAGCCGCGGTCAAACCGGCGGGTCCTGCGCCGACAATCAGAATATCCGTCATAAACCTGTATCCTCCTTCTGGTTAACCTGTATGTAGTATGCGGCGTATCGCTCAACTTCATGCGAGGACAATTCCTTTTGAGGCCGCCCTTGTCCTGCGTGCATATAGTGTACTGAGGAGGTGACAAGATTTGAGTTTTGCAATGGGTACCAAATCAGGCGTGATGCTGCGAACCCTGCTGAATCGTTCTCCCGAGGCCACGGCCAAGATCCGCGGCGGTTCTATCCGTGGAGAGACGGCTTTTTACCAGCTGCCCTGCGGTGTATTGGTGCGGGCAGAGATCAGCGGGCTGCCGGAAGGGGAACCGGTCTGCGGCGGGCGGATTTTTGGCTTTCATATTCACGAAGGCGGTAGCTGCACCGGCACCAGGGAAGATCCTTTTGCGGATACCGACGGTCATTACAACCCGGATGGCTGTCCACATCCGGAACACGCAGGCGATCTGCCGCCATTGTTCGGCAATCATGGATTTGCTTTTACAGCTTTTTTGACCGACCGGTTCCGGGTGGAGGATATTCTGGGAAAAACGGTGATCGTACACGATTCTCCCGACGATTTTACCAGTCAGCCTGCGGGAAACGCCGGAAAAAAGATCGCCTGCGGTGTTATCCGCAGGCGCTAAATCCGACTAATTTAAGGACTATTTTTTTCGGCGCAGCATGGAACCGGGAAGAATCGGACGGGGACACGCTATTGACAAACGCATCATCGGATGGGGTGCCGCCTCGACAGAGATACCGACTTCATCCTGCAGATCCAACGCCGTTAATGGATAGGGCGGCCGGCCGGGTTCCAATACTTCCAGCCGGTCGCCGGCGGCGAACCGATTCCGCTGGCAGAGCTGGAGCCTGCCATTTTCCCAGCCTACTGCTGTAGCCGCCACCTCATAATCCTGGATATATCCGCCGCTGTCCGCCGCCTGTCCGGGCGGCCCGAAGTAGAAACCGGTGCCATAGGGGCGGTGGCTGATTTTATCCAATTCCTCCCGAATCCATGAAGCGGCATGATAATTATCCGGCTGGCCGGCAGCAATATAGCCGTCCAGGGCGGCTCGGTAAGCGTTGACGGCGACTGCCGTGTAATAGGCCGCCTTAGCCCGGCCTTCGATCTTGAAAGCATTAATGCCTGCCCGATCCAAAGCGGCGATATGTTCCACCATACATAAATCCATGGCGTTGAAAAGGTAAGTACCATCCTCATCCTCCAAAGCCGTCCATTCTTCACCCGGCCTGCGTCTTTCACGCAGATGATACTCCCAGCGGCAGGGCTGAGCACAATCGCCATGATTGGCATCCCGCCCGGCCATGTAAGCTGAAAGCATACAGCGACCGGAATAAGCCATGCACATGGCTCCATGGACAAAGGCTTCCAGCTCCAGACCGGCTGGGGTTTTGGCGCGAATCTCTCCAATTTCCTCCAGAGACAACTCTCGTGCCAACACCACCCGGGCCGCGCCGCTGTCATACAACTGCCGGGCGGTCTCATAGTTCACTACCCCCAATTGGGTGGATACATGCAGTGCGCAGTGGGGAGCATATGTTTTTGCCAGCGCCATAACGCCCAAATCGGCGGTGATAATCGCGTCAGCGCCGGCATCCTGCACCTGCTCCAAGAAAGCGGGCAGAAACAGGAGATCCCTATTTCGTGGCAGGATATTGCAGGCTACATATACCCGGGTCCCATGAGCATGTGCCAGCGCTATTGCATCCCGCAGTGCATCTGGCTCGAAATTGCCGCAGGCAGAGCGCATGCCGAATTGTTTACCAGCCAGATATACGGCATCGGCACCATACAGCAGGGCGGTTTCCAGCCGCTCCCGGTCTCCGGCCGGAGCCAACAGTTCGGGAGGCGTTTTTATACTCTCCATACCTGAAACTCTTCTCCTTTTTGATAAAGAATTGCCGCAGCATGTGTGGGGCGTATGCTGCGGCAATTCTTATTGTCTTGTCAGGCGTACATGCCGATTCCGTATTTTTTGCAGATGGCTTCGTGTTCCTTCAACGTCTTCGTGTAGTAGGTGATCCCCGTTTTTAAGTCGGTGGCGAAGAAATAGCAGTTCACGATTTCCGCTTCCTCTGAAGGATTCAGCGCCGCGCGGATGGCGTTCATACCGGGGTTGTTGATGGGGCCTGCCGGCAGGCCTTTGCGCTGATAGGTATCGTAGGCTTTATTAATCACTTCATTGCCGCCTTCAACCTGAATGATGCTGCGGATATATTCCTGGGTGGAATCGCATTCCAGCCGGGGATAATCCGTGCTGGCCAGACGGTTATAAAGTACCCGGGCCACTCGGGCCATATCCGTGGAATTGTTGGCTTCTCCTTCCAAAATAGAGGCCATAGTGATGACCTCATCAATGGTCATGCCTTTTGCTTTGATGGCCGCGCGAATAGAAGTATCCACTCGATTATCAGCGCTAAAGGTGCTCAGCAGCTTGCGTATGACGGTATCCGCCGAGCTATTGGTGTAGAAATCGTAGGTATCCGGGAAGAGATAGCCTTCCAGCGTGTAAACTCGGTTGGCGTATTGCTCACCGTCTTCCTCGGTGGGGATAGCGGCAATAAAATCATATTCACTGTAATCGTTTTTATTGACTGCCGCATAGAAGTCGGCCTTGGAACAAACCTCCTTGGCCTCCATAATGTCAGCGATATCGGATAAGGTGGAGCCTTCGGGAATGGTGACGCGGACGGTGCCCCGAGGCTTGGTGGACTGCAGGGTGTCGATTATACTGCCGTAACCCATATTGGCGGATAGGGTGAATAATCCCGGTCGGTAGCCGCCGTCCGCCTTAGTCAGTTTAGAATACAGGCGGAAGATCATCGGCTGATCGATCAGACCTTCCTCTTTGAGAATGTCAGCAATCTGCTCGGTGGAGGCGCCGCGGGGGATCTCCACGTCCACAAGAGAGGAAGATTTATTGAGACCGGTCATATCGATGCCGCCGGCGATGATAAAGAAGGCCAGAGTGCCGGAAATTCCCAGTACCAGCACGGCGTAGATAATACCGCGGATGCAGCCCCAGGTGGTACGGTCCCACTTCTTCTTTTTCTTTTTAGGCTGTTGAGAGGCCGGTACAAGAACGGCGTCGGATTCCGGAGCCGATTCTTCTGTGTCCTCTCCGGTAACGAAGGGGGGATGCTCGTCATCCGTATCACCCTCGGTTTCTAGCGCCGAAAAACCGATCAATGCCGCGGCTGCGGCTTGAGCCGGCGTCACCGTATCCGCTTCCGATTCAGTCGGTTCCGGAACTGGTTGTTCAGCGGTGGGCACCGGTTCGGGCGGCATATGTTCATCCTCATCCAGCTTCAAATCCAGCTTGAAGCCGCTGATCTTGGATTGGCGCTCTTCCCGCAGGCGGGCGGAGAGAGCCTCTTCATCTGTGGACGGCGAAACAGGAGTTTCCCCCTGCTTCATTCGATTCTCCGCTTCGATTTCCTCGAAAAGCTTGTCCACTTTGTCGGACATAGTCTTCACGCTCCCGTTGACGCCTAAGGCGCCGGTTTATCTGTCGATACGCTCTCCTGTTCGTCGGAGATAGGTGTCGGTTACCAGCAGTTCCACCGGGCGGTCGTATCGGCCGTGAGGCAGGCGGCGGCGTACGCATTCATGATAACAGATGCCGATCATCCGTCCGCCGAATTTGGCCAGAAAACGGTCGTAATATCCTTTCCCGTAGCCCAGTCGATATCCCTTCCAATCATAACACAAGGCGGGTACCAGACACAAGCCCGAAGAAAAGTCCGTCATCTTGATCGCTTTCCCCGGAACCGGCTCCAATACGCCGAAGGTGCCGGGCTCCAGATCCGCAAAGCTGCGGATATAATAAAATTCCATGTCCCGGGTTCCTGGAACACAACGGGGCACTGCCACTCGCTTACCGTCCTCCAGCGCTGTCAGGATCAGCTCCCGGGTATCCACTTCTATAGAGGTGGATACATAGGTCAGCAGGGTTTTGCAGCTGCGATACTGCCACAATCCCGTCACCCGGGCGCGGATGGCGTCGTCGTGATGGCGTTTCAGTTCCGGGGTCATCTCCCGCCGGAATAGCTTGCTCTGTTCCCGCAATTCGTTCTTCAGCGGGCGGATATCTCCTACCGGCATTGCATCGCGTCCCCGATTTCGGCGGCCTTTTCCGGAGAGGTGAGGGCCGCGGCGATCCGCAGAGCGAAAGCCATCGCGACGCCGGCGCCTCTGGCGGTGATGATGCCGCCGTCTTCCACTACTGGATCGGTTTCAATCTTCGCGCCCGTCAGATCTTTTTCAAAACCAGGAAAGCAGACAGCACGCTTTCCATCCAGCAATCCCTTATGTCCTAGAATGGAGGGAGCAGCGCAGATGGCACAAAGGGGCAGCTTGCGCTGGACAGCGGTATCAATGGCTTTTTGCACCACCTCCGACTGCTCCAGATGAAGCGTACCCGGCATACCACCGGGCAGAACGACCGCTTCCAAGCCTTCTGCGTTCCACTCCTGATCGATAATGTCTGCGGTTACCTCAATGTCGTGAGCACCCCGGAGGCACCTACCGCCGATTCCCACCATTTCCACCGAAAGGTGCGCCCGGCGCAGGACATCCACTACCGACAGCGCCTCGATTTCCTCAAAGCCCTGGGCCAAAAACACAGAAATCATGAATAGAACCACTCCTTTCCCTGCTTTGCCGCATAAGGCGCAAAGTCTTTTTCGGAGCGCGAAAAGCCCCGTTTAATAAGCCGTGATGATGGAATCGCCTGAGTGTCGCTTCATCAGGTCTTACTCTAAAGACAATCCCATATAGGGCTGGACAGCCCGGTCAAGCAGCATCTCCCCTGCGAAAGAAAGAGGCTTCCACATGCCGTAGAACTCGCCTTTTCCCGGGCGGCGAATCTCCCATTCAGTACAAGAAAAGGAGGAGAAAACATGAAAATAGGCGGCTTCCTCCTCCGGCGGACAGATCAGTTCCCGCACCCGCAGTACCTGACCATCCGGTTCGCATAACGCGCAGCTCTGCGGTCCGGCCAAAGCACAGCCGCCCGCGGCTGCAGCATTGCGCACGGCATAGGCTGCCTGATCGACGCTCCATTTCACATGGAAGGGAATATGGGCCAGGGCGCGGCCGCGGGCAGCGGCGTATGCTTCCGGCGCCAGAACTTGCAGCGTATTCTCTTCCCATTTTCGATCCACCGGCCTGGACAGCCGCATTTCCTCGCTGCTGAAAAAGGGGCGATAGCCGAATCTTTTATAGTAGCCAAATAGGCTGGCTTCTCCTGGCCGCAGAAAGGAGGCAGCCATCCCCCGCGCTGCGCCCTGTTCAAAGGCGAAACGCAGCAGTTCGCCGAAAATCCCCCTGCCGCGCCATTCGGGCAGGGTAGAGGCGGCATAGATATACTGGACCGGATAGAGCTCATCGGCGGCATGAAATAGCACAGGCAGAGCAAAAGCCATGGATACCGGCTGGCCGTTTTCCCAATGCACCAGACAGTCTTCAGGCCGAAAAAGGCTTTGAAAAAAGGCGTCCACATCCTCCGGTGTATCCGTCGGAAAAGAGCGTAGCCAGATGGTTTTCAAAGCGGAGAGCTGCTCTGGTCGGGCATAGCCGTTGCCGCTGTTCACCATTTCTCGGTGCATAGATATTTCTCCAAAAGAAGGGCGGGCTGGTAGGAGTTTTTTGCCCGGCGCAGCCCTTCGATTCCCATATCGTTTTCTCGATTGATATAGCGGTATCCGCCCAGTTCCCGGGCGGCAAACTCCCGATTGATTACTGCGTAAGCGGCGGCGTAATCCGGCAGCGCTTTTTCCACATGGATATCCACCACTTCGCTGCTGATCGGCGAAGCAAAGGTGAAAGCCACCACCTTGCCATCCACCCGAATCAGGCCGCCGGTTAGGGACAGCGCCTGCCGATGAGCCAGAGCCTCCCGGATGGCGCATTTTTCACTGCGGAGAGATTCATCCTGGCAGTTCCCCTTTTGACGGCACCATTCCCGGGCCATTTCCAGCACGTCCGGCGTATTGCTGTCGGTGATGGTTTCATAGCTCCAGGCGTATTGCTCAGAAAAACTGTTGATATGATTGCGTTTGCCATGGTATTTTTTCCCCTGCAGATTTGCCAGATCCTCTGCGGCATAGAGGTAATCAAACTCATCCCGCATGGGTTCCGCAGTGAACTCGCCAGGAAACCAGGAGTCCAGGAGCGTCAGATAGGAGGCATCGGTAATGAAGAGTTTTAGCGGATGACCGCGATCATGGGCATATTCCTTGAGAAGCAGCAGGTTTTCCTGCATATCGCCGCCTACGGGCAACAGGAAAAAACGGTCCGCGCCCTCCTGGGATCTGATAAACAGAGTATCACCCCTCCGGGCGATCTGGTTGCGGTAAAACCGCCGCCACATGAAAAGCGTAGTAAAAGAGTATTCGGCGGAACGGAATCCGCTGGACTGCAGCAGCTCTTTCGTCCAGGCTGCATCCTCCAAACGGGGTTCCCGGAACGCCAGTTCCGGTTTTACAGTGAGCATAAATTGGATGGTTCCTTTCTGTCGGGCTGAATCAGGTGAAGCAGCTCCTTGGTGATCTCATCAGGCGGCAGGGGCTTGTCCGCAGAGGCACAGCTTACCACCGACCATCCCCGTTTGCCGGCCGCATACAGGGCGCTTTCCCGACATTTTTTCAGATAATGCAAATCCCGTTCATGGATATCTT
>ENA-UOJE01000385-UOJE01000385.1-human-gut-metagenome-genome-assembly--contig:-C23-NODE-385-length-52461-cov-8.654486_pt1 | contig 52461 bp, 44 predicted proteins | sample MGYA00242341_ERZ723888 | MGnify/ENA metagenome assembly ERZ723888 | reverse complement strand
CCGGGAGGACGAAAACCTCCAGCTGACCATGACGGAGTTTTATAACGCTCTGCGAGGGGGAAAAATGTCTTCCACCATGCAGGTGAATACCTTTGAATTTCTGTCCTTTGTGGAGCCGTTTTTGGCGGCGGGTGAGGACGTGCTGCATATCTGCTTTTCTAGCGGCCTCAGCGGCACCTATGCTTCCGTCGTCGCTGGCGCGCAGGAGCTGAAGGAAAAGTATCCTGAGCGGAAACTGGTGGTGGTGGATAGCCTTGCCGCTTCCCTGGGAGAGGGGCTGCTGGTGTATTATGCGGACGAAAACCGGAAGAAGGGCATGACCCTGGAGGAGAATGCCCGATGGCTGGAGGAGAACAAGCTGCATCTGTGCCATTGGTTTACGGTGGACGATCTGATGTTTCTGCATCGAGGCGGACGGGTCAGCAAAACCTCCGCGGTGCTGGGTTCTTTGCTGGGGATCAAGCCTGTGCTTCATGTGGACGATGAGGGCCATCTGATTATGATGAGCAAGGCGCGAGGCCGGCAGGCTTCCATCCAGGCTTTGGTGAAGAAGATGAAGGAAACCGCTATCGGCGACGTGAAGGAGCAGACCATCTTCATCTGCCACGGTGACTGCATGGATGACGCCAAAAAACTGGAGGAAATGGTCCGTAGCGAGATGGGCTGCCACACCTTTTTAATCAACTACACTGGTACTGTTATCGGCAGTCACTCCGGTCCCGGAACGCTGGCGCTGTTTTTCCTCGGTTCTCACCGCTGACGGGGGAGAATCCTATTTTTGATGGGGCGCGGATATTCCATTAAAGGAGCCTCTTGCAAACCGCATAAGACTTTCATAGAACTGATGAAAAGCGTCGTTCCGTGTCAGAAAGGCGCAGGATGGGATGCGATGATGGTTCTCAAGGGGTTCGCTGCAAAATATTTTTTTGCAGCGAACCCCCTCCTTCTTTTTTAGATTCTGGAAAAGCGAGGCGGCCTTGAGCATGCTGAAAAAATTCATTTCCTATTATAAACCCCACTGGAAGCTTTTTGCTGCGGATATGGTCTGTGCGGTTATGATTGCCGCTGTAGATTTACTTTTCCCCATTGTGTCCCGCTATGCCATGCAGAATCTGCTGCCGGACAAGGCCTATGCCGCCTTTTTTGCCATCATTCTGCTTCTGGTCACCTCCTATCTGCTGCGGGCAGGATTTCAATATTTTGTGGGTTATTGGGGCCATGTACTGGGGGTAAGGATGGAAACCGATATGCGCCGTGATCTCTTTACCCATCTGCAGAAACTGCCCTTTTCCTTCTATGATCGGAACAGAACCGGACACCTGATGTCCCGGGTGGTGAACGATCTGTTTGAGGTGGTAGAACTGGCTCATCATGGCCCGGAAGATTTATTTATCTCCCTGGTAACCCTGCTGGGCGCTTTTGCTATTCTGCTTACCATTCAATGGCAGCTGGCCTTGCTGGTGTTTGCCCTGGTGCCGCTGATCATCTTGTTCACCGCCAGCAGGCGGCTGAAGATGAATCGTGCCTCCCGCCAAGTCAAGGAACGCACCGCCGGAATCAACGCGGATATCGAATCCAGTATCTCCGGCGCCCGTGTGGCCAAGGCCTTTAACAATGAGTCTTATGAGATCGAAAAATTCGAGGAGGGCAATAACCGTTACCGTACCGCGAAAAACGGTTTTTACAAACAAATGGGGATCTTCACTGCCGGAATGGATTTCCTCACCAGTATTATGAATGTGGCGGTGATCGCCTTCGGCGGTCTGCTGATCATGAGCGATTCCGGATTAGATTATATCGATCTGCTGACCTTTTCTTTGTATGTGGGAACCTTCCTTCAGCCCATCCGCCGTCTTTACAGCTTTTTGGAAGAGTATACGGTGGGTATGGCGGGCTTCCGGCGGTTTCAGGAGCTGATGGCTACCGTCCCTGATATCACCGACAACCCGGACGCTGTTCCTTTGCGGAATGTCCAGGGGGACGTTATCTTTGAGAATGTTACTTTTTCCTATGACAGTGACGTGCGAGTGCTCTCCGGCGTGAGCCTGCATATTCCGGCGGGAAAAACTCTGGCGTTGGTGGGGCCTTCCGGCGGCGGCAAAAGCACCTTATGTCACCTGATCCCTCGGTTTTATGAAATCTCCTCCGGCCGTATTACGGTGGACGGGAAGGATATCCGGGAAGTGACCCTGTCCTCCCTGCGTTCCAGCGTTGGAATCGTGCAGCAGGATGTGATGCTGTTTGCGGGAACCATTATGGATAATATCCGCTATGGCCGAATTACCGCAACCGACGAGGAGGTAATGGAGGCTGCCAAAAAGGCAGAAATTCATGAGGATATTCTCCAAATGCCCAATGGCTATCAGACTTATGTGGGAGAGCGGGGTATCATGCTTTCCGGAGGACAGAAGCAGCGGGTCAGCATCGCGCGTATTTTCTTGAAAAATCCGCCCATCCTGATTTTGGATGAGGCAACCTCAGCCTTGGATACGGTGACGGAAGCGCATATTCAGGCAGCTTTTGATACCCTGTCCCAAGGACGCACCACTTTAGTGATTGCCCATCGCCTTTCCACGGTGCGTCATGCGGATGAAATTGTATATATAGACGCCGAAGGTATTCGGGAAAAGGGGACCCATGAGGAACTGATGCAGCAGGGAGGTCTGTATGCCTCCCTCTGCGCCGTACAGTTTCAGACCGCGAAGGATTCCTGAAACAATTCCCAAAATCCAACAATTTTCCTCTGGTCTTTTTCGCTTTTTTCCGTTATACTAAAGCGTAGGACCCCATTTGACAGGAGGCATCTATTTGAAATACAGAATCCACCGCAGTCTGGCGGAAGAGATCCGTGAGGGCTGCGAGGGCCGGCTGAATATCCGGCTGCGGGCCGGCTGGTTTTCCTTCGGGAACGTCTATCCGGATGTCAGCCATCAGCGCATTCTGCACATGCATGAGATGGATTCCGCCGGACGGATGGTGGCACGGATGATTCGCCGTCTCTGCCGCTGGGGTATTGAGGATGGGCAGATGCTTTCCCGCTGGAATTCTCTGCGTCTGGGCATTATCTCCCATTACATATGTGATTTTATGTGTTACGTGCATACCCCTGCATTCGAAGGAAGCCTTAAAGAACACCGTGCCTACGAGAATGAACAAAGTCAGTATCTAGGCAGTCAAAGTCCCCGGTCCGTCTGCTCTTTTTTCGAGGCCCATGACAGCGAGGAGCTGACGGAACTGCTGATTCAAGCAGTACGGGAACGGGATCCAGCGACTTTTTCGCCGGAAGATGATTTGGAATATGCCGCTGCGGTAGCCACGGAACTGACCTGTGCTATTCTGCGGCTGCGCACCGCTCGGCGGGAGGCCGCCTGCTGGTGGGATCATCTGCCGCTGATCCGCCGCCGCTATCTCTCCCGTGCCTGACGGGGATCTTTCCAGGGCATACGGATCGAAAAGGAGCGGATCAACGATGAATGAACAGGAACGGCATCTAGAGACTTTAAACAGTTTGTTGGTGGATACCTTTAACGCCATTCTCAAGGTGGAAGAGCGTTCCCTTCGCACAGGTCTGAATGAACCCGTTACCGTGACGGAGATGCACATACTGGATGCTATCGGGGAGAGCGGGGACCGTACAGTGACGGAACTGGCGGCTGTCTCGCTGGTGACTGTCAGCACCATGACCATCGCTATCAATAAACTGGAGAGCAAACAGCTGGTGGAGCGGGTACGGGATACCGCCGACCGCCGGGTAGTACGGGTGCGTCTGACCGATACGGGCCGCCGGATTGCCTATGCCCACCGCCGGTTTCACCGCCGGATGGCCCGGGCGGTGGCGGATAATCTGACGGCGGAAGAATTGGATGTGCTAGCCAGGGCGATGGAGAATCTGCGGGGATTTTTTCAGGAGGAAGGCCGGCATCTGCCGCAGGAAACCGAGGATTGAGGACCAGCTGAATCGCTCTAGAAACAGGAGTTGCTGCAATTTGCGGCAACTCTTTAATTTTTTATAGGGGATGAATTGCACAGGAAGCGAATTTGGGCTATACTACTGATATCGGTGAATATGGGGGAGGAATTCCATGAAACTGCTGGTTCTCGACGGAAACAGCATCATCAACCGCGCGTTTTACGGCATTAAGCTGCTGTCTACCAAGGACGGCCTGTATACCAATGCCCTTTACGGATTTTTAAATATATACCAAAAGCTGCTGGATATGACCGTCCCTGATCATGTGGCGGCGGCTTTCGATTTATCGGCGCCCACCTTCCGGCATGAAGCTTATGACGCCTATAAAGCAGGACGGAAGGGCATGCCGGAGGAACTGCGGCAGCAGATGCCCATTCTCAAGGAGCTGTTGCCTCTGTTGGGCTGCGCCGTGGTGGAAAAGGAAGGATATGAGGCGGACGATATTCTGGGCACCCTTTCCCTGGCTGCGGCGCAGCAGGGCGGGGAATGCTTCATTGCCACCGGCGACCGAGATGCTTTGCAGCTGGTGGGGGATGGCGTGACCGTGCTGTTGGCCGCCACAAAAATGGGCCGGCCGGAAACCACCGTGTACGATGTGCCGGCCATCCGTGAGAAATATGGGTTGGATCCCGCTCAGCTCATCGATCTCAAGGCGCTGATGGGGGATACCAGCGACAACATCCCCGGGGTTCCGGGGGTGGGAGAAAAGACAGCCTTGGACCTGATGCACCGTTTCGGGAGCCTGGATGCTTTGTATGCCGATCTGGACGGGGCGGAGCTGCGGGACAGCCTGCGGCAGAAGCTGGCGGCGGGAAAGGACAGCGCCTATCTCAGCCGGACGCTGGGGACCATCTGCCGCACCGCTCCGGTGGATGTGAATCTGGAAACCTATCGGCTTCAGCCCTATCGCCGGGAAGAACTGGCCAAAATGCTGACAAAGCTGGAGTTTTTCAAGCTGTTGGATAAATGGGGACTCAATGCCACTGCCGCGGAAACGGAGGGGGAGCAGGCGGCGCCGCCGCCTCAGTCTTCCACGATTCTGGAGGGAGAAGCGGCCATGACTGCCGTCGATCAGGCGGCAAAAGCGGGAAGGCTGGATTTACTGCCGGTCTTTGATGAAGGGAGACTGACAGGAATCTGGGCAGCTACCCGGGAGGGAACGGCCCGTGTCACGGCGAAGGATGCCGGCTGGGATAGGATTCCGACGCTGCTGCGGCGGGTAAAGGTGCGCACGCATGACAGTAAACCGCTGTTTGCGGCCCTTCTGCGGGAAGGAGACGGACCACAGATAGAATTGGATACCATGCTGGCAGGATATCTTCTCAATCCACTGGCCTCCGGCTACGCGCTGACCCGGCTGGAGCAGGAATATGGTTTTCCGCCGGTGGGCGAGGAAGAAGCCGCTCAGACTGCCCGGCTGCCGGAACTGGCGGATAAATTGGCAAAGGAAGCCGCCCTTCACGGACAGTCAGATTTGCTGCGGGATGTGGAGCAGCCGCTGGCGGAGGTACTGGCGGCCATGGAAAATGAAGGCTTCGCTGTGGATAAAACGGGCATTGCGGCTTTCGGGGCGGTGCTGCAGGACCGGATTGACGATATTCAGCGGCAGATCACCGAAGCGGTGGGATATACTTTTAACCTCAACTCCCCCAAACAACTGGCCAAGGCGCTATTTGAGGATTTAGGGTTGCCGGCGAAAAAGAAGACCAAATCCGGCTACTCCACCAATGCGGAGGTACTGGAAAGCCTGCGGGACGCCCATCCGGCGGTAGCAATGCTGCTGGATTACCGGATGCTGGCCAAACTGAAATCCACTTATTGCGACGGTTTGCTGAAAGTGGTGGGAGCGGACGGCCGAATCCATTCCTCCTTCAACCAGACGGAAACGCGTACCGGCCGTATTTCCTCTACCGAGCCCAATCTGCAGAACATTCCGGTCCGGCAGGAGCTGGGAAGGGAGCTGCGGCGGTTCTTTATCGCACGGAAGGGCTGGGTGCTCTGCGACGCGGACTATTCCCAGATCGAGCTGCGGGTGCTGGCTCATATGGCGGGGGATCCCACTATGATCCAGGCTTTCAACTCCGGGGAGGATATCCACCGTATCACCGCTTCTCAGGTGTTCGGCGTACCGGAAGAGCTGGTGACGCCCTTGATGCGCTCCCGGGCCAAGGCGGTGAATTTCGGTATTGTTTATGGCATCGGCGCGCATTCCCTTTCCCAGGACATCCAGGTTTCCTACGGAGAGGCTAAGCAGTATATCGACGGATACCTGGCCCATTACAGCGCAGTGGCGGGATTTATGGAGGATCGCATTCACCGGGCCAAGGAGACCGGCTATGCGGAAACGCTTTTCGGCCGCCGCCGACCTCTGCCGGAACTGAAGGCGTCCAATGGAGTGACTAGATCCTTTGGGGAACGGGTGGCCCGGAATATGCCCATTCAGGGCACCGCAGCGGACATCATCAAAATCGCCATGGTACGGGTTTACCGCCGTCTGCGGGAGGAGAAGCTGGAAGCGCGGCTGATCCTCCAGGTTCACGACGAATTGATTGTAGAAGCGCCGGAGCGGGAGGCCGAGCAGGTGGCTGTTCTGCTGAAAGAGGAAATGGAGGCCGCCGCGCAGCTGACGGTGAGGCTGGAGGCGGAAGTACATGTTGGGCCGACATGGTATGATGCTAAAGGGTGATTTCTCCCCCTTCGCAGCTGTGGCCTGCACATCCTCAAAATGCGAAAAGTCTTTGCAGATCGTTTCCAGGTCAGAGACGTTGCTGTAGGCAAACGGCGACGTGCACCAAGGCGCCTAATTTTTGGTTATTCCGAGAGGCCGCTGTAGCAGGGTTCTGCAAGTTGAGGGCGATTACGCTTCAAATGTCGCAGGAATGACGGTTCGGTTTCCGATATGAGGCGGTTTTTTTAGCGGATGTGAAGAAATTTGAAAAATTGCGTGAAAGCCGTTGACAAACAGGCTGCAGATTTCTATAATGGAATATGCAAGCAAAGGCGCTGCAGGAGAGTCCTGCTGCGCCCTTTTTTGAATCTGTCCGCGGTGCGGACAGAGGGCTGCCGGACTGGCCTGGCGGCTGAATTAAACCTGTAAAGGAGAAGAGCATATGTCGTACATTGACGAGGTACTCAGCAAAGTCGAACAGAAGAACGCTTCCCAGCCGGAATTTCTTCAGGCTGTCCGGGAGGTGCTGGAATCCCTGCGCCCGGTGATCGAGGCCAATGAGGCGGCTTATCGCCGGGACGGCGTGCTGGAGATGATCACGGAGCCGGATCGGCAGATCATGTTCAAGGTTCCGTGGGTGGATGATCAGGGCAATGTGCAGGTCAACACCGGCTATCGGGTGCAGTTCAACAACTCCATCGGACCTTACAAGGGCGGTCTGCGTCTGCATCCCTCTGTCAATATCGGCATTATCAAATTCCTGGGCTTTGAGCAGGTATTTAAAAATTCCCTGACCGGCCTGCCTATCGGCGGCGGCAAGGGCGGTTCTGATTTTGATCCCAAGGGAAAATCCGACCGGGAGGTTATGGCTTTCTGCAAAAGCTTCATGACCGAGCTGTATCGCTACATTGGCGCAGATGTGGATGTGCCGGCCGGTGATATCGGCGTGGGCGCCCGAGAAATCGGCTATCTGTTCGGGCAGTATAAGCGTCTGACCCACAGCTATGAGGGCGTACTCACTGGCAAGGGTCTGACCTACGGCGGCTCTCTCGCCCGGAAGGAAGCCACCGGCTATGGTCTGCTGTATTTCACCAATGCCATGCTGAAGCGCAACGGGCATGATCTGAAAGGGAAAACCGTTGTGGTTTCCGGTGCGGGCAATGTGGCCATCTACGCTACCGAAAAGGCTACCCAGCTGGGCGCCAAGGTGGTGACCCTCAGCGATTCCACCGGCTGGATTTACGATGCCGAGGGCATCGATTTGGAAGCGGTGAAGGAGATCAAAGAGGTCAACCGCCAGCGGCTGAGCGAATATATCAAGTACCGCCCCAATGCCCAGTATCATGAGGGCAAGGGCGTCTGGTCGGTAAAATGCGATGTGGCGCTGCCCTGCGCTACTCAGAACGAACTGCATCTGGAAGACGCCAAGATGCTGGTGAGCAACGGCTGCATCGCCGTGGCGGAGGGCGCCAATATGCCCACCACCATGGACGCCACCGCCTATCTCCAGGAGCAGGGCGTGTTGTTTGCCCCGGGCAAGGCGTCCAATGCCGGCGGCGTGGCTACCTCCGCTTTGGAGATGAGCCAGAACAGCGAGCGGCTGAGCTGGACCTTTGAGGAAGTGGACGGCCGTCTGAAAGGCATTATGGAAGCCATCTTCCAGAAGGCGGATGAAGCCGCTGCCAAGTACGGCATGGAAGGCAATTATGTGGCCGGCGCCAATATCGCGGGCTTTGAAAAAGTCGTGGACGCCATGCGCGCTCAGGGCTGCTGATTGTTGATTCCATTACAATAGTGCCAGAGCAAAAGAGCTGTAAAATGCGGTAAACCGCATTTTACAGCTCTTTTCGGCGTAAATCCCCGTATTAAGGATACACTAGTCAGGAATAAGTTGGGGAATCGCCCGATCCTCTTGTCGAATCCTCGCGATTTTGATATACTGTATGACGGAATGCGGAAAGATGCGGCGGAGGGATGACAAGATGAAGAAAATCCTTAAAATGATCTTCAATCGAGTGGTCCTGGTGGCTATTGCCATTTTGGTTCAAATTCTGCTTTTGATCCTCATGATGGTGAAGTTCCAGGAATATTTTGTCTATTTTTACGCCCTCTGCGTGGTGCTGAGTATGGCCGTGGTGCTGATTATTGTCAACGGCAAAAGCAATCCGGGATATAAAATTGCCTGGCTGATTCCCGTCCTGCTGGTACCGGTTTTCGGCGGTTTGTTTTATGTGATCTTCGGCGGCAACCGACTGCGCAAGCCGGTGAAGCGAAAGATGAGCAAGGTGGAGGAAAAGATGCGGCTTTCCCTGCCGCCTCAGGAAGAACTGCTGGGGGAAATCGCCGCCGCCAGTATCGATGCGGCCAATCAGGCCCGGTATATTCAGACCTATGCCTACTGTCCGGTTTACACCAATACCTATACCGATTACCTGCCATTGGGAGAAATCAAGTTTGAGCGGATGAAGGAGGAACTGCGTAAGGCGGAACACTACATCTTCCTGGAATATTTCATCATTCAGGAAGGCCGGATGTGGGACGAAATCCTGGAAATCCTAACCGATAAGGTGAAACAGGGGGTAGAGGTCCGGCTGATGTACGACGATATGGGCTGCATCATGACCCTGCCGCACCATTATGAGCGGAAGATGGAAGCTCTGGGCATTGCCTGCAGTGTTTTTAATCCTTTTATTCCCATCCTTTCTTCTCGGCTCAATAACCGGGATCACCGGAAAATCTGCGTAATCGACGGGCACACCGGCTTCACCGGCGGCATCAATCTGGCGGATGAGTATATCAACGCCTATGAAAAACACGGTCACTGGAAGGATTCCTCCATTATCCTGAAAGGGGACGCGGTGTGGAACCTGACGGTGATGTTCCTCGCCATGTGGGATGACATCCGGGGAATCAAAGAGGACTATGAAAAATTCAAGCCCCGGGTGTACCAATCGGTGCCGGAATCCAGGGACGGCTATGTGCAGCCCTATTCCGATAACCCACTGGATGATGAGATCGTGGGTGAAACGGTATACTTTAATCTCATTAACAAGGCAAAGCGGTACGTCTATATCACCACCCCCTACCTGATTATCGACAATGAGATGGTCACCGCCCTTTCCGTGGCTGCTAAAAGTGGGGTGGATGTACGAATTATCACCCCTCATATACCCGATAAGTGGTATGTTCATGCGGTCACCCGGGCTTATTATGAAGGGCTGCTGGAAAACGGGGTAAAAATCTATGAGTATACCCCTGGTTTTATTCACGCAAAGACCTTTGCGGTGGATGACGAATACGGGACGGTGGGTACCATCAATTTGGATTACCGCAGTCTGTATCTGCATTTTGAGTGCGGCGTCTGGCTTTATCGCACCCGCAGTGTGCTGCAGATCAAGGAGGATTTTCTCGCCATGCTGCCCATTTGCCAGGAGATTACCCTGGAGGAATGCCGCAATGTAAAATGGTATCGCAAGCTGGTCAGGGCCTGCCTGCGGATTTTCGCGCCCCTGATGTGATATAAATTGGAAAGAAGGCAATCGGATTGGATAAACCGAGAATAGAAGCCGCTGTGCGGGAATTGCTCCTGGCGATAGGCGAGGATCCCGACCGGGAAGGGCTGCAGGAAACCCCGCGGCGAGTGGCGGAGATGTATGGTGAAATTTTCTCCGGATTGGAAGAGGATCCCAAATCCCACCTGAAAATATTTACCGAAACCCAGCATGACGAAATGGTTACCGTGCGGGATATCCCCTTATATTCCATGTGTGAACATCATCTGCTGCCTTTTATCGGGGTGGCGCATATCGCCTATATCCCCCGGGAGGGACGGGTGATCGGCCTGTCCAAGCTGGCGCGGATCGTCAACGCCTTCTCCCGGCGGCCCCAGCTGCAGGAGCGGCTGACCGCCCAACTGGCGGATTTTCTGGAGGAGGAGCTGCAGCCTCAGGGCGTGGCGGTGATCATTGAAGCGGAGCATCTTTGCATGACCATGCGGGGGGTGCGGGCCGCAGGCGCCAAAACTCAGACTTCGGCCTTGCGGGGAAGAATGAAAGCCGATCCCCGCAGCCGGACAGAGGCGCTGGATCTGCTGATGGGGCGCGCCAGATAATCCTATACACAAAGACTGCCTGCCGGTTATCCCATAGCCGGCGGGCAGTCTTTGTGTATGTAAACCGGCGACCATCCGTTTCAAAGAAAGCGGTTACAGCCGGGAACGCCGATGAGCGGGCTCTTTCCAATGGCGGGAAGAGGGATTTGGCGCGCCTTCGCGGATGCCCTCACCGGTGAACACGCAGCGAAAGGTGCGCCAAAAAATCCAGGCGTCCAGTGCCGGGTTCATACGGCGGGCATAGAAAGCGTCATAGCCGGCTTTGGCTCGGATCGATACTTCATCTCTTCCCCGTACCTGCGCCAGGCCGGTGATGCCCGGCCGAACACTGTCCGCACCCTTATCCCGGCGCAGGCTTAACAGCTGCCGCTCCGCCAGGACCACCGGGCGGGGGCCGATAAAGCTCATGTCTCCCTTTAAGATGTTAAACAGCTGGGGCAGTTCGTCCAAACTGGTGCGACGCAGAATGCGTCCCACCGGCGTGATAAACTGCGCGGGATCCGATAAGGCGCCCGTCGGCGTTTCCGTCGGTGTTTGAAGATACATGGTGCGAAATTTGAATATAATAAAAGGACGGCCATTTCGGCCCATTCGGCTCTGGGAAAAAAGCACTTTTCCCTCCGAATCCACGGCAATCGCCAGCATAATCAGCAGAAAAAGAGGAGATAATACCATCATCAGCGCAAGGGCGCCAAGAATATCGAGACCTCTTTTTATCGGCTTATACCAATTTTTCATGAAATCGTCCTCCTTATAGCCATCCTGTATTAGTATTCCCTCGCTTAATCTTGTCTACAGCGCCTATTCTTGGATTTTCGCTTCTATGTATGAACACGGCAGATAGGCCGTCAAACGGCAGAAATCAAGCCTTCGCCGGATTTGTGAACACACGATTTCAAGCAGATTACAAAAATGAAACTTGATTTTTGTCAAATAGGATAGTATAATGCAGTTCAGTACCAAAGACACCCGTCTGTGACAAATCTTTTGTGGGAAAGAATTTGCTGATGATGAAGCGTGTTTTGACAACAAAGGGAGGCGATACCGCCATGGAAAAAGTTTTGCCCATGAGCCATTATTATCGCGCCTTTCAGAAACAAAAACGGGGTTATGCTACAGTCAAGCGTTCTTTTGATATAGTGTTCTCCATTCTTCTTCTTGTTGCGTTATCCCCCTTGTTTTTGATTCTGATGGCCATAGCCGCGCTGGATACCAAGAGTTCTCCGGTTTTTGTTCAGGAGCGGATGGGACGGTTTAACCGCCCGTTTAAAATGCTGAAAATCCGTACGATGAGTGCGGATGCACCGGCCAACGTAGCCACCCACAAGCTGGAAGGCGCGGAAGGCTATATATCCCGCACGGGCCGGATCATGCGCAAGCTGAGCCTGGATGAACTGCCTCAGCTGATCAATATCCTGAAGGGTGATATGAGCTTTGTCGGCCCCCGGCCGGTGGTGCTCAGCGAAACCGATCTTCTGGAGCTGCGTACAAAAAACCGTTCCTGTCTGGTGCGTCCCGGTCTCACCGGCTGGGCGCAGGTTAACGGCCGTGATAATGTCACCATTTCCGAAAAGGCGCGGCTGGACGCGGAGTATGTGCAGCGGCTTTCCTTTAAATTGGATGTGCAGGTGCTTGTGAAAACCGTCACATGTGTTTTGGAATCCAAGGATGTTCGTGAGGGCGCTAACCCTTCTATCGCGGCGGAGGAAAAATCCGCCTGACGGGTCAACTAAATAATATCAGCAGCAAATCAAGCATCCACGCCGGGGCGTGGATGCCTTTTGTTGTGAAAGCGGCCTGAGACAACAAGAATGAATAGACGCGAAGATGGAAAGGACTGGAGAAAAAAGTATGAGTGAAACATGCAATCACGACTGCGGAAGCTGCGGTCAGGCCTGTGAGGAAAAGGACCTGCACGCCCGTCTCAACGATTACAGCCAGATCAAACGGGTAGTGGCGGTTTCCAGCGGCAAAGGCGGCGTGGGAAAATCCTCCGTTACCGCTATGCTGGCGGTGCTGATGGCCCGCCGGGGATATAAGGTGGGGATTTTGGACGCGGATATCACCGGTCCCTCCATTCCCAAAGCCTTCGGCATCACTCGAAAGGCCAAAGGCAGCGCCATGGGCATTCTGCCGGAGGAAACCCACATGGGCATCAAGGTGATGTCTATTAACCTGCTGCTGGAAAATGAGGAGCAGCCGGTGATCTGGCGGGGCCCGGTACTGGCCGGCGCGGTGACGCAGTTTTGGACCGACGTGGCTTGGGGCGAATTGGATGTGCTCTTTATCGATATGCCTCCCGGAACCGGCGATATTCCGCTGACGCTGTATCAGTCCATTCCGCTGGACGGCGCGGTGATTGTCTCCACCCCTCAATCCCTGGTGCAGATGGTGGTAAGCAAGGCCCATAAAATGGCCCAGATGCTGAACATCCCGGTGCTGGGCCTGGTGGAGAATATGAGCAGTGTGAAATGCCCCGATTGCGGCAAGCTGATCCCCCTGTTCGGCGACGGCAGCGGACTGGAAAAAGCCGCGGAGGACATGGGCGTTTCCGTGCTGGCCCGTCTGCCCATGGACGAACAGGTAGCCCGGCTGTGCGACAGCGGCGAGATTGAGCGGGTAATCTGTGAGGAACTGGACGGCGCCGCCGACGCGGTGGAAGAACTACTGAAATGATGTAAATGAGATAGCTAAAAGCGCGCTGTCACTAGCAGCGCGCTTTTAGCTATTTTAAGGATAATTCCAGAAGTCGAAGAGTTTTTTTCTCTAATTGAGTGACAGTGGTATACCCCAGAAAACTCCTAAGTGCTTGGTAAGTAAAAAGGCTGTTTTTTAACAGATCTCTTTCTACTGAAAGCAACTCTAAATCTGAATGGGTTTTGCGTAGATAGTTGAATGAGCTTTTGTATTGTATCGTCCGTCGAGTGATACCCCATCGTAGAGTATCGAGCACGTCTCCCCATGGCACCTCTTTGTTTAGACGATATCGTGGCATAGACTTTCTCTCCCCCATTTTTGTAGTAAGTGATTGTAAAACCGATTTACAGAACCTATATGCCACAATATTGTAGCATATTCAACCGAGGAATGCAACAAAATAGTAGCATACCAATAAAGGTTGGTGTTGCTGCTATGTTTTTCCAAAGATTAGAAGATTTGAGAATTGATGCGGATAAAACGCAGGAGGAGATTGCGCAGTATCTTACTTGTAAGAGAGAAGTTTATCGACGTTATGAGAAGGGCATCAATGAGTTGCCTGTTTGGGCGCTGATCAGATTGGCGGTTTACTACCAAACAAGTACCGATTATATTCTTGGCTTGACAAATATTCGGACGCCTTACACACCGCACCAGGTCTGCGTTAAGAAAAAACAAGATATATAATGGATATGTGAATGATTATCAATAAAAGGCTGAGTCTCCAACCTATGGGGGCTCAGTCTTTTCATTGAAAATTTGCTTTATATTCATACCTTCCTTGTAAAATAGCGGTACAATGAAACCATTATATGTGAAGGTGTGATTGCATTGAGTTTCGTCACCTTTGACAACGTCTCCAAGTTCTATCAGATGGGTGAACATAAAATCGCTGCCGCCAACAAGGTGAGCTTTGAAATTGAAAAGGGCGAATTCGCCGTTATCGTCGGTCCCAGCGGCGCAGGCAAAACCACTGTGCTGAATATGCTGGGAGGAATGGATACCTGCGATGAAGGCGTGATTCGCCTGGACGGCAATGAAATCAGTCGCTATAATCAGAAACAGCTGACCCAGTACCGGCGGTACGATGTGGGTTTTGTTTTTCAGTTCTACAATCTGGTGCAGAATCTGACGGCGCTGGAGAATGTGGAACTGGCCGCGGAAATCTGCAAGGAGCCGCTGGACGCCCGCCGAACACTGGAACAGGTGGGGCTGGGGGATCGGATGCAGAATTTTCCCGCCCAGCTTTCCGGCGGTGAGCAGCAGCGGGTGTCTATTGCCCGGGCGTTGGCGAAGAATCCCAAGATTCTGCTGTGCGACGAACCCACCGGCGCTTTGGATTACAATACCGGCAAAGCGGTGCTCAAGCTGCTGCAGGATACCTGCCGGGAGACGGGCCGCACGGTGATCGTCATCACCCACAACCAGGCCCTGACCGCCATGGCTGATCGGGTGATCCATATCAAGAGCGGTACGGTGGTCTCTTCTGAGCGGAACGCCAATCCCACCCCGGTGGAAAGGATTGAGTGGTAGCTGTGAAGAAATCCTACACAAAGGTGGTTGTCCGGGAAATCCGGCAGAGCATCAGCCGGTTTTTGGCAATATTCGCCATCTCCGCGCTGGGGGTCGGCTTCCTTGCGGGGCTTTTGGCCACCACGCCGGTGATGCGTGTATCCGCCGACCGGTATTATGATACCACCAACCTGATGGACATTCGGGTGCTGTCCACGGTGGGACTGTCGGAGGAAGATATCGGGACCATCCGCCGTACACCGGGTGTTTCCAAGGTAATGCCGGCTTATTCCGCCGACGCACTGATCCTCGCTGAGGGGGAGAATACCCTGCTGACCCGTATGCACAGCATGCCTTTTGGGAAAACAGGCGCCGATTATCTGAATCAAGTGGAGTTGACGGAAGGTCGCCTGCCGGAAAAAGCGGGAGAGTGCGTGGTGGAGGAATCCATCATGGGCGGCAATCCTGTTTCCATTGGGGATACCCTGGAGCTTTCCGAGGACAATGCCGATTTAAGCGGCACCCTAACCTCGGAGACCTTCACTGTGGTGGGCTTTGTCAAAAGCGCGTATTACATGTCCATTGAGCGGGAGTCCAGCAAGATCGGGGATGGTCGCATCGATTTGGTGGCCTATGTCACAGAAGATACCTTCTGCCTGGAGGTATATACCGACGCTTTTGTAACCGTGGACGGGGCAGCGGAGGAGCTGACCTTCTCCGCTGCCTATAAAAATGTGGTGCAGCCGGTAGTGGACGCGCTGGAAACGCTGGGAGAGACCCAGGTGATGGTGCGTTACGATCAGGTGATGGCTGATGCCCATGAAAAGTTGGATGACGCCAAAAAGCAATATGAGGAAGGCAAAGAGGAAAGCGACCGGAAGCTTGAGGAGGCGGCAGCTGAATTGGAGGATGCCCGCCAGCAGATAGCCGACGGGGAGAAAGCGCTGGAGGATGCCCGCCAGCAGATCACTGACGGTGAAAAACAGCTGGAAGAGGGACGCAGGACATATGAACAGGGACTGAAGGACTACAGCGACGGCCTGGATGCCTGGCGGGATGGCGTGCAGCAGCTTACCGACAAAAAGAATGATTTCCGTTTCCAGCTGCTGGAAAGCCAGTGGAAGATTTATACGGGTAAGCAGGAACTGCAGTCCGCCCGGGAACAATTGGAAAGCGGCAAGGCCCAGCTGGATAACACCAAAAATCTGCTGGATACAGCGAAAAGCGCCATTCAGCAGGGACTGGACAGCGGACTTCTCACCCAAGAAATGGCGGATAAAGCGCTGGCAGAGCTGCAGCCTATGGAGGAGCAGTATGAAGCCGGTCTGAAGGAATACAACGAAAATCTACAGCTGGTGGAGGAAAAGGAGAAGGAGCTGGCAGAGGGCGAAAAGCAGCTGGAGGAAGGCCGCAAAGTGGCCGAGGCTCAGTTTGAGGAAGCCCAAAAACAGCTGGACGAAGCCAAAGCCACGCTGGATGCCAGCAAGGTACAGCTGGACAAGGCCCGGCAGCAGATTGCCGACAACGAAAAGAAGCTGGAACAAGGCAAAGCGGATCTGCCCGCCGGAGAAGCGGAACTGGCGGATGCCAAAACCAAGCTGGCGGACGGAGAAGCCGAATATGAATCCGGCAAAAAGGAAGCGGAGGAAAAGCTGGCCGATGCGCAGCGGCAGATTCGGGATGCGGAAAGCCAGCTGGAGGATATGGCATCCCCGCGGTGGTATGTCCTGGACCGGGACAGCACCGTCAGCTATGTCAGCTTTGACGGCAACGCGGACAAGGTGGAAGCCATCGCCAGGATTTTTCCGGTGTTCTTCTTCCTGGTGGCTGCATTGGTAGCGCTTACCACCATGACCCGTATGATTGAAGAGGAGCGGATACAGATCGGCACCTTGAAAGCCTTGGGCTACAGCAAGGGCGCCATCATGATGAAATACGTGATCTATGCGGGTTCCGCCACCATTACCGGCAGTATTTTCGGCTTGCTGATTGGTTTCAGCCTGTTGCCTACGGTGATTTGGGGCGGATACAGCATCATGTATAATCTGCCGCCTCTGATTCTCCAGTTCCATGTACCCTACGCTTTGCTGTCCTCTCTGTCGGTGCTGCTGTGCACCATGATCGCCACCGTTTCCGCCTGCTACGGCAGCTTGATGGAGGTTCCCGCCCGGCTGATGCTGCCGAAAGCGCCCAAGGCCGGCAAACGAGTGTTCCTGGAGAGAATTCCTTTTATCTGGTCCCGGCTGAAATTCACCCATAAGGTGACGGCCCGGAATCTGTTCCGATATAAAAAGCGTCTGCTTATGACGGTGATCGGCATTGCCGGCTGTACGGCGCTGCTTCTCACTGGACTGGGGCTGCGGGATTCCATTTCGGCAATCGTGGATAAGCAGTTCGGCGAGATCTATACCTATAATCTTACTTTGGTCATGAAAAACAGCGATGTACCGGAAACGGACGATGATGTGAAAGCGGTGCTTGCCGATAAGGATCAAGTTTCCGCGTATCTGCCGGTTCATCAGGAATCCGGCAGCGTGCTGCATGATGATGAAACCCAGGAGGCATATTTATATGTTCCTCAGGATCTGGGACGACTGAAGGATTTTGTTACCCTGCGGGAGCGGCGTTCCGGCAAAACGGTGAGCATGTCTCAGGATGGGGCGGTGGTGACGGAGAAGCTGGCCGAGACCATGAAAATCAAGGTGGGCGACACCATTGAACTGGAAAACGCGGACGGGGTCCGGGCACAGGTCAAGGTGGCGGGCATCACCGAGAATTACGTCAGCGGCTATGTTTATCTGTCCCCGGCGCAGTATGCCTCCGCCTTCGGCAGTGAACCGGATTACACCACTCTAATTGCCAAGGTTCCGGACGATTCTGCCGAGAATCGGGCGGCAGTGGCGGAGGATCTGCTGAAATCCAGCTATGTCACTTCGGTGCAGTTTTCCACCGATATCAGCAAGAGCTTTTCCGACACCATCAAGAGCATCGATTATATCGTCATGGTGCTGATTATTGCCGCCGGTATGCTGGCCTTTGTGGTGCTGTATAATCTCACCAACATCAATATTACCGAGCGGACCAAGGAGCTGGCTACCATTAAGGTTCTGGGTTTCTATGACCGGGAGGTTTCCGCCTATATTTATCGGGAAACGGCCATTCTGTCGGTGATCGGCACCGCCGTGGGATTGGTACTGGGCATCTTTCTCCATGCTTTTGTGGTAAAAACCGCGGAGGTGGATATGGTGATGTTTGGCCGCTCTATCGGCTGGCTCAGTTATGTGCTGGCTGCGGCGCTGACCCTCTTTTTCTCCGTTTTGGTAAATCTGGTGATGGTTCGCAAGCTGAAGAAGATCGACATGGTGGAATCCATGAAAGCGGGCGAATGACCACTCCAATGAGGCATTAAAAAAATATCGCCGCGTGTTTTATTCACGCGGCGATATTTTTTTTAATAACTGGCAGTGAAATGGTCTCTCCATCGGCTATATTCGGCTTCCAGGGTATCTTTGTCCCGGAGGGTATGACCGATATCCATTACCCCTTCGTCTTTGAGGATCTCTTGATCCGCAAGGGTGCAATAAAAAGCACCGTGTTCCAACAGATCCTGCAGTTCCCTGTCAGACAGGCACTCCACCAAGGCATGAAGCTTGACCCAATGGATATAATGCGCCTCATCCCGGAGATCGTTATCCTCCCGCCAGCCCTGGGGAGTATGATAGACAAACCGAACTTGGCGGAAATAGTGATCCCGGCGGACGTACAGCCGGATTTCATCACAGACCGCGCCGGTTTCCCGGATCAGCTGCCGGACAAGGGCTTTTACCTGTTCGCCGTGGCTGCCATCATCCTTTTCCAGCCGCCGGATGCTTTCCCAGATATCCCCCATGGTATTCTGCGGGTGAAAAGGATCCAAGGACTTTTCTGCTGGAGGGGCGGGAAGATCGGCATGGAGAAATTGAGAAAACCGCGACATGGCTTCTTCCTTCACGCCGTAGCAACGATAAAACAGTGTCCAGCCGTTCAAGGATACGCCTGGACAGAGGGCGGCAGCATTTTGCAGGAAGATCCAGCGCTGCATTTCGTAATCTGCATCCCAACCTCTTTCCAGCTGTTTTACAGGAACATTCGCCAGCTCGTTCATGGTCCGGTGCATACAAAAACCTGACATAAACTGATGCAGATAATCTAAGCGAAGCGTCCCGATGTAAAGACCGGGGCGTTTCATGATTTCCTGGTACAAGGCTTTTTCATTCAGAACCAGCATCTTTTCCCATGAAGATTTATCCATGATTATCCTGCCCCTTTTTGATTTTTCAGCCTCTCCAGCGTATCCGTCAATTCCGTCCATCGATGTATATGTAGATGGTCACAACTGGGGGCCAATCCGGCGTTTTGACCTCTCCATGGGTTTTCCATAGTTTCATCCTCATACCAGACTGGAAAGATACCCGTGTTCGCCGCTCCCTCTACGTCCGCTTGAACGCTGTCTCCGCAGTACCAAACCTCATTGGGGGTGAGGCCAGCTTTTTTCAGCGCCACTTCAAACAGCAGGGGAGATGGCTTGCGAACGCCATATTCGCTGGAAGCCAAAATGAATTCGAAAGAATTGCCGGGTAGCAGGTGATGGATACGCTGGGCCAATGCCTTGCCGGAAAAGCTGATATTGCTGATGACGCCGCTGCGGATCCCCCAGTCATCCAGCTGTGCCAGCATCTCTTCTGTTCCAGGCATCCTTGCCCCAGGCGCTGCGGCATCCCAAAACACCTTTTCCGCCTCCTGAAGAGAAATAGACAGATCGATTTCCAGGGAATCAAACAGTAACCGCTGAAATATATGCTCATGGATCTCCCAACCCAGCTTCCGAACGGCGCCCATTTCAGCGAATAATTTTTGAGAAAAATTGGTGACCGCCTCCGCGGTCAGCCCGTGTTTGTTGACAAGGGCATACTGCAGTAAGGCCTGGTTCCCCTTTAGAGGATCAAATCTCGGTTCTGCCAGCAGGGTATGACCGTAGTCGAACAGAATCATACGGGGATAATACATATGCTATCTCCTTCCGAAGCAAACTGATGAGCAAAAGGAGTCTTCTCCCAAAGACAGCTGCTGTATGAAATTCGCGGCAGAGAGGCAACAGGGTTAATATTTTGCCAGGAAATTAGCCACATCCCGGCGGTAAGGGATGGAGTTGGCGGCGCCCTTGATGGATACGGCGATGGCGGAAGCGGCAGTAGCCCATTGAAGCGCCTCCTGCGGCCCCATCTCTTCCAGCAAAGCGAAAAAATAGCCTAAAAAGGTGTCTCCCGCGGCGGTGGTATCCTTCACGGGCACGGGACAGATGGGCTGGGTATATACCGATATTCCGTCCGTATACATGGCACCCCGTTTCCCTAGGGTGAGCAGGGTTTTGGCTCCGGCGAACTTTTCTCTTGCGGCTTGGAGAATCTTTTCCGGGTCTTTTTCCCCGGTCAGTTCCTCACCTTCGATTTCATTGAGAACAAACCAATCCACCTTTTCCAGCGGATAAGTGGCAATACTCTCATTAAAGGGGCTGGGATTGAAGACAATCCGCATGCCCCGATCATGGGCCAGGCTCATAATTGAGGCGATGCCGTTGATTTCATTCTGCAGCACCAGAAGATCATTTTCACCGAAACCCTCCAGCGTCTCCTCTATGCCTTCCGAAGAAATTCGTTGGTTGGCTCCGCCAAAAAGAAGGATGCTGTTTTGTCCCCGGCCGTCCACCTGGATAATGGCGTGGCCGCTGGGGCCGTCTGCCCGGTGTACATGGCGGGTATCCACGCCGCTGTCCTGTAACAGACGAAGCAGATCGCTGCCGTCGGAACCGATGCATCCGGCATGATAAACCTCCGCCCCGGCCCGGGCTAGAGCCAGAGATTGGTTCAGCCCCTTGCCGCCGCAGAAGGGTTCCATGCTGCTGGATGCAAGGGTTTCCCCCGGCAGGACGGCGTGATCCACCGAATAGACCAGATCCCTGTTCAGCGAACCAAAATTGAGGATTCTCATATGTTTTCCTCCCAAGTAAGGTTTGATTCAAGTGTACCTGTGCCAATGAGATACGGAGCAGCGGAAATGCGCCCCATGTTATTCTGTCCGCAATCGTGGAAATCATAACGGTGGTCTTCTGCTTTTTATTCGGGACGAAAAAAGAAGAAGGGGATTGCTGCAAAATGTTTCATTTTGCAGCAATCCCCTTCTTCATACATATTCATGCATGGTGGAACAGCTCTATCTTGGCGTCAGCGCTGTTCCATGGGAATATACTCCCGCCGGGCAGCTACATTTTTATAAGCGGGGCGAATGATCTTACCCGCGTTAATCAGCTCTTCCAGCCGATGAGCACTCCATCCGGCGATCCGGCTGATGGCGAAAATCGGGGTGTATAGCTCAATGGGCAGATCCAGCATACTGTACACAAACCCGCTGTAGAAATCGATATTGGCACTGACACCCTTATAAATCCGCCGCTCTTCGGCGATGATCTGGGGCGCCAGCCGTTCCACCAGGGAGTAAAGCTTGTATTCCTTTTCCCGGCCTTTGGCTTCAGACAAGCTTTTGACAGATTTTTTGAAAATATTGGCCCGCGGATCGGAGAGGGAGTAGACGGCGTGGCCCATACCATAAATAAGGCCGGCATGATCGAAAGCTTCCTTGTGGAGAAGAGCTTTCAGGTAGGCGGAAACAGCGTCCTCGTCCTCCCAGTCGGGCAGATTTTTCTTCATGTCCTCAAACATCTGTACCACCTTGATGTTGGCACCGCCGTGCTTGGGTCCTTTAAGGGATCCAAGGGAAGCCGCGATCACCGAATAGGTGTCAGTACCGGAAGAAGAAACCACATGGGTGGTAAAGGTGGAGTTGTTACCGCCGCCGTGTTCCGCATGAAGAACCAGGGCCAGATCGAGAATCCGCGCTTCCAGATCCGTGTAGCTGCTGTCCGGACGCAATACCCGAAGGATGTTTTCCGCCGTGGAAAGCTCCGGAAGGGGATTATGAATGTACAGGCTTTTGCCGTCGTGATAATGGCTGTAGGCTTGGTAGCCATAAACTGACAGCAAGGGGAAAAGGGCGATCAGCTGCAGACATTGACGCAAGACATTTTCAATGCTGATGTCATTGGCGTTGTCATCATAGGAGTAGAGCGTCAGCACGCTGCGGGCCAGGGTGTTCATCATGTCGGGGCTGGGCGCCTTCATAATGATATCCCGGACAAAGCTGGTGGGCAGGGTGCGGTAATCGGACAGCACCTGCTGAAATTCCGACAGCTGATCCCAGGTGGGCAGATTGCCGAATAGTAGTAGATAGGTGGTCTCTTCAAACCCAAACCGGTGCTGATTGGCAAAGCCGGCGACGATTTCCTCCACGTCGATGCCGCGATAAAACAGCTTTCCTTCACAGGGAACGCTTTCTCCGTTCACCATTTTGCTGGACTGGATCTCGGAAATTTCGGTCAAGCCGGTCAGTACGCCGTTCCCCTGAAGGTCCCGCAACCCCCTGTTAACTTTGTACTGAGTGTAAAGCGCGGTGTCGATGCTGCTGCTGTCCTGGCACTTTTTGGCCAGTTCTCGAATCATCGGCGTGATTTCGGAATAAGGATTAGGCACATCAACAGCTCCTTTCTTCAATTCTTTTAAAACATAATTATACCATAAGAAGGACAAGGAATTGTGTCTAAACTTTTATATTTGCTGTTTTTCTTTCTTTTTAGTTCCTGTTTATGGTGAATACGGTCATTTGACAGAATCCCCTATAAAACATCTGACTTCTGCCTTGACGAAGGATCAGCAAAGGGGGCAAACCAATGCCCAGGATTTTCCACATGGTTTTTGCGGACAAACCCGTTGACAGCGGCGCTTCTTTGTGCTATGATATGCCACGTATTCAAGATGTACTGACCTAACTCACAGCCTTGTAAGTTGCAGTTCATTGCATACTTAGAAAGCTGTGAGTCTTTTCGTTGTACGGAGGATATAATTTATTATTTGGAGGTACCAAACATGAACAACGGTACAGTTAAATGGTTCAATCCGGAAAAAGGCTTCGGCTTCATCGCCGATGACAATGGCGGCGACGATGTTTTTGTGCATTTCTCCGCGATCCAGGTGGATGGATTCAAGACCCTGGCGGAAGGCCAGAAGGTCGAGTTTGAAACCGAACCTGATCCCAAGAACAGCAGCAAACTCCGTGCGGTCAACGTACGTCCCCTGTAATTGTTGCAGTAAAAATCCCGTCCCATTGTGGGGCGGGATTTTTTTGTCCATATCTGGCGGATATGAAAAAAAGGGGGGTTGCTGCAAAATATTTCATTTTGCAGCAACCCTTGTTATGCGTATATTCATGTGTTGTGCAACAGACGATTGCTGTTATCGCTCTTCGCGGAAATAATTGATGCCGCAGCTAGCGGGTTGGGCGTGTTTTTTGGATTTGCGCATGGAAGAAATAATCAGAACCACCGCGGTCACCAGGAAGGGCAGCATTTTATAGAAGGCGCCGGGCAGCAGATCCTGAGGAATATACATATCCAATACGCTGAAACCGCCGAAAACCAGAGAGCCCAGAATAGCTTTCGCTGGACTCCAGCTGGCAAAGATAACCAGGGCTACTGCGATCCAGCCCTGACCGTTGACCGCGCCGTTGTTCCAGACGCCGCCGCCGTTTATCAAAGCGATATAAGCGCCGCCCAAACCGCAGATGCCGCCGCCGATGAGAATGTTCAGATATTTCACCAGGGATACATTGATACCTGCGGCGTCGGCGGCAGCGGGATTCTCACCCACCGACCGCATCTTCAGTCCTGCCCGGGTACGGCTGATATAAACGCCACAGATAATCGCTACGACGATGGCCAGATACACCAGGGGATTGGCGGACAGCAGCTTGCTGATAATCGGGATCTGAATATCGCCCAGCAGCGGCCGTTCGGAGAGCGCCTTCAGCAGACCGGAGGGAAGTTTGGGCTGTCCGCCTGGCGTGTTGCGAATCATCATCTCGCCAAAGAAGTTGGCGAAACCGGTGCCAAAAATGGTAAGTGTCAAACCGGTGACATTCTGGTTGGCCTTCAGGGTGACGGTGAGGAAAGCGTAAATCAACGCCCCGCCCATGCCGAAGACAAAGGCGGCCAGCAAAGCCAGCAGCAGATTGCCGGTCTTAAGGCCCACATAGAAACCGCCGAAAGCGCCCATGTACATCATACCTTCGACGCCCAGATTGAGGTTGCCCGCCCGTTCGGTGAGTATCTCTCCGGTGGTGCCGAAAAGAAGCGGTGTTCCGGCTTTGACGGCGGCGAAGATGAAGTTGACAAACATATTCAAGATTCCTTCGCCTCCTTCCTGCGGAATGCCAAGGCATAACGGGTGAAGAAATCAAAAGCCAGCACCACAAAAAGGATGATGCCCTGGAGAATTTGTGAAACCGACGAGGAAAGGCCGAAAGTGCTCTGCATGACGCTGCTGCCCTTTTCCAGAATACTGAACAGCGCGGTGACCACCACGATGACAAAGGGATTCAGTCGTGCCAGCCAAGCGACGATGATGGCGGTGAAGCCTACGCCGCCGGCAACGCCGTCGCTGAGAGTATAGGTGGTCCCCGCCACCTGGCACATGCCGGCGATACCGCATATCGCACCGCTGATGAACATGGTGCGCATGACGATCTTCTTTACATTCATACCGGCATAGCGGGCGGTGTTTTCACTTTCGCCCACTACAGCAATTTCGTACCCATGCTTGGTAAAGCGCATGTAGACGAACATCAGCGCCACTAAAACCAGCGCGATGATCCAGCCGGCGTGAACGCCGAATACCTTATCCAGACGGGCGTTGTTCCCGAACATGGCGATTTGGGGGAAAGCGGTGGAGGAGGGGTCACGCCAGGGGCCTTCCCGGAGATATTTGATAAAATACAGGGCGATATAGTTGAGCATCAGGGTCAGCAGGGTTTCGTTGGTTCCAAATTTTGTTTTGAAGAAAGCGGGAATCAATCCCCACAGTCCCCCGCCGATAATTCCGGCCAGCAGCATAGCCAGGAGCAGCAGCCAATGGGGCCAGTCGCCATGGAAGATTCCGAAATAGGTGGCGGCGATAGCGCCCACTATGATCTGGCCTTCCGCGCCGATATTCCAGAATTTCATCCGGAAAGCGACAGCAACGCCCAAGGAGGTGATAAGCAAAGGAATGGCGATCTTCACGGTTCCCTGGATTGCCAGCTTGCTGCGGAAAGCCCCTTTGACGATGGCGGCGTATACCTCAATGGGATTATAGCCCAGTAGCAGGATGAAGAGAGCACCGCCCAGTATACCCATTACCAGAGAAAGCGCGGCCAGCAGGGCTACGCGTCCGGCGGGCATTTCTCCCCGGCGCACAATGCGGATCAGAGGTTCGTGCCGCTTTAATATCTGCGGTTCATTCATGCTTGTCCTCCCCCTCTCCGTGTTTTCCCGCGCCGGTCATCATCAGGCCCAGTTGTTCCTTAGTGGCGGAACGGGCATCCACAATACCGGTGACCCGGCCATGGCACAGCACCATAATCCGGTCGCACAGCTCTAGCATTACGTCCAGATCCTCACCGATAAACAGCACGCCGACACCTTTCTGTTTCTGCGCGTTTAAAGCGTCGTAGATGGTGTAGGAGGAGTTGATATCCAGGCCGCGGACGGCATAAGCGGTAATGAGGACATTGGGGTTGGATTCAATTTCCCGGCCCAGCAGCACCTTTTGTACGTTGCCGCCGGACAACTGTCTCACCGGTGTATCAATGCCAGGGGTGACGATATCCAGTTCCTGAATCAGCCGCCGTGAAAGCTCTTTGGCGTTTTTCCGGCGCACAAAGGGGCCTTTTCCCGCCTGATAGCTTTTCAGCAGCATATTGTCCACCATGCCCATGGAGGCGGCCAGCCCCATACCCAGCCGATCTTCCGGAATAAAGCTCATGCTGATTCCTTTTTTGATGATTTCCCTGGGGGATTTTCCTACGATGTTTTCCTTGCGGTAAAGCACCGCACCCTCCCGAACTTTTTGCAGTCCGGCAATGGCTTCGCACAGCTCCTTCTGACCGCTGCCGGCCACGCCGGCCACACCCAGAATCTCGCCCTCTCTCAGGTCGAAGCTGATATCGTTGAGGACATCCACGTTTTCACTGTTTCGCACCGTTAAGCGATGAACCTCCAGCAGCTTTTCGCAATAGCCGCTGTCCGGCCGGTCAATGGACAGCTCTACAGGACGTCCCACCATCAGTTCGGTGAGCTGATGCACATCCGTTTCCGCGGTTTCCACGGTGGCGACGCTTTCTCCCTTGCGCAGGATGGTCACCCGGTCGCTGATGGCTAAAACTTCGTTCAGCTTGTGGGTAATAATGATTACCGCACAGCCGTCCTCCCGCATCCGGCGCAGGATGGCAAACAGCCGGTCGGTTTCCTGCGGCGTCAGTACGGCGGTAGGTTCATCCAGAATCAGAATACGGGCGCCACGATAGAGAACTTTGACGATTTCCACCGTTTGCTTTTCGCCCACAGACATGTCGTATATCTTTTTCTCCGGTTCAATATCCAGCCCGAACCGTTCGCTGATTTCCCGCACTTTGGCGCCGCGGCCTTTGTGCAGCAGCCAGCCCTGGCCCTTAGCGCCCAGGGTGATATTGTCGGTGGCGGAATGCACGTCCACCAGCTTGAAGTGCTGATGGATCATGCCGATCCCCAGCCGGTTGGCGTCCTCGGGGGAGTTGATTACCACCGGCTGGCCATCGACAAAAATAGAACCGCTGTCGGGGTGATAAATCCCCGACAGCATGTTCATCAGCGTTGTTTTGCCCGAGCCGTTTTCACCCAGCAGAGCCAGTATTTCGCCCCACTTGACGGACAGGTCGATATGGTTATTGGCGACAACCGTTCCGAATCGTTTGGTAATACCCTTCAGTTCAATGGCGGTGGTACCCGGTGTTTGTGCAGCCACAACGTCACCTGCCTTGCTCATGATAAAAATGAATAATCGAAGAATGAAAATATCCGCCGGATATCCGGGAAACGGTCGGCTGACCGTTCCGCGGATATCCAACGGCATCAGTTTGGGATAAGTGGATCACAGCGCATCGTGCGCAGCAGGCTTATTTAACCTCGACGTTCTCGAAATACCAGTTCATATGGCCGGTGATATCCGCGTCGGAGATGACTTCGCCTTCCTTGCAGACGACATTGCCCTGGTTGTCCTTCAGCTCGCCCTCGAACACCTTGAAGCTGCCGTCTTTGATCTTGGCAGACACTTCGTCGATCTTAGCCTGGGTGCCTTCCACGCAGTTTTCGGACAGGGGGGATACACCGACAAAGCCTTCCGCCATGCCGCCGAAGTAATTGACAGGCTTCCATTTGCCATCGATAACTTCCTGCACCGCGGTGGTGTAGTAGACGCCCCAGTTCCAGATGGGAGCGGTCAGGTGAGCCTTGGGAGCGGCGGGGGTCATATCGGAGTTGTAGCCGCAGCCCCATTTGCCCCGTTCCTCAGCCGCCAGCTGGGGAGCAGTGGTATCGCAGTGCTGGGCGATGACATCGCAGCCCAGATCCAGCAGCGCCTCGGCAGCCTGCTTTTCTTTGGTGACGTCGAACCAGGTGTTGGTGACCTTGACGTAAACCTTGGCGTCCGGATTAACGGATTTTACGCCCATGGCGAAGGCGTTGATGCCGCCGGTAACCTCAGAGTTCTGGATATCCATAGCGGCCACATAGCCGATCTGATTGGACTCGGTGCGCATACCCGCGGCGATACCGGCCAGATAACGGGCCTGATAGATGCGGCCGAAATAGTTGTTCATGTTGACGCCGTTATTCTTGTAGCCGGTGGCGTGGGAGAAGATAACATCCTTATGCTCGTTCGCCAGCTCTTCCATGGTGTTCATGTAGTTGAAGCTGGTACCGAAGATAATATGGCAGCCTTCTTCAATGCACTCCTCAATGGCAGTGCGGGTAGCGGCCACATCCTCGTCAGGGATGTTGATCTTGTTGATGATCTGATCATCCCGCAGTCCCAGGGTTTCCTTCATCGCCTGGATGCCCTGATCGTGGGCGAAGGAATAGCCGGCGCCGTCGGCGGGATCACCGATATGGATGACACCAATCTTGATCTTGTCTTTAGCCACGGCTGGCATGGCCTTGACCTCGCTGGTGGTGCCGCTGCTGCTGCCGTCCGTCTTGCTCGCGTTGCTGGAAGTGGTGGTGTTGCCGCCGCAGCCGGCGAATCCCAGCGCCATGACCGCAGACAGAGCGATGGCCAAAAGTTTGCTTGCTTTCTTCATTTCTGCATCCTCCTGATCTTTTCTCTTCTCTCCAACCTGTATGCGGAATACAGGCTATCTTCAAGCGCCGTCAAGGGCGGCGGCTTAAAAATCCATTTCCTTTTAACCCTTCTGTGTTCGAAAAACAAGACCGGTTTCCGGATCCATAGCATCCACAATCGCCAGGGATTCCACTCGGACACCCTGCTCGCGCAGCATATGTCCGCCGGGCTGAAAGCCTTTTTCAATGGCAATGCCCGCGCCCACCAGGGTGGCGCCCGCATCCCGTACCAAGCTGATGAGGCCCATCAGGGCGCTGCCGTTGGCGAGAAAATCGTCTATAATCAGCACCCGATCCTCCGGCTTGAGAAAATCCTTGGATACGATGATATCGTAAACCCGGCCATGGGTGAAGGATTCCACCTGGCTGGTGTATACCTCCCCGGCAATATTTTTGGTTTTGCTTTTTTTGGCAAACACCACAGGAACATCAAAAAACTGCGCTGTTATACAGGCGATCCCGATTCCGGAAGCCTCGATTGTCAAAATCTTCGTAACACCGCAGTCAGCGAATATTCTTTTGAATTCTTTTCCCATTTCTCCAAAAAGCGTGATGTCCATCTGATGATTCAGAAAGCTGTCCACCTTCAGTACATTGCCGGCCCGAACCACGCCGTCCTTTTGGATTCTCTCTTCTAACAGCCGCATGCACCCATGCCTCTTTTCCGCCTGCGGCAAATCGTCTTGCTTTTCCGCAGCAGACATTAAATGTAAAAAAATTGTTAATTACTGTTCTATTTTACACGATTCGTCGGCAGTTTGCAAGGGAGGATATTTTATCAAAAACTTCTGGATGATACGGCTTGTTTTAGCGGAAAAGTACGATTTTTCGCGGCTGTCGACGGTAAACGAGGAAAAGATAAATTTTGTGAAGGAAAGGTGATCTTAACCGGGCGGTGGGAAAAGGCGGGACAGCGGGGGATAGAAGTGGGAAAAAGGCGAAAGAAAACGCTGCCGTATCCCGGATTTTCCGGACCTTCTGCCAAATTCCGCAGAATTCGACCTGGAAAGTCCGGATTCGCCTACCGATTCCGACATTCTTTTGGCGAAGCTTGGCCTATAATGGGCCTTACCCTAGTCCGGTCAGCCGTTGCGGGGAATACATATGGTGGTGAGGACGTTGAAACAAAAAGCATTCGCGGGGGCCTCCCGCGCCGGTTCCGGTGAACACAGAAGGCGGGAAAGGGAACAGGGCCTGTCGCGGCAGGTGGGGATGACGGCGCTTTGGGCGCTGGTGGGCTTGCTGGTATCCCGCGCCAGTATTTATGGCGGCATGTCTCCCTTCGGTGTGGGCGTGGCTGCGGCCATGAACGGACCGGGAGCGGTGGCTGTTTATCTGACCGCTGTCATGGGCTATCTGCTGCCCGGCGGAGCACTGCTGCCGATTCGGTATGTAGCTGCGGTGCTGGCGGTGGCGGGCATCAAATGGTCCCTATCCGGTCTGAAAAGCATCACCCGGCATGGCATATTCGCGCCGCTGATGGCGTTTTTGGCTACCGGATGCACTGGTTTAGCGATGGCACTGGTGGATGGCGCGGACGCCTACGATATCCTGATGATGGTTGCGGAAAGTCTGGTAGCCGGCGGTTTCGCTTATTTTGCCGCCTCCGCCATGCAGGTGATCGGTGTCGAACGGGAGAAGAACATTTTAAACGCCCAGGAACAATCCAGTGTCATGGCTGTGGCGGCGGTGATCCTGATGGCCGCGGCTGGAATTCAGTTCAGCGGTATTTCTCCCGGACGCATTCTGTCGGTGATGGCGATTCTTCTGCTGGCTCGCTGCGGCAAAGAGCAGGGAGGCAGCATCGCCGGTATCGTGTTGGGATTGTGTATGGCCATGGCCCAGCCGGATCATCTGTATCTGGCGGCGGCGTATTCTTTCGGCGGCCTGATGGCGGGAATCTTCAGTCGGTTCGGCCGCCTGGCTTCTGCGGGAGCTTTTGTGGTGGCCAATACCATAGTGGCGGTGACGGCGGGAACGGATGTGACGGTCATCATCGGTGTATATGAGGTGGCTGCAGCCAGCATTATATTTGTGGCGCTGCCGCCGGTACTGGATCGGAAGATCAACGCTTTTTTCGTTCAGGGCAAGGATCTGCCTGCTGTGGAAGGGCTGCGGCGTTCGGTGGTGATGAAACTAGATTTTGCCTCCCGGGCCATGGGGGAGGTGGCGCAGACGGTGGATGCCGTATCTAAAAAGCTGTCCGGGCTCAGTGCGCCGGATCTGGGATCCGTTTATCGGGAAACATCGGCGGATGTCTGCCGGGTATGCGGGCTGCGGATGCTTTGTTGGGAGAGCAACTACAGCGATACCATGTCTTCTTTTAACGATATGACGCCCATACTCCGGGAGAAGGGCCGGGTGGAGCGTCATCAGGTCACCGGTTATCTGGCGCGGCAATGCAGCCGGTTGGATGAGGTGGTGAAAAAGGTCAATGGCGGTTATCGGGAACTGATGGTACGGGAAGGCGCCTGGCGGCGATTGGCGGAAATACGAGCGGTGGTTACCGATCAGTTTTCCGGCATGTCTGAACTTCTGGATGAATTGGCAGACGATTTCGCAGCGGCGGAACGAGTGGATTCCGAGGCCGCGGAGCGAGTGGCGGCTGTGTGTGAGGCACACGGGCTGGAGGTAGAGGACGCGGTCTGCTTTGTAAACCGGAGCAGCCGCATGACGGTGGATATTCTGACCTCAGACAGCGGTGTGCGGTTGGATCACGGCAAATGGCTGCGGGAGGTGGGAGACGCTTGCGGCCGGGATTTTGGCAAGCCTGTGGTAAATCGGATGGGCGGAGCGGTAAAAATCAGCTTAACCGAGAAGCCGCTGTATACGGTGGCTGTTGGCGCTGCGCAGATGAGCTGTACAGGGGAAAAGCTTTGCGGCGATGCATATGAGACTTTTTATGATGGTACCGGAAGGCTGTATGCCATTCTCAGCGACGGGATGGGCAGCGGCGGCCGGGCGGCGGTGGATGGCGCCATGGCTTCCAGTCTGACGGCACGGCTGATGCAGGCGGGATTCGGTGCAGACAGCGTGCTGAGAATGGTGAATTCCGCCCTGATGGTGAAATCGGGAGACGAGAGTCTGGCGACCCTGGATATCGCGTCCATTGATCTTTTCAGCGGCCGTTTGGAGAGCCTCAAAGCAGGAGCAGCGGTGTCGCTGCTCAAAGGGGGCGGCCGGATTTCCCGGATTGAACGCTCCTCTCTGCCAGTGGGAATCCTGCGGGATATCACCTTTGAACGCAGCGCGGATACACTGGCGGACGGTGATATCCTGCTGTTGCTCAGCGACGGCATCACCACGGATGGCGTTGGCTGGGCGGAGGAGATGCTGCGAGATTATGATCCCCAGGAAAAAGATCTCAACCGTTTGGCAGAAGATATGGTCATCGAAGCTCGCCGCCGGCAGGCGGGAGAAAGGGAGGACGACGTCACTGTTCTGGCGCTGATGATGAAGCGAAATAAACGTGCCTCCTGACAAAAAGGATGTCTGAGAAAATCTCAGACATCCTTTTTGTCAAATAGTATATTTACAGATATTTTTCCATGATGTAATCATCCATGATATAACCGCTGCCAATTTCAGCGGCCTGTTCTTGAGTTTTAACAAAGCCCAGTTTTTCATAAACGGCAATGGAGCCGGTATTGTGGCGATTTACCGTCAGCCAGATGGAGTGCAATCCCTGACCATCGCAGAAGCCGGTAAGAAAAGCCAGAATCCGGCGGGCATAACCCCGACCGCGGACGCTGCGGCGGAGATACAGCTTGCTGAGAAAAAGGCGGCCGTCCTCCGGCTGGATTCCCACATAGCCGACAGCTTTTCCGGCCGCTATCACCAGATAATAGTGGTAGTGTTTGTCGGTCAGTTGTTCCTCAATTGCGGGTGCCGATTGATATTTATCCACCATGTACCGGATTTGTTCCACGGACAAGATGGCGGCATAGTGTTCAGTCCAGATTTCTTCCGCCAAAGCAGCTACCTGTTCCACAGCTTCCGACGTATGGACCGACTGAAAGGTCAAAAGTTCCATTTACTCCCTTCCTTTTTATACAAATAGAATACTAAACATATCCAAATCCAATGGGTATATCAAAAGCGGCGGAATTCCGCCGCTTTTGGGATTTTTATTCTTTGGCAGCAAGGGTAATACCCAATTCCCGTAGCTGCTGTTCATCCGCTGGAGAGGGGCATTCGGTCATCAGCTCCGTCATATTCTGCACTTTGGGGAAAAGGACTACATCCCGCAGATTGTGAGCACCCAGCATCTGCATCACCAAGCGGTCGAGGCCGATGCCCATGCCGCCATGAGGAGGCGCGCCATACTGGAAGGCATTGAGCAGGAAACCGAATTTTTCCTGGGCTTCTTCCTCCGACAGCCCCAAGGCGTGGAACATGTGATTCTGCAATTCCGGGTCAGTAATCCGGATGGAACCGCTGGCCAGTTCGATGCCGTTGAGCACCAGATCGTAAGCCTTGGCAAACACCTTATCCGGATCGCTGTCCAGATAGGAGATACACTCGTCCAGAGGAGCGGTGAAAGGATGGTGCATGGCAACATACTGTCGGGCTTCCTCGTCCCACTCAAAGAAGGGCATTTCGGTGATCCACAGCAGGTGGTAGCCCTCCCGGGGAATCTGCAGCCGGTCAGCCACTTCCAAGCGCAGGGCGCCCAAGGTAGTGAGGACATGCTTTTTTATGGTGTCCGCCACAATCAGTACCACATCGCCCGGTTCTGCCCCGGTGGTGGTCAGCAATGCTTGCATCCGCTCTTCAGTGAGGAATTTTCCGAAAGAGGAAGCGATGCCCTCCGGTGTCCAGCGCACCCAGGCCAGCCCCTTGGCGCCGATGCCACGGACAAATTCCGTCAGCTTATCCACTTCCTTGCGGGTCAGGATACCCGCGGCGTTTTTGGCGGTAATGGCCCGCACCGCGCCTCCGCCCTGAACGGCGGAATCGAATACGCCGAAACCGCAGTTCCGAACCGTCTCGGTAAGGTCAACGATTTCCATGGCAAACCGGGTATCGGGCTTATCCGATCCATACCGCTCCATGGCTTCGGTGTAGGTCAGCCGGGGAAGCGGCAGAGGGATATCCACGTCCAGCACTTCTTTGAATACGGTGCGCATAAAACCCTCACCGATGGCAAGAACATCTTCCACGTCCACAAAGGACATCTCCAGGTCGATCTGGGTGAATTCCGGCTGGCGGTCTGCCCGCAGATCCTCGTCCCGGAAACAGCGGGCCAGCTGCATATACCGGTCGAAGCCCGCCACCATGGACAGCTGCTTATAGAGCTGCGGGGATTGGGGCAGCGCATAGAATTCGCCGGGATGCAGCCGGGAAGGCACCAGGAAGTCCCGGGCGCCCTCGGGGGTGGAGCGGATCAGCATAGGGGTTTCCAGTTCCAGAAAGCCCTGAGCGTCGAAATAGTCCCGGGTCACCTTGGCGATGCGATGACGCAGCAGCAGATTCCGCTGCAGATCTGGCCGCCGCAGATCCAGATAACGGTATTTCAGCCGGGTTGCCTCGGCAGTGGGACAGTCCTCCACAATCTCAAAGGGAGGGGTCTCCGCTTTGTTCAGGATGCGCAGTTCCTCCACAGCGATTTCCACATCTCCAGTGGGCAGATCGGCATTTTTGGCCGAACGGATCCGCACCTTGCCCCGGGCGGCGAGAACATACTCGCTGCGCACCGATGCCGCCTTTTCAAATACGGTCCGGTCGGTGGTTTCGTCGAACGCCAGCTGCAGGATGCCGGTGCGGTCCCGCAGATCCACAAAAATCAGCTGGCCCAGATCCCGCTGCCGCTGTACCCAGCCGCAAACGGTAACCTCTTTTCCGGCGTCCGTTTCCCTTGGTTCGCCGCAATAGCAGGAGCGTTTCAGCCCCTTCATGCTTTCCGCCATTACAATGACCCCATTCCTGTCAGGGCTCCGCCGCAGCGGAGCCCGGTTTTCCTTTTATTTTTCCAGCCCGCTGAGCAGTTCGCCGCCCAGCAGATCCGCCATGCCGGCCAGCTGCCGGTCCAGGGATTTATTATACAGAGTGGTATACAGACTGTCATCCAGGGCGATATCGCTGGTTTCACCGCTTTCCATGTCCTTAAGCTTGGCTATGCCGGTTTCCAGTTCATTGTCTCCCACCACAATGGTGTAGCGAGCCCCCAGTTTATCGGCGTATTTCATTTGTGCTTTCAGCCCGCGGCCGACGGTGTCGAATTCCACTGCCACGCCGCCTTCCCGCAGACGAGTGGCAATGGAAAAGCAGCGGCGTACGGCCGCGGCGCCCATAGGCGCCAGATAAACCTCACAGCGAGGCGGCTCCGGGAAGGAACAGCCCTTGGCTTCCATCACCAGCAGCAGTCGCTCCAGCCCCATGCCGAAGCCAAGGGAGGGAATGGATGGGCCACCCAATTCTTCACACAAGCCGTCGTAACGCCCGCCGCCGCAGACCACCGCCTGCGCGCCCAAGGCATCGGATACGAACTCAAACACCGTCCGGGTATAGTAATCCAACCCCCGGACAATGCGGGAATCCACCGTATAAGGCAGCTCCGCCTCTTCCAGACAGGCCTTGACCTCCTCGAAGTGAGCGGCGCAGTCATCACACAGGTAGTCCAGAATCACCGGCGCATCGGCGGTAATAGCCGAGCAGATGGGGGATTTGCAGTCTAGAATCCGCATGGGGTTCCTGTCCAGACGGCCGAGGCAGGTTTCGCAGAGTTGATCCTTACGGTCGGAGAAATAGGCTTTCAGCGCCTCATGGTACTTAGCCCGGCAGGCGGGGCAGCCGATGGAATTGATATGCAGAGATACCCCCGTTACTCCCAGGGTTTCCAGCACCGTGTGGGCCAGGGAGATCACTTCGGCGTCTGCCTGGGGGGCCGGCGCACCGAAGCATTCCACGCCAAACTGGTGGAATTCCCGCAGACGTCCCGCTTGAGGATTTTCGTATCGGTAGCAGGAGGTGATATAAGAAGCCTTGACCGGCAGTGCGTCGTTGTTCAGCCCATGCTCCAGCATGGCTCGGGCCGCGCCGGCGGTTCCCTCCGGACGCAGGGTGATGGAACGGCCGCCTTTATCATCGAAGGTGTACATCTCCTTCTGCACCACATCGGTTGTTTCCCCAACCGATCGCTGAAACAGCACCGTATGTTCAAAAACCGGCGTGCGGATTTCCCGATATCCAAAATCCCGGGCAATGGAAAGCACTGTCTGTTCCACGTGCTGCCATTTGTGACTTTGGGAAGGCAGTACGTCCTGGGTGCCACGGATAGCCTTGGTGATCAAGTTCATGTCAGATTTCCTTTCCTACAGTCAATTCACTTAAAAATCGTTTGGTGTTTACGGAGAGGCTGCTGTCTTGTCAAGACGAGGATAACACCAGCAGATGGCGAACAAGCCGCAGAAGTTGGCCGATTTTCAGACGAATTGGCTATAATGCCTGTAATCAACAGTAGGGAACGACATCTCCGGCTGGAGGAGCGCCTGCTCCGCAACCAAAAGATGAAGCTCCCTACCCGTTTCCTGCTTATATTGGTCCCTTTGAAAGCAGCGCGTCAGCGGTTGCCGGGATTGACGATGTTTCGCCAGTCCAGATCGCCCCGCTCCAGGCCATGAATGAGGACTTCCGCCGTGGCGATATTGGTGGCCACAGGAATGTTGCGCATATCACACAGCCGGAACATATCCGACTCATTGGGTTCATGGGCTTTCACCGTCATGGGGTCGCGGAAAAAGAGCAGCAGATCAATTTCATCGCAGGCGATCCGTGCGGAAATCTGCTGATCTCCGCCCTGAGAGCCGCTCATATACCGGGTGATATCCAGACCGGTCGCTTCGGCCACCATCTTGCCAGTGGTTCCGGTGGCACAGATATTGTGCCGGCTCAGAATGCCGCAGTAGGCAATGCAGAACTGCACCATCAATTCTTTTTTTGCGTCATGGGCGATCAGCGCAATATTCATACGGTCATCTCCTTTATAGTTTTGCGCCGCCCGAAAACGGCGCCCTTATCGGCTACATTTTTTCCAATCTCGCCAGGGGGGTATCCTCACCGAGATAGCGGCGGGCGATGTTTTCAAAACAAAGGGCCGCGTTGCAGTCCGCAGGCAGCGGCCGGCCGTTAGCGTTGGCTACCGCCACCGCCTCATCCTCCGGCAGGATGCCGATCAGCTGAAGGCCGGCAGTGTCGATGATTTCGTCCACATCCGGCATCCGTCCTCTCATGACGGGCAGGGCCCGCAAACGATTGATCACCAGGCGGGCGGGGATCTGCCTGTCCGCCAGCAGACGGCTGACGATCTGAGCGTCACGGGCGCAGACCATATCCGGCGTCGTAACCACGAAAGCCGCCTCTGCCCCCGCCACGGCTGTTTGAAAGCCTTGTCCCACACCTGCGGGACAATCCACCAGCACGTCGTCGTAATACCGGGAGAAACCGCGGCAGAGCAGCCGCATATCCTCCGGTGCGCACAGCTGTTCCAGACTCACCGGTGCCGGCGCGACAAAGACGCCGGAACAAACAGGGGAAGGATAGATGGCGCGAATCGGCTCACAGTTACCGGAAAAAACATCCGCGATGTCATACACGGCAGTGCCGCCGATCCCCATGAGAAGATCCAGGCTGCGCAAACCGGCGTCCGCATCCACCAGCAGTACCTTGCGGCCCAGCCGCGCCAGTGCACAGCCCAACCCCGCTGTAACAGTGGATTTGCCGGCGCCGCCTTTCCCGGATGTGACAACCGTTACCCGACCCATTCGCTGATTTATCCTTTCCTGCTTTGGTGAATCCTGCAGAGCGCAGAGGCTGTGCCATATCGGCATGAAAGCGGATGTTTGTTACAGAACAAACACAAAGACACAGCAGCCGAATAATTACGAACTGCATCTATTATATCACATACGGGAACGCAAGTAAACTCATTTTCTTTCAGACAGCGGAAAATTTATGCATCCGCCAGTTGTGCACCCTGACTGCGAATCATGGGAGCAATTCGCCTTCTGGTGTAGGGGTCAGTCCTTCCGATTTAGAGGAGAAATAGGCATCCAACACCTTGCGGGAAACCCGGCCGGAGGCACCGGATGTGCCGTCCTCCATCAGCACGGCAATGGCGATTTCCGGTTCATCGAAGGGAGCATAGCCGATAAATGTGCCATGATCAGAACGGTTGGAGGAGATCTGGGCAGTGCCTGTTTTACCTGCCAGAGTATAAGTCGCCCCGGCATAATATCGCTTGGCTGTTCCGTTGGTTATGACCCGTCGCATCCCCTCCCGTACAGTGTCAATGGCTTCCTGCGTCAGAGGAATGGTGCTGAGGATTTCCGGCTTCACAGGGGTTTCTTTGCCATCATAGCTGCGCACGCTTTGTACCAGGTGGGTTTTGTATCGTACCCCGTTATTAGCCAGCGCCATGGCGTAGGAGGCCAGCTGAATGGGGGTGAAGAGGTTGTCGGATTGGCCGATGGCAGCGCCGAGCGTGTCACCGGGCATCCATTGCTTACCCTGGGAGGCACTGTATTCCGGACCAGCCATAACGCCCTGCGCTTCTCCCACCTCAATGCCGGTTTTCTGGCCCAGGCCGAACAGTCGGGTATAAGCATTGAGCTTGTCGATTTTCAGCAGCCGGCCCACATCAAAGAAAAAGTAATTGCAGGATTCCTGCAGCGCTTTTACCACATTGATGCTTCCGTGCCGTCCCAAACAGTTGACCACAAAGGGATCATAGTAGGTATAGGCTTTGGTGCAGGTGATGGTGGTGGTGGGAAGGATGGTGCCTTCTGTCAGTGCCGCCAGAGCCACCAGCGGCTTCATGGTGGAACCGATGGCGAAGGTTCCGTTAAGGGCCCGGTTGAACAGCGGTTTATCCGGGTTCTGCAGCAGAGAGGCGTAATCTTCGTTGTAGGTGGACAGATCATAGCCAGGCCAGGTGGCGCAGGCCAGCACGCCGCCGGTTTTTACATCCAGCACTACCACCGAACCGCTGCGGACGTCATGGCCGTTATTGTTGAATTCACCGTTGCTTTTGGTTGCGGGAAGCTGGCGCAGGGATTCGATTTCCGCCGCCAGAGCATCCTGAGCCGCCTTTTGCAGTTCCATATCCAGTGTCAGGATAACTGTATCGCCCGGTATGGGGGCCTCGGTTTCCTGTTTATCCAGCACGTTGCCCTGGGCGTCCTTAATGATGGTATTGGTGCCGGTGGTTCCCCGCAGAGCGTCCTCCATAGCGGCCTCGATACCGCTTTTCCCCAGCGTATCGTTCAGTTTATAGCCCTTTTTTTGCAGTTCCTCGTACTCTTCCGGAAAGATGTAGCCAATCTGGCCGATGAGGTGAGGAGCGATTTCTCCGCTGACATATTCCCGCACAGGTGTGGTCTGTACGTCCACGCCGATATACAAAGAGTTGTTTTCTTGTATTTTATACATCGTATCCCGGGAGATATCGCTGGAAAAGACAAAAGGATTGGAGGAATTGAATTGGCGTAGAGAGATTTCGTACTGCACCCCGGCCGCCGTACGCTGTTTCTCCGGCGGATAGGCTTCCAGCATATATTCCTCAATCAGAGCAGCCATGCACTGATCCGCTGTCGCGTAATCCGCCAGCCGCAGCGCTTTTTTCAATTTCGCCACCTGGGAGTCCCGGCCCTCGATAAAAGAATAGGGCTGGGTACGGGTGATGGGCAGGGTGTCGTTCCATTCCTCCCCGGCTTCCGTCAGAATAGCGGCCAAACCTAAGATAATGGTGTTCTGCTGTTGTCTCTGCCCTTCATCACTGCCCCGGGGAAAGTAATTGTAATCGAAAACAACAGAAAAACTGGTGCGGTTTACCGCCATGGGACGAAGATAGCGGTCTAAGATTTCCCCACGAGAAGCGGAAACAGAAACCGAGACGCTGGTTTCCCTGTTGACAAGCTCCGCATATTCGTCTCCCTCCACAATCTGGATCTGGAAGAGGCGAAAGGCATATAATGTGAACACCAGAACAATGGCCGTTACCAAGGCGATGATCCGGCGTCTGCTCAGCTTGTTATGGGTATTGTTGTAATCCATATCGCTTCGCGCCTCCGTCGCGCAAATGGTGGATAATCGGGTTATTCTCTGTGCCGCAGCAGCCGCGCCACCCCAGTGATTAAAGCATAAATCAAGGGAGAGAGAACCAGGGAATAGAGCAGATCGGGCAGAGTCATGTGCAGCAGCACATAAAAAGGGGAATCTCTGCCCAGTAGTACGATATTGAAAAACCAATCCGCCAGCCCCTGAAACAGCAGTGCGCCGCTGACAAGCAGCAGCGCCGATAATAAATTGTTTCGCAGCAGCAGCCGCACCAAAAGTCCGCAGGCACAGCCCGCGATCAGCAGCAGCAGCGCGTTGAATCCCAGCAGACGGTCAGAATACAAGTCCCAAAGAAAGCCGCCGGCAATGCCAGCCGCGGCGCCGCCCACCGGCCCCACATACATGGCGATGCACACGGTCAGTGGTACCATCAGCAGAGGAGAGGCTCCGCAAACCTGCGGAAGCAGACGGGGCGTGGACTGGAGAATAGAAAACAGCAGGATCAGCAGTCCATATGCCGTCCATTTAATATAGCGCCCGGCCAGGCGGGGAACGGGATTTTTACCGTGAAGCTTTTCATCATCCGCCATGGGGCGCTCCTTTCCTTCGACTGTTTTTACCGTTAGCTGACATTCTTTTCCGCAAAGTCCGTCAGGACAAAAACCGAGGACAGATTTTTGATATCGGCGAAGGGCTGAATCTGCGCCGTCATGGTGAGGCCGTCTGAATCCGGGCTAACCGACTGGATCTCCCCAATCAGCAATCCCCGGGGATAAATGCCGCCCTTGCCGGAGGTTGCCACATAATCGCCAGCCGCCGCGCCGCCTTCCCGGGAGAGATAGTTGATCCGCAGCAATCCCTCCCGGGCAAGAGTGACCGTGCCTCCCGTTGTGCCTTCGTCGCCAGTGCGGCTGACATAGGCGCTGACCTGGGTGGTGGGATCGAGAATGGTGCGAACCCGAGCGGAATCCAAAGCGACATCGTAGGCAACGCCCACCAGCCCGGCGGGGGTGATCACCGGGTCACCGGCTTTGACTCCCTTAAGAGAACCGGCGTTGATGGTGAAATTATAGTATTTTTCTGAAGGATCCACCGCCACCACCCGGGCGTCGGCAAATTTATAATCCGGATTCTGCTCCTTGAGTTCCAAAAATTGACGATACAGTTCCAGCTGCCGTTTAGTTTCGTCAAATTCCACCTGGTTTTCCCGCAGCGTGTTGATTTCCGATTGAAGGCGGCCGTTTTCCTCCCGCAGTTTACCGGAATCGGTGAAGATGCCGATGAAGCTGTTGACGCCGTCCGAGATACCCGCAGCGATGGATTGGAGAGGAGTTACCACCGCGCTGACAATGGTGGCCGGAATGGTTGCCGCGCCGCCGGTGGAGGCGGCGTAGATCATCACGCCCACGAGGAACAGCGCCACCACAGCCAGGGCCTTGAAAGCAATACTTTTCAAAAAATCCTTCACAGTGCTAGCGTTCCTCCTCCGCCGGGATCCGGCTGTAATGGGCTTGCCGCCTTATCCCGTCACGGGAGCCGGAATATTATTTCGTGCTGGCGCGGTTGCTGCGGAAATTACTGACAATGCCCAAATCCAGGCATTGGCCGGTGCCTTCCGCCACGCAGTCCAGCGGCGTATCCGCCACATGGACGGGCATACCGGTTTCCCGGTTGATCAAGACGTCCAGGCCGCGGAGCAGGGCGCCGCCGCCGGTGAGCATAATGCCGTTGTCAATAATGTCGGCGGACAATTCCGGCGGGGTGCTTTCCAAAGTAGAGCGGATGGCATCCACGATGGCGCTGACCGGATCGGCCAGCGCTTCCCGCACCTCTTCAGAGGTGATGGTGATGTTCTTCGGCAGGCCGTCTACCAGATTGCGGCCCTTGACCTCCATGGAGGTTTCGTCCTCATAGGGGAAAGCGGAGCCGATTTTGATCTTGATATCCTCCGCTGTACGCTCACCGATGAGCAAGTTGTATTTTTTCTTGATATAGGAGATGATGGCTTCGTCGAAATCGTCGCCAGCCGTGCGTACCGAGCAGGAGGTAACGATATCGCCCAGGGAGATGACGGCCACCTCAGAGGTACCGCCGCCGATATCCACCACCATGCAGCCAGCGGCCTCTTCCACATGAAGGCCGGCTCCGATGGCCGCCGCCATGGGCTCTGCGATCAGGGCCACATCCTTGGCTCCGGCGGCACGGGCGGCCTCGTCAACCGCCCGGCGTTCCACCTCTGTGACGCCGGAGGGGATACAGACGATCACCCGGGGACGGCTGAAAAAGGTAGAGCGCACCGCTTGCTTGATAAAGTGTTTCAGCATTTCAGAGGTTACATCAAAATCAGCGATAACGCCGTCCTTCAGCGGCCGCATGGCGGAAATGGAGCCGGGGGTGCGGCCGATCATCTCCTTGGCTTCACTGCCTACGGCCATGACCACATCATTTTTCACATCCACCGCCACTACGGAGGGCTCGCGCATAACGATGCCCTTGCCCCTCATATATACCAGCGTGTTGGCGGTCCCCAGATCGATCCCAATATCGCGGTTAAAAAACATAGTTGTTCTTCCTTTCCTTCATATAGCATCCTGATGATATTCTTTATTCCACTTATTATATTTGACTGCCTGGCTTATTATTATATACTGCGCAGGCATATTTCTCAATAAAAAATTTCCTTTTTTCGGAAAATCCGTCCGCTCAGCCGGTAATTTCCCGGAATTTCCGCAAAAACCGCCGCAAGCGGCCGCCCGGCAGACCCATCACGGTGTAGAAATCTCCTTGAAGCCCTTCGATATACCGCATGCCAATTCCCTGAATGGCATAGGCTCCCGCTTTATCCATAGGTTCGCCGGATGCCACATATTCTGCGATTTCTTCTTCTGCCATTGAGAAAAAGGAAACCTCCGCAGTATCCGTAAAGCCGTCCGAAAGAGCAGGAGAACAACACCAAACACCGGTCATCACCTGATGCCGACGGCCTGCCAGCAGGCGCAGCATCCGCGTCGCGTCGGCCACATCCCGGGGTTTGCCCAAAATTGCTCCCTCTGCCACCACGATGGTATCCGCGCCGATCACCAGCCTGTCCGGATAAAGGGCCGCCACTTCTTCCGCTTTACAGCGGGCAACGGCCAACACGGCTTTTTCCGCAGGCAAAGCGGGGTCCGGCGGGATCTCGGACAAAGCCGGCCTGATCTCAAAAACCTCTCCCAACAGGGTCAGAATTTCCCGCCGGCGAGGAGAAGCAGAGGCAAGCACCAGTGCTTCCCGTTTATCCTTGTTCATATTGTTCCGCCTTTTTGCCTATTATCGAATTTTTTTATAAAGCAACAGTGCCGCGCCGATCAGAAGGATCTGCAGTACATTGGCGCGGATGTGGAAATCAAAAGAAAAATCGATCACCGCGAGATTGACATTATTCAATGAAAAACCAATGGCATCACCGTATGTAAGCCATTGCAGAAAATCGATATTTTTGGTTAACTCCGCCACCAGAGTGGAAAGAACAACGGCGGCCAGAATCAGAAAAATCAGAATCAGCGAGTTCTTTGCCTTCATACGCCCCTCCAGATTGTATCATGCAATTGTCATCTGTTAATTTCTTCCGGTAGAGCCGAAACCGCCGGCTCCGCGGTCAGTCTGCTCCAGCTCTTCTACCTCTATCGTTTCCGGCAGGCAAACGGGCATAATCACCAGCTGGGCGATCCGTTCACCTGGTTCGATGGTGTAGGCGGTATCGGAAAGGTTCACCAGTCCAACCCGAATTTCACCGGTATAGTCGCTGTCGATGACGCCCACCCCATTGGAAAGGGCCAGACCATGCTTAATCGCCAAGCCACTGCGGGCGAAAACCAAACCTACCGTTTCAGCAGAGGGCAGGCCGATAGCGATACCGGTGGGAACACTGGTCCTGCCGCCGGGGACAAGTGTCAGCGGTTCGTCCAGCACGGCACGCAGATCCATACCGGCGCTGCCGGAGGTGGAGCGGGCAGGCAGTTGTGCCCGGAGATCGGTTCTTTTCACCTTGAGTTGCATTTTCATTTCTCCTTTTTCATTTCCCTATTCCACGCCACGGCGATAGAGTCCTCTGGTAATGCCGTCCAGAGGTTCCCCGCCGTTTCGATAGGCCTGCACAACAGCCGCTGCTTGCGCGGGAGATTCATCGGTGAAATGCAGCAGCCAGTAATCCAGCATAGGAAGTTCTTCCAGCTTGTCCGCCCAGTACAACCGGACGGAATTGAGCAGCTCCGCACATTCACCTGCGCAGGCAGTGGGAAACATCGTACCCCGGCGGTCCACAAGGCCCTGGCGTCCGCTGCCGTTGCAGTCCCCGCAGCCGGCAGCGGCGGAGCGGGGGCAATTGCGCATCAGCATCAGCGGCTGACGGCCATAGACCATGAGGCCTACGGGGATTTCGGCACTTTGAGCAAACCGCATCTGGGAGAACGTCAGTTCCATAGAGAGCAGAGTGGCCTGCAGTCCCAATTTTCGATAGAGCTCTAAGGCTTCCCCGTTGGTGATGTTGAGGCCGAAGCCCCCGAATGGCTGCAAGCCCGCCGCCAAGGCCAACGGTACGGCTCCGATGTTGCCGCACAACGCCCAGCGTACACCAGATTTCGCGGCAATCCGCAGCTGTCCTGCTATCTTTTCTTCGTTGCCGAACATCCCGCGCGGAATCTCAGCCCCCAGTTTTGCCGGCGGCAGAGAAGAGGGGAGACAGCGCCAATTAGTTTCCAACGGCAGGAAAATCAAATCCGCCGCTGCAGCCTCCGCCTGCTCTGCTGACAGGCAGCGAGCGACCAATTGAGAAGAGGAACGACTTCGAATATTAACAGCAGATAAATGAAACGATTGTTTTTTGAATTGTATGGGCTTGCTAGCCTGGCGCAGCTGTTCCAATTTTTCCAACGCTTCCCGCCGAAGAGCGTTGAGAGTTGAGGCAGAAAGCGTAATCCCCGCATCCAGATGGCACGTCAGCGACGCAAGATAAAAAGGGGTGCCTCCCGTCTTACTCAGCTGCTGAAAGGCCCGATCTTCATCCAGTGAGCGGGTTCGGGCTTCTTCCGGCAGATCGCCGGCTGCTTCCGCCAGCCTGCCGTTGCTGTCGGCAACCCGCAGCAGGGAGGGTTGATCGCGCTGCACTGTCAATTCCATTTTTACAGGAATCCGAGACGGCTCCTGAGCGTACAAAGCGCTCAGCTTGTTTAGTATCGGAGCGGCGGCGGTCACATCTTCCTTCTCACGCGCGCCGAACATAGCCCGTCCCCGTTTATCGGCGAAATAACCGTCGGTAAAGCCGGAACGGGAAAACACAGCCTGTAGGTCACGACGATCTTGCTCTTTCAGCTCCTGACTCCGGACGGCTTTGGCATAAACCGTGACAGCAGCGGCCACGTATTCCGGCCGTTTCATCCGCCCTTCGATCTTCAGCGAATCCACGCCGATACGGACCAGCTCTGCTGTATGAGACACTAAGGACAAATCCTTCAGGCTCAACGCACGATGGTCGCCGCCAGTCTGCGCCGGCGTAGGGGCGAAGGGCAGACGGCAGGGCTGGGCGCATAAACCACGGTTGCCGCTGCGGCCGCCTAGCATGGCGGACAGATAGCATTGACCGGATACGCACATACACAAGGCTCCATGAACAAACACTTCGATCTCGCAGCCCCGTCCCACACAGGCGGCGATTTCTCCAGCGGACATTTCCCGAGCCAGCACCACCCGACGGAATCCCAGCGCAGCCAGCTGCCGTACGCCGGCAGGCGTATGGCAGGAAAGCTGAGTGGATGCGTGAAGAGGCATGTCCGGCGCGGCGCGGCGCACCAATGCCGCCAGCCCCAAATCTTGTATAATCAGAGCGTCGATTTCCAGTTCACAGGCCTGTTCCACCACCGCCATAACCGGGGTCAGCTCATCCTGACGAATCAGGGTGTTAAGGGTCAGATAGACCTTGACATCCCGGCTATGACAATAGGCCACCGCCTCTCTCAGAGCGGCGGTGGTAAAGTTGTGAGCGTTTTGACGGGCGTTAAAATTTCCGGCGCCTAAGTAAACGGCATCCGCGCCGCAGCGCACAGCGGCCGTTAATGCCTCAGGGGAGCCGGCCGGCGCCAAAATTTCCGGTCGTTTGTTCATGGATCAGTGCCTCTGGGAGGAGAATTTATCCTGCATATCCTGGATCTCCCGACGCAGACGGTCCGCTTCCCGCCGGGCATTTTCCGCATCCTGCCGCGCCCGTGCATTGTCATCCAAATATTCTTTCATCTGCGCTCGCAGGTTATCTGCCGCGTCGGTTGCTTTGCGGGCGATATCCGCGTTGTTCATGGCTGCCAGCACAGCGGCCATGGTGGTGGATACACGGGGATCGCCGTTCATCAGCGTCCGCATATCCCGATCCAGCTGGGCACCAAGCTCCAGCATATAACTCTCCGGTTCATCGGAGGTGATGATATACTCCGTTCCGCAGATTTCCAAGCGAACACGGTTTTTGTTGGGCATGAATACCGCTCCTCTCTTATAAACATCCTTGTTATCACAATGGCTTTAAAAGCCTGTAGATTTTCGACTATCTTCTAGTATACCGTACATCGTCCTAATAGAAAAGGGGGAAAATATGAAGATTTCATGACAATCTCGTCATCATTCTTCTGATGAGACTTCTGTACCGTTTACCGAGGATTTTTCGGTGACATCAGCCCGTTTTCCCGCAGATAGTCCGCCAACTTTTTTCCTTCACGCCGTGCTACCGCCCGCAAATCCAGATATAAGCGATGATCTGCATCCCGGATTGCCATCACCACAGGTACGCCTTCGGGGAAAAGCTGACGGATATGAGCATGTATCCGTTCACAATCGGCATCGGTGAGAGGGAGCGGCGGCCTGCCGCCGCTCGTGCGGCAATAGGTGAATCCCCCAAGGGCGAAAAAGTTGTCCAGTTCCCCCTCCATTCCCAGCAGAGACCGTAGCTGAGCGCCACGTTCGGCCAGCTTTTTGTGGCCGGTGTTCAGACGAGTAATCACCCCGTCGGGATAAAGTTCCCGCAGCCGGTTGAAATACCGGTCCAGCTTGCGCTGCGTGACATCGTCCCAGATCCGTTGGGGCAGAGGGGGGGCGGAGACAGAAGAAGGAGAGGAAACAAACGGGTGGGAATCCGGCTCTTCCAGTATTATTTCTGTGTCCGTGGTATCCGGTTCCGAAAGCGAAGCATCATCCGAATATTCCGATGCGTCCTGTAGCAGGAATTTTTTTTCTTCCTCTGCCGCAGGCGAAGATGCCGGCTGTGGCTGGGGAGACGGCGTCTCTGAAGAAGGCGCTTTCTTTTCCGCATCCACAACGATATTCTTTTTTCGGCCGAATAGCCTGTCCAATAAGCCCATCCGGTCAATTCCCCTCTTTCTGAAAGTTTTATTGCGATACCATCAATTGGCCCCGATAAAACCTGTTTTCCTTTGTCATATTGCAGAGTCGATTTTTGCATGGTTAGGTTGAACTTTTACAAATCTAAGATCATTCAACATTATAACATGTTTTTCTCTTTTTGTCTGCATCTTCTCTTTTTGCAGGAATCTGTATAATTAGGAATGTAAGGTCAGAGGCGAGAGGTCATTTATCGGCACTATCGGAAATTTCCGGCTTGATACAAGAGATGAGGATATGAATAATTTTGATGGGATGCTTTTTAAACGTGGGTATTGGATGGCAATGAATGAACAAACCGGGACGGAGTATTTCTCCGCCCCGGTTTGTTGACATTTGCAGATGATTAAGCCTCGAAGAACGCCTTGTGCACGGCGGATACCGCACGGTCGGCGTCCTCCGCCGCGATCAGCACCGATACTTTGATTTCACTGGTGGAGATCATCTGAATATTGACATTGCCGTCGGCCAGGGCTTCAAACATCCGGGCGGCTACCCCTTCGTGGGTTTCCATGCCTGCGCCCACCACGGAAACCTTGGCAACATCGGTATCGTAAGAGATGTTCTTGGCGCCCACTCTTTCACAATATTCCCGCAGAGCTTCCACCGCTTCGGCGCCTTTGTCGGCCGGAACGGTGAAGGTGATGTCCTTGGTAGCGTCGCGGCCGACAGACTGAAGAATGATGTCCACATTGATATGGGCTTTTGCCACCCGGGAGAAAATTTTGAAAGCGATTCCCGGCTCATCCGGCAGACCGACGATCATCACGCGCGCTACATTGGCGTCCTTCGCCACACTCTTAATCAACATCTCTTCCATCTTGGTGACCTCCTTAACTTTGGTGCCGGGCACCCGTTTCAGACTGGAGAGAACCTCCAGCTCTACATTGTATTTTTTCGCCATTTCGACGCTGCGATTGTTGAGTACCTGGGCACCCAAAGTTGCCAGCTCCAGCATCTCATCGTAGGTGATTTCGGTCCGCTTGCGGGGGTCGGGAACCTTACGGGGGTCGGCCGTGTAAACGCCGTCCACATCGGTGTAGATCTGGCACAAATCCGCATGCATGGAAGCGGCGATGGCCACGGCGCTGGTGTCCGACCCACCCCGCCCCAAGGTGGTGATGTCGCCGTAACGGTTGAGGCCCTGGAAGCCCGCTACAATAACAATCCGCTTCTTGTCCAGGGCATTACGGATCCGCTCGCCGTTCACCCGTTTGATGCGGGCGGAGGAATAGGTGGAATTGGTGTCGAAGCCCGCCTGCCAGCCCAACAGGGAGACCACGGGATAACCCAGCTTTTCAATGGCCATAGCCAGCAGGGAGATACTAATCTGCTCACCGGCGGAAAGCAGCATATCCATTTCCCGCTTGCTGCCCGCCGGATTGATCTCCCGGGCCTTTTCAATCAAATCGTCGGTGGTGTCGCCCTGAGCGGAAACCACCACCACCACGTCGTTGCCCTGACGGTATGTATCGGTGATGATCCGCGCCACGTTGAATACGCGCTCGGCATTGGCAACGGAGCTGCCGCCGAATTTCTGTACAATCAGCATACTTGCTTCCTCCTGTATCTTGGTTTAAGAACCTCTCTACTCGGTAAAATCCACCCGGGCGCCGTCGGCGTCGCAGTCCAGCAGACGGACATCCCAACCGGTCAGTCCCGCCTGCCGCAGCCGGTTTAGGGATTGGATGGCGAAATCTTCCGCGTGACGATCCACAATCGCCAGCAGGGAGGGACCAGCGCCGCTGACCGCTACGCCATAGGCGCCTAAATCATAAGCGGTGTAAAAAATCTGCTCCGCGCCCGGAATCATAGGAAAGCGGTAGGGCTGATGGAGCCGGTCCTGTACCGCCACCCGCAAATTATCCAGACGGCCGGAGAACAGCGCCGCCGTCATCAGCGCCGCCCGGGAAAGATTGTAGACCGCATCCTCCCGGGTCACCTGAACAGGCAGCGCGGCCCGGGCCACTTCGGTTTTCAATTCAAAGTCCGGAATAAAGAGGGCGAAGCGGATACGTTCGGTTACCGGAACGCTGACCGTATGAACCCGTCCGCCGTCCATCACGGAGGTGACCAATCCACCCAGCAATGCAGGCGCAACGTTGTCGGGATGACCCTCCAGTTCCGCCGCCAAATCACAGATGTCTTCCCGGGACAAGGGACTGCCAAGCAGGGTGTTGGCCCCCAGCAGACCGGCAACGAGACAGGCGGAGGAACTGCCAAGGCCCCTGGTCATGGGAATATTGTTTTCTTGGACAATATGCAGTCCCCGGAAGGGCCTGCCGCAGCGGGTATAAAGCAGTTTGGCGGTATGATAAATCATGTTGGATTCATTCAGCGGCACCGCTGCTCCATCGGTGGTCTCAATGAGGCAGCCCTCCGCCTCCTCCATCCACACCCGGTTGTACAGTGTCAGCGCCAGTCCGAGAGCATCGAACCCGGCGCCCAGATTGGCGCTGGAAGCGGGCACGGTTATCTTCAGCATAGATTTTCTCCCCTTTGTCGGGCCGGATGATTTTGCTCACATATCGGCGATGCGGATACGGCTGATCACCGGCATTCCATCCAGCAGGTGGAGTTTATCTTCCAGCTCTTTTTCGGTTATAGCCGGCGTTGCAAAGGCGATCTCTCCCGCCGGAGCGCCTTCCGGCTGCACCCATTCCACCTGGCCGAAGACCTTTTCCACCGCATCCTTGCCGGCTCTTTCATTCTCACAGGCCAGCCGCAGGAACATCCGGCCCCGGCCCTGCCGATAGTCCGCTACATAATCCTCCCGGCCGCGCTCCCAGAAGAGATACTTCCGGGCATGAAGATGCTTGACCTCGTCGATAATGTCGGCCACCACCGCGCTGGCGGTGGGCAGCTTGCCGGCGCCACGACCGTAAAATACCACGTCGCCGATGGCGTCGCCGCGGACCATAATACCGTTGAAAACATCGTTGACATCCGCCAGCAGGCTGGCTTTAGGCAGGATCATCGGCGCCACGACAGCGTAGAGACGGCCGTCCGCCTGTTTCTGCGCCCGGCCGATCAGTTTGATCACCCCGTCCAAAGCCGCCGCATAGTTTACATCCTCCAGGGTGATAGAACGGATGCCTTCGGTATGGACCTGGGCGGGATATACATGGCGTCCGAAGGCCAGAGAGGCCAGGATACAAATCTTGCGGCAGGCGTCGTCGCCGTCGATATCGGCGGAGGGATTGCGCTCTGCATATCCCAGACGTTGAGCCAGCGCCAAGGCGTCGTCAAAAGACATGTCGTTTTCCACCATTTGCGTCAGCATGAAATTGGTGGTGCCGTTGAGAATACCGGCGATTTCGTAGACTTCGTTGGCGGCCAGACACTGATCCAGCGGACGCAGAATGGGAATACCGCCGCCCACGCTGGCCTCAAAAAGAAAATTCAGGTTGTTCTCACGGGCAATTTCCAGCAGTTCGTCGCCCTTGGCCGCCACCAGCTCTTTATTGGAGGTTACCACGCTTTTACCGGCCTCCAGGCAGCTTTTGACAAACTCGTAGGCAGGATGCAGGCCGCCCATGGTTTCCACGACGATGCAGATTTCCGGATCGTTGAGAATATCCTGAAAATCCTTGGTGAATCGGCCGGCCAGCGGACTGTCGGGGAAGTCGCGCAGATCCAGTATCCGGCGGATCTCGATGGAATCCCCCGCTTTATGAGCGATACTGGCGGCGTTTTTGCACAGCACCTCCACCACACCGGATCCTACCACGCCATGCCCCATAACGGCAACGTATATCATATTTATGACCATTCCTTTCTTTCCTACCACCATGCGCCTTCCGGCAGTGGGTCAATCGTTTTTGTTTCGTCCGTCGGGACCGCAGTCGGTGATACGGGCGATCCGTTCGACACCGGGCAGTTCCTGAAGGGACTGGATAAATGCTTTTACCGACCGGTCCAGCCGGTCAGTACGGGCGGATATGGATACGGAAGCCACACCGCCGGCGGGGATGTTTTGGTTGACGGTGAGAATGTTCCCCCCGGCCGCAGCAAAGGCGGACAGCACGCTGGACAGTACACCCGGCCGGTCCCGCAGAATGAGATGAACCGTAAGAATGCTGCCGGAGCGCTCCGCGTCATAGGGGAACACCGCGTCCTTGTATTTATAAAATGCGCTGCGGGAGATTCCCGCCATTCGGGCGGCTTCCGCAGCGGTAGCGGCATGGCCGGTCTGCAGATACTCCTTGGCCTCCAGCACCTTGCTGAACACATCCGGCAAAACGCTGGCATCCACCAGCAGTAAGGGGAGCCCTTTTTCCGGCGATTCCATTTTTGTCCACCACCCACGCACGTATGTATTGTCATGACATACACTATAACACGGCTGTTAACCAACTTCAAGCAATTCCAGTCGGCGGATTTTCTCGTATATGCCCATTATACGCGATTAGAGCGGATTATGACCCATTTTCTCGTTTATGCTTCTTCAGAGACGATTCCACGTTTTCCACCATGATATGGAAAAAACGGCGGCTAAGTTGTATAAAATCCCAGTACCGCCAAGAAAGAGCCGCCTTTTTTTCGGCTAGCCCCGGTATTCCGCAGAAAAGGATATATTCGGGGACACTTCGCCATATGCTGGTAACGGATGAGTACAGCCGATTGAAGGCGAGAGGATGGACGAACATGGATCTGCAAGGCCTGACCGCCGGCGACAGGGAGAAAACCGCCGGTCGTCTTCGTTTTCTTATCAATTTGATTTATTTTGGGGTACTGATCGTCCTGACAGTGTTGGTTCTGCGGTATCTGCTGCTGTGGATGATGCCCTTTGTTTTCGCCTTTATAGCCGCTGCGCTTCTGCAGAAACCTTTGAAATGGCTGGTAAAAAGAACGCGGATCAGCAAAAAATTTTTCTCCGTGGTACTGGTGGTAATGAGTATTCTGCTGCTGGCAGGACTGGTGGGATTTGCCGGCTCACGGTTGGTGATTGCCGCGGCGGATTTTCTGACGGATGAAAGCAACGTCAGGATGATAGAAAGCACTGTACGCAGCATCAGCGCCGTCCTCCAGGAACTGCTGCGCCGTCTGGCTGTTTCCCTACCGGATGAAGCCGGCGAGGCGGTGGGGCAAATGGTACGCAGTCTTGCTGACAGCTTGCTGAAACAAGTGCCCGGTCTCTTTGCCGCAGCCGCCAGATGGCTGACCTCCAATCTGCCCATGATGCTCATCAGTTTTTTGATCTGGGTAATCGCCTCCATTTTCCTGTCCATTGATTATGAGAAGGTGACCAGCTTCTTTTTGCGCCAGATTCCCAGGCGGCATCAGGCATTGGCACGGGATATCCGGGAGCTGTGCCACTCCACGCTGTTTCGTATGCTGCGGGCCTATCTGCTGCTGATGTTTCTGACCTTCGTGGAGCTCAGCGCGGGCTTCTTGCTGCTGCGGATTCCCTACGCCGTTCCGCTGGCAGCACTGATGGCGGTAATGGATATTCTGCCGGTGCTGGGAGTAGGCACCGTACTGCTTCCCTGGGCGATGAGCCAGCTGATTCTGGGGGATTTTCGTCTGTTTTTGGGGCTGGGATTGCTGTATATTGCGGTTTCCATCATACGCAATATTCTGGAGCCTCGGATGTTGAGCCAGCAGATGGGACTGAACCCGCTGGTGACGCTGTTCTATATGTTCCTTGGCCTTAGGGCTACAGACAGCTTGGTCGGTATGCTGGCTTTTCC
>ENA-UOJE01000384-UOJE01000384.1-human-gut-metagenome-genome-assembly--contig:-C23-NODE-384-length-52517-cov-78.159048_pt1 | contig 52517 bp, 45 predicted proteins | sample MGYA00242341_ERZ723888 | MGnify/ENA metagenome assembly ERZ723888 | reverse complement strand
CGCGCTGACCGCTTGCTGGGTATCGGGGATCGGGGGGAATTTTGAATGAGCGTAATTCACAAGAAGAGCAACGGCGGAGCTTCCACCGAAATTGAAAAAGAGGTTCGGGAAGTCAAAGCGGCGGGAGAGCAAACCGCCGCTTTGCTTGCCTTATCCTTCAAAGCGCAGATCGTGCAGGATCGCGCCGCCGGAACGAACGTCATTTCCGACGCGGCGATCCTGCAATCGGCGGAAGTGATCGAATACGACGAATACGCCGACAATCACGCTTACAACACCGTCGGCGAAATCATCAAGCACAACGGGCGGTATTACGAGATCAAAGCGGCGCACACGTCGAACGCGGCGGCTTATCCCGTTGAAACCACCTTCGCGTACTATCGCTTGATCGAGCTTTCCGCGACCGGAACGCTTGACGATCCGATCCCGTATCCGGAAACGGCGGGGATCGTCGTTAATGTCGTTTCCGGCTTGTATTACAGCTACAAAGGCGCGGTATACCTTGCAAAAGCAGATATGCCGAATTGCGTTTATCCGCCGGACACGGCGGGCTTGTGGCAATGGGAAAAAGTAACCTAACGGGAAGGAGGATCAACGATGGACACTTTCACAACGGTTCTTTCCGTCTTTTCTACCGTATGCGCTATCGTGTTCGGCTATATCGCTTTTGTTCGTAACAGGGACAAGGACAAGGAAAGCAATGTGAAGCACGACGCGACCGTTTTAACCGAGATCGGATACATCAAGGCGAACACGGACGAAATCAAGGCGGAGCAGAAGGAACAGCGAAAGACGAATACGGAGTTCGTAACGCGCTTGACCGACGTTGAAGCGTCGGCGAAACAGGCACACAAGCGGCTTGACCACATCGAAAAACGAATGGATCAAGCAGAGTAACACCAGCGACGGCGGGGGCTTCCCCGCCGCTTCTTCATTGCAAAGGAGGGTTCAGCAATGAGCAATAGCAAACTTATTTCGTGTACGCTGATTTCACCGAACAAGAACAGCCCACGAAATCACAAGATCGACACGATCACAATTCATTGCGTCGTCGGGCAATGTTCCGCCGAGAGGATCGGCGAAATCTTCAAGCCGACTTCGCGACAGGCAAGTTCAAACTACGGGATCGGCTACGACGGGCGGATCGGGCTTTACGTCGATGAAGCCGATCGTTCGTGGTGCAGTTCTTCGGCGGCGAACGATAACCGCGCAATCACGATCGAGGTTGCAAGCGACACAAAGCACCCATACGCCGTGAATGATAAAGCATACGCGGCGCTTCTTGATCTTGTCGAAGATATTTGCCGCCGGAACGGGATCAAAAAGCTGGTATGGAGTACAAGCAAGGACGACCGCGTAAACCACAAGAACGGGTGCAATATGACCGTTCACAGGGATTACGCGAACAAGGCTTGCCCCGGCGATTATCTGTATAACCGACACGGCGAGATCGCGGCGGAGGTAAACAGGCGGCTGGGCGTTCCGGCAGAGGATCAGAAGCCGGAACAGAAGCCACAGGGCGACGCGAAGAACCTTTACCGCGTACAGCTTGGAGCGTTTGAGAAGAAGGACAACGCAACAGCGTTCGCGGCGAAGCTGAAAAAGGAAGGCTTCGATACGTACATCGTGCAGATCGGCAAGTATTACAAGGTTCAAGTGGGCGCGTTCAGCGTCAAGAAGAACGCGGAAGCTATGCTGGAGAAGTTGAAGAAGGCGGGACACGACGACGCTTTCATTACCTATTCCGGCACGTCCGGCGGGACATCGGCGCGGAAGATCACAACGGGAAGCAAAGTGCGCGTGAAAGCGGGCGCGAAAACCTATTCCGGCGGAAGCCTTGCTTCCTTCGTCTATTCCCGCGATCACATCGTCAAAGAGCTTTCCGGAAAGCGCGCCGTGATTACCTACGGCGGAACGGTTGTCGCGGCGGTGAACGTCGATGATCTAACGCTTGTTTAACACACGCACAACGCACGGTATGCGTTACACAACGCGCGCCGTGCGTTAATTGCGCTATGAAAGGGGACGCAATGAAAAACAAACCTTCGAGCGGGAAGCGGGTGGCGAAGCGCCGCTTCTTCAAGGCTGACGAACGCTTCGCAACGAAAGCCGTTATTGTGATCGCAATTACAACGGCGGCTTTCATCGTCGCGCAGTACGTTTCATTCCTTATCACGCGGCAGGAACAAACCGTTCTGATCGAATGGTATTTCCGCGCCGTCGTGATCGAATGCGGCGCAATGATGATGAAGCGTCTTGCCGAAGTAATCGTCGGCAGGATCAAGAAAAAAGAAAAAATCGACATAACAGAAAGCGAGGATACAAACAATGACTATTGATCTTACCAGCATTGCAAACGCCGTGATCGCTCTTATCGCGGCAATTATTACCGCCTTCGTGATCCCGTGGATCAGAAGCAAGACGACCGCCGCACAGTTTGAGAAAATCAAAATGTGGGTAACGGGTGCCGTCGAAGCCGCCGAACAGCTTTACACCGGAAGCGGCAGGGGCGCAGAGAAGAAAGCATACGTTGTTGAATTTCTGAATAGCAAGGGCTTCAAGATCGACGCGGAAACGCTGGACAAACTGATCGAAGCCGCCGTCTTTAATCTTCCGGACTATTTTGTGGTAAACGGCATTCCGGCGGAGCAGATCAACGGAAATAAAGAGTAATTGACCACGCGGCGGATCGCGCTTCCCCTTTCAGCCTTTCGCCGCATAAAGAACAATCCCCCGTGCGGGCTTTCGAGCCTTGCACGGGGGATTTTTTTGTTTGGTTCACTTCGTATAGACGACGCGCGCTTCGGCGTTGTAAATCTTTTCGTTATCTTCAAAGCAATCAATCGTGATCGTTACATCATCGACGCGATCAACAATCGGGAGCGTTTGCGAAAGATCGCTTTTCCGAACGTATCCGATCAATTCATCTTCTGCAAAAACACGGACGGCGGGCGCGCCTTCGTATTCGCACGTTTCCAAACGACCGTCAATTCCGATCCCGTCGCTTTCGCGATACAGCTTCGCAAGAACACGCTGGCGGCTATCGAATGTTACGCCGGACACAGGCAAAGAAAGAACGCCGTGCGTAGCTTCAAATTCGCGTCGGCGGGCTTCTGCTTCCGCTTGCGCGCGGGCTTCTTCCTCTTGCTTCAAGCGCGCTTCGGCGGCGGCTTTACGCGCCTTTTTCTCTTTGGAAAATCCTACAAGAGCAAGGACAACGGCAACGGCAACACCGGAAGCGAATTCGCCGATCCCGTCCGGAAGGAAGGTGAAGGAACATAAAAGGAACAGCGTGGCGGCAACAAAAAGAGCGATAGAAGATTTTTTCATTCTCATTCCCCTTTCAAATTGTAAATTTTTAAGGCAGAATTCGCCCATTCTGACCTTTAACACAATTATACGCCCGCCGTGCGCTAAAATCAAGAATAAAGCAGAATATTCACACACGCTTTGCAAATAATCAGAATGAAGAGGGATCGCGGCGGAAATGAAGATATACGATTACAACGGCAAAAAGAACATTTGCGGCGACCGATTGCGCGAAGCGCGCGTCGTCCGGCGGCTACGTCAAGAGGATTTAGCCGCACAAATACAGTTGAAATGGATCAACATGGAGCGGGACAGTATAAGCCGAATTGAAATCGGTACGCGCTTCGTATCCGACTTTGAATTGAAGATATTTGCGGAAGTGCTGGGCGTTTCGGTAAATTGGCTTTTAGGTATAGACGAATAACGGCGGCGGGGTGATCCCGTCGCCGCTTTTCTTTTACAGGCGCATAAAATACGTATAATTTTTTCTCAAAACCTATTGACATATACGCATTGAAGGCGTATAATAGTAAATGTAAGGAGGACAGCAGATGAAAACAAAAGACCTTATCGAGCTTTTAGAACGAAACGGCTGGAAGTTCAAGCGGCACGGCGCGAACCACGACATATACGTGAAGGACGGTCAAAGGGAAAGCGTCGTAAGGCACAGAGAAACCGACGAAGAGTTAGCAAAAGCAATCATCAAGCGGCGCGGGCTGAAATAAGCCCGCCGCCCTTGGCGATAATATATAGCACAGTTTCAAGGAGGTATTCAGAATGAAAAACGCATATCCCATCGTTATGACGCAGGGAAAAGAGTTCGTCGTGGTATTCGTCCCCGATTTCAATATCAATACACAGGGCAAGGACATTCCGGACGCGATCGAAATGGCGCGGGACGCAATCGGGCTTATGGGAATTGATATGCAGGACGACGGCGAAGCGTTGCCGGAAGCGTCGAGCATTGCAAGCGCACAAGCCGAAGCGCCGTCCGGCGCGATCGTTTCGCTGGTTGACGTTGATTTCGCGGAGTACCGCAGAAAGAACGATATGCGCGTCGTGAAGAAGAATTGCACCATTCCTTCATGGCTTAACTTTGAAGCGGAGCGGGCTGGCGTGAATTTTTCCGCCGTCCTGCAAGCGGCGCTTAAAAGCGAATTGCATATCACAAGCAGATAATCAGAGAGGGCGAAGGGCGGCAGAAATGCCGCCCTTTTGTCATATTCGGAAGCTGGAGGAAGGAAGAATGCACAAACACTTGACTTGGACAGACCGCCTAAAAATCGAAAAAGGCTTGAAAGAGGGCTTGAAGCCTTGCGCGATTGCTGACCGTCTGCACGTCCACAATACAACGATATACAGGGAGTTGAAGCGCGGACGCTATACGCATTTGAATTCCGACTTGACGACCGAAGAACGCTATTCGCCGGAGATCGCGCAACAGCGCTATGAAGAGAACCTAAAAGCCAAAGGCGGCGAATTGAAGATCGGCAACGATTACGAATTGTCAGCTTTTATTGAAAAGAAGATCGGCGAAGAAGGCTATTCCCCCGCCGCCGTCGTCGGAGAAATCAAGCGGCTGGGGCTGACCTTCAAAACGGAGATCAGCGAAAAGACGATCTATAATTACATCGACAAGGGTATATTCTACGGGATCAGCCGCGAGAGCTTGCCGGAACACGGGGAGCGGAAGCGTAAGTATGACAAGGTGGAGCGGAAGAAAGCCGCCCGCGCGCCGCAGGGCGAAAGCATAGAGGAACGCCCGCAGGAAATCAACGATCGGCAGACCTTCGGACATTGGGAAGGCGATTGCGTATGCGGGAAGAAGCGGACGAAGGAAACCTTGTTCGTTCTTTCGGAGCGCTTGACGCGGAACGAAATTATTATCAAAATGCCGGATCAGACCGCCGCCAGCGTCGTGGCGGCGCTGAACAAATTAGAACGCCGCTTCGGGAAGAAGTTTTCACAGATATTCAAAAGCATTACGTTTGACAACGGATCGGAATTTATGGATTGCGCCGGAATTGAAAAATCCGTCTACGGCAAAGACCGGAAGCGCACGAAGGTTTACTATTGCCACCCGTACAGCGCATACGAGCGCGGCACGAATGAGAACATAAACAAAATGATACGGCGGTTCTTGCCGAAAGGAACGGACTTCCGGAAAGTAACCGCCGCATATATTCAGCGCGTCGAAACGTGGATCAACAATTACCCGCGCGAGATTTTAGGCTTTGAAACGTCCGGATCGCTCTTTGAAAGATACGTCGCCGAAGCCGCTTGAAGCCTTCTGAAAAAAATATTTTAGTTTTTTCTGCTTTTACTCTTGACTTTTGCGTCTTTGAACACGTCGGCGTTTTTGGCGAAGTATTCGATGCCGGAGTACACGGTGGTCACCAGGATGACGCCCTGACACACATAGTTCAGCCACTGGGGAATGCCCAGCAGGATCAGGCAGATGCACACCATGGTGCTGGCGGTCTTGATCTTGCCCGACCAGCCGGCGGCGATGACGCGCCCCTTCTCCACGGCCACAAGGCGCATGCCGGACACGGCAAACTCCCGCAGCAGCACGATGGCCAGCACCCACGCGAAGAAGGTGCCCTCCTCCACGAACCAGCACAGCGCCGCCATCACAAGGCACTTGTCCGCCAACGGGTCCATGAATTTGCCAAAATCGGAAACCTGGTTATAGTGCCGGGCGATATAGCCGTCCAGCAGGTCGGTCAGGCAGGCCACGATGTAAATGCCCAGCGCCACATAGCGGCTGCCGGGGAAGCCCCAGTACAGCACCACCAGAAACGCAGGGATCATCAGCACCCGCAGGATCGTCAGTTTATTCGCCGTAGTCATATATGTATCCGCCTTTCTTGATCGTATCCCGCACAGTATACCACATTCCGCCGGGAAAGAAAACTGCTTTTTATTCCGCCAGCTGGCCGGTCAGCTCGCCGTCCATGGCGCCGGTGATGCGCACCGGCACGAACTCGCCCGCCTCCACCTCGTGATCGGCGGTGAAATAGATGCGCCCGTCGATATCGGGGCTTTCGGCGTAGCTGCGGCCCACGAACTGCATGGCCTGCTGGTCGAAGCCGTCGCACAGCACCTCGACCACCGTACCCATGCGGCTGTCGTTGAAATCGTCCATGATGCGGGACTGCACGTCCACCACCAGCTCCGCCCGGCGCTCCGCCTCGGCGGTGTCCACCCGGTTCAGCATCCGCGCCGCCGGCGTGCCCTCCTCCGGGGAGTAGGGGAACACGCCCGCCCGCTCGATGCGCACCTCCCGCAGGAACTCGCACAGCTCCTCGAAGGCGGTCTCGTCCTCGAAGGGCAGGCCGGTGATCAGGCTGGTGCGCAGCACCAGACCGGGGATACGCGCCCGCAGCTCGCGGAACAGCGCCAGCAGCTCCGCCTTGTCGCCCCGGCGGTTCATGGCGCGCAGCACCTTGTCGTTGCAGTGCTGGATGGGGATGTCCAGATAGGGCAGCACCTTGTCCTCGGCGGCGATGGTGTCGATCAGCTCGTCGGTGAACTCGTCGGGATAGAGGTAGTGCAGCCGGATCCAGTGGAAGTCCAGCTTGCACAGCTCCCGCAGCAGCGCCGCCAGCTTCTTCTCGCCGTACAGGTCGATGCCGTAGCGGGTGATGTCCTGGGCGATGACGATGCACTCCTTCACACCTGCGTCGGCCAGTTTTTTTGCCTCCGCCAGCACGTCCTCCATGCGGCGGCTGCGGTACCTGCCCCGCAGGGACGGGATCACGCAGTAGGCGCAGCGGTTGTCGCAGCCCTCGGCGATGCGCAGGTAGGCGTAGTGCCCCGGCGTGGTCAGCACCCGGTCGAATTCGTCGATCATGCCGTGGATGTCGGCAAAGCGGCGGGGTGTGCCGCCGGCCATCATCTCCGCAAGCGCCGGCACGATCTCGCCGTAGCTGCCGGTGCCCATGATGCCGTCCACCTCCGGCAGCTCGTCCAGTATCTCCTGCTGGTAGCGCTGGGTGAGACAGCCCGTCACCAGAATTTTGCCCACCTGACCGGCGCTCTTCAGCTCCGCCACGGAGAGAATGGTGTCGATAGCCTCCTCCTTGGCGCTGTCGATAAACCCGCAGGTGTTGATGACAACGGCATCCGCGCCTGCCGGCTCCTCCAGCAGCGTATGCCCCGCGTCGCGGCACAGCGCCATCATCTGCTCGGTGTTCACCAGATTCTTGGCACAGCCAAGGGAAATAAATGCAACCTTCACGTTGTGTACCTCACGTCTCCTCGATCTCCTGCCCCCACTCGTTGAGCACAGGGCGTATATCCTGCCAGGCAAAGCCCCGCCGCTGCAGGGCGGCGGCCAGCCGGCGGCTGTCCTCCGGGGTCATGCCGCGTCCCCGCAGCTTCCCCGCCAGGAATTTCCGTATGGCCTCCTCCGGCGGCGGCAGCTGCTCCAGCGCCGCGTCCCACAGCTCCTTCGGCACGCCCCGGCGGTGCAGCTCCTGCCGCACCCGACCCGCGCCGTAGCCCATGGCGCCGTAGTGCCGGACGATGACCCCGGCGTATCCGGCATCGTCCACCGCGCCCAGCGATTCCAGCCAGTCGGCCGTCTCCTCGGCTTCCTGCTCGGTGGCGCCCTTCTTCGTCAGGCGCCGCCGGACTTCTTTTTTCGACAGCATCTGGCCGGAGGCCATCCGCGCCGCCGTCTGCTTCAGCTCCGACTTCTGCGCCGCCGCCTGTAATTCTACCACAAGCGCCGGCGGTAAGTCCATACCCTTATATAAGCCAAAGCGCAGAAGCTCCGCGCCGGTGATCCGGAGGAGGTCGCCCCCCTCCAGGAACACCAGCACGCGCTCCTGCTTATGCTTGGATTTTTCGATCCGGTCGATGCGCATCAGTCTTCGTCGTCGAAGTCGTCGGCGGACACGTCCACCGCCCGGCCTGCGGCCTTGGCTGCCACGCGGGACTGGCTGCCCATCAGCTTGTGGAAGTTCTCGCGCACCGCCGTTTCCAGCTTGGCGGCCTCGTCGGGATGGTCGCGGAAGTACTGCTTGGCCGCATCGCGTCCCTGACCCAGCCGCAGCTCGCCCATGTTGAACCAGGAGCCGCTCTTCTGCACCAGATCCAGCTTCACCGCCAGATCCAGCAGGTCGCCCAGCTTGCTGATGCCCTCGCCGTACATGATGTCGAACTCCGCTTCACGGAAAGGAGGCGCTACCTTGTTCTTCACCACCTTGGCGCGGGTGCGGTTGCCCACCACCTCGCCGCCGGACTTCAGCGTCTCGATGCGGCGCACGTCGATGCGGACGCTGGCGTAAAACTTCAGGGCGCGGCCGCCGGTGGTGACCTCCGGATTGCCGTACATGACGCCCACCTTCTCGCGCAGCTGGTTGATAAAGATGACGATGGAATTTGTCTTGTTGATGATGCCCGTCAGCTTGCGCAGCGCCTGACTCATGAGCCGGGCGTGCAGACCCACGAAGCTGTCGCCCATTTCGCCCTCGATCTCGGCACGGGGCACCAGCGCCGCCACGGAGTCCACCACCACCACGTCGATGGCGCCGCTGCGCACCAGCGCCTCGGTGATCTCCAGCGCCTGCTCGCCGGTGTCCGGCTGGGAGATGAGCATATCCTCCACGTTGACGCCCAGCGCCTTGGCGTAGGTGGGGTCCAGCGCGTGCTCGGCGTCCACAAAGGCCACCTCGCCGCCCATTTTCTGCGCCTCCGCCAGCACATGCAGCGCCAGCGTAGTCTTGCCGGAGGACTCCGGCCCGTAGATCTCCACGATACGGCCGCGGGGCAGACCGCCGATACCCAGCGCCAGATCCAGCGACAGGGAGCCGGTGGGGATGGACTCCACGTTCATCGTGCTCTCCGCGCCGTAGCGCATGATGGAGCCCTTGCCGTACATCTTCTCGATCTGCTGCATGGCCGTCTCCAGCGCCTTTTTCTTGTCCGACACCACCGGTGCCGCGGCAACCGTTTCCTTCTTCGCCGCCATAATTCCGTCCTCCTCAGTTGAATATATGTCTATTCTGCGCCCCTTGCTGTCCCGTTTTCAGGACAGTGTTCACAGTTCCTTATGCAGTACGCCTTCCACCACCCGGGGAATGCCGTTCAGGTCGGGGGTGATCTCCAGATCGCCGAAGCCCACGCTCCGCATGATGCGCAGCACCTCGTCCGCCTGACCGATGCCCACCTCGAACAGCAGCCTGCCACCCACGCGGAGCGCCGCCGTCCACAGCCGGGTGATGTCCCGGTAGAAGTCCAGTCCGTCCGCGCCGCCCTTCAGCGCCAGATGCGGCTCGTAGTCCCGCACCGACACGTCCAGCCCGGCGATGTCCCCGTCGGGGATGTAGGGCGGGTTGGACACGATGCAGTCGAACTCGCCCAGATGCGCCGGGGGCTTCTCCCGCGCGTCCAGCTGCAGGGACACCACGCGCCCCGTCAGGTCGCTGCGGCGGATGTTCTGGCGGCAGACGCGCAGTGCGCCCTCGTCCAGCTCGCCCAGCACCGCATGGCAGCCCGGCGCATTTTTGGCTATTGCCAGACCGATGCAGCCGGAGCCGGCGCACAGATCCAGCACCCGCGGCTCGTCCAGCGTCTTTATACAGGCCAGCGCCCGATCCACCAGCACCTCCGTGTCCGGCCGGGGGATCAGCACGCTCTCGGAGATGTCCAGCGGCAGGCCGTAAAACTCCCACTCGCCGATCAGGTAGGCCACCGGCTCGCCGTCCAGATGGCGCTGCGCCAGCCGCCGCACCTGCTGCTCCACCGTGTCGGGCACATACAGCCGCCCGTCGCGGCTCAGCTCCTCCCGGCTCTTTCCGGAGGCACAGCACACCAGCTCCCGCGACTCCAGCGTGGGGTCGGGCAGTCCGGCGCGCAGGAATTGCTGCCGGATATCCAAATACAAATTGTTATATGTAATTGCCATAATACGTCCCGTTTTCACTTTCTTCGAGTTTTTCGGGAAAATGCGCTCTGCCGGCTTACCAGTTGTCTTTGCCCTGCTGCTCCGGAATGACCAGCTTCATGGCTTCAATGGCCAGCTCGATCATGGAGTCGTCCGGCTCATGGGTGGTAAAGTTTTGCAGCCACATGCCGGGGGCGGACAGAATACGCGTCACCACATTGTCGTGAGCGCCCACCAGCCGGTTGAACTCGTAGGTCACGCCCACCACGGGAACCAGCAGCAGCAGCTTCACGCCCACGCGCACCCAGATGCTCTGCCAGTTGATGTAGGGAAACACCAGGCTGGACACGATGATGGACACGATGACCACCACAAACAGGAAGCTGGTGCCGCAGCGGGGATGGTGCCGGGGCTGGATGCGGACGTTCTCCACCGTCAGCGGCAGACCCGCCTCATAGCAGAAAATGGTCTTGTGCTCCGCGCCGTGGTAGCAGAACACCCGGTACACGTCCTTCTGCCTGGAGCAGAGGATCATGTAGGTCAGCAGCACCGCGATCTTCACCACGCCCTCGATGAGGTTGTGTACCGCCGGGCTGGTGGCGTGGAACAGTCCCGCAATGAACGTGGGCAGCAGCATGAACAGCACCAGCATCAGCCCGATGCTGAGCACCACCGAGAACGCCACGATCAGCGATTGCAGCTTGTCCGCCGGGATGTGCTCGTCCAGCCACTTGTCCAGCTTGCCCGGCTCCGCTTTCTCATCGTCCGGGAAGTAGTCCGCCGAGAACATCAGCGCCTTCACGCCGGTGATCATGGAGCTGATGAACGTCACCGCGCCCCGCAGGATGGGGATGCCCAGAATGGGGTATTTATCCTTAACGAATTTCCGCTCCGTGACCTTTGTCACCAGTCCCTCCGGCGAGCGGACAACGATGGCGTCCTTCTCCGGCCCGCGCATGAGGATCCCCTCGATCAGCGCCTGCCCTCCGATACTGGTGCGGAAACCGCCCTTCTTTTTCTCCATAGGTCTGCTAAATTCCTTTCTGTCGCAAGCATAGCACAATCGTTCCAAAAATGCAACACCTGTTCGATTTTATTTTCACTTTTTTCGGTCGCTGTTACAGCGCCGCCTCTGTCTGCTTCTTCAGCGGCAGGTATACCGTTACCACGGTGCCGCCGCCCTCGGCGTTGGCGATCTCCAGCCGTCCGCCGTGGCGCTGCACGATCTCGTCGCACACCGCCAGACCGATGCCGCTGCCTCTGGCCTTGGAGGAGCCCTTGTAGAACTTCTGCTTCACATAGGGCAGCTCCGCCTCCGGGATGCCGGGGCCGAAGTCCCGGATGGTGATCACGTATTCCCCGTCCCGCTGGGTCAGGTGCACGGTGATGCGCTTGCCGCTGCCGCCGTGCTTGGCGGCGTTGTCCAGCAGATTGCAGAACACCTGCTTCAGCCGCTCCGGGTCGCCGGAGATGACCTCGCTGTACTCTGCCCGGTCGCTGGAATACTCCAGCGCGACGCCGTCCTGCCGGAACAGCTCCCGGTAGCTGTACACCGCGTCCTCCAGCTCCGCCTGCAGGTCGGTGTCCTCCACCTGTAAGGTGAAGCGGCCGTCCTCCAGCCGTGAGAATTGCAGCAGCTCCTCCACCATGTTGGTCAGGCGGCGGGACTCCTTCACCATGATCTGCACGCCGCGCTTGATCTGCTGCACATCGTTGGATTCGTCCGCCAGCAGCGTCTCGCCCCAGCCGTTGATGGCCGTCAGTGGTGTGCGCAGCTCATGGGACACGGAGGAGATGAACTCGGATTTCATCCGCTCGCTCTCGCCGATCTTCCGGGACATGTCGTTGATGTTGTCCACCAGTTCGCCCATCTCGTCGGAGTATTTGTTGGGTATCTGCACGCCGTAGCTGCCGCCGGAGATGCGCTTGGCCGCCTCCGACACCGCCGACACCGGCGCCACCACGTTGTTGATGAAGATCATGCTGGACAGGACGATCAGCCCCACCACCGCCACCATGACGCCGGCCACCAGCAGCACCGTCAGCAGCACCTGCCGGTCGATGTTCCCGATGGCGGTAACGTAGCGCATGACGCCCACCACCTGCCCGTTGAATTTCAGCAGGCTGGACGCCGCCATGATCCGCTCGCCGGTGACGACGTCGCGCCCCACGTAGTCCTTCACCTCGCCGCTTTCAATGGCGCTGTATATCTCAGGCGTTCCGGGGTAGGTACCCACAGTGACGCCCCGCGTTGTCACCTCCACCCGGCCGGAGCTGTTGAGGAATTGCAGCTCGATCCGGTCGCCGTCATCGAAGGCGGCGGCGTAGACCGTGGCGCTGCGGTAATACTCCCGGTAGCTGGTCATCACATAGGTGTTGAAATAATCCGCGCCGGCGGCGGCCTTCGCCCGCAGGGCGGAGCGGGCGCTGTTGTAGTAGCTGCTGGCAAAGCCCACGGAGATGAGCACGCCCACCAGCAGCAGTATCACCAGCACGGGCCCCATGCTGCCGGTCAGCCACCGGCGCTTCAGGCCCTGTACCTTTTTCACTTTTTTTGCCAAGGTGAGCATCTCCTTTCGGGCAGAATGCTGCGCAGCGGGACGACAGGACGCTTCTGCATCAAAAGTGCAAAACGAAGGGTTCAGGAGCGGATTGCCACGCCAGTGTGTACCCCAAGGGCACTTGCTTCGCGGCGCGCACTGGCTCGCAATGACAGATTTTTTTGACAGTCCCGGATTTTTCCCCCAGACGGGGCATCGCGGGACAGTGAGAGATTTTTCGTCAGGACGAGGCGCGGAGGCATCCGTGTAATGCGTGGATTTTTTCCCCAGACGGGGCGCAGCGGGGCAGCGGGAGATTTTTCGTCAGGACGAGACGCGGCGGCGCCTGTGTAATGCGTGGATTTTTTCTCCAGACGAGGCGGGAAAGCGCAGCCATACTTTCTGTATGGCAAGCTTTCCCAACAAAGTATGGAGGAAAAAGACGCGTATTACAGGCCCCACTTGTAGCCGAAGCCCCAAATTGTAGTAATATACGTCGGATTCGTGGCGTTGTCCTCAATTTTCAGCCGCAGGCGGCGGATGTTCACGTCGACGATCTTCAGCTCGCCGAAGTAGTCGTGGCCCCAGACCATGTCGAGGATCTCCTCGCGGGAGAGCGCTTTGCCGGGGTTCTCCATGAACATTTTCATGATGGCGTACTCCACCTGTGTGAGCTTGATGCGCTGGCCGTTCTTCTCCAAGGTACGGTTGCGGGTATTCAGGAGGAAGGGCGGCTGGTTGATCTCACCGGCCTCCACGGCAGCGCCGCCGCTGCGCCGCATGAGGGCGTCCACGCGGGCGGTAAGCTCCGCGGGGGAGAAGGGCTTGGTGACGTAGTCGTCGGCGCCGGTCATGAGACCGGTGACCTTGTCCATCTCCTGAGAGCGGGCGGTGAGCATGATGATGCCGATGGAAGCGTTGGTGGCGCGGATGCGGCGGCAGACCTCAAAGCCGTCGATGCCGGGCAGCATGATGTCCAGAAGCGCCACGCGCACATCGCTGTGCAGCTTCAGCTTTTCCAGCGCTTCTTCGCCGCTTTCGGCCTCCACCACCTCGTAACCGGCGCGGCGCAGGTTGATGACGATAAAGCTGCGGATGCTGGATTCGTCCTCCAGTACCAGTACCTTTTTCATTGAGTCCCCTCCTTGTCAGTTGCTCCATGTGCCCACGATGAGGCTGAAGCTGCGGCGCAGCAGATCCTCATCCATGCCGTAATAGGCGCCGGCGTCGTACAGCTCACCGGCGTAGACGGTGGCTGTCTGGCGGCGCAGGACGATGCGTTTGCCGAGACGTCCCCGGTTCTCCCGGTTTTCGCCGGTGATGGTGTAGATGCTCAGCACGGGATCGCCGTTGATGTTGAGATTCAGCTGGTTTTCGTTGCTGATGCTGCCGGTGACCGCCTCCACGTTCCAGTCCCACCAGCTCTCCGGTATGTTCAGATACCAGCCGCAGGACAGGCTGTGGTACGTCTCTGCCGCCACGGACAGCTCGCCGTCGCCGCTGCAGCGCATCCAGCGCACCAGCCCGTCAGTCTGTTCACCCGACCAGGAGGGATCCGGGTCGGGTATCTCGATGCTGCCGTCGCCGTCAATATCCTGGGGCGACAGCTGGCGGTAGGCAAAGACCGCGTTGGACACGCCGGTGCTGCTGCCGGTCAGCGCCAGATTCACCAGCCCCAGCTCAGAGCGGAACACCAGAATGTCCGTGACCGCCATGCCCTGCTCGTCCACACCGGTGATGAACAGTGCCGGCGTGTCGGCGTCCACCCGTCCGCTGACCATGCTGCCCCGGTTCAGGGACGCCATGCTGCTGGACAGCACGCAGCGGTAGGCCACGCCCATCTGCTCGTCCTGCCAGCCGTAGAATTCCGCCACCGATTGGCTGTTGCCATCGGTGCGCAGCACCAGCAGACTGGGGATGCCGTCGCTGTTGAGATCCTGCATGGTGAAGCGGCTGTAGCCGCTGGACATGAGCACCACCGGCTCCCGCGCCACGGTGTATACCGCCACGGTCTGTACCTCGGCGCTGATGCGCCAGCCCACGATCAGCTCCCGGCGGCCGTCGCCGTTGAAATCCTGATAGTACACGCTGTCAATGGCGCTGCCGCTGCTCTCGATGGTGCAGAAGCGGGTGTATGTCCCGTCCTCCAGACGGAATACAAATATTTTCAGGGGCTTTTCGTCGCTGCTCATACGGAAAAAGGCCAGCGCCTCCTGCTGTCCGTCGCCGTCCAGATCCACCATCTGGACGGACTGGATGTTCCGTCCGCCGGTAGGCGAGGCGTATTCGTAGCCCTGGGCGATCAGGTCGTCCAGTTCCTTTGTCAGCCCTGTATACTCCTCCGCCATGCGGGGCAGGGTGAACAGCTCCTCCACCGAGGCGTCGGAAAAGCCGCACCCGGTCAGCAGCGCCGCCAGCAGCGCCGACAGACCCGTCAGCAGGATATACCGTTTCACACGCCGCAGCATGGCACTCCCTCCTCTCGCCCGGCCTATTCTCACGCAGGTATCATACCACATCTTCCTCTGTTTTGGTAGTGGGATTTTGTAAATTTAATAAGAGTGACGCCGCACCGCCGGGACGCCGTCCCCTACAACGGCTCATCGCACCCGTCCGCAGGGGGACGATGCCCACACATCGCCCCGCCGGACAAATGCGCATTTTGCGGCGGGACACATGGGTCCCGCCCTACAGGGTACGCCGGTCATGCAGAACGGGACGGCCGGGACGCCGTCCCCTACAACGGCTCACCGTACCCGTCCGCAGGAGGCGATGCCCACACATCGCCCCGCCGGACAAATGCGCATTTTGCGGCGGGACACATGGGTCCCGCCCTACAGGGTACGCCGGTCATGCAGGACGGGACGTCGGGACGCCGTCCCCTGCAACGGTTCACCGCACCCGTCCGCAGGGGGCGATGCCCACATCGCCCCGCCGATATTTGTGACCGAACAGGCTCTTTGACAGGCTGAGAGGCAGGCGCAAGCGCCTGCCTCTCCGTTGTACGGTTATTTACTTGGCGTTCTTGGCGGCCTCACGACCGGCGCGGAAGGCCTTCAGATTCAGCTCCTTGACCTTGGCGGGCACCGTCTCGGCCACGATCTGCTCCCAGTCGATATCCGGGCAGCCCAGGGAGTCGCACATGGCGCCGAACAGCACCACGTTCATGCACTTGGGATTGCCCAGCTGGATGGCGATATCGCTGGCGGGCACGGCGATGGTCTTGAAGTTCTTCTGCATGGCCTCGATGCAGCCCTGCGGATACTCCTCAGCGCCGGAGGCGATGGTGGTGGACTTTATGGCGTAGTCATTGATGACCGCCACGCCGTTGGGGTTCAGGAACTCCGCATAGCGGACGGCTTCCATCTTCTCCAGCGCCACCATGATGTCCGCCTCGCCCTTGCCGAACACGGGGCCGTAGACCTTCTTGCCCCAGCGCACCTGGGTGGACACGGAGCCGCCGCGCTGCGCCATGCCGTGTACCTCGCTCTGCTTGACATCGTAACCGGCCTTCATAAAGCCGTTGGACATGATCTTGGAGATCAGGATCGCGCCCTGACCGCCCACGCCTACCAACAGGCAGCTTTTCACATCGTTCATGTTACTTCTCCTCCTTTTCGATGGCATCAAACGGGCAAGCCTGCGCGCAGACGGTGCAGCCCACGCACTGGGTACGGTCGATGAACGCCTTGCCGTTCTCCATGGAGATGGCGGGGCAGCCCACCTTCAGGCAGCTCTTGCAGCTCTTGCACTTGTCGGTGTTGACCACGCACATACCCAGATCCTGCTTCACGCGCTTGATCAGCAGGCAGGGACGGCGGGTGACGATAGCGGGATGCTTGCCCTCGTTGAGCGCGGCCACCGCCTCGTCCACGGTCTTCTTCATGGCCGTCAGATCCTGGGGATCCACGGTGAAGACAGGGGCGAAGCCATAGGCCTCCAGCACCTTTTCCACGCTGATCATGGGAGCGGGCTCGCCCATCAGGGTGAAGCCCGTGCCGGGGTTCTCCTGGTGGCCGGTCATGCCGGTGATGCGGTTATCCAGCACGCAGGGGATCATGCGGCCGTTGTTGTAGATGATCTCGGCAGCGCCGGTCATGCCGCTGTGGAAGAACGTGGAGTCGCCCATGACGCCGAACACCACCTTGTCGGTGACGCCCTCGCGCTGGAAGGACTTGGCCATGCCCATGCCGGCGGAGAAGCCGCCGCCCATGCAGATGCACACGTCCATGCAGTTCAGCGGCGCGGCGGAGCCCAGGGTATAGCAGCCGATATCGCCGGTGACCACATAGCTCTTATTCTTGGACAGGGTATAGAAGAAGCCGCGGTGGGGGCAGCCGGGGCACAGTGCGGGAGGACGCTTGGCCACCTTCACCTCGTCGATGGTCTTGTAGTCCGCCTTGATGCCCAGCACGCGCTCGCGCACCAGCTCGGTGTTCAGCTCATACAGCTTGCCGGTCAGCTCCTTGCCGACGCAGTCGATGCCGGCGGCCTTGATCTGATCCTCCATGAACGGATCCAGCTCCTCGATGACGTACAGCTTCTCCACCTTGGCGGCGAAGTCGCGGATCAGATCCATGGGCAGCGGATAGGTCAGACCCAGCTTCAGGAAGGACGTGCCCTCAGGGAACACCTCCTTGGCGTACTGATAGCTGATGGACGCGGTGATGACGCCCACCTTGCCGTCGCCCAGCTCCACCTTGTTCAGGCCGTTCTCCACGGCGCGGGTGCAGCCGTACTCGGCCAGCTTCACCAGACGCTCCTCCACGATGGGGTGGTTCAGGTAGGCGTTGGCGGGGGTACAGATAAACTTGCGGGTGTTGCGGGCATAGGCGGGCGCCTCGTGCTCCGTGCGCTCGCCGAACTCCACCAGACCCTTGCTGTGACAGACGCGGGTGGTGGTGCGGTACAGCACCGGGGTGTCGAACTCCTCGGAGATCTCGCAGGCCAGACGGACGAAGTCCTTGCACTCCTGCGCGTCAGAGGGCTCCACCATGGCGATCTTGGCGGCGCGGGCATAGTGGCGGTTGTCCTGCTCGTTCTGGGAGGAGTGGCAGGAGGGGTCGTCAGCGGTGACGACCACGTAAGCGCCGTTGACGCCCATGTAGCCGGCGGTGAACAGGGGGTCGGCAGCCACGTTCAGACCCACCATCTTCATGGTGCAGAACGCGCGGGAGCCGGCCACGGACGCGCCGTAGGCCACCTCGGTGGCTACCTTCTCGTTGGGCGCCCACTCGCAGTAGACGTCCTTGCCGTACTGGGGCAGATTCTCCAGGATCTCCGTGCTGGGCGTTCCGGGGTAAGCGGAACAGACCTTGATACCGGCTTCGTAGACGCCACGGGCGGTGGCCTCGTTACCGGACATCAGATGTTTCATAGCAATTTCCACCTTTCTTGTCTTTTTTCCTCTATATTTCCAATATATTTGCTCGCTTAATAAATACCGGCTTCCTGCTGGCCGCGCAGCACCCGCAGAGCGCCCTCCGCCAGGGAACGCATCTCCTCCTCACCCGGCAGGCGGATGATGGGCGCGATCTTGCCCACATAGGCGGTGATATCGTCGCAGAAGAAGTCCTCGTAGGCCATGCCCGCGGTGTACACGATGGCGTCCACGTCGAAGTGCAGCACGGCGGCCATAGCGCCGATGTCCTTGGCCAGCTGGTACACCAGCGCCTGATACGCCTCCACGAACTTGGGGTCGCCCTCCACCACCTTGGCGCAGATCACGCGGAAGTCCGTGGTGCCCAGATAGGAGAACATACCGGCGCGGCGGCCGAAGGTGCGCTTGATCTCCTCCTTGGTCTTGCCGCTGAAGCAGTAGCTGATCAGCTGGTTCACCGGCAGCCCGCCGGCGCGATCCATGCCCATGGAGCCCTCGTCCTTGACGTTGCACACGTCCACCACGCGGCCGTGCTGGTGCGCTCCCACGCTGACGCCGCCGCCCAGATGACATACGATCAGGTTCACGTCCTCGTACTTCTTACCCAGCTTTTCGGCGGCCTTGCGCCCCACGGCCTTGTGGTTCAGCGCGTGGAACTGGCACAGGCGGCGGAACTCGGCAAAGCCGGTGTAGTGGGCGATCTCGGTCATCTCGTCCACGCAGACGGGATCCACGAAGAAGGCGGGGATGCCCACCATGTCGCCCAGCTTGCGCGCCAGATACGCGCCCAGATTGGAGGGATGCTCGCCATAGGGCGCGGCCTCCACGTCGGCCATGACCCTGTCGTTGACGGCGTAGGTGCCGGAGGGGATGGCGCGGTACAGACCGCCCCGGCCGCACACGGCGGCGAAGTCGGTCAGCTGATAGCCCGCCTCGGTGATGGCCTTGAGAATGGCCTCCTTGCGGTAATCCGCCTGATCGATGACGCGGGGGAACTGATCCAGCTCCTCGGCGGAGTGATCGATCGTGACCTTGAACAGCTGCTCCTCGTCTTCGAATACCGCGATCTTGGTGGAGGTAGCGCCGGGGTTAATGATCAACAGCTTCATGTTCTCTCCTTCTGCCGCGTCTATGGCGGGCTGATTTCGTTAAATATTTCACCGAATCCCTCGGTGATTTTATTTTATTATGGCACCGCCCGCGCCGGATGTCAACGGCCTTTTCCGTTTTTTCAAAAGCTCGTCGTTTCGCACAAAAGAACACCGTGAACGCTGTTGAAAACAACGTTCACGGTGTTTAACTTATTCCTCGTGCCGCAGGGCTGTCCGCTCAGATATCATTTGCCATTTCGCCTATCATTCCCAGCATATCCCTCAAGGCCGTTATCCCCGGTACTGCCAGCACATTGATGAGGATCACCGTAACGATAAGCACAACCAGCCCGCCGATAAGACCCACCAGCGACAGCACGAAGGCTATCGTTCGCTTGTCTCCGGTATAGCCCTCTTTCTTTGCCTTGTCAGTCCATACCAAGCCGAGGATGCCCAGTACAACAGACGCCACGGCAGAGTAGCCGAAAAACCAGAATACCACGGCGGCAATGCCCATTATCAAGCCCGCAACAGCTATGTTTTCGCCCGGCTCCCGCCCACTCTCCGGCGGCCGCCTCTCTTCACGCTTACCCATCCGCTCCTCCTTTTCTGTGTATGCCTTTACTCCTCCTCGTGCCGCCAGCCCTCCAGCAGCGCGGCGGCCATGCGCCGTCCCCGGCGGGGCAGATCGAATGCCCCCTCGTAAATGCGCCATTCCAGCAGCATACCCCGGTGCAGCGCCACCAGATCGGCCACCAGCTCCTCCCGGTCGCGCCCGGCGTGGACAGAGCCCTCCTGCTTGCAGCCGTCCACCAGCTCCCGCAGCACCCGGAAGTACACGCGCTTTTCGTTATCCCGCAGGATGCCCTGCTGGGGATAGCGGATGCCGTGGATGAAGCTGCGGTACAGAGACGGGTCGTTGGCGCTGATGACCAGAGCCTGCCCCACGAAGTCCAGCAGCTTGTCGTGCCAGCTGTTGGCCTCGTCCGCCAGATAGCTCTCCTCCAGCACGCTGTACTGGGCGTCCACGCTGCTGGTCACCTGAATGACCAACTCGTCCTTGCTCTTGAAATAGTGGTAGATATTCCCCACCGAGCATCCCGCCGCCTGCGCGATCTGTTCCACGGATACGTTCTCAAAGCCCTCCTTGTCAAACAGCTCCAGCGCCACCGCCTGTATGCGGGAGCGCATTTCCATGGCCTGCTTCTTCCGGGAGGTAAGTTCCTTCTTTATCATCGCGCGTTCCAGCTCCTTTGGTGCAAGTTTTATCCTGACAGTATCATAACAATTTTTCCCCGGCAGGTCAAGAGACAGCTGCGCAGCGCGGAAAAATGCTGAAAAGAAAGACACCCGACACCCGTATGGGTGTCTCAGCCCGCCCTCAGATTTGATGGCTGCAGAAAAGTATGCGGCGGCACATCGCCTCGTGGAGAGATGCGCCGCCGCCATTGCCGTCATGATTCTTTCTGTGTTTCCGACTCCTGCTGTTCCATCCGCATGAGTGCCACACAGAGCTGAAGCTGTCGTACCTTGTGGATGCCGGTCTTTTCATAAACCCTCTTGCGGTATGTATCTACGGTGCTGGAGGCACAGCCGAGCTGCTCCGCACATTGGCGGGTACTCAGGCCGCTGACAAGAGCCTCGCATATTTCCAGCTCCTTGGTGCTCAGCTTGACGTAGCCCTTTAAGAATTTTTCATAGTCAGCCGGTTTCAGCTCCTTCTTTCCGAGGTGAGCCAAACGACGGATCTCCGCAAGGGAATCGTCCAGCTGCCCCTGCATACCCTCCACCTGCTCTTCAAGCCCCAGCTTTTCACCTAAAAGCTGCTCGGCTCTGTCCTGGGCATCCTGCCGTTCCGCCTTCAGAACGGTCACGGCCTCCTCATGGGATCGCATCTTCTCGGAGATGGGCAGCAGCTCCTCAAAGATGGGCTTTCCCTTCTCGCCGCCCGCCACGGTGACATGATCGATGTCCTCCAGAATGGGTCTGAGATAGCGGCGGGTATAGAACAGGCAGCAGCCCACGGCAAAAAACACCAGCAGCGTCAGCAGGGCGGCGATCTCTATCACGCTTTTCAGCATGGCGCGGTCATAGGCGGCTTTTGAGATCAGCACCGTCAGATCGTGCGGCGCCTCATCCCCGGCAGCCACTGTGAACGGCTCCGAAATGCCGACAAAGGAAAGCTCCGACCCTGCAAAGGCGGTCAGCCCGCCGCGCAGGCTCCTTTTTTCCAGCAGCTCATCCGGCACAAAACAGAAGTCGCCTGCGGGATAGGTCAGAAGCCCTCTTTGAACATCCAGCCCCTCCGCGGCATCCGACAGAACACAGGCAAGGCTGCCGATACCGGTCGGCTGCGCGTGGTGCGCCAAGAAGTAGGTCTGATTGACGGAAAAGCCGCACAGACCGTATACCGTGCCATCCGTGCCGATCATGGGCACGGTCAGAAGGATCGCCTGCTCTGTGGTACCTGGCAGGGTGATGAATTCTGTGGTGCGGCAGCTGCGCTCTATGGGCGCAGACGCTTTTTCCAGATGCTCCGCAAAGACGGGAAATCTCGACAGGTCAAATTCCTGCGCCCACTTCCGGTGGGGCATTACCTTATGCCGCCGCCCGATGTCCGCCATGCCGCGATAGAGCAGCAGGTCACCGGTGGTGCGCTCGGCGTTGCCGCGCTGCACATACAGTCCGGCATGGGAATCCACAGCGGGATCGGAGCCGAGTGAAGCGCCCAGCATTATAAACGCGCCGGAGCAATCCGTCTGCCGCACATACTGGCACAGCGGCTCCAGCATGGCCTCCTGCAAGGCACCCACGGCGGCTACATCTCCGTTGAGGGAGGAAAAGTCCGAGGTCTGCTCCTCAATGAGGGCTGTCATATCCTGCGAGAGATGCACGCCCATGACAGAGACATTCCGCCACAGGGAGGCCATATCCGAGCGAAAAGCTCCCATCTGGAAGGTCAGAGCCTTTTCCGTTTCAGCCCGTGGGCTTTTGAGCCGCCCAAGCAGAAGCAGGGCGACCAACAGCACCGCCAGCAGCAGAGCCGCCAATGCGCCCATGTATAGAAACAACCGCCGGCGCATGGATGGCTGCGCTTGCTTCAGTTTTGAGAGCAAAAAGCCGGGCATGGGCCTTCACCCCCCTTCCGATACAGTCGATTTTTTCAGCGAATGGAGCAGAACAACGCCCAAGTTTCCTCCGCCAGCGCGTCAATGTCCTCACCGGCTGCGGCGCGCGCGGGCAGCTCCTGCTGGAGCTGGCGCAGGCCGTCATAGAGGACGCTGACCTTGCCGTAGTAGCCCTCAAAGCGCGGCTCGGACACGGGGACATAGTCCTCGCGCATGGTCTTGAGCGCGGCATAGAGACTCTCATAAGCCGCCGCGGGTGCCGGGAAATTGTCGTAATCCGAGATAGCGTCAAAGGCACCGCTGCGCACCGGCATGTAGCCAGTCTGCGCCACAAAGTCGAGGTTGCGCTCCGCCTCCGTCAGCCAGCGGACGAACAGCGCGGCGGCCTCCGCCTTCTGCTCGGTGGTCTTGTAGGCGCAAAGCCCCACGCCTGCCTGCGTCATCAGAGCGTCCGCGCCCGCCGTTTTCGGCATGGGCAGCACATGGAGATCCATGGGCTCCTGCGTGTTGTCCGGGTATGTGACGGTATCATTATAATATAGAATGGCGGCGGAGGAGCCGAGACCGCACACCACATCGCCGGTCATCACCTGGGTGTTGGAGTAGAGGTCGGAGACCACCACATGGCCCTGCGCGAGGGATCGGGCGAACTGCATCCAGCTCTCCTTGAATACGGCGTTGTCGGTATCGTACCAGCCGTTTTCCGTGTAGAAATCCCCGCTGCCGCGCTCCATGGCGCAGAGCTCCACGGCGCGGATGGGATAATCCAGCGCACAGAAGGGCTTGCCCGACCAGTCGTAGAACTTGCCCGCGGCGTCGTAAAAGCTCTCCCATGTGGCGAGGTCATCGTAGCCGACGCCGGTGGCAGCGGAAAAGCGGTCAAAGCCGCTGCCGTTGCACATCAGAAGCTGCGTGGACTTGGAAACGGGGAAGATCAGCAGCCGACCGTCCTCCGCCATACCGTCGGAGAGAACGCCGGGAACGAAGTCGGCGAGTTCCTCCTCCGTAAACCAGTCATGCCAATCGACAAGGTTCTCCTCGCCCAAGGCGGTTGCATCGGAAATGTGGCAGGTAAAGAGGTCGGGCATCTCCTGTACCTCCTGTCCGCCACTCTGCGCCTCCTTCAAATAGCCGCCGATCTTGGATGCGCTGCTGGTGCCGGTGACCTTCACCTGCACGCCGCGCTCCTGTCCCACGGTGCGGTTGAATTCCTGTACCAGAAGATCCATGGGCGAGCCTGCCTGTTCACCGTAGACATGCCAGAAGGTCAAAGAGACCGGCTCCTTTTTATTCAGCAGGGACTTCTCTCCGCAGGCGGAGAGGGTGAAAAGAAGGGCGGATAGCAGCAGAGCCGCCAGCATACGCTTTTTCATGAAATATACCTCCGAAAAAGAACAGATGCTTGAAAAATCGAGTAGATTTTCAAATTTTTCAAAAATATTTTTTCTCTTTGTCCCCTAAATGAGGGATTTAGGGGACAGACAAAAGAATGAAAATATGGTACAAGAATAGTGTGCGGAGCCGGACGCACCGTCCGGCGGCCGTCAGGTGAACAGGGAATCGTTAAAATCGCTCGACGCCCTATCCTGTCGAGCCGACCGCCTCTTTAGCCTTTTCATTGTAGCATATTCCACGACAGCTTTACAAGGCGAAATTGAAAAAGGGAGGAGGAATGCGGATGGAGCAGACGAAAAAAACGGCGTCCTACCGGGTCGTTGCCGACTCGGGAGGCAGCAGGGTCTTCCGTTTTTACTGCGACATTTCCGGTGAGCTGTGCTGCGTGACCCGCCCCATTCAGGCGGACACGGAGGAAGCCGCGCTGGAGATCGCGTGGGCAACGGAGGGCAGGTGGGAGTTCAACCATTGTCCCCAATGCGGGAAGTATGTTTCCTCCGCTATGTTCAACGTCAACGCGGGGCTGTGTCTGGATTGCGCCCCGTGGGAAGCGGAGTTCCCCGCCTTTTGCCATCAATGCGGCGTAAGGCTGCAGGGCGCAGCGCCGCGCTGCTGCCCCATCTGCGGGGCAAGGCTGCTGGTGGGCGGCACGGCAGGAGGAAAGGGGGCGGTGGAGTGAGCGAGTACGATCTGCGGACAAAAAAAGCCCTGCGGCAGGTGACGCTGCTGGAATACGGCTTCGGGCCGGAGACCATGAAGCGGCGCAAGATCTGCCCGGAGTGCGGCAGAGCCAACGGCGCGCAGGACACGCACTGCATTGACTGCGGCGCGGCGCTGCCGAGCAAGACACTGTACGACTTCTACCTCTCCCGCCACCGCTGCTGCCCCGGCTGCGGCGTGGCCGTGACGAGCATCGCGGCATACTGCCCGGAGTGCGGGGCGCGCTTGCCGAAGGCAGGCGTGACGCAGAGAGAGGGGGCGGCGGTTTGAGCTTTTTCCGAAAGCGGGAGCCGCCTGCAAGCGGCCCAGGAGCGGAGCTGCCGCGTGCAGCGGTGTGCTTCACCACACCCGCCATGACCCGCCGGGCGGCGGACTGGCTGGGCAGGCTGGGAGGCTGCCGGCCGCTGGCGATCCTGTCCGACGACTTTGACGACGTGGTGTGGAACTGCGAGGCGGAGCAGGCGGATCTTCTGGTGCTGGAGATGGACTTTTCAAACGGAGTGGAGGATAAGGACGTCTCCGGCCGCTGCGACATTGCCGCCGCGGTGCGTAAGAAGCGGCTGGGGTGCCGGGTCTATCTCGTCTGCGAGGAAGGGCATCCGGAAAAGCTGGCCGCGCTGAATAAGGCGGTGGAGCTGACGCTCATCGACGGCTACTGCATCGGCGACCTTGACCCGCAGCAGATGCGCGCATGGCTGGACGAAACAGCAGAGGCCATGCCGGGCGGGAGCGCCCGGTAAAAACCGACCCGGCGGCCGCGAGCCGGGGACAAAAACGCGGCGCACAACAAATTCTTTCTATGAAGGAGGCAACGATCTATGCAACGAACAAAAAGTAAAATCCTGAGCATCCTACTCAGCCTGGTGATGCTGCTCTCGCTGCTCCCCACCACGGCGCTGGCGGCAGGCAATCCAGATCCAACTGCCGTTTCAGTTAACGGCGGTATAAGCTTTTCATCAAGTAATCTTTATTACACAAACGGTGCTTCTGCCTGTTCCAATAACTCAACAGGCTGGAACGCCGCGTATGATCCCACCACCGGCACGCTGACGCTGGACGGCTACAGCGGCGGGAGCATCAGAACGGGAGGAACAGATGCGGATATCACCGTTGTGCTGAAGGGTACGAACACCATCAATGATGGTAGCCTTATGAATGATATGGGCGGCGATATAACCATTACTTCGGATTGCGGCGGCACGCTCTCAATTACCAACACATTAAGCAACAGCAATCCCGCAATCGGCATCGAGGCCGGTTTATCTGGCAGCTATCAAACCGGCAATGTGACGATCACGGGCGATGCCAAAGTGACCATCAACATGACAAACAACGGCACGAGCACCTGGGAGAAAGCCTACGGCATTTACGCGAAGGAAAACATCACCATCTCCGGAGATGCCTCCGTGGACATTACCTGCAAAACGCCGTACAATACTGCTCGTTTCGGTGACTACTGCAACGGTCTGTATGCAAAAAACAATGTGACCATCGACACCAGCGGCACGATTAAAATCGATGTGAAAAACGCCGGAGGCGATGACGCTTACAGCTTCGGTATTTATCCCATGAGCGGCGCGACCTTAACCAAGGTTGGCAATATGGAGGTCCAGTGGAAGAAGGGCGTTTCCTCCGGCGGTGCCGTCTACAAAGGAGTGAGCTTCGACACCAGCACCTACGCAGTCTATGTGGATGAGGCTAACTGCACTGCTACCTATACGCCAAAGGGTACCGCCATCACCGGCGACCTGCCCGTTGCTATCACCAAGCCCGTCAAGGGCGGCACACCCCAGAGCGCCATCGCTGCGGCCACGCAGTACACCGGCACTATCGCTTGGGAGGGCAACCCCACCACCTTTGCGGCCAACACTGCGTACACCGCCAAGGTGGAGCTGACGGCCAACAGCGGCTATCAGTTCGCCAGCGATGTGAACCCCACCGTTACGGATGCGACTATCAGCGAGAAGAGCGTATCTGCTGACGGCAAGACCCTCACCTTCAAGGCGACCTTCCCCGAAACCGACAGCAAGACCCTGAAGGGTATCAACATCATTACCAACCCTGCGCTGACACTGGCTGTCCCCACGGCAGCGCCCAATGCCACGGCGACCAACGAGCAGTCGCTTGCTGTCACAGGTGTTTATGATGACGGCACCGGCGGCCCGGTGGCGGTCAATTGGAAAATCACCACTGACCCCATCCCCACGGGCGTGAGCTTGGATGGCAGCACCCTGAAGGTCACCAACGAAGCCGAGGCTGGCCAGGTTAGGATAGAGGCTTCCTCCACCGAGGGGGGATATACCGATGCCGAGTTCGTGACCATCACCAAGGACGCCCCGGTTGAGAGCGCCATCGTCCTCACGGCTCCTTCCCCTGCCACCGTGGCAGTTCCCAAAAGTGATACTCCTAACGAAATCGATCTGCCCACCGCGACCGTCTACGACCAGTACGGCAAGCCCATGACCGGCACATTCACGATCACCTATGCGATCGATGGCACCACTCCCACCGGCGTGAAGCTGGATTCTGCTACCGGAAAACTTACGGTGAAGCGGTTCGCTCAGGCCGGCGTGGTGGAGATCGTGGGTAAACTCACCACTACGGCAGGCACTGTGACATCCGACCCGGTGACCTACACCATCACCCGCGAGACGAGCAAGGTGACATATGTGCTCGTGAGCAAACTGTATCACAACATGCCAGTCCCCGAGGTAACTGAACCCGGCGGAACGAGTTCTAAAGATGAGCAGTTCACAGCCGAGGTGTTGGATCAGTACCTCCAAGAGATGACCGGGCAGACGGTTACCTGGCGTGTCACCGACACTGCCGGTAAACCCGTCCACGGCGTGAGCATCGATAATACCGGCAAGCTCACCGTGACCAACGAGGCGCCGGGCATCAAAGTGTACGCTATCGCCACATGCCAAGGCGTTGATAGTAATAATCTGGACATGACCCTTCACAGGGATACAGCAAAGGACACCTTTGTGAAGATTTGCAATCAGGTGGGCGATGCTCCGGAAACCAGCCTCCTTATTCCCACCGGTTCCATCCCGAGGAGCGAGGACTACACGGCCAAGGTCTATGACCAGTACGGTAAGGAAACGGCCGGGATGGTTAACTGGGCGCTCGACCCGGCCACGGTTCCCGGCGTGGAGCTGGATGATACTTCGATTCCCGGCAGTGCTACCCTGAAGGTGGATAGTACCGCCGCTCCCGGAACCATCAAGCTGATCGCCAATTGCAGCACCGTTGGCAGCACCGCCAGCAAGACGCTGGACATCACCCTCGTCAAAAAGACCGTCGACACCACCCTGACGGTGACGCAGGCGGACACCACCTACGGTACGGCGCTGGCAGACCCCGTCTTTACCTCGCCGGAGGGTACCATCAAGACGACCATTCATTACAGCACCCCGACCTCCTCCGCTTACAGCAGCGCCACGCCCCCCACCAACGCGGGCAAGTATGTGGTGAACGTCGTCTGCGAAACGGCCACCCACATCTACACGGGTCACGCCAACTTCAAAATTGAGCCCAAGAGCATCAGCAACATGCTCCAGCCCATCACCGGCACCTATACGTATACCGGCACGCCCCAAAAGCCGACTGCCGTGGTGATGGACGGCACAAAGCCGCTGGTCGAGGGTACCGACTACACCGTCAGCTACGGCACCAACGTCCACGTCTTTGAGGCGGCCACCGTCTATGTCGAGGGCAAGGGCAACTACACGGGTACCTTCAGCCGCAACTTCAAGATCCAGCCCAAGCCCATTGACATTACCAGCGTCCTCACGACGAACCGCGACTATGAGAAGGACAATGTGGACGTGGACTGCACCGTGACGCTGCCGGTTGACTCCCTTGTGAAGCAGGGTGAACACTACCTCGTCTTCGCCACCATGGACGATGACACGGCGGGCACCAACAAGACCGTCAACGTGCTGGTGAAGATGGTAAAGGGCGGCCTCGGTGAAAACTACACGCTGAACAAGGACACCACCACTGCCACCGTGAACATCAACAAGATCAACCCCGCCGACCCCACCGGTCTGAAAGGCGTCAAGGGCCAGAAGCTGTCCGACGTGGAGCTGCCCGCCGGCTGGACTTGGTATGCCCCCTCCATAGTCATGGACACCGCCGGCACGCAGACCTTCCATGCCAACTACGCCGGTGACGCCAACCACAACGCCCTCCACATGCATCTCATCACCGTCAACGTGCTGGATAAGACCGATGTCAGCGCCTCCATCACCTTCCCTGACGGCGAGAAGGAGTACACCGGCAGTTGGATGGAGTATAAGGAAGCCACCATCAGCGGCACCAATCTCGGCACCGGCGCCAAGTGGAACTACGTCTACACCGCCGGCACCGGCACGCTGCTGGCTGGGTACCCCCAGGGCATCGGCACCTACACCGTGACCGCCACCTACGAGGATAGCATCAACTTCGGCATCGCCACGGCCACCCTGACCATTACGGCTAAAAAGGTGGCCATCCCCGCCGCCGACACCACGGTGTTCACCTATGACGGAAACGCCAAGACCTACGGCATTTCCGATACCGCGGACTACACCGTGACCGGCAATAGCCAGACCAACGCCGGTGACCACACCGTCACCGTGGCGCTGAAGGATAAGGCCACCACCGCTTGGGCGGACGGCACCACGGCCGATAAGACCTACACCTTCAAGATCATGAAGGCGACCCCCACCGGCGAACCTGCCTACACCAAGATCACCACCAGCGGCAAGAAGCTGAGTGATGCGGCGCTGACCACCACCGGCAGCACCTTCTCCGTACCCGGCACGGTTCAGTGGGTGGATGATACGGGTGCGGCTCTGCCCGGTACCACCACTGTGGAGGCCAACAAGCTCTACAAGTGGGTCTTTACCCCCACCGACAGCACCAACTATGAGTCCATCAACGGCTCCATCAAGCTGTGGAGCAAGTCCACCTCCTCCGGCGGCGGCAGCTACTACGCCCCCGTGGCACCCGATATGCCCATGGTGTATTGGGGCTGCACCGGCGACGCTGTCAAGGCGCTGCAGGAGAAGCTGAATGCCAAGGGCTTCCATTCCGGCAACGTGGACGGCATCTTCGGAGCCAAGACCTATGCGGCTGTGACTGCCTTCCAGAAGGCTAATAGCCTTGGCGTGGACGGTATCGTGGGCAAGCTCACTTGGGCGAAGCTCTATGACGCCACGCCTGTGAACGTGACGCCCGGCACGACCCAGCCCATGCTCCGCACCGGCTCCCGCGGTGATGCCGTGCGTAAGCTCCAGGAGCTGCTCAACGCCAAGGGGTATACCTGCGGCAGCGTGGACGGCATCTTTGGAAGCAAGACTTACGCAGCAGTGTTGGCATTCCAGAAGGCCAACGGTCTGGCAGCTGATGGTATCGTGGGTTCCCTGACCTGGGGCAAGCTGGTCTAACCCAGCGACAAGAAATATCATCACCGCAAGGAAAGTGACTGCACCCGCAGTCAAAGCGTGACGTTTCTCTGGAGGGGCATAGCTGAGTAAATCAAGCAGCTGCCAGAGCAGACATACGCTGGCATAATTCCGCAACAAGCAAAGGACAGCGCGGCGGACGGTCAATAGCACCGTCCCCGCGCTGTCTGCTTTGCCTGCGGCACCCACGTACCGCGATATTTTTACGAGTAGACGACGAAGCATCCCATGGGATGCTCTTTTCGTTCCCCCTTCGTGGGAGCGAAAGCTCCTTTTCTGCACACCTTACTTTTTCAGCTTCAAGCCGTCGTGGAACGCCTCGCCCACACGCTCGGTAACTTTGTAGTAGCCGTGGGTGTAGGGGTCAAATGCGATGGCGTTGACCTTAGACATATCAATTTTTCCATCCACCATAACGCTCTCATCGGCAGTGACATTGACCACCTTGCCGATGACGCCGCATCCGTATTCATTGTTCTGATACTCGATGAACTTGCACTCCAGACAAATCGGAAACTCGTTGATGACAGGGGCATCGACGGCTTCGGCTTTGCTGGCGGTCAGACCGCTGCGGGCAAATTTATCGGCTACCTTATTGCCGGACTCCACGCCGAAATAGTCCGCTTCCACCATGTGGGCGGCATCGGCAATGCTGACGGTAAACGCGCCCCGCGCCTTGATGTTCTGCACGGTTTTATGAGTCTCGGTGAGGTTCAAGGCGACGGTGTCCTGCTCCTGCATGGTGCCCCATGCGGCGTTCATCACATTCACGCTGCCGTCCTCGTTATAAGTCGCAACCATCAGAACCGGCATCGGGAAAATACCCTCGGTGATTTTCAGTTTTGTTCTCATGATAACTCCTCCTTGTGATCATATTGACAGGACTGTTCATCCTGCTTATAATTATATCCACGCAAATTGTAAATTCAAGTACTGATAATTATGACAGGTACTATCTTAGGAGAAAGTGAATGATACAGAACTATATTGAGAACGCCAATTTCGAAGACACCGGCTTTGCCTACACGCTGTCGCTGATTTCCGGCAAGCACAAGATGGTCATTCTTTACTGCTTGATGGAGTTTGGGACGGTGCGGTTCAATGAGTTGAAACGGTATCTGAAAACCATTTCCGACAAAACTCTCAGCACGAATCTCAAGGAGCTGGAAGCGGATAAACTGATTGTCCGCACCGAGTATCCGCAGATCCCGCCGAAGGTAGAATATGCGCTTTCGGAGCGAGGGAAATCGCTGATGACTGTGCTGGACCAGCTCTGCGTCTGGGGCGAGGAGAACCGACTGGCAGAGTGACAAATCGGGATTTAATGGAGGGATGTTTCTATGAAATCTTTTGTTTGCAGTTTGTGTCACAATGGCATACTTGGAGGAGGTCTGTACCTCGATAGTCAGTCGCTTACTTACAAGACAAACAAGCTTACAGTTGACAAAAAATACAGAAATTTAGTTTTGCCGATGCAGGAAATAAAAGAAATCTCTTGGAAGTGGATAGTCTTTCCAATTGCAACAGTTAATATGAAAAATGGAGAACTATATAAATTCATTATTTTCAATAAATCACGCTTTGCAAAATGGTTTCAAGAGTATTCTCGATAAATACAAAGTGTCAAATTCCAGTTTGTCGATCTACGGCAGCCTTTCAATAGGCTGCCGTATTCGCTTTTCGGAAGATTCTCATTTGCACAACTTATTGTACCTTATCTAGACACCGGAATCTTGTTAGAAATTTGTTAGACAGCGCAGGGCAAAAACGGAAGCTACAAGGATTCAGGGTATGAAAAACCCCGCAACCATTGTGGTTACGGGGTTTTCTGTTTGGTGCGCGAGGCGGGACTTGAACCCGCACGTCCGTAGTGGACACTAGAACCTGAATCTAGCGAGTCTGCCAATTCCACCACTCGCGCGTCGAACAAGTGAGATTATAGTATGTAGAGGTCAAATTGTCAACCCCTTTTTTCAAAAAATTTCAAGTTTTTTTCTAAGTTCCTTTAAACCTGCACTGACCCTCCGGCGGCTGCCGGAGGGTCAGTGTATTCTATCCTAAGAATCCGCTCATATCGGGTACGGAGTCGTCCATCGTGTCGTCGTGGTCGCCGTTGGGCATGTTGAAGTCATTGTCCTCTTCCTCATCTCCGAAGAAGCCGTTCCAGCCGCCCAGCATCATGAAGGCATCCTCCACCACGATCTCGTCGTGCCCCTCGATCAGCTCGCGCTGGTAGTTCAGCACCGAGCCGGTGACGGTGGTCACGTTGCCGTCGCTGTCCGCCATGTTGACGGTGTAGCTGGGCGCGGTGTGCATGGTGCACACGGAGGTGGGCGCGTTATCCGCCGCCACCAGCGCCGTATAGACGCGGCTGCCGCGCACATCCAGCGCGCAGTTCTCCGACGCCAGCATACCGCTGTCGGCGCAGACGGCCACACTGGTCAGCCCGGCGCAGGAGAAGAAGTCCTTATCGGGCAGCTCCTCGTGGATGGCGCTCATGACCTTGCGGAAGATGGCGGAGCAGGGGTTGCCGCTGGCCACGATCCGCTGGTTGTGCTCATAGCCCGCCCACACAGCGCAGCTGTAATAGGGCGTATAGCCCACGAAATAGCGATCCTTGTTGCTGTTGGTAGAACCGGTCTTGCCGGCGATGTGCATACCGGAGAACTGCGCCTCGTAGCCGGTTCCGTTCAGGGCGGCCTCCTGCAGCAGGTGGTTGATGATGGCCGCCGTGGTGTTCTTCATAGCCACGCTGGACTGTGCTTCGTTCTCCAGGATCACGTTGCCGTTGGCGTCCTCCACGCGGACGAAGGTGCGGGGCTTGGTGTACACGCCCTCGTTGACGAAGGCGGCGTAGGCCGCGGCCATCTCTTCGGTGGTCACGCCCTTTTCAAAGCCGCCCAGCGCCATGTTGCCCACCTGCTGGGAGTCGGTATACGTCAGGTTCTCGAAGCCCAGCTTGTTCACCAGGAACTCGTAGGAGCGATCCACGCCGTAGGCCAGATTTGTCCGCACGGCACAGGTATTCAGGGACTGGGCGATGGCGGTGTGCAGCGCCGTCAGGCCCTGATAGCGCCAGTTGGCGTTTCTCGGCCACACGTCGCCGTTGAGCAGCATGGGATAGTCGTCGATGACGCTGGCGCCGTTGATGGTGCCGTCGTCCAGCGCCGGGGCGTAGGTGGACACGGGCTTGATGGCAGAACCGCACTGCCGCGCGTTCACCGCCCAGTTCCACACACGGTCGGCCTGCTTTTCACCGGCGCCGCCGATCATGGCCACCACATAGCCGTTGGTGGGATCCACAATGGTCAGCGCGATCTGCAATTGATCCTCCACCTGCTCGCCGGCGGAGTTGGTATAGCTGCTGGTATAGGGGATGTTGCTCAGGTCGTAGCACACATCCTCGGCGATCTTCTGGTACTTGGGGTTCTGGGTGGTGTAGATCTTATAGCCCTTGCCGTGTACCATGTCCCACGCCTGCTCGTAGGCGGTGTAGGTGGTGCCGTTGTCCCGCGCCTTGTCGGTGATGCCGTACTTCTCCACCAGCGCGTCGGCCACATCGCCGATCATGGCCTCGGTGAACCAGGAGTACCGCCCCTTGATGGTGGGCTCCTCCTCGTCGGCCGGGGATTCGGTATCATCGGTGGGCGGCTCCTCCGGCTCCTGATCGGTGGCGGTGCCGTCGCTGCCCACATACTTGCCGGAGATGGTGAAGCCGTTAGAGAACACGACGTCCTCGGCCTTGGCCTCGTCATACTCCTCCTGGGAGATCTTCTCCTGCTCCAGCATGGCGCCCAGAATGGTCAGCTGCCGCTCGCGGTTGTTCTCCCGCGTCCAGGAGCTGAGGGTGGGGTCGTACATGGAGGGGTTGTTGGTGATACCCATCAGGCTGGCACATTCCGCCAGCGTCAGGTCGGACACATCCTTATTGAAATACATCCGGGAGGCCGTCACCACGCCGTAGCAGCTCTGGCCGAAGAACACCTCGTTCAGATAGGCCTCCAGTATCTCGTCCTTTTCGTAGCGCTTTTCCAGCTCCAGCGCCCGGTAGATCTCCGTGATCTTCCGCTTTACCGTCACCTCGTTGTCGCCGGTGACGTTCTTCACCAGCTGCTGGGTGATGGTGGAGCCGCCCTGCACGTTCTTGCCGAACAGGGTGCATACGATGGCGCGGGTGGTGCCCTTCCAATCCACGCCGTGGTGCTTCTCAAACCGCTTGTCCTCGATGGCGATGGCGGCCTTCTGCAAATACTTGGGGATGTCCTCCAGATCCGTCCAGATGCGGTTCTCCGAGTTCAGGTACAGCGTCTGGTACATGACCCATTCGCCGGTGTCGGGATCCTGGCTGTACAGCTCCGTGGACACCTTCGTCTCGAACTCGTCCAGATAGACCTCCACCTTACCCCGCATGGTGCTGTTGATATACGCCATGAAGATACCGGAGAAGATGGTCAGCGTCACCACGAATACCAGCAGCAGTGTGCCGATGATCCGCCCGGCCTTCCGCCAGCCGTTTTTCTGTTGGGGCGTCATATTGCGGACGCGCTCCTGCGCCTCGTGCTGCACGCGCCGCGCGCCCTCCTTCGCTTCCGTTTCTATGTGCCGGGCGCTCTGCCGGATGCGTCCCATAAAGTCGGGGGACGACGACCGTCTGCGCTTGTTCTCACTCAAGACAGGGCACCTTCCTTTCTCTTTGATGTTCCTGTTGTGGCTTTGTACGGTGAGCGGCATGTTTGCATACCGACCCAGTATAAGAGATATTCTACCATACCTGTCAACTGCAAAAAAAGAGATTTTTTGTTAAATTATGCCTTTCCCGGCAGGCTATTCCCGTTATTCTCCCCCGTTTTCCGGTTTTTCAGTCCCGCATGGGGCATAAATTGCCGAACAGTTCCTCTTGCGTTTTTCCTCCGCTTCGGGTATACTATGGGCAACAAGACAAAGGAGGACTTTCCATGAGCGAGGAATTCGGCCCCAATTTCATCACACTGACGGACGAGGACGGCAACGACATAGAGCTGGAATACGTGGACGCTCTGGAGCTGGACGGCCAGACCTACATGGCGTTCTTCCCTGTGGTGGAGGACGACGCGGACGAGGAAGCCGCCGAGGAATACGGCCTGGTGATCCTGAAGTCCGTGATGGAAAACGGCGAGGAGCTTCTCAGCACGCTGGACAGCGACGAGGAGCTGGACAAGGTCTACGACCTGTTTATGGAGCAGATCCTGTCCGACGAGGAGGAGTAATTTTTCCTCCTGCCGATGACGGGACGCCGCCGGTTGAGCCGGAAAATTGACTGGATTTTTCGCCAAGACGAGGCGCGGCGGTGCAGCGAAAAAGATACACGCCACTCCTTCGGCAGGATTTTTCGTCCTGCCGATGGCAAAGCGGCGATGGCGTACTTTCTGTACGTCGAGCCGATTTGACGAATACCGGGTTGGAAAAATGAGCAGGATTTTTCGTCCTGCCGATGACGAGACGCCGCCGCTGTACTTTGTGTACAGCAAGGCGGCTCGGCGAAGGCAGGGCGGAAAATTGAGCGATGGGCAGCGGTTCTATTTATCCTGACATTGGTTATACGGGACGTCGGATCGGTAGATGGTTTGCAGGCCTCCCGCCTGCCTTCTGCGGGCGGACGCTGGAAGCAGTAAAGTCGGCCGGAGACGACCCACCTGCGAGCTGTGCAGGTTATAACATGGCCGCTGCCTGTCGCTGAGCACAAGACCCCCACTCCAGACGGAGTGGGGGTCTTGTGCTCAGCTTGGCAAAAAGTCCGTTCGGACGGCTTTGACAGGCCGGCTCATTTTAATTATGGTAAAATGTTCACAAATTCCCGGCGTTTCCCCCTTGCGAAATGCGGCACGGTACGGTATAATAATTTGGCATTTTACTAACAAGGGCGTACTGCGCCCAAAATTGAGAGGAATGAAATTCATGAGCGCATCAAGAGAAAAGAAGACCCGTCAGGATCTGGCGGCACAGGGCATCACCGACCCCAAGAAGATCCGCGAGGCCGAGGAGAAGGCCAAGGCGCGCAAGAGCAATATCCTGTACGGCGTGATCGCCGGCGTGTTCGTGCTGGTGGCGGCGGCGCTGCTGGTGTGGAACTCCGGCGTGCTGCAGCGGAACGCCGCCGCACTGAGCATCGACGGCGAGAAGTACAGCGCCAGCCAGGTAAACTATTTCTACTACAACATCAAGAACAACATCCTCAACGGCAGCTACTCCAGTCTGTACGGCGTGTCCAAATCCACCCCGCTGGATCAGCAGGTGATGAACGACACCGCCAAGATGTTCCTGGGCGTTGAGGACGAGGGCGAGGTCACCTGGGAGCAGTTCATCCACGATTACGCCATCAAGCAGATGACGCTGATCGTGAAGGAAGCCAAGGAAGCCGAGGCCAACGGCCACGGCGCCGACGACCACACCGAGGAGGAGGTAGCCTCCACCATCGAGCAGTACACCGCCTATGCCAAGGAGAACGGCTACTCCCTGAAGGAGTACCTGAAGATGGCCTTCGGCAAGACCATGACCGTGTCCACGTTCAAGGACATGATCCGTCTGGTGGATGTGGCCAGCCACTACGCCAGCGAGTACTCCGAGGAGCTGAGCTACACCGCCTCCGATCTGGAGAGCTACTACAACGACAACAAGTCCTCCTTCAACGTGGCCAGCTACGAGTCCCTGTACTTCAAGGGCACCGCCGATAGCACCACCGATGCCGACGGCAACACCGTTGCGCCCACGGACGAGGAGAACGCCGCCGCTAAGGAGAAGGCCATCGCCGACGCCGATGCTGCACTGAAGCTGTATCAGGCGGGCGACCCGCTGGAGACGGTGTCTCTGGCCTACGAGAGCGCCGCGTACAGCAACACCGAGGCCGGCAGCAACTCCGGCGACGAGGCCAGCGAGTGGCTGTTTGACGAGAGCCGCGCAGACGGCGACAGCACCGTGATCACCACCGACAGCGGCAGCCGCGTGCTGGTGTTCCACAGCGCCGGCCGTCAGGAGTACGCCTCCAGAGACGTGCGCCACATCCTGTTCAGGGCGGACACCACCGGTCTGGACAGCAAGTCCGAGACGTATGAGGCCGATCTGCAGGCAGCCAAGGACGCTGCCAAGGCCAAGGCCGAGGACGCTCTGGCACAGTGGAAGTCCGGCGACGCCACCGAGGACAGCTTCGCGGCTATGGCCAACGAGCTGAGTGAGGACGGCGGCAGCAACACCAACGGCGGTCTGTACACCAAGGTGCTGAAGGGGCAGATGGTCACGGAGTTCAACAACTGGCTCTTCGACGAGAGCCGCAAGCCCGGCGATACCGGCATTGTATACGGTGAGAGCTCCAACTACGCTGGCTATCACGTCATGTACTTCGTGGGCGACGACGTTCCCTGCTGGCAGGTGCAGGTGGAGAACGCCCTGCGCAGCAGAGACACCGAGGCCTGGCAGAAGGGTCTGACCGACAGCGCCGAGGTGGTGGAGCTGTCCGGCATGAAGCACGTGGGCTGAGTTTCCCCTTCCCGGCATTTATGAACGAAAGCTTTCTCAGAACTGAGATGATAGTAGGCGCACCCGCTCTGGACAAGCTCCGCCGCAGCCATGTGGCGGTGTTTGGCCTGGGCGGTGTGGGCAGCTACGCCGCTGAGTGCCTGGCACGCAGCGGCGTTGGCACTTTAACGCTGGTGGATCAGGACACGGTGTCCGTGTCCAACATCAACCGCCAGCTGTGCGCCCTGACCTCCACCGTGGGGCAGTACAAGGCCGAGGTGGTGGCCGACCGGGTACGGGATATCAACCCCGACGCCGTGGTGTACCCCATCTGCGCCACCTACGACGCCGCCCACCGGGAGGAATTCTTCACCCGGCGGTTCGACTACATACTGGACTGCATCGACCTCGTCAGCTGCAAGCTGGATCTGATCCAGCAGGCGCACCTGCGGGGCATCCCCATCCTGACGGCGCTGGGCACCGGCAACAAGCTGGAGCCGGAGCTGCTGCGGATCGCGGATATCTCCCAGACCAGCGGCTGCCCGCTGGCGCGGGTCATGCGCAAGGAGCTGCGCAGCAAGCTGGGGCTGCACCACCTGAAGGTGGTGTTCAGCCCGGAGCAGCCCCACGAGACGCAGCAGCTGGAGACGCCCCCTCCCGGGCGGCGCAGCGTGCCCGCCAGCGTCCCATGGGTGCCCTCGGTGGCGGGGCTGCTGATGGGCGGCGCGGCGGTGCGCGATCTGATAGACGGAGGAGGACTGGTACCATGATACTCACCGGTGTATTGATCAACGCCGCCGCTGTTGCGGTCGGCGGCGTTCTGGGCACATTGGGCGGCAGGCTCATGCCCGAAAAGATGAAGCAGACCGTGCTGGCCGCCACGGGTCTGGTATCCATCGGCATCGGCATCTCCGGTGCCATCGGCAGCAGCAACCAGCTGATCCCCATCCTGTCGCTGGTGATCGGCTCCGTTATCGGCGAGCTGCTGCACATCGAGGACGGCGTCACCCGCGCCGGCGACTGGCTGCAAAAAAGATTCGGCAAGTCCGGCTCCATCACCGAGGGCTTTGTCACCGGCTCGCTGGTGTTCGCCGCGGGCGCAATGGCTGTGATGGGGGCGCTGGAGAGCGGCCTGAAAAACGATCACACCATTCTGATGACCAAGTCGGTCATCGACATGGCCGGGTCGGTGGCCTTTGCCGGTTCGCTGGGCATCGGCGTGGCGTTTTCCGCCCTGTCCATTCTGGTGCTGGAGGGCACCGTCACCCTGCTGGCCTCCCTGCTCACCGGCGTTCTGACCGACGCGGTCATCACTGAGATCAGCGTCACCGGCTCGCTGATCATCATCGGCGTCGCGCTGAATGTATTGGGTCTGACCAAGCTGCGCATTATGAACATGACCCCGGCGCTGCTGCTGCCCATCCTTCTCTGCCGCTTTATGTAAAGGAGTTTACCATGTCATTTGAAGGCTATTCCCCCGCCGCGCTGGATTTCCTCTGGGGTATCCGGTTCAACAACGAGCGCGGCTGGTTTCTGGCGCACAAGGAGGACTATCAGTCCCATGTGCTGGCGCCCACCCGGGCGCTGGGCGAGCAGGTCTACGACGCCATGCACGAAAAGTATCCCCACGAGCCGTTTCTGCTGAAGATGTCCCGCATCTACCGGGACGCCCGGCGGCTCCATGGGCAGGGCCCCTACAAGGATCACCTGTGGTTCTGCATCCGCGCCGGCGGCGAGGACTGGACAGGCCGCCCCACCTTCTATTTTGAGGTAGCGCCGGACTATTGCTACGGCATGGGCTTCTGGGCGCCCAAGGCCGCCCTGATGGAGGCCTATCGCCGCCGTATCGACCTGCACCCGCAGGAGCTGGAAAAGCTGGTGCGGAAATTCAACAGGCAGACGCAGTTCGTCCTCACCGGGCAGGAATACAAGCGTAAAAAGGGCGAGACTTCCCCGCTGCTGGAGCCGTGGTACAACCGCAAATCCCTGAACTTCCAGCACGAGCTGCCGCCGGACGAGCGGCTGTTCTCCCCGGAGCTGGCGCGGGACATCATCACCGGCTTTGACGGGCTGATGCCCCTGTACAAGTATTTCGACGCCCTCTGCGCCGCCGAAGCCGCTGGCGAAAAATAAGCACATTTTGTGCCGTTTTCACCTTGACAATCGGCGTACAAACGATTAAAATAGCACATACTGAATGAGGGAGTAATTCCGCAGCGCCCCGCGGCGCGGCGTGGCACACCGTCATCCCGGCGCGCAAGCGCCCGATGTGTCCTGAAAGAATGAGACTCATGCACCGACATAGCCTGTCCGTGCATGAGTCTTTTTCTTTGCCCGCAGGCGCATGATCTCAGATAGTAAGGAGCGATACACATGAACAATGATTACAACCGCAGCCCGCAGGAGGTTCTGGAGGAGCTGGGCTCCTGTCCCACCGGCCTGACGGAGCAGCAGGCGGCGGAGCGGCTGGCCAAATACGGCCCCAACAAATTGCAGGAGGCGGAAAAGCCCACCCTGCTCCAGCGCTTTCTGACCCAGCTGAAGGATCCCATGCTGCTGATCCTGCTGGCAGCGGCGGCGGTGTCCGCCGTGACCAACGCCCTCAGCGGCGAGAGCTTCACTGAGGTGTTTATCATCCTCATCGTGGTGCTGCTGAACGCGGTGCTGGGCGTGGTGCAGGAGAGCAAGGCCGAGGCCGCCATCGAAGCCCTGCAGACTATGACCGCCGCCAAGTGTAAGGTGCTGCGCGGCGGCCACCAGACCGTTATTGAAAACAGCCAGCTGGTGCCCGGCGACGTGGTGCTGCTGGAGGCCGGCGATGCCGTGCCCGCCGACGGGCGGCTGCTGGAGAGCGCCTCCATGAAGATCGAGGAGGCCGCGCTGACCGGCGAGAGCGTCCCCGTCACCAAGGCGGTGGAGCTGCTGACCGGCGACAACATCCCCCTGGGCGACCGGCGGAACATGTGCTACATGGGCAGCACCGTGGTCTATGGCCGCGGCAAGGCCGTCATCACCTCCACCGGCATGAACACCGAGATGGGCAAGATCGCCGGCGTGCTGGCGCAGACGGAGCAGGAGCAGACGCCGCTGCAGCGCAAGCTCAGCGAGCTGGGCAAGACCATGAGCAAGCTGGTGCTGGCCATCTGCGTGTTCATCTTCATTTTTGATCTGGTGGTGGCAGGAGAGTTCACCCTGAACACCGTGCTGAGCACCTTCATGGTGGCCGTCTCGTTGGCGGTAGCCGCCATTCCCGAGGGTCTGGCCACGGTGGTGACGGTGGTGCTGTCCATCGGCGTCACCAATATGAGCAAGCACCACGCGGTCATCCGCCGCCTGACGGCGGTGGAGACGCTGGGCTGCACGCAGGTGATCTGCTCCGACAAGACAGGCACCCTGACCCAGAACAAGATGACCGTGGTGGAGCACACAGGCCCCACGGAGCTGCTGGGCACCGCCATGGCGCTGTGCAACGATGCCACACTGGAGGACGGCGGCGCTGTGGGCGAGCCCACCGAGGCGGCGCTGGTGAACTTCGCCGCCGCCAACGGGCTGAACAAGGGCACACTGGAAAGCCGCCAGCCCCGCTGCGGCGAAGCGCCCTTCGATTCCGGGCGGAAGATGATGTCCACCATCCACCGCACCGATACCGGCTTCATCCAGTACACCAAGGGCGCGCCCGACGAGGTGCTGCGCCGCTGCACCCACTATACGGAAAACGGGCAGGTGCTGCCCATGACCGAGGCAAAGCGGACGGAGCTTCTGGCCGCCAACAAAGCCATGGCAGACAAGGCGCTGCGGGTGCTGGCGGCGGCGGAGCGGCTGTATGAGAGCCTTCCCGACCGGCAGGAGCCGGAGGATCTGGAGCACGACCTGTGCTTCATCGGTCTGTGCGGCATGATCGACCCGGTGCGTCCGGAGGTCAAGGCGGCGGTGGCCGAGTGCCGCGCTGCCGGTATCCGTCCGGTGATGATCACCGGCGACCACAAGGACACCGCCGTAGCCATCGGCAAGGAGCTGGGCATCATCACCGACGCGAGCCAGGCCATCACCGGGCGGGAGCTGGACGCCCTGTCCGATGAAGAGCTGGACGCCGCCGTGGAGAAGTACAGCGTCTATGCCCGCGTGCAGCCGGAGCACAAGGTGCGCATCGTGAATGCCTGGCGGCGCAAGGGCGCCATCACCGCCATGACCGGCGACGGCGTCAACGACGCGCCCTCTATCAAGTCCGCCGATATCGGCGTGGGCATGGGCATCACCGGCACCGACGTGACCAAGAACGTGGCGGACATGGTACTCAGCGACGACAACTTCGCCACCATCGTCAACGCCGTGGGCGAAGGCCGCCGCATCTACGACAACATCCGCAAGGCCATCCAGTTCCTGCTGGCCAGCAACATGAGCGAGGTGCTGGGCGTGTTCTTTGCCACGCTGCTGGGCTTCACGCTGCTGAATCCGGTACACCTGCTGTTCATCAACCTTATCACCGACTGCTTCCCGGCGCTGGCGCTGGGTCTGGAAAAGGGCGAGCCGGACACCATGACCCGCCCGCCCCGTGACAGCAAGGACGGCATTTTCGCCGGCGGTCTGGGCTTCGACATTCTCTATCAGGGCGTGCTGATCACCGTCATTACGCTGGCCTCCTATATCATCGGCCACTGCATGGAGGTGGGGTATTTCGAGATGCCCAAGGGCGTGTCCGACGACGGCATGACCATGGCCTTCCTGACCATGAGCATGTGCGAGATCTTCCACAGCTTCAACATGCGCTCCCAGCGCAAGAGCGTGTTCTCCCTGCCCAGCCACAACAAGGTGCTGTGGGGCGCCATGCTGGGCTCGCTGGTGCTGACTACGCTGGTGCTGGAGGTGCCCGTCATCGCCAACGCCTTCGGTTTCACGCCGGTAAGCTGGACGGAGTACGGCATCGCGCTGGCGCTGGCCATTCTGGTCATCCCCATCGTGGAGCTGGTGAAGTTCTTCCAGCGCCGCGCCGCCAGACGCAAAGCGGCGAAGTAAATAAGCGCAAAAAAAGGAAGCCCTTAGGCCGCCTGACATAAGAAAACATACGCCGCAAAAGGCGCGTTTCGCGCAGCCCCGTCGTTGCGCCGCCTTGACAGACATCCAGTATGCCTGCGGCGACGCGCCTCGGCTCTGCACAAAACGCGCTCTTTTTCGGTGCGAAGCAGTTTTGCCAAAGTAAATTCGAGCTGAAATTGGCTGCAAAAACGCCCGCATGCTGACGCATGTGGGCGTTTTTTTCGGTCGATTTCAGCCGGATAGACACAGGCAAAACCGTGTGTTTCCTTGTGTCAGGCGGCCCTGGGGCTTCCTTTTTTGTGTGTATTCAGCGGGCGTTGTAGGCGGCGATGCCCTTGGCCAGCAGATCCATGGCGCGCTCCAGATCCGCCTGCTTGAGCACATAGGCGATGCGGATCTCGTTTTTCCCCTTGCCGGGTGTGGCGTAGAAGGGCTCGCCGGGGGCAAACATCACCGTGTCGCCGTTGTCGTCGAACTCCTCCAGCAGCCACTTCTGGAAGGTGTCGGCATCGTCCACGGGCAGGGCGGCCATGATGTAGAAGGCGCCGCGGGGGCACTCGCACACCACGCCGGGGATCTCGTGGAGCTTGGACACCACCGTGTCGCGACGGCGCTTATACTCCTCGCGGACGGCGGCGAAGTAGTCGGGACCTACCGTGTACAGCGCGGCGGCGGCCACCTGATCCAGCGTGGGCACGGACAGACGGCACTGGGCGTACTTCATGGCCTGCGCCATCAGCTCTTTGTTGCGGGAGATCATGCAGCCGATGCGGGCGCCGCAGGCAGAAAACCGCTTGGACACAGTGTCGATGACGATGACGTTCTCCGCCGCGTCCTCGAACTGACCCATGGACTGCAGCGGCTCGCCGGCGTAGACAAACTCGCGGTACGCCTCGTCGCCGATAATGAACAGGTCGTGCTCCTTGGCGATGTCCACCATCATGCGCATCTCCTCCGGCGTCAGCACGGCGCCGGTGGGGTTGCCGGGGTTGGTGACCATGATGGCGCGGGTGTGCTCATTGATCTCCGCCTCCACCTTGGCGCGGTCGGCGTAGTGATAGCCGTCGTGGGGAGAGGTGGGAATGGGGTGGATCTTCGCGCCGCAGGTATAGGCCATGGTGTTGTAGTTGGGATAGAACGGCTCGGGGATGAGGATCTCGTCGCCGTCGTCGAGGATGCAGTTCATGGTGATCTGCAGCGCCTCGCTGCCGCCGTTGGTGATAAGGATATCACCGGCGTCGAAGTGCATGTCCAGATCGGCGTAATACTTTCGGATCGCCTCGATCAGCTCCGGGATACCGGGGGACGGCGCATAGGCCAGCACCGGCAGATCAAAGTGCTTCACCGCGTCAAAATACGCCTTGGGCGTTTCAATATCGGGCTGGCCGATGTTCAGGTGATAGATCTTCTTTCCCTTGGCCTCCGCCGCCACCGCATAGGGGTGGAACTTGCGCATGGGGGACAGTCCGCATTTGAGAACCTTGCTGGAAAACTTCATGATGGATCCTCCTTCACCGTAATATTCGTATGAATATAGTAACGCGTTTCTTCCGCAGTTGCAAGGGGGAATTTGGCAAAATGCGGAGGGAGGGACGGGCTATCGGGGATACAGCCCACTTGACAAACGCCGGGGGATGGATATAATAATAGGCAAGAGGGGACGCTGCGACAAGCGGTCAGCCCCGTATGGTGAAAAGTCTAATAGAGCTGTATCAGCTCACAAAAACCGTCACTTAGCGGAGTGGCGGTTTTTGCTTTTGAGCTTTTGTATCCGTACCGAGATCGAATGACCCAGAATATGGAACGTAAGTACAAAAAACACAGCGTCACCCCCTTTCGGGGCTGTGACTAACCGCCTGCCGTTTATTGCAGCGTCCTTGTGATGCAGTATACACCGCAGGCGGTTTTTTGTCAAATATCGGCGGGACGCATGGATCCCGCCCTACGGGGAAACGGATTTCCACGCCAGTGTGAGCACTGGCTCGGAATGACAGCGCGGCAACGCCGCGCTGATGGGACGTCGTACCCCAATGGCATTTGTTCCGCTGCGCTCCACTGCAGGACGCCGTCCCCTACAGGGTTTGGCGGTCATGCGGGCGGACGGAGTCGTCCGCCCCTACACATGGAAAAAGACCGCCGACGGCGGTCTTTTTTTGATTCAGTTCATCTGCTTGCGGCGGCTCAGGTTCACGGTGCCGTCGGTCATGGCGTTCAGGGAATCCAGGCTCTTGCCCGTACCCTCGGCCACGCAGGAGATAGCACCCTCGGCCACCACGGTATGGATGCCCGTGCGCGCCTCGATCAGCCGGTCGAAGCCGTCCACCAGACTGCCGCCGCCGGTCATGACGATGCCGTTGTTGGAAATATCCGCCACCAGCTCCGGCGGGGTGCGCTCCAGTACGCCGTGTACCGCCTCCAGAATGCGCTCCACCGGCTCCTCGAAGGCCTCCAGCATCTCCGTGGAGCTGACGTTGATGACCTTGGGCAGACCGGTGACAAGGCAGCGGCCTTTGATCTCGATGGTGGTCTCCTGCTCTTTGGGGAAGACGCAGCCGATCTGCATCTTCATCAGCTCGGCGGTGCGCTCGCCCACCAGCACGTTGTGCTTGCGGCGCATATACTTGACGATAGCCTCGTTGAACTGGTCGCCGGCCACCTTGATGGAGGCGCTCTCCACCACGCCGCTCAGGGAGATCACGGCGATATCGCTGGTACCGCCGCCGATATCCACCACCATGTGGCCGTCGGGCTTGGAGATGTCGATGCCCGCGCCGATGGCAGCGGCCACAGGCTCCTCGATGAGATACACCCGGCGGGCGCCTGCCTGAATACCGGCGTCCACCACGGCGCGCTCCTCCACCTCGGTGATGCCGGAGGGCACGCAGATGATGACACGGGGCTTGAACAGCTGGAAGCCGCCCACCACCTTGTGCAGGAACTCGCGGAGCATGCGCTCGGTCATGTCGTAGTCGGAGATGACGCCCTCGCGCAGCGGGCGGATGGCCACGATGTTGCCGGGGGTACGACCCAGCATGGCCTGCGCCTCGGCGCCCACCTTGAGAAGCTTGCCTGTATTTTTGTCGATAGCCACCACAGACGGCTCGTTGAGCACAACGCCCTTCCCCTTCACATACACCAGTACGGAGGCGGTACCCAGATCAATACCGATATCCTTTGCAATAGAACACATAATGCTGCACCTCTGCTTTATCTTTTGTTTCGGGCGCGGTGCGCCCGCTGTCGTCCAGCTTCCATTATACCGGCACATACCGCGTTTTGCAACAGCGGAAATGAAATTCGCGCCATTTTCTGTATTCTGCACGGCTGCGCCGCGCTTCATACCTCACTTGTCCCGCACCATGGCCAGCGTCAGGCACACCACGTCCGCCGCGCCCGCTCCCCGCAGTATCCGGACGCACTCGCTGAGGGTGGCGCCGGTGGTGAGGATATCGTCGATCAGCAAAAATCGCTTGCCCCGGATGGCCGCAGGCTCCACCGCTTCGTACACGTTCAGCACATTGGCGCGGCGCGCCGCCGGATCGTCAAGGCCGGACTGGGGCGGATTGTCAGTGATCTTGCGCAGAGTCTCCTGCGGCTCCACGTGCCAGTCCACGCACAGGCTGGCGCACAGCATCCGCGCCTGATCGAAGCCCCGCTTCTTCAGGCGCTTTTTGCTCACCGGCACCCATGTGACGGCGTCGAACCGATCCGAGTACACCTCCGCTGCCTTCTCCGCCATCAGGGAGCCGAAGCAGTTGAGGTTCTCCACCCGGTTCTTGAACTTGAAGTCCAATATGGCCTTACGCACGTTGTCCTCGTAGTACAGCGGCGCGGCGCACTCGCCGAAGCTGCCGGTGCGCAGCTTATCGCACCGGGGCAGCTCCGTTTTGCATCTGCTGCACAGCAGCTCCCTGCCGGTCATCCGACCGCAGAAGGGGCACTTGCGTGGAAAGAAGAAATCCAGCAGCCGCTTCTGCGTCTTGTCCAGCGATTCGTTGACGGTCATGTCAGTCCCTCCTTCAGTCGGCGGCGCAGGCCGCTGTACCGGCGCTGCTGCCTGTCGTTGGCGGCCATCTCCCCCGGCACCGTGTCGTCGCCCACCAGGATCAGCAGCCTGCGGGCACGGGTGATGGCCGTGTACAGCACGCCCCGCACCATCAGCGTAGGCGCGGCGGGCGCGGCCGTCAGGATCACCGCCGGATACTCGCTGCCCTGTGATTTATGTACCGTGATGGCGTAGGCCATGTCCAGCTGCGCCAGCATATCGGCGGTGTAGGTGGCGGTGCGGTCGTCAAAGCGGATGACGATCAGCTCCCCGGAGGGGTCGATGTCCTGTATCACGCCCACGTCACCGTTAAAAATGCCGCTGCCGGCGGTGCCGTCGTCCTTCTCCCAGATCACGTCGTAGTTGTTGCGGGTCTGCATGACCCGGTCGCCCATCCGGAACGTTACATCGCCCCACTGCTTCTGCCGCCTTCCGGCAGCCGGCGGGTTCAGCGCCGCCTGCAAAGCCCGGTTCAGCGCCGCGGTGCCGCAGGCGCCCTTCCGGGTGGGCGAGAGCACCTGTATCTGCTCGGTGGGGATGCCCATGTTCCTGGGCAGGCGCTCCCGGCACAGCTCCACCACCGTCTGCACCAGCCTGTCCGGTGAGCGGCGGCACAGGAAGAAGAAGTCACCCTGCCCGTTGTCCAGACGGGGCGGCTCCCCCTGATTGACGGCGTGGGCGTTGCGGATGATGGCGGACTGCTCCGCCTGACGGAACACCTGCGTCAGCGATACCGCCGGGATCACGCCGCTGCGCAGCATATCGCCCAGCACGTTGCCCGGCCCCACCGACGGCAGCTGATCCGGGTCGCCCACCAGCACCAACCGGCAGCCCGGCCGCAGCGCCTCCAGCAGGGAGCGCATCAGCTCGATGTCCACCATGCTCACCTCGTCCACGATGACGGCGTGAGCCTCCAGCGGGTCGTTGGCATTTTTGCGGAACACGGTCTGTCCGGTCATCTCGTTGTAGCTCATGCCCAGCGCCCGGTGGATGGTCTGTGCGTCCGCGCCCGTCACCTCGCCCAGACGCTTGGCCGCCCGTCCGGTGGGCGCCAGCAGCGCCACGTCCAGCCCCATCCGCTCATACAGCGCCACGATGCCCCGCAGGGAGGTGGTCTTGCCGGTGCCGGGGCCGCCGGTCAGCAGCAGGATGCCGCCCTGCGCCGCCAGCAGCACCGCCTGCCGCTGCATGGGCGCGTAGGACACACCCTGCTCCCGCTCGATGGCGTCGATGGTCTTTTCCGCCCGGGGCAGCGTCTCCACCGGGGTGGTGACCAGCGACAAAAGACGCTGCGCCACGAATGTCTCCGCCTGATAGAGCCGGGGCAGATAGCAGCCCCGCACCCCGGCGATATCCTGCTGGACGACGGCAAAGCCCTCGATGAGCTTGTCCAGCATCACCTCCAGCTGCTCCGGCTCCACGCCGATGAGCTGGGAGGTGGCCGCCAGCAGCTTGTTCCGGGGCAGGAACACATGGCCGTTGCCGGCGTTGTGCTCCAACTCGTAGGTCAGCGCCGCCCGCAGGCGGCAGGGATCGTCCCCGCCGAAGCCCATGCTGATGGCGATGCCGTCTGTCACGGCGAATTTCACGCCGTACTGGGCGCGGCTGAGGATATAGGGGTCGTCCCGCAGGCACTGCATGGCTGTGTCGCCGTAGGTGCGCTGCAGGGGCATGGCCAGATACACCGGCAGGTCGTACCGCGCCAGAAACTCCATGATCTGCCGCAGACCCGTCAGCGCCCGGAACGCCTCGGACAGCTCCTGCGCCCTTTTCGCCGTGATGCCCTTGATGCACTTCAACCTCTCCGGCTCCTGCCGCAGCACATCCAGCGTGTCGTCGCCGAAGCGCTCCACCAGCCGCTGCGCCGTGGCGGGGCCGATGCCCTTGATGATGCCGGAGGACAGGTAGGCCACCATGTCCTCCTGACTGCGGGGCAGGCGGCGCTCCACGCTCTCAGCGGTAAGCTGGGCGCCGTGCACCGGGTGCATCGTCCACACGCCGGTGACGGTCATACCCTCGCCGGCGGCGGCGCAGGGGATGCACCCCACCACCGTGATGGGCTCCTCCTCGCCCTCCACCGCCAGCAGCAGCACCGTATAGCCGTTTTCCTCGTTGTGGAAGATCACCGCATCCACGGTGCCCTCCACCGTTACACGCTCGCCCACAGGCTCACCTCCCCGGTCATTTTTCCGTATACAGCGACGCCAGCTCCTCCGGCGTCACCAGCTTCACATTGTCGCCCGCCAGCAGGGATACCGCCCGGCGTCCCGCCTCGTCAAGGCCGCAGTCCACCAGCAGCACCGGCAGCCGCCGGTTCTGCGCCAGTATCCGCAGCGCCGCATCCAGTCCGGCGGCGTCGCCGGACACTCTCATCACATAGACCGCGTCCACCGGGCTTTCCCGGTACAGCAGCACCGATGCCGCCAGCCACAGAAGCGCCGTTACGCCTATGGCCGCCAGCGCCGCCACCACGCCGTCCTGCATCAGTTCCATGACACCGCCTCCCCCCTGCTCCATTGTATGAAGCGGGGCGCGGCGGGTTACTTCAGGTATTTTTTCAGGTACTGTCCCGTGTAGGACGCGTCGCAGGCGGCGATCTCCTCCGGTGTGCCGCAGGCCACCACCGTTCCGCCGCCGACGCCGCCCTCCGGCCCCAGGTCGATGATATAGTCGGCGCACTTGATCACGTCCAGATTGTGCTCGATGACCAGCACCGTGTTGCCGCCGTCGGTGAGACGCTGCAAAACCTCCAGCAGCTTGCGCACGTCGTCGGCGTGCAGGCCGGTGGTAGGCTCATCCAGAATATACACCGTGCGCCCGGTGGCGCGGCGGCTCAGCTCTGTTGCCAGCTTCACCCGCTGGGCCTCGCCGCCGGACAGGGTGGTGCTGGGCTGTCCCAGCTTCACATAGCCCAGCCCCACGTCCCGCAGGGTGGTCAGCTTGTCGCAGATAGTGGGCACGGCGGAGAAGAACTCCAGCGCCTCGTCCACGGTCATGTCCAGCACGTCGGCGATGTTCTTGCCCTTGTAGCGCACCTCCAGCGTCTCGCGGTTATAGCGCTTGCCGCGGCACACCTCACAGGGAACGTATACGTCCGCCAGAAAGTGCATCTCGATCTTCAGCATGCCGTCGCCGCCGCAGGCCTCGCACCGTCCGCCCTTGGTGTTGAAGGAAAACCGCCCGGCGTTGTAGCCCCGCGCCTTGGCGTCCGGCGTGGAGGCGAACAGGTCGCGGATCAGGTTGAACAGGTTCGTATAGGTGGCCGGGTTGGAGCGGGGCGTCCGCCCGATGGGGCTCTGGTCGATGGCGATGACCTTGTCCAACTGCTCCATGCCCTCGATGGCGTCGTGCTTGCCGGGGCGCACCTTCATGCGGTTCAGCGCCGCCCCCAGCGACTTATACAGCACCTCGTTCACCAGTGAGGACTTGCCGCTGCCGCTGACGCCGGTGACGCAGGTGAACGTCCCCAGCGGAATGGACACGTCGATGTTCTTCAGATTGTTCTCCCGCGCGCCCCGCACCGTCAGCCATTTGCCGTTTCCCCGGCGGCGCTGCGCCGGCAGGGGGATGGTGCGCTTGCCGCTGAGGTACTGCCCCGTCAGGCTGTCGGGGTTGGCCATGACCTCCTCCGGCGTGCCGCAGGCCACCACCTGGCCGCCCAGCGCGCCCGCGCCGGGGCCGATGTCGATGAGATAGTCCGCCGCGCGCATGGTGTCCTCGTCGTGCTCCACCACGATCAGGGTGTTGCCCAGATCACGGAGCCTCTGCAGCGTGGCCAGCAGCTTGTCGTTGTCCCTCTGGTGCAGGCCGATGGACGGCTCGTCCAGAATATACAGCACCCCCATGAGGCTGCTGCCGATCTGGGTGGCCAGCCGGATGCGCTGACTCTCGCCGCCGGACAGGGTGCCCGACGCACGGGACAGGGTCAGGTAGCTCAGTCCCACGGACTGCAAAAAGCCCAGACGGGCGTGTATCTCCTTCAGGATCTGCGCGGCGATGATCTGCTGGTTGCCCGTAAGGTTCAGGCCGTCGAAAAAGGCCAGCGCCTCGTCCACCGGCAGGGTGGTGGCATCGTAGATGGACTTGCCGCCCACCGTCACCGCCAGCGCCTCCGGCCGCAGCCGCTGTCCCCGGCAGGCCGGGCAGGGGCAGGGCGTCATCAAGCCCTCGATCTCCTTCTTGCTGGCGTCGGACTGCGTCTCCTGATAGCGGCGCTCCAGATTGTGGCATATCCCCTCAAAGGCCTGATACAGCACGCCCTTGCCCCTGGGCTGGTCGTAGTGCAGCTCCAGCTTTTCGCCGCCGGTGCCGTAGAGGATGACGTTCTTCACCTCATCGCTCAGCGTCCCGTAGGGCTGGGTCAGGGAGAAGCGGTACTTCTTGCTGAGCGCCTCAAAGTACATGCGGCTGATGCCGTCGGAGCGGATGGACGCCCAGCCGGTGGCGGTGATGGCGCCGTCCAGAATGGACTTGGACTCGTCCGGCACGATCAGCGCCGGGTCAGCCTTCAGCTGCACGCCCAGACCGGTACAGGTAGGGCAGGCGCCGAAGGGGCTGTTGAAGGAGAACAGCCGGGGCGTCAGCTCCTCGATGGAGATGCCGCAGTCCTCGCAGGCGTAGTTCTGGGAGAAGGTGATGTCCTGCTCCTCCCGCAGCAGGTTGACGGTCACAAGGCCGCCGGCCAGATTGGACGCCGTCTCCACTGAGTCCGTCAGGCGGCCGGTGATGTCCGGGCGCACGATCAGGCGATCCACCACGATGTCGATGTGGTGCTTGAGGTTCTTTTCCAGTGAGATGTCCTCGGACAGCTCGTACAGGTTTCCGTCCACGCGGGCGCGGACAAAGCCGCTGCGCCGCGCATCCTCCAGCACCTTGGCGTGCTCGCCCTTGCGTCCCCGCACCACCGGCGCCATGATCTGGATGCGGGTGCCCTCCGGCAGCGCCATGATCTGGTCGATGATCTGATCCACCGTCTGGCGGCGGATCTCCCGGCCGCATTTGGGGCAGTGGGGCACGCCCACCCGCGCCCACAGCAGGCGCAGATAGTCGTAGATCTCCGTCACCGTGCCCACGGTGGAGCGGGGGTTCTTGCTGGTGGTCTTCTGGTCGATGGAGATGGCCGGGGACAGTCCCTCGATATAGTCCACGTCCGGCTTGTCCATCTGTCCTAAAAACATACGGGCGTAGGAGCTGAGGCTCTCCACATACCGCCGCTGCCCCTCGGCATAGATGGTGTCGAAGGCCAAAGAGCTTTTGCCGCTGCCGGAAAGCCCCGTCAGCACCACCAGCTTGTCACGTGGGATGGCAACGTCGATGTTCTTCAGGTTGTTCTCCCGTGCGCCCTTGATGAAAATTTCAGTCTGCATGGTATGCCTCGTTTCTGCAACATATTATTGCAGATAAGTGTAGTGAAAACAATTTTTAATGTCAATAGTCAACGGAATGCGGATTCCCACGCCGGTGTGCGCACCGGCTCGGAATGACAGGGGGCGGATCACACGATCACATCCGCTGTCTTTGCCCGCAGGAGGGCGATAAGCGCGTTGGGGTCGCACTCCACCTGATGACCGATCTTTCCGGCGGAGACGCACACCGTGTCGTACAGCACCGCCGTCTCATGGAACACCGTGGGGAACTGCTTCTTCATGCCCACCGGGGAGCAGCCGCCGTGTACGTAGCCCGTCAGGGGCAGCAGCTCCTTCTGGGGCAGCATGGCCACGGACTTCTCCCCCACGGCCTTGGCCGCCTTTTTCAGGTCGAGGTTCTCCGCCACGGGGATGTCGAACACATAGTATGCCCCGGATGCGCCCTTTGTCACCAGCGTTTTGAACACCTGCTCCGGCGGCTGCCCCAGCGTCTGCGCCACCGACACGCCGTCGATGGGACCCTCCGGGTCGTAGCTGTGGGCGGTGTAGGGTATCTTCTTCTGCTCCAGCGTCCGCATGACGTTGGTCTTTTCCTCTTTGCTCTTTGCCATGGTATCACTCCTCGTATAATAAGTTTCAAAGTTAATAATTTCAGGTATCAGCAGGCTTTGAG
>ENA-UOJE01000382-UOJE01000382.1-human-gut-metagenome-genome-assembly--contig:-C23-NODE-382-length-52715-cov-15.505317_pt1 | contig 52715 bp, 57 predicted proteins | sample MGYA00242341_ERZ723888 | MGnify/ENA metagenome assembly ERZ723888 | reverse complement strand
GCGTCATCAACTCCGTCAACTTCGAGACCGGCAAAAAGCTGCACATGGCGAAAGAACAGATTCAAGAACTAATGCGGCGCAACGACGCGATCTGTCTGGAAATGGGCCTGCCGGTCTTTGAGCCGACCACACAGCAGGCCCGCGGCATGAGCGGCGCGGAGTATCACACGGCGCTGAAGGGCCAAAGCTGGAAGCTGCGGCTCATGAACACCATCGATGCGTGCATGAAATACGCCGTCGACAAGGACGCCTTCGTTTCCCTGATGGCATCCGAGGGCTACGCCGTCCGCTGGGAGAGCGGCCGCAAGTACATCACCTACACCACGCCGGACGGACTAAAATGCCGCAACAGCAAATTACACGAAGAAAAGTATTGCAAGGAGGCCATGGAGCATGAATTCAGAATACGGGCAGAGCTCGTCCAGAGAAAATTCCATCGAGCAGAGGAAACCGATGGAGGAATTGAAGCGGATGAATCAGCCGAGCAGCGCACCGCCGGCTGCGCCGCAGCCGATGCAGCCCATTGTGATCCAGTGCGATTTGCCGCAGGCGATGAGCAAGCTGGCGGAGCAGGCAGACGGAATAAACTGGGAGCTGGCGGAAATCCGGAAGACCCTGCCGGAACTGAAGCCGTACATCGATCTGACGCCGGTACAGAACACACTGGTCGAGATACAGAAATCGCTGACAGAGATGAACAGACTGCTGGAACGGGTTGGGAATCTGAGCGAGAAATATTCCTCCAAGTGGATCGACTGGCTCCCGGACTTCAGCCTGCTGGTGGCCCTCAAGTGGATCATGCTGGTGCTGATCCTTGGCACGGCGGCACTGGCGGGTTGGTATGGCGCGGCGGCGATCCGCGGCCTGTTCCTCTGATGCCTGCCGTGGCAGGACTGGCTGCCGCGGGGACATTGATGGACGAGGATGAGGACGCCGAGGAAAAGCGGCGGCGCATAGAGGCGAAAATCGCCGCCGAAAACTTCGGCGCGGTGATCGGACTTGCGACAGGTGTGGTTATCGTGGCAAAAGAAAAGCACGACGAACATGCTGCACAAAAGGAACAGGAAGAACAATCACATGGGCAAACGATGGGTGGGTTATAGGAATCATGTACTCACCTGTCCTGAATCATACGAATGAAAGAGACAGACCAAGTCAGTCTGTCTCTTTTGCATAGGACAAGTTTCCCACAAATAAAATATTAGCACCGCGGGAGGTGATAGTTATTATTGTCCGCCCTTTCACTTACGATAGTGATGCGCACCTTGTTTCCGGCAGAAAAAACATGATTAGAATCGAAAACCTTACCCCGCAGCTTACCGCCGAGGAGTGCATGGAACAGCGGCGATGTATCGAGGAAGGTCTATTTGAGGTCTTTATAAAATATGAAAAATACAACGAAAATGATAGCTATTTAGGAGCTGCTGCGGTATGATGTACCTGTCAGCAGCTCTTTTCTATGAGAGAAAGGAGCTACAAAATGAACGCAATCTACGCAAGACAATCCGTTGACAGAGCCGATAGCATTTCCATCGAAAGCCAAATTGAGTTCTGCCAATACGAAATGAGAGGTGAACAGTACAAGGTCTATACCGACAGAGGTTACAGCGGTAAAAATACAGATCGTCCGGCCTTTGCGGAAATGATGAACGACATCGAAAATGGAGTGATCGGTAAGGTCGTTGTTTATAAGCTGGACCGTATCAGCCGTTCCATTCTTGACTTTTCCAATATGATGGAGCAATTTGGGAAGCACAAGGTCGAGTTCGTATCCACGACGGAAAAGTTCGACACCTCCTCCCCTATGGGGCGCGCTATGCTCAACATCTGCATCGTATTCGCACAACTGGAACGGGAAACCATTCAAAAGCGTGTGGCAGATGCCTACTACTCCCGCAGTCAAAAAAGTTTTTATATGGGCGGCAGAGTTCCGTATGGGTTTAGGCTGATTCCAACGACCATTGAGGGTATTAAGACCTCCATGTATGAGATCAACGCAGAGGAAGCAGAGCAGGTGCAATTGATCTATGAGCTCTACTCTAAGCCGGAATGCTCTTACGGTGACATCATCCGCTACTTTCAGGCCCACGGCATTCTCAAAAACGGAAAGCCGTGGGGACGCACACGCCTTGCAGACATCCTTCGAAATCCCATCTATGTTCGTGCGGACCCATCCGTTTATGCGTTCTACCGTGACCAAGGTGCGATCATGGCAAACGACCCTGCCGATTTTATCGGCACGAACGGGTGCTACTACTACAAGGGACAGGACTCTGCCGGACGCAAGCAAATGAATTTGGAAGGCAACCATCTGGTGCTGGCTCCGCATGAAGGTATTATTTCCTCTGACCTGTGGCTGAAATGCCGTGCAAAGTGCTTGGAAGCGCAGCAGATCAAGCCGTATCAGAAGGCCAAGAATACTTGGCTGGCAGGAAAAATCAAATGCGGAGCCTGCGGGTATGCTTTGGTGGATAAGCATTACTCGACCACACGCTCCAGATACCTTCTCTGCTCGAACAAAATGAACGCCAAAGCCTGCGAGGGTCCCGGAACGATCTACACCGACGAGTTTGAGCAAATAATCTATAATGAAATGCAAAAAAAGATGGCTCAATTCAAAAAACTCAGGAGATGTAAAGGAAAACGCGTTAACCCTGAGCTGACGGCGCTGAACATTCAACTTACGCAAGTTGAAACGGAGATCAGCTCTCTGATGGATCGCCTGTCGGCTGCGGACGATACCCTGTTTCGATACATCAGCGGGCGCATCAAAGAGCTGGATGGAAAAAAGCAGGAGCTGATGAAGCGTATCTCTGAACGGAAGCTGCACAAGGAAGCGGACTATACGGAGATCAATAATCACCTGACTATGTGGGATGAACTGAGCTTCGACGATAAGCGACAGACGGTAGATCAGCTTATCCGTGTCATCTATGCGACCAGCGATTCCATCAAGATCGAATGGCGCATTTGAAGGTTTATGATTTCCATCTTGTACGCTTCGGTGAGGGGCTGCGGCTTGCCAAGGAAAAGCTCGACGAGAAGAACGTCTACTTCGTCAACCCCAGCTTCGACCGATAAAGGAACGGGAGGGCGTCCCTGCGGACGTCCTCCCAATGTCATGCCTTTTGCGTGAGCAGCTCCGCGAGCCGCCTGCGTTTCGTGCGCTGGTCGCCCTCGATGTGGAGCTTGGAATAGATCTGGTTTACATATTGCTTGACGCTTCCCTCGGAGAGAAACAGCTTTTCCGCGATCTCCCGGTTCGTCAGCCGCTGTGCCATCAGGCCGACCAGCGCATATTCCCGCTCCGTCAGCGCGGCGAACGCTGCGGGGCGGACCGTCCCGCTCTGCCGCCGCTCCCCTGCCTCGCCCAGCGCGAGCACCCGCGCCGTGAGCGCGGTCTGCGGTCCTGCGGCAAGCAGCGGCTTGAGATAGCGGTAATTCTCCGCAAACGGCATCACGATGCCGTCCGGCGCGGCGTCGGCAAGCGCCTGCGCCAGCAGCGTCTCGGCTTCCCCGCGCTTGCCCAGCCGCTCATAGGCCGACGCGGTCCGAAGGCGAACGTGCAGCGCGACGAGCGCATAGTGCATCCCCTCGCACAGGGCGAGCAGACCTTCGCTGCGGCCGATCACCTTGGCGTAAGCGCCCTGGGCAAGATACACCTGATTTTCGATCATCTCGATCATCGGCCGGCCCGGCGCGAGGATGCTGACCGAGGCGAGGCGGTGCTCGGCAAAGACCTCCGGAATTAGTTCGGTCTCGCCCGACAGGGCGTGGCAGTAGGCGCTGACGGCGTTCCAGAGGTTGAGCCACGAGGCGTTGTGGTGCCGCAGCAGTTCCGTGCGGCGCTCGGCAAAGCTGCGGTGCGGCCCGACCTCCGCGTACCGGGAGAGGCGCTGTGCGAGGAAGTCGCAGCAGAGCGCCATATTCTCCTGCCCATTGCCCTCGATTTGCGCATAGGCGCTCTCCAGCGCGATGTGCGCGTCGGTGAAGCGCCCCTGCACAAAGGCGGCCTCGGCGCGCATGATGGTCTCCGCGCCCTGACCGTGACCGTTGGTGATCTTATAGTAGTGCGGCATACATTCGGCCATCTCGGCAAGCTCGCCCGCAAGCTCGCCCGGGGCGCGGTAGAACATCATCAGCACGGACGGCGAGCCGAAGGTCCAGCCGCCGCTCGAGCGGATGCTGATGGCGGGACGGGACATCTGCGCGCTGGCACTGCGGTGCAGACGGCTCATGGCGCTGATGTCGTTATAGCAGAGGAAGCTCATGATAAGGTCGCATTCGCCCAGCAGGTTGCCGCGCTCCTCCGCGGGCAGCTCGGGATGCTCCTCCAGTGCGGCGAGCAGGAGCGCCTTGAGCTCCAGCATTTTCGGGATATTGCGCCAGTTGAACATACTGCGCATCAGCACCAGAAGCGCGAACGGGTGCGCCTTCAGAGCATCGGCGGGACATTCGTCGAGAGCGGCCGGCACCTCCGACGGGGGCAGCGACGCGAGCAGGATGCCCGCATCCTCCTGCACCACGCGCAGCAGCGCGTCGTAGTCCCCGCAGCGCCGGTAGGCCGCCATGGCGTGAAGATACTGCCCTCGCCCCTCGTACCATGCGCCGTAGCGCTCCCGGCAGCGCCGCTGCGTCTCCGCGTCCAGCATCCGGAAGGTGCGCTCCGCACATTCCTTCATCATGTGATGGAAGCGGTAGGTCACGCCGTCCGGCAGACGCTTGACAAAGGCGTTCTGCGCGGTCAGCACGGCGAGCAGCTCCTCCGCGTCGGCGTCCCCGGTGACAAAGCGCGCCATTTCCGCGGTAAATTCGTCGGCAAGACCCATCACCGCGAGAAATTCCTGCTGCCGCTGCGGCAGCGGCTCGATCATGGCGGCGGTGAACATGGTGAAAATATCGGAATCACGTTCGGGCAGCGTCCCATGCTCCGAAAGCGTCCGCAGGTTCAGGTAGACGGCGGAGAACCAGCCCTCGCTGGAGTAGAGCAGCGATTCCGCCTGCGCGTCGGAAAGCTCCGTGCCGCAGCGGTGCGCGTAAACGGCCAGCTCCGTATGGTTCAGCCGCAGCTGCTCTGTGCCGAGCCGGTAGACCCTCGCCCCCAGCCGGACGATCTCTGCGGCGGGCAGAAAGCGGTCGCGGCTGGCGATGATCAGGTGGACGTTGGCGGGCAGGCGGCCCGCGAGCATACAGAGAAAGGCGGCCACGCGTTGGTCTGTGAGCAGGTGAAAATCGTCGATGAACAGATAGCAGGGCGTTTCCCCCGCCAGCTCATGGCAGAGATCGTCCGCCAGCAGGCCCCCGCCGGCGGCATCCGTGGGACAGGCATACTCCCGCAGCAGGTCGATGCCCGCGCGGGCAAAGGCGTCCTGCGCGCTCCGCCAGAAGATCGCAAGATTGTCGGAATACACGCTGATGCGGACGACGCGCAGCGGCCCGGCCTTTGCGCGCTCCTCCAGATACCAGTTCACCGCGGTGGTCTTTCCGTAGCCCATCGGGGCGACCACGGTGGTCAGTGCGCAGCGGGAGATCGGCCGCAGGCTCTCCTGCAGCCGCTCGGATATATAGATGGTGTTCAGCTTCCACTTTGGCTTCGGCATGGCGCTTCCTCCGTGCGGCGATGTGATCTGACCACATTTTATACGAAAACCGGCCCGCTCGCAAGCGGCAAAAAGAAAAGAGGAATGCCGCGCATCCCTCTTTTCTTCTCTGCTGTTTTATGCGTTGATGGCCTCGTCATAGACGGCGGCAGCGGTAGGATAACTCGCCAGGAGCTTATCGCGGAAGGTGTTGACCAGCTCCTCGTTTCCGTACACGGAGAGCACGCTCTGCCCGACTGTGACGATGACCAGCTTATCCGGGAAGCCGCACATCCAGCGCTTGGCCTGAATGGTCGTGCGCAGGTCGTCCGCGAGCCTGGCGACGTTGTTCGTGTCGGCGACGTGGAACGCGCCGCAGGTGAAGGTGTTCAGATTCATCATGTGAACCAGCGAGGCGGCGCTGTCGATGAGCGAAGCATCGTCCGCCGGGAAGGTGAGCAGATAGCTGAGGTTGTCGGCATTGCTCGCGTCGAAGCTGCCGGGCGCGCCGTCTACGGCGTGCTCGGAATCCCCTCCGGCGGCAGGGAACTTTTCTTCATCGCTGTATGTATTCCAGATCGCGTTGAGGATCGTCAGCGCGTCGTCGACAGCCGCGGCGGGCTTGTCCTCTGCCGGGGTCTCGGGCTTGGGCGTCTCGGTCGGCGGCTCTGCGCTCGTTCCCTCCGCAGGCTTTTCAGCCGGCTTGGGCTCGGGCTTCTGCTCGGGCTGCTTGGCAGGCTCCTGCTTGGGCTTGCTGTTGTCAGCCGGCTGCGTCTGCTCCGGCTTGCTGTCCGCCGGCTCCTGCTCTGCCGGCTGCGTCTGCTCGGGCTGCTCCGGCTCGTCGGGCGTCCCGGTCGTTCCGCCGGACTGCTCCTCTCCGCCGCCCTGCTCCTGCGAAGGCACGTTGCCATCGTCGGTCGGCGCGGCGTCCTTGCTGCCGCAGGCGGCGAGAGACAGCAGCATCGTGAAAATGAGAATGAGGGAAAGCGTTCGTTTCATGCGAATGGTTCTCCTTGATAGATCGTTCTTTTGACCGCGTGCCGCGGCCCTGTACGAATAGACGAAGGAAAGCAGAAAAAAGTTCCGGATCTTTCGATGTTTTTTTCGGGCGCGTTTTGCTTAGCCCACGCGCAGCTCGTAGTTGACGATATCGAGGTAGCGGCCGAATTTCAGCCCCACCTCATGCAGGGTGCCGGAGTAGGTGAAGCCGAATTTCTCATGCAGGCGGACGCTCGCCGCGTTGCCGCCCGCGATGACGGAAACGACCGTGTGCGTGTCCGCGTCCTCGCGCGCCAGACGGAGAACGGCCTCCATCAGCGCGCTCGCAATGCCGCGGCCGCGGCTCTCGGGCGCGACGTAAACGGAAAGCTCAACGGTTTGCAGATAGGCGTCGAAGTCGCGGTAGGGCGAGAGCGAGGCGTAGCCGAGGACCTTACCGCCCTCCTCCGCCACGAGCAGCGGATGGTTGCCGGTGTTGTGCGCGGCGAACCACGCCTCCCCCGCCGCGCCCGCGCGGGGCTCTACGTCGAAGGTCGCCGTGCCGTTTTTCACCTCGTAGTTGTAAATGTCGAGCATCGCGGAAAGATCGCGGCGCTCTGCCGTGCGAATGTTCATCAAATGCTCTCCTTTTCAGGAAAACAGGCCGAGCTGTCCGCCATTTTCGCCGTTTTCCGGATCATCTTCGGCCTTGCCGCCGAGCAGCGCCAGAAATTCGTCCTCCGTGAGCACCGGAACGCCCAGCTCCTGCGCCTTGCGCAGCTTGCTTCCGGCGGCCTCTCCGGCGACCACATAGCTTGTCTTTTTGGAGACGGAGCCGGCGGCCTTGCCGCCGTGGTCAGCGATGAGCGCCTCGGCCTCGTCGCGCGTGAAGCGCGTGAGCGAGCCGGTGAGCACAAAGGTCTTGCCCGCAAAGCGCAGGTCCTGCGGGGCTTCTGTGCTGGTCATGTTGACGCCTGCGTTTTTCAGGCTTTCGATGAGGTCGCGGGACTGCCCGTCCGCGAACCAGCGCTGCAGGAACTGCGCGGTGATCTCGCCGATGTCATCCACGGCGGTCAGCTCCTCGACCGTGGCGTTCATCAGCGCGTCCATCGAGCCGAAGCGCTGCGCGAGCACACGCGCGGCCTTCGTGCCGATCTGGCGGATGCCGAGGGCGCAGAGCAGCTTGGAAAGATCGTTCTGCTTGGAGCGATCAATGGCGGCGACGGCGTTCTGCGCGCTCTTGAGGCCCATGCGGTCGAGCTGCGCAAGCGTTTGCACGTCGAGACTGTAAAGGTCGGACGCCTTGCGGACAAGTCCGGCGTTCACCAGCTGCTCGAGCAGCGCGGGGCCGACGCCGTCAATGTCCATCGCCTCGCGCGAGGTGAAGTGTGTGAGGTTGCGCAGCAGCTGCGCGGGACACTCCGCGCCCGTGCAGCGCGTGGCGCTCTCGCCCTCGGCGCGGTAGACCGGCGCGCCGCAGACCGGACAGCGGTCCGGCAGACGGTAGGGCTGCGTGCCGTCGGGACGCTTGTCCTTCAGCACGCGCACGACCTCAGGAATGATCTCGCCCGCCTTGCGCACCACGATGGCGTCGCCGACGCGGATGTCCTTCTCGTCGATGAAGTCCTGGTTGTGGAGCGTCGCGTTCGTGACGGTCGTTCCGGCAAGATGCACCGGCTCAAAGACCGCCTTCGGCGTCAGCACGCCCGTGCGCCCCACCTGCACGACGATGTCCGTCACGCGGGTCTCCTTCTCCTCGGGAGGGTACTTGTAGGCGATGGCCCAGCGCGGCACCTTGCTCGTTGAGCCGAGAATTTCACGGTCTGTAAGGCTATTCAGCTTTACAACTGCGCCGTCCATATCGTAGGGCAGCTCCGCGCGCTCCTCGCCGAGACGGCGGATCTCCGCGAGCGCGTCCTGCACGTTGTCGACCACCTTGTTGCCGATGACCTTGAATTTCTGCGTGCGCAGATAAGCAAGCGTCTCGGCGTGGGTCGTGAAAGTCCGTCCCTCGGCGAGCTGGAGGTTGAAAACGGCAATATCCAGCCGGCGCTTCGCCGCGATCCTCGGGTCAAGCTGGCGCAGCGAGCCGGCGGCGGCGTTGCGGGGATTGGCAAAGGTCTGCTCCCCGTTCTCCTCGCGCTCGGCGTTGAGCGCGGCAAAGACCTTCTTCGCCATGTAGACCTCGCCGCGCACGATGAGGCGCGGCAGCTTCTCCGGCAGCACCATGGGAATGGACTGGATCGTGCGCAGATTCTCCGTCACGTCCTCGCCCACGCGCCCATCGCCGCGCGTGGCGCCGCGGACGAACACGCCGTCGCGGTACTCGAGCGCGACGGACAGACCGTCCACCTTCGGCTCCACGCTGTATTCGACGTGCTCGAGCTGCTCGCGCACCTTCTCGTCGAAGTCCACGACCTCGGCGTCGGAGAAGGAGTCCTGCAGGCTCTCGAGCGGGACGGCGTGCGTCACCGGCTCGAACTTCGTCAGCGCCATGCCGCCCACGCGCTGCGTGGGCGAGTCCGGCGTGATCTCCTCGGGGTGCTCCTTCTCCAGATTGGCCAGCTCGCGCTGGAGCATATCGTATTCATAGTCGCTGATGCTCGGCTCGTCGAGCACATAGTAGCGGTACGAGTGTGCGTTGAGCGTGTCGCGCAGCTCCTTTATGCGTTCCTTGTAGTCCATGGCGTTCTCCCCCTTTTATCCGGCGTTGTTCATAATGAAGTCCTCGGCGGTGGAGGACATATCCTCGCGTGTGTCGAAGTAGGTGTAGGTATCCGGCACGGAGCCGACGATGACCGTCTCGGCGACGGCGCAGCGGTTGGTGACCTTGGTGACGGTCGAAAAGCCCGGCAGCAGGACGCTCACATACACGTCCACCACCAGCCGGATCTCGTGGCGCGTCTGGTTGATGCCCGCGGAGGCGAAGGCATTCTCAAAGTGCGCCGAGGACGAACCGACCGACTGCATTTTGATGTGCAGGAGCGGCCCGCGGCCCGCGAGCAGCGGCGAGCCGGTCAGGCTCCCGAGCGGGATGGCCAGCTCGCGCGTGGAGACCTCCGAGAGCCTTTGCAGCACGTCCGCGAGCACGGCGGACTGCAATCGGTTGAACTCCGCCATGTTGCTCTTGACCGCCGTGATGTGTCCCTCGTTGTCCTTTTCCAGCGAGATCAGGCGGTCGTAGTCCACACCGGCGTCGTAGAGCGTTTCGTTCACCGAGGTGTTCACGACGCGCGTGACGGCGTTCGAGACGCGCGCGGTGGCAAGGCTCGTGAGAATGGGCCGAAGCTGCGTCATCGCGGTGACGGCGAGCGCGATGAGCGCGGCGCAGACAAGGAAAAGCAGCAGCCGGCGTTTCTCCCGCCCCGTCATGCCGCGGCGCATATAGCGGCGCATGGGCGTTCCCCCTTTCGGGAGAATCTATGCGCCCACGGCTTTTCCCTATTCGCCGAGCTTTTTCACCATTTCCTTGTAGGCTCTGCCGCGCTCCATAAAGTTCGCGTAGCAGTCGAAGGCGGCGCAGGCGGGCGAGAGCGTCACCACATCGCCGCTCTCGGCGCAGAAGTAGGCGGCGTCCACCGACTCCCGCAGGTCCTTGCAGCGGACGATCCGCGGCCGCTCGGCCGCGGTCTCATAGGCTTCGCTCTCCACCACCGCGCGCTCGATGGCGTCGGCGGTCGCGCCGCAGAGGATGAGCGTCTTGACGTGCTCGACCACCTCGGGCGCAAGGGGTGCAAAGGGAATGTGCTTGTCATACCCGCCCGCGATCAGCACGACCTTGTGCGGGAAGGCGCGCAGCCCTGCGATGGTGCGCGTGGGACTGGTGGCGATGGAATCGTTGTAATAGCGGACACCGTGCAGCTCGCGCACGAACTCGATGCGGTGCTCCACACCGGCAAACTCCCGCGCGACACGGCGGACGGTCTCATCGCGCACAAGTCCGTCCACGGCAAGGAGCGCCGCCATATAGTTTTCCACATTGTGCCAGCCGGGAAGGCGGATGTCCGCCAGCGGCAGGACCTCGCGCTCCCCTGCCGCATCGCGCAGCCAGATCGCGCCGCCGCGCACGAACGCGCCGTCGGCGACCTCCTCCTGCCGCGAGAACAGACGCGCACGTCCGACCGCCTTGCCGCTCAGATCGCGCGTGATGGCGTTGTCGGCGTTGAAGATGGCGGTGTCCCGCGCGCTCTGGTGCAGGTAAATATTTTCCTTGGACGCGATGTACTCCGCCATGTCGCGGTGCACGTCCAGATGGTTCGGGGCGAGGTTCGTCAGCACCGCGACCTGCGGCGAGTACGGCATATCCATCAGCTGGAACGACGAAAGCTCCAGCACCGCAAGATCGTCCGGCGTCATCTGCTCCGCGTCCGCGAGCAGCGGACGGCCGATGTTGCCGCCGAGCCACACGCGCCGCCCCTCGGCCTTGAGAAGCTCGGCAATGACGCTCGCGGTGGTGGTCTTGCCGTCGCTGCCGGTCACACCGAGAATGGGACACGGACAGACGGCGAAGAACGCCTCCATCTCGCTCGTGATGACCGCGCCGTGCGCCTTCGCCTCCAGCAGCTCCGGTACGTCGGGCCGCATCCCGGGCGTGCGGAAAACGACGTCCGCGTCCAGATCGCGCAGATAGCCTTCGCCGAGGTGCAGCACCGCGCCGAGCGCCTCGTAGTGCGCCGCCGCGCCGCCGAGCGCCGCGCGCTCCTTCCTGTCGCAGGCGATGACCTCCACACCGTTCCGTGCCAGCAGCTCCACGAGCGGACGGTTGCTCACGCCGAGGCCGATGACCGCGGCGGTCTTTCCCTTCATGCCTTGCAGATATTCGTGCAGCGTCATACACAAATACTCCCCTCTGAACATTCACAATATAAGAAATTATACCGCGCCTGCCGTATTTTATCAACGATTTCCCTGCACAAATTTTTGTTTCTTGACTTTGCCCGCTTCGTCCTTTACAATAAGGAGCGCGAGTAAGACAGGCGGTCGCGCGGCAAAGCCGAAAGGCTTGCTGTGAGGAAAGTCCGGGCTCCACAGGGCAAGGATAACGGGTAACGCCCGCCCAGAGCGATCTGAGGAAAAGTGCAACAGAAATAGACTACCCGTAGCAATATGGGAAAAGGTGGAAAGGTGCGGTAAGAGCGCACCCGTCGGCTCGAGAGTGTCCGACGCTGTAAACTCTATCCGGAGCAACACCGGTATGGGAGCAGGGGCCCCGCGCCCCAGGGTCGGCCCGACCGCTCCCGGGGTGGCTGGAGCGCCGCGGCAACGCGGCGCGTAGATAGATGACTGCCAGATACAGAACCCGGCTTACAGTCTTGCTCGCACGAAATATGAAAAGACCGACGGCACGCCGTCGGTCTTTTCGTTATTTCTATGTACCTTAGTCCTCGGTCTCCCAGTTGTGGTAGGTGTTCTGCACGTCCTCGTTGTCCTCGAGCATGTCAAGCAGCTTTTCCATGTTCTTGATGTCCTCCTCGCTCGTGAGCTTGACGTAGGTCTGCGGGATGAGGCTGATGTCGGCGCTGGCAAAGGTGTAGCCCTTGGCTTCGAGCGCGGCGATGACGTCGTTGAAGGCGTCGGGATCGGTGGTGATCTCAAACACGGGACCGTCGGCGGTGAAGTCGGCTGCGCCGGCCTCGAGCGCGTCCATCATGACGGTGTCCTCATCGTAGTCGCCGTCCTCGTTGTCGATGATGATGACGCCCTTGCGGTCGAACGACCAGCTCACGCAGCCCTGCGCGCCCATGCCCTTGCCGAACTTGTCGAAGTAATGGCGGACCTCGGGCGCGGTGCGCTGGCGGTTATCGGTCAGCGCCTCGACGATGACGGCGACGCCGCCGGGGCCGTAGCCCTCGTAGGTGACAGACTCGTAGTTGTCCGTGTTGCCGGAGCCGAGCGCCTTGTCGATGGTGCGCTTGATGTTGTCGTTGGGCATATTGTTCGCCTTGGCCTTGGCGATGACGGTGGCGAGGCGGGAGTTATTCGCCGGGTCGCCGCTGCCGCCCTGCTTGACGGCGACGATGATCTCCTTGGCGATCTTGGTGAACGCCGCGCTGCGCTTGGCGTCCGCCGCGCCCTTGGTCTTTTGGATATTGTGCCATTTGGAATGTCCGGACATAGTTGATCTTCTCCTTACAGATAGTATTGAATGGCGTCGTGATGCGACGCGGAGCGTACGACCTCAAGCAGAGGGAAGGACTTCGCGAGATACGCGCGGACCGCCTCGCACACGACGTTCTCGGTCGGATAGTGGCCGGCGTCGATGAGGTTGAGGCCGTGGGTATCGAGGAAGTCGTTGTAGCGCAGGTCGGCGGTGACGAAGGTATCGCAGCCCTGCGCGATGGCCTGCGGGATGTAGTCGCGGCAGGCGCCGCCGCCGACGGCTACGCGATGGACCGGCTTTCCGCCGTCGCGGAACCTCAGACCGCTGCATCCTAATGATTTTACCACAGCAGGCAGGAACTCTTCAAGAGGAATTTCACAGGAAAGTGTGCCGATGCGCCCGATTTTTTCCTCATTGAGCATGGAAAGGCCCGAAAGACCCAGCGCGTGCGCCAGACAGTCGTTCACGCCGCCGTCCGCCGCGTCCAGATTGGTGTGCATACAGCACGCCGCGAGGCCGTGCCGCACGAGATAGCGCAGAAGCCTTCCCTGCGCGTCGTCCGCGCGGAGCGTCTGCACCTCGTGCCACGCGCAGTTCATCACCGGATGGTGCGAGACGATCATCTGCGCGCCGAGGGAGACCGCCTCCTCCGCAACGCCCTGCGTGATGTCCAGCGCCACGAGGACCCTTCGGACCTCCTGCGCCGGATCGCCGACGAGCAGGCCGACGTTGTCCCAGGCCATCGCCAGCTCTCGAGGCGCCCAGTCGTAGAGACTGCGTTCAATGTCATGTGCCGTTGTCATGTTCCCACTTCCCTTTCTTTGCTTCCAGCGCGTCCGCCAGCGCGGCAAAGCCGTCCGCTTCGCCGCTGCCCGACTGCCGCAGGCCCTCGGCCCGGCGGCGCAGACGCGCGATCTGATGGGCGAGATAGTCCCCGTAGAGCGCCTCGCGCTCGAGCGCAAGGCCGCCGTAGAGCTGCTCCGCGCCGGGGGTGTATCGCTCCCCTGCCGTGACGGTCATCACGACGTAGAGCTTTCCCTTGTCGCGCACAAGGTGCTCGCGCGTGACGGCGTAGCCGTTCTCGCAGAGCCGGAGCCGCAGCTCCTCGATCTTCGTCTGCGGCTGGAGCAGCAGCGTGTGCCGCCCGTCGCGCGTCCACGGCGCCGCGGCGAGGATGCCCCAGATGGTCTCGCCGCCCATGCCGGCGATGAGGACGGTGTCGCACTCCTCCGGCGCGATGGCGTCAAGCCCCGCGCAGAGACGGAGGTCGATGCCGCCGACGCCGTATTCCTCCGCGGTGCGGCGGGCGTGCTCCAGCGGCTCCCGCCCGATGTCGGACGCGATGGCGCGGTCGATCACGCCTCTCTGCCGCAGGCAGACCGGTATGTAGCCGTGGTCGGTGCCGACGTCGGCGAGCACAGCGCCCTGCGGCACGAGCGACGCGAGCAGCGCGAGCCGCGGCTGAAGCGATAATTCTCTTGTCACGGCGCGACCTCCTTTGCAGCAGAAAAAGGCGCATACGAGCGTATGCGCCTTCCGGCCTGTCCGGTTATTCCTCGGCGGGCTTGTTCGCTTCCTCGTTCACGAGCGCAAGGAGCTTGTCCACGTCCACGCCGTGCACGGCGCAGGCCTCCTCCACGGTCTCGCCGCGGGACGCGGGGCAGCCGAGGCAGTGCATCCCGATGCCGAAGAAGATCGGCGCGGTCTGCGGAGCGACGTCAAGAATATCACCGATGATGGTGTCCTTCGTGATCTCAACCATTTTGAAAATACCTCCGGAAAAGAATGTCGGAGATAGTTTACCCCATTTTCCGCGTTTTTTCAATAGGAAAAAATGCAAACGTGCCGCATTCGTTCGATACGGACGCGGACGACCGGAACAGAACGCAGAAAAGCGACCGTCCGGAGACGGTCGCTTTCGGAAAAGTCAAAGCAATGACTTAGCCCTGCTCCTTCATCTTGGCGAAGCAGTCGCTGCAATAAACGGGACGATCGGACTTGGGCTCGAAGGGAACCTTCGCCTCGCCGCCGCAGGCAGCGCAGACAGCGGTGAAGTACTCGCGGGGACCACGGGCGGCGTTCTTGCGAGCGTCGCGGCAGGCCTTGCAGCGCTGGGGCTCGTTCTGGAAGCCGCGCTCCGCGTAGAACTCCTGCTCACCGGCGGTGAACACGAACTCGTTGCCGCACTCTTTGCAAACTAAAGTCTTGTCTTCGTACATGATTTTACCCTCTCTTTGAAATAAAGAAAAATATATGCGTTCAGCGTTTGCTGATATCGCCGGATGAAAGCTGCCGTGCTGCCTTGCGCCTAACGCGCTGCACGGCGTTGTCCACAGACTTTGGGGACTTCCCTACCGCCTTTGCGATCTCCTGGCAGGAAAGACCGTCTAAATACAACCCTAAGATCTTCGCCTCGAACTCGGACAACTGCTTTCGGGTGCTCTCAAGCGCCTCGGCCACGCGGTCGCGGTCGATGATAAGCTCCTCCGGATCGGCGGAGGAGGCGCGCAGAGCGCCGAACGGATAGGAATTGCCATCAAAGAAAGGGGTATCCAAGGGAACGGACTGGTTGAGCGGTGAATGCTTGTCGCGCGAGGCCGCGCGAAGCGCGGAAATGAGGCGGTTGCGGATGCACACCTCGGCAAAGGTCCGGAAGGACGCGGCCTTTGCGCCGTCGTACTCGCGAATGGCCCGGATGAGCCCGAACATCCCCTCCTGGATCAGGTCCTCGCTGTCACCGCCCGCCAGAAAGAGCGGGCGCGCGCACGAGCGCACAAGACCGGAATAGCGCCGGACAAGCGCTTCCTCCGCCTCGCGGCTGCCGTCGGCAGCGCGGCGGCAGAGCGCCTCGTCCGAGGGCTCCATCGGGGTATTTCTATCCTCTGCCACATTTACCATACTGCATTATACCTGTACTTGCACGGTTTTGTCAAGTATTTACGAAAATAAACTGAAAAAAAGATAAAATTCGGGCAACAAGATACAATTCCTGTTTCATTTGTCGCCCGCTCACCGACAAATCGACGAATCAGACCGATCGAATGACCTTCACCAGCCGCTCGGCGACCAGCTGCGCGACGCTTTCGGTCCTGGCCTCGACCATCACGCGGATGAGCGCCTCGGTGCCGGAGGGGCGCACGAGGATGCGGCCCTCGCCGCGCAGGAACTTCTCCTCGTCCGCGACGGCGGTCTTGAGCGCATCGCTCGCCATGATGGCCTCCTTCACGCCGCGGTCGTGGCTGACGACGACGTTCAGCAGCACCTGCGGGTACTGCGGGCAGTCGGCGGTGAGCACGGACGCGCTCTTGCCGGAGAGCGCGAGGATCTGCAGGAACTGGAGCGCGGAGAGCTGACCGTCGCCGGTGGTGGCGTAGTCGGTGAAGATCATGTGGCCCGACTGCTCGCCGCCGAGCTTGTAGCCGCACTCCACCATCTTTTCGAGCACATTGCGGTCGCCCACGTTGGTGCAGACGAGGTCGATGCCGTTCTTCCGGCAGAACTCGTGCAGTCCGAGGTTCGACATGACGGTGGCTACGATGGTGTTGCCGGTGAGCCTGCCGTTGCGCTTCATATAGGCTCCGCAGACCGCCATGATCTTGTCGCCGTCGATCTCATGGCCAAGCTCGTCGACCATCAGGCAGCGGTCGGCGTCGCCGTCGAAGGCCACGCCCACGTCGTACTTCCCCGCCACGACGCGCTGGCCGAGGCTTTCGAGGTGCGTGGAGCCGCAGCGGTCGTTGATGTTCGTGCCGTTCGGCTCGCGGTGGATGAAATCGGCATAGCACTTGAAGCGTCCGAACAGCTCGGGCGCGGTGGCGCTCGCCGCGCCGTTGGCGCAGTCCACCAGCACGCGCAGGCCGGAGAGGTCGGAGTCGATGGTGGTGGTCAGGTGGTGGATGTACTCGAGCTTCGACTGCTTGAGACCGTGGTGCAGCACGCCGATCTCGCCGCGCGTGGCGACGGGAATGGTCTCGCCGGAGAGGATCTTTTCCTCGATCTTCGCCTCCGTCGCGTCGGGCAGCTTGTAGCCCTTTTCGTTAAAGACCTTGATGCCGTTGTGCTCGAAGGGGTTGTGGCTCGCGGAGATGACGATGCCCGCGTCCGCGCCCTTGAGAACCGTCAGGTACGCGACCGCCGGAGTCGGCAGCACGCCGAAGGGCATCACGTCGCCGCCGACGGAGCAGATGCCGCAGATGAGCGCGGATTCGAGCATATCGGAGGAAATGCGCGTGTCCTTGCCGATGGTGATGAGGGGCGCTCTCCCCTTCTTCTCCTTCAAAACGGCGGCGATGGCCTGACCGGTGTGGAACGCCAGCTCGACGGTCAGATTCTCGCCCACGATTCCGCGGATGCCGTCGGTGCCAAATAGCTTGCCCATAGATGAAAGTCTCCTTATTGATTCAGTTTAAGCTGAGTTGCTCCGCCTCGTCCGCAAGGGACGCGGGAACGCTCAGGCCGAGATGCTCATACGCCTTGCGCGTCACGCAGCGGCCGCGCGGCGTGCGCGTGAGGAAGCCGAGCTGCATGAGGTACGGCTCGTACACGTCCCAGAGCGTGACGGATTCCTCGCCGATGGTCGCGGCGAGCGTGTCGATGCCGACCGGGCCGCCGCCGTAGTTCTCAATGATGGCGCGCAGCATCCGGTAGTCGATGGGGTCGAGGCCGAGCCGGTCGATCTCCAACGCGCGCAGCGCCTCGTCCGCCACCTCGCGCGTGATGACGCCGTCGGCCCTGACCTCGGCAAAATCGCGCACACGGCGGAGCATCCGGTTGGCGATGCGCGGCGTGCCGCGCGAGCGGCGCGCGATCTCCATCGCGCCCTCGGGGGCGATGGAAACGTTCAGGATGCCCGCCGAGCGCGTGACGATCTTCGCAAGCTCCTCGGGCGTATAAAGCTCCAGACGCAGCGTGACGCCGAAGCGGTCGCGCAGCGGCGCGGAGAGCTGACCGGCGCGGGTCGTCGCGCCGATGAGCGTGAAGTGCGGCAGGTCGAGCCGGATGGAGTTCGCGCTGGGGCCCTTGCCGATGATGATGTCGATGGCGTAGTCCTCCATCGCGGGATAGAGGATCTCCTCCACCGCGCGGTTGAGGCGGTGGATCTCATCGACAAAGAGAATGTCGTTCTCACTCAGGTTGGTCAAAAGCGCCGCGAGGTCGCCCGCCTTTTCGATGGCGGGGCCGGAGGTGATGCGGATGTTGACGCCCATCTCGGCGGCGATGATGCCCGCGAGCGTCGTTTTGCCAAGGCCCGGAGGGCCGTGGAGCAGAACGTGGTCGAGCGACTCATTGCGCCGCTTTGCCGCCTCGATGAAGACGGCGAGGTTGCCCTTGGCCTTCTCCTGCCCGATGTATTCGCGGAGCGTTTTCGGGCGCAGCGAGCCCTCCTGCGCGTCCTCGCTCAGGAAGGTCTTGGCCACGATGGGCTCTTCATAAATGTCGGTCCCGAAATCAATGCTCAAGTGCTCACACTCCTTTTCACGCTTTGCAGAAGAATCATCAGTACGTGACCACAAAATAAATCACATACAGCCAGCTCAGCAATCCGTGAAAAATCGCCCATCCAACGCTGTTCCATGACGTATAGGAAATAACCATAGCAAGACAGGTTCCAAAGGTAATGCCGTTCTTAACAGCTTTTTTTGTGTTTTCGTTCATTCCGCGTTCACCTTCTTTACTTCACCATTTTTTTCAGGCTCTGGCGCACGATCTCCTCGAGCGGCAGAGTCTCCACGTCCACGCCCTTGAGCGCCGTGGAAATGTCCTGCTGCGTGTAGCCGAGCACCGCGAGCGCCGCGGCGGCCTCCGCCGCCTTGCTCCCGCTGCCGAGCGCCGCACCGCCGGCCGAGGCCGGCAGGCCGATCTCCTGCGTTTCCCTGGCGATCTTGTCCTTCAATTCCAGAAGAATGCGCTGGGCGAGCTTTTTCCCGACGCCGGGCGCGGCGGTCAGCGCCTTTTCGTCGCCGGTGATGACCGCCATCGTCAGATGCTCCGGTGTGCCGACGGAGAGGATGGCAAGCGCCGCCTTCGGCCCCACGCCGGAAACGCCGATGAGCAGCTTGAAGCTATTGAGCTCCTGCTCGGTGGCGAAGCCGTAGAGTTCGAAAATGCCATCGCCCACGTTCAAGTAGGTGTAAAGCCGTTTGACTTCACCCTTCTTGAGCTGACGGATGGTGTGGTTCGTTGTGCGGCAGGCGTAGCCCACGCCGCCGCAGTCGATGACCGCGAGGTAGGGCTCGACGTGCGCGACCTTGCCCTCGAGATAATAGAACATGGAGCGTCCTCCTTAGACGGTTTGCTTGACCGGATTTTGTGCGCGCGCGAGCAGCGAGGTCGCGCTGCGCGCGTGGCAGATCGCCAGGGCGAGCGCGTCCGCCGCGTCGTCGGGACGCGGAACGGCCTTGAGCTTCAAAAGCCGCCTGACCATGTCCATCACCTGCCGCTTTTCGGCAAGGCCATAGCCGACGACCGCCTGCTTGACCTGCATGGGCGTGTACTCAAAGAGCGGTATCCCGCTCTTCGCCGCGGTGCAGAGGATGATGCCGCGCGCGTGCGCGACGGCGATGCCGGTGGTGATGTTGTTGGAGAAAAACAGCTCCTCGACCGCGATGGCCTCCGGCCGGAGCTGCGCGATCAGCTCCTCCATATCGCGCTCGAGCTGCACGAGCCGCGCGGCGAGCGGAAGCCCTGCCGGCGTGGTGACCGCGCCGTATTGCAGCATCTGCGTTTTCCCGGTCTCCGCCTCGATCAGGCCGAAGCCGACGATGGCAAGCCCCGGGTCGATGCCGAGTATCCGCATGGCGCTCCCCTCCCTCGGCGCGGAGCGATGCACGGCGGCGTGCAGCGATCCGCGATCTGCGCAGTATGGTATATTATATCAAACAGGCGTTCAAAACGCAAGCCCTTGCGGCGCGGCGGCAAAAAAACCTCCGCAGACCGCGCTGCGGAGGCTTTCGTGCATGGTGCTTACCTGGTCACGGCCTTGTGGAAGACCTTCTTGCCCTTGCGGATGATGACGCCGTCGCCGGCGAACTTCTCCTGCGGGATGCTCTCGTCGATGCTCTCGACCTTCTTCTCGTCCACAACGATGCCGCCCTGCTGAACGAGGCGGCGGGCCTCGCCGCGGCTCGGGCACAGCCCCGTGGCGACAAGCAGCGAGAGGATGTTGATGCCGCCGTTTTCAAAGTCGGCGTCCGCGAGCACGGTGGTCGGCATATTGGCGCTGTCGCCGCCAGCGCCGAAGAGCGCCTTGGCCGCGTCCTCCGCCTTCTTTGCCTCCTCCTCGCCGTGGACGAGCGCGGTGAGCTCGTAGGCAAGGATCTCCTTGGCGCGGTTGAGCTGGCTGCCCTCCCACTTGTCCATCTCGTCGATCTGCTCGAGCGGCAGGAAGGTCAGCATACGGATGCACTTCAAAACGTCCGCGTCGCCGACGTTGCGCCAATACTGGTAGAAGTCGTAGGGGCTTGTCTTGTTCGGGTCGAGCCACACCGCGCCGCTGGCGGTCTTTCCCATCTTCTTGCCCTCGCTGTTCATCAGCAGCGTGATGGTCATGGCGTGCGCGTCCTTGCCGAGCTTCCTGCGGATCAGCTCCGTGCCGCCGAGCATATTGCTCCACTGGTCGTCACCGCCGAACTGCATATTGCAGCCGTAGTGCTGGAAGAGGTAATAGAAGTCGTAGGACTGCATGATCATGTAGTTGAACTCAAGGAAGCTCAGGCCCTTTTCCATACGCTGCTTGTAGCACTCGGCGCGGAGCATATTGTTGACGCTGAAGCACGCGCCCACCTCGCGCAGCAGCTCGATGTAATTGAGCTTTAAGAGCCAGTCGGCGTTGTTGACCATGATGGCCTTGCCTTCGCCGAAGTCGATGAAGCGCTCCATCTGCTTTTTGAAGCAGTCGCAGTTGTGCTGAATGGTCTCCGGCGTCATCATGCTTCGCATATCGCTGCGTCCGGAGGGGTCGCCGATGTAGCCCGTGCCGCCGCCGACGAGGACGACGGGGCGGTTGCCCGCCATCTGCAGGCGCTTCATCAGGCACAGCGCCATGAAGTGACCGACGTGCAGGCTGTCCGCCGTCGGGTCAAAGCCGATGTAGAAGGTCGCCTTGCCGTTGTTGACCATTTCGCGGATCTCCGGCTCGTTCGTGACCTGCGCGATCAGGCCGCGCGCCTGCAGCTCTTCATAAATACCCATTGTATATTTCTCCCTGTCACTTTTTGATTTGGTAAGCCGCCGCCAATTTCACGAGACCGCGGCTGAGAAGCTCTAAATTTTCATCGTCGATGCGGTTATCCTTCCCCGTCGGGCAGATGAAACGCCCGAAGCCGGGGACGCGGCGCACCGCGCAGACCGCGACGCCCTGCCTGAAGGCGCGCTGGTCGCCGGGGAAATGCACGAGACCGTCCACCTTGTCGTAGCAGGTCTTGCGCTCGGAGTTTTCAAAGCTCGAATTGATCGCGTCGAGCAGCTCGCCGTTCCAGCGGGCACCCTTGCCCGGCAGGATCAGCAGCTCGTCTCCGCTGCCCACGCAGTCGAGGCAGAGGACGGGCTTCTCCTTGGCGCTCGGATAGCGCTTGCGGAAGCCCTTGGCGCCCCGCATATTGTCGCTGCCGCCGTCCAGAAAGAGGAAGCAGACGTCGTTGCGGTAGCGCGGCGTGAGCTGCTCGGCGGTGCGGAGCAGCGCCGCCACGCCGGAGGTGTTGGCGTTGACATTGTTCTTCTCCGACGGTCCGTATTTGAGATACGCCAGCGCGCCGACCAGCAGCACGAGAAAGAGCGGCAGCGTCAGGTTCGGAAGGCTCAGCGCGAAGGTCACGCCGAGGGAGACCGCGAAGCAGAGCACCAGCGCCAGCACGGGCGTGAGCGCCTGATAGAGCAGATAGGTCACCGGCCGCGTCGGGCAGAGGATCGCCGGCAGCGGCTCGCGCAGCGGCGTATCGTAGTGCGCGGCATAGAGGATGCTCGCCCGCTCGGGATCGCCCGCGATGACGTTCACCGCCTTGCCGCAGTCGTTGAGCCTTGCGTCGTAGCCGAGCGCGCGCAGCTGTCCCATGAGGTAGGTGCGCATATTTTCTTTTTCCTGTGCCTTGCGCCGCACGGGATAGTCCCGCGTGATGCGCTGCGCGTACTGGTCCATCGGCAGCGGTTCTCCTTTTTTCAGATCAGCAAATCAACTGATATTGTAATGCCATACGGCGAAAAATGCAATTCTTTTTTACGTTAAAGCGAATCAAAACGAAGAATTCACAGCGCGCTGCGGAACGCGTCCGCCGCGCTCAGCAGCTCCTCCGCGCCGCGCAGCTGCGTTTCGGTCGCCGCCGCGCCGCCGGTCAGCCGCGCAAGCTCCGCGCAGCGTTGCGCGCGGTCAAGCTCCACGACGCGCGTGAAGGTGCGTCCGTTCTCCTCGCCCTTCTCGACGGAAAAGTGCGTGTCCGCCATCGCGGCGAGCTGCGGCAGATGCGTCACGCAGAGCACCTGACGCCTGCGCGAGAGCTTCGCCATCTTCTCCGCCACGCGCTGGGCCGCGCGGCCCGAGACGCCGGTATCCACCTCGTCGAAGACCATCGTCATCACATGATCCTGCTCGGCGAGCACGTTTTTGAGCGCGAGCATGATGCGCGCGAGCTCGCCGCCCGAGGCGATCTTGTGGATGGGCTTGAGGTCCTCGCCCGCGTTCGCGCTCATGAGGAAGCGCACCGTGTCGATGCCCGTCGCGTCCGGCTCATGCTCTGTAAAGTCGATGGAAAAGCGGACCTTGTTCATGTCCAGCTCGCGCAGCTCCCGCAGAATGCGCTCCTCGAGCGCTTTTGCCGCAGCCTTGCGCGCGTCGGAAAGCGTGCGCGCCGCGGCGAGCATTTCCTTTTCCTGCTTGGCAAGCGTCCCCTGAAGCTGCACGATGCGATCGTCCGCGTATTCGATCTCGTCAAGCTCTTTTTTACTGCGTTCGAGGTAATCGAGCATCTCGCCGACCGTCGCGCCGTACTTTTTCTTGAGGCGGTAGAGCTGGTCGGCACGGCTCTCCACCGCGTCGAGCTCCTGCGGGGAAAAGTCCATCTCACTCCTCAGGTCGCGCACCGTTTCGGCGAGATCGTAAACGTCGGAATACAGGCTCTCCAGCCGCTCGCACAGCTCGGAGAAGCGAGCGCCGAGGGCGCGCACACTGTGGAGCGCGTTCTCCGCGTTCTTGAGCTGGCTCGCCGCGCCGAGGCCGTCGTCCCCGCCGGAGAGGGCGTAGTCCGCCGCGGCGAAGGCGTCCATGAACTTTTCGGCGTTGCGCAGCAGCTCGCGCCGCGCAAGAAGCTCCTCTTCCTCGCCGTCGCGCAGCTCCGCGCGCTCCAGCTCGGCGATCTGATGGCGCAGCGTGTCGACGCGGCGGGCCTTTTCCGCCTCGTCCATTTCAAGCGCCTCGATCTGCCGCCGGGTCTCACGCACCGCCTGATAACGCTCGGTATAGGCTTCCGGCAGGCCATCGAGCCGGGCGAAGCGGTCGAGGTACGCGCCGTGCTGCTCCTCGTCGAGCAGCTGCGTGCCCTCGTGCTGGCCGTGGATATTCAAAAGGCTCGTCCCCAACGCGCGCAGCTGCGCGACCGTGATGGGCCGTCCGTTCGCGCGGCAGATGTTCTTGCCGTCGGCATAGATGTCGCGCTGGAGCAGCAGCACGCCGTCCTCCGGCTCGACGCCGAGCGCGGCGAGCACAGGAAGCGAGGCGTCCACGCCGTCAAATTCCGCGCTGACGAAGGCCTTGGCCGCGCCCGTGCGGATCAGGTCGCGCGAGGTGCGCGCGCCGAGCACCGCGCCGAGCGAGTCAATGACGATGGACTTGCCCGCGCCGGTCTCGCCGGTGAGCGCGTTGAAGCCCGCGCGGAACGAGATGTCCGCGCGCTCGATGACGGCGATGTTTTCGATGTGGAGAAGCTGAAGCATTGCGGCCTTCTCCCCTTCTTACTTGATCATGGCGGTCAGCTCGGTGCAGAATTCCGCCGCACTCTGCTCGTCGCGCAGCACGACGAGCACCGTGTCGTCGCCGCTGACCGTGCCGACGATGGCGGGGATCTCCATGCCGTCGAAGGCGGAGCCTGCCGCGGGGCCGAGGCCCGGCATCATCTTCACCACGACGAGGTTCTGCGCACGGTCGGCGCTGAGGATGCTCTCGCGCAGGATGACCTGCAATCTGCCGGCAAAGTTGAGCTTGATCTTCTGCGCGCTCACGGCGTAGCGGTAGCGCCCGCCGCCGACCGGCTCCTTGATGAGGTGGAGCTGCTTGATGTCGCGCGAGATGGTCGCCTGTGTGCTCTCAATGCCCTGCTCCTGCAGCTTCGAGAGAAGCTGCTCCTGTGTTTCGATCGGCTCGGCCTCAATGATGGCCAGAATTTTCTCCTGTCGGTTATTCTTCATGTCCCAACACTCCCATCAACATCTTTTTTTGCAGAATATCGCAAAAGCTCTTATTGGAAAGCCTTACGAGCTTTGTTTCATATTTTGAGCGCCGGATCTCCACGGCGTCGCCGTTGCGCAGCGAGAACGCCCGCCCGCCGTCGGCGGAGAGAAAGATCGGCTTGTATCCGGTTTTTTCCGTCTGCACGGTGACGGTGCGCTCCGGCGAGAGCACATAGGAGTTGGCGTGCACGCTGTGCGCGCAGATCGGACTGACGATGAGGTTGCGCGCCGTGGGCTCGACGACCGGCCCGCCCGCGGAGAGCGAATAGGCCGTGGAGCCGGTCGGGCTCGCGACGATCACGCCGTCGCCCGTCACATCGAGCAGCCGTCCCTGCTCGGTCCGAATGTGGAGTCGGATCACGCGGGACACCGCTCCGCGGGTCACGACCGCCTCGTTGAGCGCAAGGTTGGAGTAGATGACGCGCCCCTCGCGCACCACGCTGACGTCGAGCATCATGCGGCTCTCGACCGTGTATTTTTCGTCCATCAGCTCGCCGAGGCGGCCAAGCTCCTTCTGCTCCAGCTCCGCCATGAAGCCGAGCGAGCCGAGGTTCACGCCGAGCACCGGAATGTCGCGGTGCGCCGCGGTCTTGGAAAGGTGCAGGATCGTGCCGTCGCCGCCGAAGGCGATGATCATGTCCGCGCCGCGCAGCTCCTGCTGGAGCGGACGGATATCGAGGCCGTAGCCCTCGGGCTTCTCCTCGTTGCGGAACGGCACGCACACGACGTTCGGACAGTGAACGCTGTCGAGGATGCGTTTGGCCTCCTTGGCGACGGTCAGCTCATGGTCGCGGTAGGGGTTTGGACAAAGTATTACCTTTTTAAGCATCGTTTTCGCCTTTCTTTTCCTCCAGCGCCGCGTGGGACGCCTCGACCAGAGCCTTCAGGTCATGGACCGGCGGCTCCTCCTCCGCACGGGAGAGATAGCCGAGATATTCAATGTTCCCCTCGGGGCCGCGAATGGGAGAGTACGTCAGGCCAAGGACGGTAAAGTGACTTTCCTTTGCGTGCTCCAGAAAGTGCTCGAGCACCTCCAGATGCACGGCGGGATCGCGCACGACGCCCTTTTTGCCGACCTTTTCCCGTCCTGCCTCGAACTGCGGCTTGACGAGGCAGACGGCGTGGCCGTCCGGCTTCAGAAGCCCCGCGAGCGCGGGCAGAATGAGCTTGAGCGAGATGAACGACACGTCCACAGATGCGAAATCCAGCTCGTCTGGGATCTGCTCATGCGTGAGATAGCGCGCGTTCGTGCGCTCCATACACACGACGCGCTCGTCGCTGCGGAGCCTCCAGTCGAGCTGACCGTAGCCGACGTCCACGGCGTAGACCTTCTTCGCGCCGTTTTGCAGCATACAGTCGGTGAAGCCGCCGGTAGACGCGCCGATGTCGGCGCAGATGCAGTCCGTGAGCGTGATGGGAAACGCCGCCATCGCCTTTTCGAGCTTGAGTCCGCCGCGGCTGACATAGCGCAGCGTGTGTCCGCGCACCTCGAGCACCGCGTCGGCGGCGACCGGCGTGCCGGCCTTATCGACCTTTTGCCCGTTCACATAGACAATGCCGCTCATGATGCTCGCCTGCGCCTTGGCGCGCGTTTCGGCAAGGCCGCGCGCAACGAGCGCGACGTCCAATCGTTCCTTTGTACTCATTGGCAGACCTCCTTTGCCGTGCGCGCAAGGCTCTCCGCGTCCAGTCCGCATTGGCGGTACAGCTCGCCGACGCTCCCCTGCTCGATGAATCTGCGCCCGAGGTTGCAGAGCGTGAGCCTCTGCGGCTCGTGCCCCTCCTCGGCGAGGATCGCCGCGATGCGCTGACCGATGCAGCCCACGCCCAAGCATTCCTCCGCGACCAGCAGCCGCTTCGTTGTGCCGAAGCACTTGGAAAGCTCGCCGCCGCGGAAGGGCGAAATGCGGTTGAGCTTGACCACCCGCGCCTCGATGCCGTCCTCGTGCAGCAGCTCCGCCGCGCCGAGCACGTTGTTGATGAGCGTGCCGTAGGCGCAGAGCGTGATGTCCTTCCCCGTGCGCAGCTCGGCAAAATCCCCGGCGCTCGTATCGGCGGTGAAGGCGCCCTCGCCGCCGCGCGGATAGCGGATGGCGACCGGGCCGGTCATTTCAAAAAGCGCGCGGCGCAGCATGGCGCGCAGCTCCGCGAAGCTCGCGGGGCAGAGCACCGTCATATTCGGGATGCCGGATAAAAATACCGTGTCCATCACGCCGTGATGCGTCGCGCCGTCCGCACCGACCAGGCCCGCGCGGTCGACCGCAAAGACGACGTGCAGTCCGCTCAGCGCCACATCGTGCAGCAGCTGGTCGTAGGCGCGCTGGAGAAAGCTCGAATACACGGCGAACACCGGGAGCGCGCCCTGCTTGGCAAGGCCCGCCGCCATCGCGGCGGCGTGTCCCTCGGCGATGCCGACGTCAAAAAAGCGGTCGGGGAAACGCCCGGCAAAGGGCGTGAGACCCGTGCCGTCCTCCATCGCCGCGGTGATCGCGCACACGCGCGGGTCCTCCTCGGCCAGCTCCGTGAGCGCGGCGCCGAAGACGGAGGAAAAGCTTTCCTTCGCCGGCGGCACCGCGCCGGTCGCGGCGTCGAACGGTCCGACGCCATGGAATTTCCACGGCTCACGCTCGGCAGGCGCGTAGCCGTGCCCCTTCTGCGTGCGGACATGGACGAGCACCGGGCGCTTCATCTCCCGCGCCCATTCGAGCGTGGTGGTGAGCTGCGCGAGGTCGTGCCCGTCCACAGGGCCGAGGTAGGCGAAGCCCATGTCCTCGAACATCGTGGCGTTGGGCAGCATGGCCTTTTTGAGCCCTGTTTTGAGCGAGTGGTTGAAGCGGTAGAGCGCGCGTCCGACCGCTGAGCCGCTCAGCGCGTTGTGGTACGCCTTCTTGAAGGCGAAGTATTCCGGCTTCGTGCGCAGGCGCGAGAGATGCTCGCTCATCGCGCCGACGTTGCGGTCGATGGACATACCGTTGTCGTTGAGGATAACGATCAGCGGCTCGCCGGAGGCACCCGCGTTGTTGAGCCCCTCGTAAGCAAGACCGCCGGTGAGCGCGCCGTCGCCGATGAGGGCAAGCACGCTGTAATCCTCGTGCAGCATCGTGCGGGCGCGCGCCATGCCGAGCGCCACGGAAACGGAGTTGGAGGCATGACCGGCGATGAAGGCGTCGTGTGCGCTCTCGCAGGGCTTGGGAAAGCCCGAGATGCCGCCGAGCTGCCGCAGCGTCGGAAAGCGGTCCGCGCGGCCGGTGAGTATTTTATGGACGTAGCACTGATGCCCCACGTCAAAAACGAGGCGGTCGCGCGCCGTGTCGAACACGCGGTGGATGGCGACGGTCAGCTCCACCACGCCGAGGTTCGAGGCGAGGTGCCCGCCGGTGCGCGAGACCTGCGTGACAAGAAAGCCGCGCAGCTCATCGCAGAGAAGCGGAAGCTCCGAGCCGTCGAGCGCCCGGAGGTCTTCCGGCGAATGAATTCGGTCCAAGATCAACGTAGTATCCCCTTGCAGTTGTTTTCGGGCGGCCCGGCAGGAGCGCGGGATACCGCCGTCATGTCAAATCATGGTCATTATAGACCATCGTGCGGAAATATACAAGATATACAGCGCGTTATTCACCGCAAAATTTTTGTGAACGACGCAAAACAGGGCGGAGTCCCGAAGGTCTCCGCCCTGCTGTCCTTTACTTGTTCCGCGTTTCCATGCTGTGCGAGAGCGCGGCGAGGAAGTCCGCTTCTCCGCCGAACGGACCGAGCGCGGAGATCGCCTCGTCCGTCAGGCGCACGACTTCACGCTCGCACTCCGCAAGGCCGAGGAGATCGACGAAGGTGGTCTTTTTCTCCGCCTTGTCCGAGCCGATGGGCTTGCCGAAGGTCGCCTCGTCGCCGATCACGTCGAGCATATCGTCGCGGATCTGGAAGGCAAGGCCGAGCGCGTCGGCATAGCGCTGCGCCGCATCCGCCTGCTCCGCCGTGCCGCCCGCGGCGGCGACGCCCATCAGGCAGGCCGCGCGGATGAGCGCGCTCGTTTTGCGCAGATGGATCGCCATCAGCTCGTCGCGGTCGAGGGAGCGGCCCTCCCATTCGAGGTCGAGCTGCTGGCCGCCGCAGATGCCGGCGTGACCCGCGGCGTGCGTCAGGATCTGCCCACAGCGCAGCGCGCGCTCCGGCGCAAGCGGCGCGGAGAGCACCGTTTCAAAGGCGAGAGCCTGCAGCGCGTCGCCTGCCAGCACGGCGGTGGCCTCGCCGAACACCTTGTGGTTCGACGGCTTGCCGCGGCGCAGATCGTCGTCGTCCATGCACGGCAGATCGTCGTGAATGAGCGAATAGGTATGCAGCAGCTCCACGCCGCAGGCGGCGGGAAGCGCGGCGTGAACATCGCCGCCGCAAAGGCGGCAGAATTCCAGCGTCAGGATCGGCCGCAGGCGCTTGCCGCCCGCGGTGAGACTGTAGCGCATGGCGTCGAGCAGCCGCGCGTAGGGCTCGTCCGCAGCGACGCATTGTGCATCGAGAAAGTCCTCGACCATCGTGCGGTATTCCTCCATGCGGAGGGCAAACAGTTCTCGTTCCATGTATTATTCCTCCGCAGCAAAGGGGGCTTCGACCGGCGCGCCGTCCGCGCCTTTGGTCAGGCGCACGACCTTCTGCTCCGCCTCGTCGAGCATTTTTCCGCAGGAGGTGACGAGCTTCGTCCCCTCCTCAAAGAGCTTGAGCGAGTCGGCTAACTTCGCGTCGCCGCGCTCAAGCTGCGACACGATCTCCTCGAGCCGCGTGATGTTATCCTCAAAGCTTTTTGCCATGGCTGTTCTCTCCTCTCGTTTCGTTGACCGTACAGGCCAGGCTGCCCCGTCCGAGCGTCACGTCGATCGTCTCGCCGACGGTCACCTCGTCCGCGCTGCGGAGCACCGTACCGTTCGCCGTCCGCGCCACGGCATAGCCGCGCGCGAGCACCGCGAGCGGGCTCATCGCGTGGAGCGACGCGCACAGCGCGGCAAAGCGCTGCCGCCGCTCCCCCACCTGCTTTTCCGCAAGCGAGGCGAGATTCTTCTGTGTGTAGTCAAGCAGCAGGCGCTTGTCCGCGATGAAGGCCATCGGGTCGCGCAGCACGCGCTTTTGCTCCAAGGCGGTCAGCCGTTCGCGCAGCGCGGAAAGGCGGCTTTCCTCCGTTTTGGTCATGCCTCGCTCCAGCGCCGTGAGCCGGGCGCGGACGTCATTCCGGTCGGGCACGGCGATCTCCGCGGCGTTCGACGGCGTGGACGCCCGCGCGTCCGCGACATAGTCGGCGATGGTGACGTCCGGCTCGTGACCGACGGCGGAGATGACGGGGATCTCCGATTCGTAGATGGCGCGCGCCACGCGCTCGTCGTTGAACGCCCACAGATCCTCGATGGAGCCGCCGCCGCGGCCCGTGATGATGAGGTCCGCGACCTTATACCTGTTTGCATAGTGCAGCGCGCCGACGATCTCCGGCGGGGCCTCGGTTCCCTGCACGCGCACGCCGAGGAGCTTGACCTCCGTCAGCGGCCAGCGGGCGCGGAGGATGCGGAGCATATCATGCACCGCCGCGCCGGCGGGCGAGGTGATGATGGCGATGGTTTTCGGGTATTTCGGCAGCGGCTTTTTGTGCGCGGGATCGAAAAGCCCCTCGCGCTCCAGCTGCGCCTTGAGCTGCTCGAAGGCGACGTGCAGGTCGCCCGCGCCCTCCGGCGATAGCTCGGAGACATAAAGCTGATAGGCCCCGTCGCGCGGGAACACGCTGATGCGCCCGAAGGCGATGACCTTCATGCCGTTCTCGGGACGGAAGCGCAGACGCAGGGCGTTTCCCTTGAACAGCACGCAGCGCATCGCGCCCTCGGCGTCCTTGAGCGTGAAGTAGTGGTGGCCAGAGGGGTAGAGCTTGTAGTTTGAGATCTCGCCGCGCACGAAGATCTCCTGCAGCTGCGGCACGCGGTCGAGCAGAGCCTTGATGAAGTTGTTGGCCTCGCTGACCGAGAAGATCATTTGCTGTTCCATGCGTTCTCCTGTGAAGCGTTTTTCCTTTGCAGATGCCGGATATACAAAGCAGAGCGCCGCCGTGCGCGGTGCTCTGCTTCTTCGCTTATTCTGCGCTGATCTCCGCGCGCACGAACGAGCCGAGGATGCCGTTGATGAACTTCACGGTCTCGGGCGTTTCGTACTTCTTGGCGATCTCCACCGCCTCGTTGATGGCGACAGAGTTCGGCACGTCGCGGAAATAGAGGATCTCGTACATCGCCACGCGCATGATGGCGGAGGCCACGAGCGGGATGCGGTCAAAGCTCCAGCCCTTGGCGTACCTGGCGATGAATTCGTCCAGCTCCGGCGCGTGATCGGCCACGCCGCACACGAGCGCGCGGATATACTCCGCCTGCTTGGCGTTGGGCGCTTCGCTGTAAAGCTCATCCTCACCTGCCAGCTCGGCAAAGCCATCGCGGCTCAGCCGCTCGGCGACCAGCTCCTCCGCCGTTTTATCGGTGAAGCTCAGCTCATACGCCAGATGCACGGCAATCTCTCTTGCAGTATTGCGAACCATAGACGTTTCGTCCTTTTCTCTTTCTTGTTAGTTGAAGCTGATGCCGCCCACATGGACGTTGACCGCCCGGACGGAGAAGCCCGTCATCGTCTCGACCGCGCTCATCACGGCGTCCTGCACCTTGGCGGCGGTCTCGGGAATGGCGAAGCCGTATTTCACCGTCAGGTAAACGTCCAGCGTGATCTCGCCGTCCTGAATGTCCATGCGGATGCCGCGTGCGGGCTTCTTGCCCATGAACTGCTCGGTGAGCTGCTCGGTCATGGTGGTCATCATGGCGCCGACGCCCTCGATCTCGCCGATGGCCTCGGACGCGATCGCGACCACAACATCCTCGGAAATGTTGATGCTGCCGTCGCTCGCGGACTGCGTCAGATATTCGCGGTTTTCGCCCATTGCTGTCTCTCCTTGCTGTACGGTAGTGATACTCAGCATACGCTATGCTCAATTATTAGTATTCTACCATCCTTTGCCGCAAATTACAACAGCTAATTTACTTCTAATATTTTGATGCAGTCGGCGGTCAGCTCGGTCTCCTGCTTGACGATGTCGGTGATCTTCGCGATGTCCTCGGTCTGAAGTCCGTCCTCGCCCGCCGAGACCACCACGCTCACGCCGTCGTCGGCCATGAAGACCACGCAGTCCGTGTAGCCCTTGGCGGTGATCATGTTTTCGATCTGCGCTTCGGCGAGCGTGTAGGCTGCGAGCGTCTGGATGCTCTGCGCAGCCTCGGCTGCGGCCGCCTCATCGACCTCCGCCGCGCCGCTTGCCTCCTGCAGAAGGCTCAGCGCGCTGTCGCGGGCCTGCTGGCGCGTGAGCCGCGCGGTCGCAAAGTAGTCGCCCGGCAGCGCTTCGCCGGAGACCTCCTCTGCGTCGCCCTCCGTGCCGTCCACCAGCGTGGCCTGCCCGAGGATCTTGTCGGTCTCCTCTACCTGCTGCGCGTAGCGTCCGTTCAGAAAGATCGCCCCGCACACGAGCAGTAAGACCGCTCCCGCCACCATGTTCCGTTTCCACAGCTTTTTCATGTTCTTCCTCCCCAAAATAATGATTTTCATGGTTTCCCCTGTAATACGGTGATCTTGTCGCTCGGCAGCGCCGTCAGAGCGCTGACCGCCTGCGTCACGGCAAGGCGCACGCCCGCGCTGCCGCCGCCCTCGCAGACCACGAGCGCCCCAACGTAGCGCGGATAGACGCGGTTCGTCACCACGACCTCCTGCGTGCCGCTGCCCGTACCGACGACGACCGTCTCGCTCTTGCGCTTCATGTCCTCGCTCCCGCTGCGCTCGGCGGTCGTATCCTGCGCCAGCTCGCGCTTCGTGCCGGAGTCCACGGTGAGCATCAGCCGCAGCTCGCCCACGCCGTCGATGGCGCGCAGGATGTTCTCCATCTCCTCCTGCACCGCGCCGCGGTCGAACGCCTCGGCGTCCGGACTGCCGGCTGCCGGCTCGGCCTCCGCAGTTCCTCCCGGCAGCAGCATCAGCACGATGCCAAGGAGCGCCGCGAGCGCGGCGAGACGGTATTTTTTCAATCCCTCGAGCCACTTCCCCGCCCGCGCATCCTTCATCTCTCCGCCCTCCATTCCTGCTTCTCCGGCGCGATCCCCAGCTCCTGCGTGAGGAGCACGGAGAGCTCCGCGTTTTCCTCGCCGAAGAGCACCGCGCGGTCGGGAATGAACGCGCCGTCCTCCTCGCGCACCGTGACCTCTGCCGTGACCTCAGCGCCGAGGGCGTGTGCTTTGTCCTCAATATATGCGCCCGTCCGCTCCGCTATGACCGCCGCGAGCGACTGCCCGCTCACGTCGCGGTATTGCTCCTCCAATGCCGCGCGGTCGGCGGAGAGACCGTCGAGGTCGAGCGCCAGCTCCCTCGGCTCCGCCGTCCCGAGCGGGCGCAGCATACAGAGAATGAGCACCAGTCCGCCGGAAAAGCGCGCGAGCTTCCGCGCGCTTCCCTCGGGCGTGAGCTGATCGAGAAGGCTCACGAGAAAGGCGCAGCTCACCACGCCAAGGAGCCATTGCCGTAAAAATGCCATCACATCACCACCATGGAAATGGATACGAGCAGCGCCGCGAGCAGCAGCGCCGCGCAGGCCGCCGTCATGCCGAGGACGAGGGCGAAGGCGTCGCCGAGCTGCTCGAGCAGCCGCTCAAGCGGCTTGACGCCGCTGACCGCCGAGACAAAGGCCACCGCGCGGTAGAGCAAAAACTGCACGCTCAGCCGCACGAGCGGCGCGAGGCAGGCGAGCAGCACGCCCAGCACGCCGGCCGCCCCGATGGCCGCGCGCAGCGAATGGGCCGCGCTGAGCACCATCTCGGCGGACTCCGCGAGAATGCTCCCGACCACCGGCACTGCGCCGGAGACCGCCGTCTGCGCCGCCTTGACCGCCGCGCGGTCCGCGCTTCCGGTGAGCACGCCGCTGACCGACAGATAGAGCGTGAAGGCCGTCACCGCGCCGCACAGCAGCCAGGAGATGAGCTTTTTGAGTCCGTCCGCGAGCTTGTCCAGACCGCTCTCCGGCAGCGCCGCGCCCGCCGAGGCAAGAGCGATGTGGCAGTAGACCAGCGGGAGCAGCAGCTCGTGGATGAGCGTTGTGAGCGCGTCGGCGGCAAAGAGCGTGCCGACCTGCCAGGCGCTCGCCGTGAACACGCCGCCGCAGCCCGCGAGCGCCGCCGCCATCGTCGGCAGCAGGAGCTTGGTGAGGTCGGCAAGATCCTGCATGGTCGCCGTTCCCAGTCCGATGAGCGAGGAAAGGTCGCCCGCCGAGAGCGTCGTCACGCACAGCACGCCGACGAGCGGCACAAAGCGGGAGGCGTTCTCGCCGAGCGAGGACGCAAAGCCGTCCGCGGCTCCCGTGAGCAGGACGGTCAGCGCGAGCAGCACCGCCCCGCGCAGCGAGCGGTCCAGCGACGCGCGCAGCGCGTCGAAGAAGCTTTGCACAAGGAGCTGTACGCCGCCCTCCGTGATGCCTTCACCCTCCGCAAGCGCCGCCGCTTCCTCCGGCAGCGCGTCGAGAAGCTCGCCCGGAAGCTGCACGGCGCAGACCGGAACGGTCAGGAGCGCGAGCGTGAGCAGAAGAAATACCGTCCTTCTCACAGCCAGCCCTCCACCAGCTCCACCACGGCGAGCAGCAGCGGAGCGGCTGCGGTCAGCGCACAGACCGCGCCGGCGGTCTCGAGCACGGAGGCAAGCGCGCCCTGCGCGGCGTCGCGGCAGAAGGCGCCGCCCACGCGCACCGTCAGCGCAATGGCGAGCACCTTCCAAAGCGGCGTGAACACCGCGCCCGAAAGGCCCGTTTTCTCTGCGAGCGTGCGAAGCAGCGCAGCCAGCGGTTCTCCTGCCGCGATGAGCAGAGCCGCCGCGCAGGCGGCGGCGCACAGCGCCAGCAGCAGCGCCAGCTCTCCCTCATTTCGCCGCAGCAGCGAGGCGACCGCCGCCGTGATGACGCACAGCGCGAATACCTTCAGCAAAAGCTCCATCGCTCAGAACCCGAAGAGCGTTTTGACCAGCTCAAAGAGCGAGCTGATCTCCCGCACGAGCAGCATCATCGTCGTCACCAGTCCCGCAAGGCTCACGAGCATCGCCTGATCGGGCCGGTCCGAGCGCACGAGCAGCTGATTGAGCACCGCGACCACGATGCCGATGGCGGCGATCTTGAATACCAGATCAATGTCCATAGCGATCTCCTGTGTAAAGTGTTTTTCCTGTTCAGATAAGCAGTATCGTGACAAGGAGACTCAGGCTGAAGCAGAGCGTCGTCACGAGCCGGGTATCTCGCGCGCTCTGCCGCTCCCGCTCCGTGAGCGTACCGCGCAGCGCCTGCGTCGCCGCGCGCAGGGCGCGGAGCACCGCGTCCTCCTCCCCGCCGAAGGCGTCGGCAAGACCGGATAGCAACGCCTGCTCCCGCTCGCCGAGCGGCGTCCGGGCGGCGGCCTTGCGCCAGCCGTCCGGCAGCGGCGTTCCGTTCTCCAGCTGCGCGAGCACGTCGGCGAAGAAGGCGTCGGCGTACTTCCCCGCGCCGCGCTGTCCGAGCAGCCGCGGCAGCGGCATGAGCGAGGCGCGTATCCCGCGCTCCAAGCCCACCAATGCGGCGGAAAGATCCCGCAGGGCGGCACGCTCCTGCCTCCGTGCGCCGAGCAGCGCATGGCATTGGAGCGCCGCGCCGCAGAGGATCAGGGCGGCTCCGAGCAGCTTCACGGCAGCAGCTCCTCCACGCGGTACCGCCGCTCCTCGCCCATGCCCTCGATGACGACGGCGCGCCGGAACACGCCGGAGTCGCGCAGCAGCGGCCAGAGCGGCTTTTGCCGCAGCTCGTCAAGGCCGGAGGCGTGCATCGTCGCGAGCAGCGCCGCGCCGCAGTTTGCGGCGTGCGCCATCGCCGCAATGTCCTCGGCCGCTGTGATCTCATCGACCGCGATGACCTGCGGGTTCATTGCCCGCAGCACCATGCCGATGCCCTGCACCTTGGGGCAGAGCGTGAGCACGTCCGTGTGCGTCCCCAATGCCATCTGCGCCTCTCCTCCGGCGCAGACGGCGATCTCTCCGCGCTCGTCCACCACCGCGACGCGCAGCGCCGCGCGGTCCTCGCTTCCGAGCGAGAGCGTGCGGATGAGGTCGCGCAGAAGCGTCGTCTTGCCGCCGCCCGGCGGCGAGAGCAGGAGCGTGCTCCGGAAGGCTCCCGCGCAGAACAGGCCGCCTGCCATCGGCTCGGCCAGACCGATCCGCTCGGTGACGATGCGCAGCGAGAGCGAGGAAATGTCTCGCAGGCTCGCGACCGCACCGTTCCGCAGCACAGCCGTTCCGCATACGCCGAGCCGAAAGCCGCCGTGCAGGCACAGAAAGCCCTGCCGCAGCGTCTCCGCGCAGGCATAGCGCGAGTAGTCCGTCACCGCGTCCACCATCTGCGCGAGATCGCGCGGCGTCACGCGGCTGTCCGCGCCGAAGTACGGCAGCGTGACCTCGCCCTCGGGCAGCAGTGCGGCGGGGGGCTGTCCGGCACGCAGACGGAACTCCTCCGTGTATCGCTTGCGATGGTCCGGCATTTGCAGCGCCGCGCGCCGGAACCGGGGCGGCAGCAGCGCCGCCGCCTCCTCGCAGCGCGCAATGGCCCTGGCTTCGTTCATGCGCTCTCCCCCTTGTCCGTCAGATACCCCACTCTATGCGAGGAGTGGACAGGTCATGCCTGTTCGCCTGAAAAAATGCGGATGAAGAAAAAAGCGGCGGGAGCTCCCGCCGCTTCGCGCTCGTAGCTTTTATTTGCCGCCGCAGCTGCAGCAGTTCGTCGGCGTGTCCGCGCCGCCCTCCGCGATGCCGGCGGGGAAGAAATCGTCCACCGGGAAGCAGACGCTCTCGAACATCTCGCAGGGATCGTCGCAGGAGCTGCACGAAATGCTGCCCACCGGCTGGCAGCTGCCGCTCGGGATGCAGTAGTCGAATACCGGAATGAGCAGCTGCGTGCCGCGCTCGAGCCGCACGATGGAGAACTGCCCGATGGAGATGCACACGCGCCTGGTCTGCGGCTCGAAGAGAATGGGCTCGTCGAAGGCTTCGGCAATGCCCGCGGGCACGCCCGTGACCGCTGCGCAGTCGCAGCAGTTCCCGCAGGAGCAGTCGACAATGCGCGCGCACAGCAGCAGCGGGTCGACGGCAGAGACCACGGCGGTCGGCAGGTTTGCCGTGAGGTCGATGGGATAGTCCGCGCCGCCGGGCACGGGATACGAGGAGAACACCTTCGCGCGGCTCTCGCCGCCGAAGAGCATCACGCGCTTATCGAAGGTCGCAAGGCCCTCGATCTCCGTTGCGCGCATCCCGTTGTTCACCGCCTGCAGGATCACGCGGTAGTAAAAGCGCATATCGACCGTAAAGAAGCCGCGGTTGAAGCTCACCGGCTCCACATCCACACCGACGTGCAGCAGCTCCACGCGGCCGCCGCGGATGCTCTGCGAGGCGTCGATGACGCTTTGGGCCGTCGCCGTGGGGTAAAAGGTCAGGTCCTCGATGCAGTCCTTATCCTTGCAGGACGAGAAGATCTTTTTCGTATGGATACAGACCGCTTCGCGCACGCCGTTGGCGCTCGTGATCGGGCCTGCGGTCACTTTTTCAGCCATGGAAATACCTCCTGATCTAAGTACTGATGAAAGATTGGCTTTCTTTCAGTCCAGTCTATGCCGAGCGGCGGGAATGGTGAAAAATCCACTATACAAATTTAAGGAAACGCGCTATAATAAGGAAAATATCGGACAGGAGGGCTGCCCTATGGCGCGCATGGGCTTCATTCAGGATAAGCTCGAGATCAAATTTCTTCTTCTCTACATCGCCTCACGGCTCATCGAGCCGGTGCCGTTTGAGGCCATGCAGGAGCTTGCGATGATCGACGACGGCGTGGACTTCTTCGATTTCTCCGAGTGCATGAATGATCTCGTCACCTCCGGGCACCTGACGCTCTCGGAGGACGGGCTCTATGCCATCACGGAGAAGGGCCTGCGCAACGGGCAGATCTGCGAATCGAGCCTTCCCTACTCCGTGCGCCTCGCGGCGGACAAGAACATCACCGTGTTCAATCAGAAGCTGCGCCGCCGCGCACAGATCCGATCCGAGATCACGCCGCGCCCCAACGGCACCTACACCGTCTCCCTCGCCTTCTGCGACGAGCAGGACAGCCCGCTTCTGAAGATGGAGCTGATGGTGCCCAAGGAGGTCATGGCAAAGGACCTTGCCGACCGCTTCCGGAAGAACACCGAGCAGCTTTACGCGAGCGTGATCAATGCGCTCTTTGAAGCACCAAGGGAGAAAAAGGAATAAGGATGGAAAAAGGAGGACGCTGCCGTCCTCCTTTTCTCGTATGCCGTTTTATTCCAGCCTGAGCCAGTCCTCGTAGTGCGGCAGCTCGTAGTCGGCGAGAGCGCACATCTGCCGCCACTCGTCCCCTTCTGCCGCGCCGCCGACAGCGACCGCGCGGAAGCCCGCCTTCTTCGCCGTCTCCACGAGCGCGAGCGTACCGGTGAAAACCACGGTATCCGCCTTCTGCGACCGCAGCCGCCGCATGGCCTTTTCCAGCATCGTCCCGCTGCAAACGGCGCAGCCTGCCTCGCGCTCGGTCAAAAGACCGCGGAAGTCTCCCTCGATCCCCGCCGAACGCAGCAGCGCCTGCGCTTCGGTGCGGTCGAGCGCCGTAACGGCGTAGAGCCACACGCTCTCCATTTTCAGAATGGAGAGCACCTTGTCCGCGCCCGGGCGCAGGGCACCGCCGTCCAGCAGGGCGTCGGGCAGAGTAAAGATCGCGCTTTGCAAACGCATAACGTATTCGTCTCCTTTTTATTTCAGCACTACATTCTCATCGCCGAGCAGCTCGCGCATCGCGCGGACAAAAGCCGGGTGCAGCGCCGCGGTCGTGCCGATGAGCTTGCCGCTGTCGATGAGCCGGATACGCACCGGCTCCTTGCCCTCAAAGAGATAGGCGATGCGGCGGAACTGCGTCATTTCATGGCTGTCCATCGACGGCAGGCGCAGATAAAGCGTCTGCCGCTTCTCCCCCGCCGCCCCTGCGGACACATCGGCTGCGCTACCGTCGAGCGGTCGCGCCGAATCGCACATGAGCTGCGGGGCCTTCTCGTCGCGCACGCTCAGGCGGCCTGAAGCAAGGATGGTCTGCCCCTCCTTGAGGTAGCTGCCGCTCGTCTCCAGCGTGCGGGCGAAGCAGAGCATCTCCATCGTGCCCGTGCTGTCCTCGACCGTGACGTAGGCCATGAGCGTATTGCTGCGCGTCGTTTTGACCTTGCTCGAGGTCACGACGCCCGCAATGCTCAGCTTCTGACCGTCAGCAAAGCTCGTCGGTCCGGCCTCCTGCGCAAAATCCTCCAGAATGCGGCCAATCGGCGCGGCGCCGAGCCGGCGGGACAGCTCCCGGTAAGCGTCCATCGGGTGACCGGAGAGATAGAGACCGGTGGTCTCCTTTTCCATCGCCATCCGCTCCTGCGCGGAAAATTCCGGAATGTCCGGCAGATGCAGCGGCTCGCGCTGCGCGGCGCCGCCGCCCATGCCGAAGAAGTCCATCTGCCCCTCGATGTTCACGCGGTTGCCGTTCGAGATGCCGTCCATGACCTTTTCGTAGACGGCGATGAGCTGCGAGCGATGCACGCCCATCGAATCGAACGCGCCCGCGCGGATGAGGTTCTCCACCGCGCGCTTGTTCATGTCGTTCCCGTCCATGCGATAGCAGAAATCCTGAAAATCCGCAAAGGGACCGTTGACCTCGCGCTCGCGCATCATGCGGGCGATCAGGCCGCGGCCGATGTTCTTGATGGCGACAAGACCGAAGCGGATGCCCTCCGGTTCGACCGTAAAGCGGTCATCCGACCGGTTGACGTCCGGCGGCAGGAGCGCGATGGCGCACTCGCGGCACTCGCCGATGTATTCCGCGATCTTCTCGCTGCTGTCCAGTACGCTCGTGAGCAGCGCCGCCATATATTCCTTCGGGAAATGGCACTTGAAATACGCCGTCTGGTACGCAATGACCGCGTAGGCCGCGGCGTGCGCCTTGTTGAAGGCGTAGTTTGCGAAGGCGTAGATATCGTCGTAGATCGCCTGCGCGGCGCTCTCGCTGATCCCGTTCGCGATGCAGCCCTTGATGCCCCGGCTCGGGTCGCCGTGCAGGAACGCGCCGCGCTCCTTTTCAATGTCCTTGACCTTTTTCTTGCTCATGGCGCGGCGGAGCATATCCGCCTGTCCGAGCGTGTAGCCGGCGAGCTGCTGGAAGATCTGAATGACCTGCTCCTGATAGACGATGCAGCCGTAGGTGATCGACAGGATCGGCTCGAGCTGCGGAATGAGGTATGTCACCTTGCTCGGATCGTGCTTGCAGGCGATGAACTTCGGAATGGAGTCCATCGGGCCGGGGCGGTAGAGCGCGATAAGAGCCGTGATATCCTCAATGTTCTGCGGCTTGAGACTGACGCACACGCCCGTCATGCCGCTCGATTCGAGCTGAAAGACGCCCGAAGTCTTGCCCGCGGCGAGCATTTCATAGGTCTCGGAATCGTTCTCCGGGATGTCCGCCAGCTTGAAGCCGGGCTGCGTTTTCTGCACGGTCTTGACCGCGTCGTCAAGCACCGTCAGATTGCGCAGGCCGAGGAAGTCCATTTTGAGCAGCCCCAGCTCCTCGAGCGTCGTCATCACATACTGGCAGACCACCGCGTCGTCGTTCGTCGCCAGCGGGACGTAATCGACCACGGGGCGCTTGGTGATGACCACGCCCGCGGCGTGCGTCGAGGCGTGGCGCGGCATCCCCTCAAGGGCGCGCGCCGTGTCGATGAGCTTTTTCACCTGCTCGTCGTTCTCGTACTTTTCGCGCAGCTCGCGCGAGAGCTTGAGCGCGTCGTCGAGCGTGATGTGCAGATTTCCCGGCCCGCCGGGCACGAGCTTGGCGATCACATCGCAGTCGGCGTAGGTCATATTCAGCGCGCGGCCCACGTCGCGGATCGCGCCGCGCGCCGCCATCGTGCCGAAGGTCACGATCTGCGCCACATGGTCGTCGCCGTACTTGCGGCGGACGTAGTCCACGACCTCGCCGCGGCGGATATCGCCGAAGTCCATGTCGATATCGGGCATGGACACGCGCTCGGGATTCAAAAAGCGCTCGAAAAAGAGGCCGTATTTCATCGGCTCGATGTCCGTGATGTGCAGACAGTAGCTCACGATGCTGCCCGCCGCGCTGCCGCGCCCCGGGCCGACGGGAATGCCGACGCTCTTGGCGTAGCGCACAAAGTCGGAGACGATGAGAAAATAATCGACGAAGCCCATCTTCTCGATCATGTTCTCCTCGTATTCCAGCTGCGCCTTCTGCTTTTCCGTCCCCTCGCCGTAGCGCCCGGCAAAGCCGTCCGCGCAGAGCTTTTTGAAATAGGTCAGCGAGGTGTAGCCCTCCGGCACCTTGAATTCCGGCAGGTGGTACTTGCCGAAGGTGAACTCCAAATTGCACATCTCCGCGATCTTCCCCGTGTTCTCGATCGCGCCGGGGTATTGGGCGAAAAGCGCCTCCATCTCCTCCGTCGAGCGGAGGTAGAAGTTCTGTGGCTCGTAGCGCATCCGGTTCTCGTCGTCCACGGTCTTGCCCGTCTGGATGCACAGTAGCACATCGTGCGCGTAGGCGTCCGCCTTCGTAAGGTAGTGCGCGTCGTTCGTGCACACGAGCGGCAGGCCCGTCTCCTCGTGGATGCGCAGCAAGCCCTTGTTTACGACCGCCTGCTCGCGGATGCCGTGGTTCTGAAGCTCAAGATAGAAGCGGTCGGGGCCAAATATCTCCGAGAGTGTCAAGGCATACGCCTTTGCATTGTCGTACTCGCCGTTGCGCAGCCGGCGGGGGATCTCGCCAGCAAGACACGCCGAGAGCGCAATAAGTCCCTTGGCGTGCGCGCGCAGCAGCTCCAGGTCGATGCGGGGCTTGATGTAGAAGCCCTCGGTAAACGCCTTGGAGACCATGTAGGAGAGGTTGCGGTAGCCCTCCTCGTTCTCGCACAGAAGGACGAGGTGGCGCGCCTCGGCGTCAAACTCGTGCTGCTTGTCAAAGCGCGTGCGGGGCGCGACATAGACCTCGCAGCCGATGATGGGCTTGACGCCCTCGGCCTTGCACGCGCGGTAGAAGTCGATCGCGCCGTACATCACGCCGTGGTCGGTCACGGCGACCGCCGTCTGCCCCAGCTCGCGGACGCGCTTGGCCAGCCCCTTGATGCGGCACGCGCCGTCAAGAAGGCTGTATTCCGTATGAACGTGCAGATGTGCAAACGGCATGATGCTTTCCTCTCTTTATGCTTTCTCTTTGCCCGCAAGCTCCATGAGCTTGCGCATCCGGTGGTTGAGGCAGGATTTTGTCAGCGGCGGGTCGAAGGTCTCCGCCAGCTCGCTGAGCGACAGCTCCGGCTGCAAAAGGCGAGCGACCGCGACCTCCTGCAGCTTGACCGGCAACGTGGCGACGATGCCCGCGTCGGTCAGGCGCGTGAGCGCCTCGACCTGCTCGCGCGAGGCGGCGACCGCCTTGTCCACATTCGCCGCGTCGCAGTTGACACGGCGGTTGACCGTGTTGCGCATTTCCTTTTCGACCTTTGCGGCCATGACCTCCATCGCCGCGGCGGGCGCGCCGATGCGCGTGAGCAGCTCCTCGATGTGGTCGCTCTGCTTGAAATAGGTCACGCCGTTGCCCTGCCGCTGCACGTTTTTCGGCTCATAGCCCATGTCGCGCAGCAGCGCCTCGACCTCGCGTCCCGCCTGCAAATGCGGCGTGGCAAGCTCAAGATGGTAGCGCTTGAGCGGATCGGTCACGCTGCCGCCCGCAAGAAAGGCCCCGCGCAGGAACGACGCGCGGCAGCACTCCTCCTCCAGCAGCGCGAAGTTGACGTGCAGCGCGTAGTGCTGGTCGGGATCGTAGCCGAGCGCTTCTAAAATGACGGCGAGCTTCTGCCCGTCCGTGATGCGGAAAATGCTTTTGCTGCCGCTCTCCTGCGCGTCGAAGCGAACGCTGAACGCCTTCTGAAAGAGCTTTGGCAGCCGCGCGGCAAAGTCCTCGCTCTCGGTGACGATGCGCACCTCGGTCGGGGAGAAGCTGCCCGCGTAGAGCAGCACGCCGTAGGCTTCGGCGCGCGCGCAGCAGCGCCGCGTGAGCGGCACGCGGCACAGCTCCGCCTTGGCGTCGGAGGAAAAGGACATGGGCGTTCTCCTTTCAGCCGCGTGTGATATCGCGGTGGTTCTCGTAGGCGGCGTAGCCGAGCTTATTTAAGTACTCCGTCACCGCCCGCGCGATGGACACCGAGCGGTGCCGTCCGCCGGTGCAGCCGACGGCCACGACCAGCACGGCCTTGCCCTCATCCTGATAGAGCGGCAGGAGGAACGCGAGCATCTGCTCGAGCTTTGATAGAAATTCCTTCGTCTGCGGGAAGGAAAAGACATAGTTGTAAACGTCGTCGTTCATGCCGGTCTGGTAGCGCAGCTCCGGCACATAGTAGGGGTTCGGCATGAAGCGCACATCGAACACCAGATCGGCCTCGAGCGGCACGCCGTACTTGTAGCCGAAGGAGACGACGTTGATGCTCATGCGGCTCTGCTGCCCCTTTTCCGCAAAGAGGCGGTAGAGCTCGCCGCGCAGCTTCGCCGCGGAGAGCTGCGTCGTGTCGATCACAAAGTCCGCGCGCTCGCGCAGTGGGCGCAGCAGCTCCGTTTCACGCTTCACCGCATCCTCGATGGTCGCGCCGCTCTCCATGAGTGGGTGGCGGCGTCGCGTTTCCTTGTAGCGCTTGATGATGCTCTGCGTGTCCGCCTCCAGATAGAGCAGGCGGCAGACCGTGCCGCCCTCGCGCAGACGGTCGATGACCTCCAGCAGCTCCTGAAAGCTGTCCACGCCGCCGCGGATGTCGTTCACCAGCGCGACACGGTCGTAGCGGCCGTCGCTCTCGGCGGAGAACTCCGCGAACTTCGGAATGATGGCGGCGGGCATATTGTCCACCGTGTAATAGCCGATATCCTCCAGACAGGACGCGGCGCAGGACTTACCCGCGCCGGACAGGCCCGAGATGACCAGGATCTCCATGTTTCGATCCCCCTTTATCGAATGATCTTCACTTCCGGCTCGAGCGTCACGCCCGTCGCCGTGAAAACGGTATCCTGTACTTTTTGGATGAGCGCGAGGACGTCCGCGCAGGTCGCGCCGCCGGCGTTGACCACAAAGCCTGCGTGCTTGCGGCTGACCTCTGCCCCGCCGACGCGCGCGCCCTTGAGGCCGCACTGCTCGATGAGTGTGCCCGCGAAGTATCCCTCGGGGCGCTTGAAGGTGCTGCCGGCGCTCGGCATCTCAAGCGGCTGGCTTGCGCGGCGCTTGGCCGAAAGCTCCTCCATGCGCGCCTTGATGGCCTCCTGATCCCCGCCGTGAAGCGCGAGCTTTGCGCGCAGCACGACGGCCTCGGGATGGTCGGTGAAGAAGCTGCGGCGGTAGCCGAGCGCCAGCTCCTCTCCGCGCAGCGTCCGCACGCCGTCCGGGAAAAGCGCCGTGACCTCGGTGAGCACATCCTTCAGCTCGCCGCCGTAGGCGCCCGCGTTCATCACCACGCCGCCGCCGAGACTGCCGGGAATGCCGTGCGCGAACTCCAGTCCCGTGAGGCTGTGCTGCCAGGCAAAAACGCCCAGCCGCGCGAGCGATACGCCCGCGTCCGCCGTGATGATGCCGCCGTCGAGCGCGATACGGTTCAGCCCCTCGCCTGTCTGAATGACGAGCGTATCCAGCCCCTCGTCCGCAACGAGCAGATTGGTGCCGTTGCCGAGCAGGAACGGCGTGACGCCGCACTCCTGTGCGAAGCCCGCGAGCAGAACGATCTGCTCGCCGGAGGTCGGGAACGCCATGCGCGTCGCCGGCCCTCCGATGCGGAAGGATGTGTGCCGCGCAAGCGGCTCGTCGTGTACATATTTGAGGTCCGGCAGATACGCCGTGACCTTTTCATCCAGTAACGCCGCCCAGCCCGGGCGGTTTGATGAAAACATGGACTCCATAAATGCTCCTTACCGATTCTTTTCCTGCGCCGCCTGATGGTCGATGTGGCTGTCGATCTGCTCAACGAACTCGCGGGCGGAGTTGATGCCGTACTTCTTCTGGCGGTTGTTCATCACCGCCAGCTCCACGATACCGGCGAGGTTGCGGCCCGCCGAGACCGGAATGGTCAAAAGCGGGATGGGCACGCCCATGATCTGCGTGTGCGCCTCGTCGAGGCCGAGCCGGTCGTAGAACTTTTCGTCCTGCCAGCGCTCGAACTGAATGACCAGGTCGATCTGCGTCGCGGACTTTACGCCGCTCATGCCGAAGAGCTTCTGAATGTCCACCACGCCGATGCCGCGCACCTCGAGGTAGTGGCGGATGAGCTCGGGCGCGGTGCCGGTGAGCGTATCGCCGATGCGGCGGATCTCCACCGCGTCGTCCGCAACGAGCCGGTGGCCGCGCTTGATCAGCTCGATGGCTGTCTCGCTCTTGCCGATGCCGCTGTCGCCGAGGATCAGCACGCCCTCGCCGTACACGTCCATCAGCACGCCGTGGCGCGTGATCATGGGAGCCAGCTCGTGGTTGAGGAAGTCGATGGTCATGCTCGTAAACTCGACCGAGGTGTGCTCCGTGCGCAGCAGGGTGCGGCCGTATTTCTGCGCCATCTCCATGCACTCGGGGAACACGTCGAGCTTGCGGGAGATGACCAGCGCGGGGATCTCGTACTTGAACAGATCCTCAAAGCATTTGCGCCGCTCGGCGGAGGAAAAGCTCTTGAGGAACATCGTCTCCGCCTTGCCGATGATCTGGAGCCTGCGCGGGTCAAAGTAGTCGAAAAAGCCGACGAACTGCAGCCCCGGGCGGTTGACGTCCGTGATGGTCAGCGTTTCCGTCTCGAAATCCGCACCGGGATAGAGCACCTCCATCTGAAATTTTTCCACAATATCCTTTACCTTTACGCTTCGATCGGTATTCATAAGCTCTCTCCCGTCGGGTCAAAATTTTTCCACATACATTATATCGGTTTTCCCCTGTTTTTACAAGGGTACGCGGCATCATTTTTTCGTTCGCCGTCCGCTTCGGAGCGCTCAGAGAAAAAAATGCAAAAAAATCTGAGAAAATGAAAAATTTTGCTTGCAATTTCGTTTGGAATCTGCTATCATAGCCAATGCTTGCAATGCGCAAGTCTTGATTTGATTACAGCAAGGAGGTGCAACGGATGGCAAAGTGCGAGTTTTGCGACAAGGGTGTTGCGTTCGGTATCAGAGTTTCCCACTCTCACCGTCGTTCCAATCGTCCCTGGAAGCCCAACGTCAAGCGCGTGAAGGCTATCGTCAATGGTACGCCCCGCCATGTCTATGTTTGTACCCGCTGTCTGCGTTCCGGTAAGGTTACCCGCGCGATCTAAAAGATAGCAGTAAAAGCCGCTCGGAACGAGCGGCTTTTTTCTGTTCTTTTTTGCCTTCACCGCAGCGCGGCGAGCTTGGCGTTGAGCTTTTTATAAATGCGCTCGCGGAACCACGGCTCGCTGCTGGCTTCGATCGCTCCCTCCGGTGTGAACCAGCGGACGCCGCTGTTCTCGTCCGGCTTGACGGTCAGCGCGTCGCTGTCGTCCGCGATGAGAAGATAGGTCACATTCAGGTGCAGATGCGAGGAAACGTATGCGCCCCGCTTCTCATGTCCGTCCACGGTCAGGACCTCGAGCGAGAAAATATTCTCGCTCGCCGGACGGGCGTGCTTCACACCGCTCTCCTCCCGCACCTCACGCAGCGCGACCGCGAGCAGGTCCTCCTCCCCGTCGGCGTGCCCGCCGAGCCACGCCCAGGAATCATAGATGTTGTGGTAGGCCATCAGCACGCCGTCATGCGCTTCGTTCGTCACCCACGCCGAGGCTGTCATGTGCATCCGGTCATTCTCGCGCGTGAACACATCTGCTTCCTCCCGCAGGGCACGGAGCAAAAGCGCGCGGTCGCGCGCTTCCTGCTCGTTGTACGGCTCATAGCGTTCCAGCTGCTCCAAAAGATACATTGTTTTCTCTCCTGGTTGAAAAAGGCGGTCTGTGCGGACCGCCTTTCGGTTTATACCCATCCGTTGTCGGTTTCGCGCTTCGGCGCGCGGCTCATCAGCCGGTGGACCATCCCCCGGACCTCCGCGCCGTTGTAGAGAACGTCGTACATCGCCTCGCAGATCGGCATTTCCACGCCCAGCGAGTCCGCCAGCTCCTTAGCGCTGACGGCGGCATAGTAGCCCTCGACCACGCCGCCCATATCGGCGACGACCTCCTGCGGCGTCCGGCCCTCGCCGATGGCGATGCCGGCGCGGCGGTTGCGCGAGTGCATCGACGTGCAGGTGACGATCAGATCGCCCATGCCGGCCAGACCCGCAAGCGTTTCCTTGCGCCCGCCGAGGCGTTCGGCCAGCCGCGAGGTCTCCGCCATCGCGCGGGTGATCAGCAGAGCCTTGGTGTTGTCGCCGAGGCCGAGACCGTCGCTCACGCCGCAGCACAGCGCCGCCACGTTCTTGAGCGCACCGGCCAGCTCCACGCCGACCATGTCGTCGTGTGTGTAGACGCGGAAGCGCTCATTGGTGAACACGCGCTGGACAAGCTCCGCTGCCTCCGCGCGGTTCGACGCGGCGACCACGCCGGTCGGCATGGCGCGCGCGACCTCCTCCGCGTGCGAGGGGCCCGAGAGCACGGCAATAGGATGCTCCCCGCCCGTCTCCTGCGCGATGACCTGCGACATACGCAGATGCGTGCCGCGCTCGATGCCCTTTGTGACCGAGAGCAGCGGCACGCCGTCCGGCAGGTACGGCGCTGCCTCCTTCGCCACCGCACGCAGCGCAAACGACGGCGGTGCGAACACGACCAGCTCGGCGTTTCTCAGGCAATTCAGGTCATTTGTGATCTGCAATTTGACCGGAAGCTGCACACCGGGCAGTAAAGGGTTTTCCCTTTTCAGCTTTAGCTGTTCCGCCTTTTTGGGGTCATGCGACCAGAGCGTAACCGCGTGCCGGTTCTGTTCCAGCAGCATGGCAAGGGCGGTGCCCCAGCCGCCGCTGCCGAGTACAACGATGTTCATGCCTCTCCCTCCGATTTCGGTGCGTTGACGTGGAAGCGGAACTTATTCTCCGTCCCGTTCAGAAGCCGCTTGATGTTTTCACGGTGCGCAAAGAGCACGAGCGCCGCGATCAGAACGGAAAATGCGGTCGCAAACGCGTCGCCGAACACAAGGTGCGTCATGACCGGGAAGACCGCCGCCGCGCTCACCGAGCCGAGCGACACATAGCGCGTCGTCAGCCACAGCACGGCAAACAGGCTCCAGCACACCAGCGCGATGCGCCAGTCGAGCAGCAGCGTGAGCGTCGCGGAGCACAGGATGCCCTTGCCGCCCCTGAATTTTGCCGTACAGGGGAACATGTGCCCGACCACACAGAAGAATCCGGCCCAGTATTTGAAATGCAGCACATACTCCGCCTGCTCCGCCGCGGTCAGCGGAAGGTCCGGCAGCATGCGCGGGTCAAAGCGCGCGCCGAGCCATGCCGCAAGGCTCACCGCCGCGACCGCCTTGAGCATATCGCAGGCGATGACGAGCAGCGCGTACCTCGCGCCGTAGGTGCGATAGAAATTCGTCAGGCCCGCGTTGCCGCTGCCGTGGGTACGCACATCGTCGTGAAAAAAGAGCCTTGAGGTAAAGAGCGCTCCGTTGAAGCAGCCGCAAAGGTAGGCGGCGACCGCCGCGTAAAGGTAATCCAAATGAGAAAGGAAAGCATAGAAACCAGTTACCAGCAAGTACATTTCCTTTACTCCTCCTTATCCCCCTTCTGACGAATGGAGAGAATGATGGGCGTGCCTTCCAGACCGAACACATTGCGGATGCAGTTTTCAATGTAGCGCTGGTACGAGAAGTGGAAGAGCTGCCGGTCATTGCAGAAGATGACGAAGTGCGGCGGGCACACGCCCACCTGCGTCATGTAGTAGATCTTCAGGCGCTTTCCCTTGTCCGTGGGCGGCTGGACGCGCGTCTGCGCGTCCTCGAGAACGTTGTTGAGCATTCCCGTGGTGATGCGGGTGCAGGCCTGCGAGTGAACGTAGTTGATGAGCTCAAAGAGCCGCGGCACGCGCTGACCGGTCGCCGCCGAGATGAACAGGATGGGCGCGTAGGTCATATAGCTCAGATCGCGGCGGATGTCCTCGCGCATCTTGTCCATGGTCTTGCCGTCCTTCTCGACAAGGTCCCACTTGTTGACCACGATGATGCAGGCCTTGCCCGCCTCGTGCGCAAGCCCCGCGACCTTGGTGTCCTGCTCGGTCACGCCCTCGGTCGCGTCGATCATGATGAGGCAGACGTCCGCGCGGTCGATGGCCATGGTCGCGCGCAGCACGCTGTATTTTTCGATGCTCTCCTCGATCCTGGACTTTTTGCGCATACCGGCGGTGTCGATGAAGACATATTTGCCGGTCTCGTTTTCAAAGTAGGAGTCGATGGCGTCGCGCGTCGTGCCCGCGACGTTGGAGACGATGACGCGCTCCTGTCCGAGAATGCGGTTCGTCAGCGAGGATTTGCCGACGTTCGGCTTGCCGATGATGGCGACCTTGAGCACGTCGCTCTCCTCCTCCGCCTCCTCCTCGTCGGGGAAGTAGGCGACGCAGGCGTCGAGCAGGTCGCCCGTTCCGTGGCCGTGGACGGCGGAGACCGCCACAGGGTCGCCGAGGCCGAGGTTGTAGAACTCATAGTAATCGGGATTCGGCGCGCCGACGGAGTCCATCTTGTTGACCGCCAGCACAATCGGCTTGCGCGAGCGCAGCAGCATATTCGCGACCTCCTGATCGGAGGCCGTCAGACCGGTCTTGATATCGGTCAGGAAGATGATGACCGTCGCGTTCTCAATGGCGATCTGCGCCTGCTCGCGCATGAAGGTCAGGATCTGGCTGTCGGTGCGCGGCTCGATGCCGCCGGTGTCGACGAGCGTGAATTTGCGGCCGCACCACTCGCATTCGCCGTAAATGCGGTCGCGGGTCACGCCGGGCGTGTCCTCCACGATGGAAAGGCGCTGGCCGATGAGCTTATTGAACAGCATCGACTTGCCGACGTTCGGTCGGCCGACGATGGCAACGATGGGCTTGGACATATTGCTTTCCTCCTGTCGGGGGTAGATTTTTGTATCAGGGCTCCTGCCGGAAAATGGCGTCGCAGAGCGAATAGCCGTCGGTCTCGGAGATCGTCAGCCTGCGTCCGAGCGCCTGCTCGACCTGCTCGACGGTGTAATCGTCGAGGAACACGCCCTCACTGTGGCGGAGCATATTCGCGGGGATCAGCACCCGCTCGCCGAGCGTGGGCCGGTCCTTGAGCTGCGTGATGAGGTCCTGCGCGGTCACAAGGCCGGAAACGGTGATGGTGTGGCCGAAGAAGTCGTTCACGATGCCGACGACCTCGCCGCGAAGCTGCGGAAATTTCTTCTTCGCCTCCGCCACGAGCCGCGCGATGAACGGCTCGGCGGCCTTTCCGGTCGCAACGGTGAAGCTCGCCACATCGCCGCTCTCCGCGTCCTCCAGTCCGCTGAGAAATTCGTTCATGGTGCTGCGGAGCATCCCGACGCCGTTGTCGAGCTGCTGGTATTCCTCGTAATACTCCTCGCCGGGCAGCGGGCGCTCGGCCTTGATGTAGAATTCGTCGGCGCAGAAGAACATCCGCGTACCGTACTTCTCAAGGCACTTTGCGCCGTACTCGTCCACAAGGTCAATGATCTCCCCTGCCTTTTCCTTCGTCACCGGCTCGAGCCTTGCAAGACCCTTGCGGAACTTTGTCAACCCAACCGGCACGATCGAACAGGAGTTGAAGCCGATGTCCATCAGGTCCTCGATGCTGCGGCGCAGATGCTCGCCGTCGTTCCAGCCGGGGCAGACGACGATCTGGCCGTTCATCTCGATGCCGGCCTCGCCGAAGGCGCGCATATACTCAAGGCTCTTATCGGCGTCTTTGTTGCCCAGCAGCGTGCGCCGGAGCTGCGGCTCGGTCGCCTGCACGGAGACGTTGATGGGGCTGATGCGCAGGTCGATGATGCGCTGCGCCTCGCGCTCGGTGAGGTTCGTGAGCGTGATGTAGTTGCCCATGAGGAAGCTCAGGCGCGCGTCATCGTCCTTAAAATAGAGCGTGTCGCGCATATTCGGCGGCATCTGATCGACAAAGCAGAACAGGCAGTGGTTCGAGCAGGGGCGCGGCTCGTCCATCAGGTAGGTATCAAAATTGAGGCCGAGATCCTCGCCCTCCTCCTTTTCGATCGTCAGGTGGCGTGTGGTCCCGTCGGCCTCGCGCAGCCGGAGACTCACCGACGGATCGTAGCAGAAAAAGCGGTAGTCCAGCACGTCGACGATCTCGTGATGATTGATCATCAGCAGCTGTTCGCCGGCGCGGATACCGGCACGTTCGGCGGGAGAGCCTGCGTCGACGGATGTAATGACAGTGCTCACGCGCTCAGCCCTCCCTTAACGCATAATTTAACATATATAGTATAGCGTATCCTTTTCGGTTTCGCAAGAAAAACGGTGCCCTTTTTGCGCAAAGCCCACGCATTGTCCGCAGGGCGTAAAAAGCAAGCGGGAAGATCGCTCTTCCCGCTCGTTTTTTGGTAGATGTTTTCCGATGTGCTTACTCAGCGGCAACGTTGGACTTGATGACCTTGACCTGACGGCCATTATAGGTACCGCACTCCTTGCACATTCTGTGAGGCAGGCGCAGCGCGCCGCACTTCGGGCAAGCGACGAGGCCCGGAGTTTCCAGCTTCCAGTGAGAAGAACGTCTCTTATCGCGTCTTGCGCGGGATACTTTCCCCTTGGGGACTGCCATGTTGACACCTCCTTGATCGAAAACTGCGGATCGCAGTAAAAATTACTTGTTTTCGCTCTTTTCGAGCAGCTGTGCCAGCTTTGCGAGCCGCGGGTCCACTTCCTTTTTGCAGCGGCAGACCTCATAATTGAGGTTCACGCCGCAGCCGGGACACAGGCCCCTGCAATCCTCTCTGCAAAGCAGCTTTGTGGGCATATTGAGGATAAACACCTCGCGGGAGAGCTCTCCCAGATCGACCGTGCCGTCCTCGAGCAGCAGTATCTCGTCATTTTCCTCGTCCTCCAGCTCAGTCGCGAGCAGATACTCGCAGTCGAGATGAAAGGGCTTGTCAAAGACCTCGCCGCAGCGGTCGCACACAGCCGCAAGGGTCGTATCAAGCGCCAGCTCCAAACGAAGCATCCCCGCGATGTTCCGCACCTGCCCTACCACTAAGACAGGCCGAACGGCCGGACACACGCCGCCGAAGTCCACATCAGAAAAGTCCTCTGAAAACTCAAAGGGAATTCTGCCTCCGGGGGTGTTAACGATTCGTTTGATATCCAAAAGCATGATACACCTCGCAATGACACGAGTAGTATTATAGAGGACGCGCCCCGGAATGTCAAACATTTTTTGAGGATTTTTTACAACTTTTTTCTTTGCTTTTCTTTACATTTGACGGTGGGTATCGTAGAATGACCTCGAAGTGTTTTTGCGCGCGAAAGGAGCGGCATTATGCGAGAGTTCACCATCCATAAAAATGACGCCGACCAGCGGCTCGACCGCTTTCTCGGCAAGGCCGTTCCCCTGCTGCCCGCCTCGCTGGCGCAGAAGTACATCCGCCTCAAGCGCATCAAGGTCAACGGAGCCCGCGCCGAGCGCGACTACCGCCTGCGCGAGGGCGACCGGCTCCAGCTTTACCTCAACGACGAGTTCTTTGAAGCGCCGAGCGAGGAGAACGTCTACCTCACCATCGCAAATCCAAAGCTGCACATCCTTTACGAGGACGAGAACATTCTGCTGCTCGACAAGCCAGCTGGGCTCGTCGTTCACGCCGACGAGGGGGAGAAGGTCAATACGCTCGTCAACCACATGCTCGCCTATCTCTATCAAAAGCGCGAATGGAAGCCGCGCGAGGAGAACGCCTTTACCCCCGCGCTGTGCAACCGCATCGACCGCAACACGGGCGGCATCGTCATCGCGGCAAAAAACGCCGAGGCGCTACGCGTCCTGAACGAAAAGATCCGCGAACGCGAGCTGTCCAAATTCTACCTCTGCATCTGCCTCGGCCGCCCCGAGCCGCCGAAGGGCCGCATCGAATGCTTCCTGCGCAAGGACAGCAAAACGAACACCGTGCGCGTCTATCACCATCCCGTGCCGGACGGACGCAGCGCCGTCACGCTCTACGAAACGTTGGAAACGCGCGACCGTCTCTCCCTCGTCGAGGTCGAGCTGCTCACGGGGCGCACGCACCAGATCCGCGCGAGCTTCGCCGACATGGGCCACCCCCTGCTCGGCGACGGAAAATACGGCGTCGGCAGCGTCAACCGCCGCTACGGTGAGACGCAGCAGGCGCTCTATTCCTACCGCCTGCGCTTCGACTTCCCCACCGACGCAGGCATTCTCAACTACCTGCGCGGGCGCGAGTTCATCGCCGACGAGGTCCCCTTCCGGCGGAAATACTTCGGCTGAACGTACGGGAGAATACATATTTAATTTATATATAAATATTCTTCCATCATTTTCCGCGA
>ENA-UOJE01000381-UOJE01000381.1-human-gut-metagenome-genome-assembly--contig:-C23-NODE-381-length-52765-cov-33.218744_pt1 | contig 52765 bp, 40 predicted proteins | sample MGYA00242341_ERZ723888 | MGnify/ENA metagenome assembly ERZ723888 | reverse complement strand
TGTCGTCGTCGTTCATCTCGATTCGTTCCGTGACGGGCATGAAGTGGAGCCGGTGACCCGAGCCCTCGATTGCACCGGTATTGCGGTTGAAGGAGAGCCCTTCGGAAAAGAGGTTGAGTTCCCACTGGATGGTCGGCTGGAGGGTGTCGTCGGGTGCATACGGCATCAGCGTGGAGTAACCGTGGTCAAGGCCCAGCGTTGTGAGGTCGAGATCACCGTCCAGCGTGGTGAGGTGGTCTGGGGCCGCGGTCTGGGTGATGGGGATGCGCAGTTCGTTCAGCCCTTCGGCCGTAGGGGTGACCACGAGGATTCCCGAACGCGGTTGTTTTTGGGTGTTGCGCGTGAAAGAGAGATTGATGTATCCTTCGCCGGTCGAGGCGGTGGCCGTCGCCCAGTCGAGTGCGTTCCCCTCCGCGTCTGTCGCTTTGGCCGACCATTCCGTATTCTCGGCGGTTACCGTCAGCAATACGTAGAGTTTGCCGTCGATGCCGTTATAGGGTATCTCTATCGGGTCGGAGGGGGATACGGTCAGCGACGGCGGGAGAATCCTGCCCTCCTGTATGATGCGAATGGCCTTGCTGTCGGCGGCATCGTCCGACGGGGTTATGACGACGGTTCCCGACCGGCGCTGCGTGTCGGGGTTGTCGGCGACCGAGACCGTAAGCTTGTCGCCTGCCGCGGCGACCGTTATCCATTCACCGGATGTTTCGTCGGGCGCCGCCGTCCATGTCAGTGTTTCGGAAGAGGAGGTTACGGTCACCTCCTGCGGGGCAGCACCTTCGCCCTCGAAGGTCAGCGAAGACGGATTCACCGAGATGGACATCTCCGGCGGGTTGGCATTGGCCTGCTGTGTGACGGTTACGCCGCGTGCGGGCAGTTTGCTGCCGTCCGTTACCTGTATCCTGATTTGTCCTGTCCGCTGTTCCCCTTTGTTGTTGTCGGCCACGGATACGGTGAGTACGTTTCCTTCCTGTGAGACGGTCATCCATGCCTGTGCGGCAGCGGATACGGAGTATTCCCATGTTACGTTTTGGGCCTGGACGGTAACGTTCTGGACCGTGCCGCCCGCAGCCTCGAATTCGAGCGAGGTGGGCGAAACTTCGAGCGATTTCGTTTCGGTCTCCGTTTTGTTGCATGATGCGGCGAGGAGAGCGACGGCCGCCGCGAGCAATATCTTTTTCGTTTTCATTGTCTTCTGTTTTTAAGGTTGGCGAGGTATCGATGAGGGATGCCTCCTGCCGACGGCCTTTCGCCGGCAGGAAACGTCCCTTGGGGCTATTTTTCCACGGGAGGAGCCATGTACCAGCTTACGACACGCGGTCCGAGTTCGCTGTATTCTATAACCGACCCTATCATGGAGGATTTGTCCGGGGTCATATAGGTGATGTAGCACATCGGGATGACCATGTGGTAATTGTCGAGTACCCATTCCTGTACGGAGCCGAGGCTCACCTGATTCTCGATGTCGTACACGATGCCCGAACTCGGCAGGAAGGTTCCGACGAGGATGATGCCCAGCCCGTCGTCCGTAACGTGTGCGGCACTGCCCTCGCCGAAGTCCTTTACGATGGTCGTTGTGCCCGTTTCGGTGTTGAAGAAGGCCGGATAGCGTGCCTGTACGTAGTTCCTCGGTGAGGGGTAGTCCTCGGTGCGGTAGGTACCGGCAATCCAGCGGCCGTTGGGGCTGATGTTGGTCAGTTCCGCCGTGCATATCATGCCGTTGACGATATTGTAGTCTATCATCTCGCCTATACCGTTTTCTATCTGGACGGTTCTCACTTCGCGGACGTCGCTGCCGACCCAATCGACCTTGCCGTCTTTCCAGTAGAGCATTCCGCAATCGAGGTTGTCCCACGTGCTGCCGTAGATGACCGAACCGTCGGCGGAACATCCGCGGGCCATGACTCCTGCTACGTAAGGTTCGTTACGGAAGTTGAGTTCCGGGACGGGCAGCACTTCCGGGGTGCCTCCGTCGGTCCATTTCAGCGGGCGGTACATGCCGCCGAAAGCCAGTACGTCGTCCATACCGAAACCTACCCAGATGCGGCCGTCGGCCGAAATGCTCTGTACCGAGGGCAGAAGATTGAAATCCTTCGCATTGGCGGGCAGGAAGTAGTCGCCCGCGAGGTTGAAGCCTACGCATGCGTTGGTGTTGGCATCCAGAAAGAATATCGTCCCTTCGTCGGAGATGGCGAACGGCAGCTCGAGGTTGAAGAGGCTGTTGGGGAAGGGGCCGAGTTGTATCCATTCGTCGGTTTCGAGGTCGATGATGGTCGGGTAGTTTTCCCACGTCTCGTCGGGCAGCAGCGCCTTGATGTTGCCTCCTACGTACCGGCCGTTCTTGGACATTTTCGCGCCCATGTCGAAGGTCTTGAGGATGCGGTAACGGTACATGCTACTCTCCGGTGCCATCTGTATGACCTTGATTCCGGCCGTCGCACTGCCGCTGGTGATGACGATTTCGGTCACCCTTTCCATTCCGCTGTCGTTGTCCGCCGCGGCAAGGAGGAGGTAGTCGTCCTGTCGTTCCACGGTCAGCCATGAGGCGCCGGCGTCGGCCTGCCATGCGCCGGATGCCGTCACTTCGATGCTCTTTTGTGTGTTGTCGCTGGCGAGGAAGGTACAGGCGGCGTCGCTCAGCCGGACGTACTCGTAGACAGTTTCCGTGCTGCTGCACGCTGCTGTCAGTGCAGCAGCGGCTGCCAGCGTGATGAAATGAAGTTTTTTCATACGATTTAGGTGTGTTTGGTAAATGTATTGAAGTTAAAGGTTAATGATTGAAAAATGCATTCGGTAATAATATATACCATGTCAAAAATAAGCAATTAAATAAAATTTAATATATAATTTAAGGGGAAAGTGTCGGAATGAACGCAGAAAACGAAGTTTGGGACTTTTGCCGGTCGGTCGTCTGTGTGAGGTGTTGCGGGAAACAGTCCGGAAAGCGGAGATTCGGCATACCGGGCCGTTCTTGTCTCGGACAGCCTGAAAAGTGAGCGGAGCCGGACAATGGTTTTGTGACGGAAATTGTCCGGCGTGTCGGGGAGACGGCCTTCGAAGAGCGGAGATTGGGCGGGCAGGGATTGCGCTGTTCTGCGACATACAGGGCGGCAGGGGGGCGTGCGGCCGTCCGGACGGGGTTTGGGCCTATCCTATTGTATTGTATGGCGGTGCGACCACGGTTCGGATACCGGCCCTCTGCCGAACCGTTTCTCCGATATTTTTATTTTGCTATCTTTTTTGTCGCAGGAACCGGCAGCTTCTCTGCAGGCCGGGCCGGTATCCGTTACTCTTTATCCGTCGGATATGTCCGATTCGGAGATATTCGATATATTTGTCTCGACCGAACAGCGGTGCGGCCGCGGACCGGACTTCCGTCCGACGGGCGCTTTCGGTTTTTCATCGAATAATTTCGCTATATTTGCAAACTGTTTGAAACCTGCCAGGGAAACACAATAGAAAACTTTAAAATATAATCCGGATTATGTCTTTCGATAAATTCGCTGACCGCCATATAGGCGTGTCGGAAACCGACCTGAAGGAGATGCTCGCAGTCATCGGCGTCTCCAGTGTGGACGAGCTGATAGGACAGGTGATTCCTGCATCCATCCGCCTGCGCAAACCCATCGGACTGCCCGCAGAGGGAATGACCGAATACGAGTTCGCGGCTCATGTGCGTGAGCTGGCCGCCAAGAACAGACAGGTGCGTTCGTTCATCGGTATGGGCTGGTACCCGACGGCCACTCCCGCCGTTATCATGCGCAACGTGTTCGAGAATGCCGCATGGTACACCTCCTATACCCCTTACCAGGCCGAGATTTCCCAGGGCCGCCTCGAAGCGCTCCTGAACTTCCAGACGATGACCATTTCGCTCACCGGCATGGAGATAGGCAACTGCTCGCTGCTGGATGATGCGAGCGCCGCCGCCGAGGCGATGCTCATGATGTTCGCCCTGCGTTCGCGCGACCAGATAAAGAACGGTTGCAACCAGCTCTTCGTGGACGACGACATCTTCCCGCAGATGTTCGATGTACTCGTGACGCGCAGCGAGCCTTTCGGCATCGAGATAATTAGAGACAACTACGATACCTACAAGTTTACCGGCAAGGAGTTCGGCGCTATCGTGCAGTATCCTTCCGCATCGGGCCGTATCCGCGACTATGCGGCATTTGCCGCCGCCGCTCACGAGGCCGGTGCGAAGGTGACCGCCGTGTGCGACCTGATGAGCCTTGTATTGCTCGCTTCGCCGGGACAGTGGGGTGCCGACATCGCGGTGGGTTCCGCCCAGCGCTTCGGTCTGCCGATGGGCTTCGGCGGCCCGACGGCCGGTTTCATGACCACCAAGGAGGCCTACAAGCGCAACATGCCGGGCCGTATCATCGGCGTATCGGTGGACAGGCTGGGGAACAAGGCGTTGCGAATGGCACTCCAGACGCGCGAGCAGCACATCAAACGCGAGAAGGCTACGTCCAATATCTGTACCGCATCCGCCCTCGTGGCCTCCATGTCGGGATTCTATGCGGTCTATCACGGAGCCGAAGGGCTGCGTCGGATTGCGCAGCATATCCATTCGCATACCGCAGCGGTAGCGGACGCTCTGCGGGAACTCGGCTACGAAGTTGCGGCAGGGAACTATTTCGATACCCTGCAGGTGAAGGCGGAGGCCGCGGTGGTGCAGGATTCCGCGCTGGCACGGAATATCAACTTCTTCTATCCGGACGAGAGCACCGTGCGGATGAGTTTCGACGAGGTGACTACGGCCGACGAGGTGGCGCAGGTGGTTGCCGTATTCGCCGAGGCAGCCGGAAAGAAGGCTCCCAAGAGCGTCAAGGTGGACGAGGGCAAGGTGGCGATTGACGGTGCCCTGCTGCGGACGGATAAGATACTCGACGCTCCCGTATTCGACAAGTACCACAGCGAGACGGAGATGATGCGCTACATCAAACGCCTCGAAAGAAGAGATATTTCGCTTGCCGACAGCATGATACCGCTCGGCTCGTGCACCATGAAGCTGAATGCCGCGGTGGAGATGATGCCTCTGTCGCTGGCCGAATTCACCAATATACATCCCTTTGCGCCCGCTTCGCAGACGGAAGGGTATCTCGAAATGATACGGGAACTCGAACACGACCTGGCTGCCATCACCGGTTTCGCCGGCTGTTCGCTGCAGCCCGAATCGGGTGCGTCGGGCGAGTACACCGGTCTGATGACCATCCGGGCGTACCACCAGAGTCGTGGGCAGGGGTACAGGACGACCATCCTGATACCGGCTTCGGCACACGGTACCAACCCCGCATCGGCGGCGATGGCTGGAATGAAGATTGTCATCGTGAACAGCGACGAGCACGGCAACATCGACGTGGAGGACTTCAAGGCGAAGGCGGCGGCCAATGCGGCCGAACTCTGCGGTGCCATGATAACCTATCCCTCGACGCACGGCGTCTTCGAAAGCAAGATACGCGAGCTCGTGGATGCCGTACACGATGCGGGCGGTCTGGTCTTCATGGACGGCGCCAACATGAACGCACAGGTGGGCCTTACGAACCCCGGTTACATCGGTGCCGACGTATGCCACCTGAACCTGCACAAGACCTTCGCCATGCCTCACGGCGGCGGCGGTCCCGGCGTAGGCCCGATATGCGTGGCGGAACACCTCGTCAAATTCCTCCCGTCGCACTCGGTCGTCCCGACCGGTGGCGAGGAGGGCATCACGGCCGTGTTCGCATCGCCCTACGGCAATGCCCTGCTGCTGCCCATCACCTACGGATACATCAAGATGCTCGGAGCCGACGGACTGCGCCGTGTTACCGAGATGGCGATAGTGAATGCCAACTACATGGCCAAGGCGCTCGAAGGCGAATTCCGCACCTACTATACCGGTGAGAACGGCCGTGTGGGGCACGAGATGATTCTCGACCTGCAGAACTTCCGCAAGGACTACGGTGTCGAGGTAGCGGATATCGCCCGTCGTCTGATGGACTACGGCTTCCACGCCCCGACGCTCTCCTTCCCCGTGCACGATACGCTGATGGTAGAGCCTACCGAGAGCGAATCCAAGGAGGAGATGGACCGCTTCATGGAGGCGCTCGTCAGCATCAAGCGCGAATGCGAAGCCATCGAAAACCACGAGGACAACGTGGTGGTGAATGCACCGCACACCGCGCTCGAAGTGGCCGGCGAATGGAACCATCCCTATACCCGGATGCAGGCCGCCTATCCGCTCGAATGGATATCGCGGGCGAAGTTCTTCCCCTACGTCTCCAAAATCGACAACGGTTACGGCGACAGGAACCTCGTCTGCACCTGCTGCGAATTCTGATTCATGCGTCGCCCGCCGCGGCGGGCGACGTTCTCTGTACTGCGTCCCGGCCGTCTCGGCGGCGGGTTCGGGGCAGGCATATTTATGCGGTGCGGCGCAGCCACGGCGGAGGACGGCCGGGACATATACTTTACCGGTCGTTCCGAACGTTATGATAGGGTTGCGAACGGCTGTAAAACATAGTAATTATTGAAATGAAAATCGGAGAAAAGAAATTTGTGACGTTGAGCTATACGCTTACCGTGGACGGCAGTGTGGCCGATTCGGCTACGGCCGAGAATCCGCTCGGATTCGTGTTCGGTGCAGGATACCTGCTGCCCGAATTCGAGAAGAACATCGATGGCCTCAGTGCCGGGGAGAAGTTCGAGTTTACGCTCACCCCGGAGAACGGTTACGGTCTGCCCAATCCCGATATGGTGATTGAACTGCCCCGTTCCACGTTCGAAGTGGACGGTCAGGTGGAGGAGGGGCTGCTGACGGTCGGCAACCAGATTCCCATGATGACCAACGACGGAATGCGCCTCATCGGCGTCGTGGCTTCGGTAGACGGCGACAAGGTGAAGATGGATTTCAATCACCCCATGGCCGGCAAGACGCTCAACTTTGCAGGCGAGATAGTGGGAGTACGCGAGGCGACCGATGAGGATTATCCCCATGCCCACAACGGCGGGTGCAGCTGTGGATGCAGCGGCGACGGCTGCGACGACTGCAGCGGCGGAGCCTGCTGCTGACGGAATGCTTTCGCGTTTTCGGTTTTTCGGCCCAACGACCAGCGTTGGGCCGAATTCGTTTATGGCAACGGGTGAGGACGGTCTTCCCGAATGCGGAGCATTGTGTCCGGTGCGGATTCCGGTGGGACGATTACGGTATGCGGTACGAACGAGGGCGGATTTCGGGCGGCCGTTTCGGCCTGCCGGATGCGGCCGGTCGGGGAGATTCTGGCGGGACAGGACGGGTGGCTTCGGCGCGGTCCGGTGGCGGTGCGCTCCGGTTCCGGTCGGAGCGACTGCGGTATACGGTACATCCGAGGACGGTTTGCCCTCTTTCGGCCGCCTGTCGGAGGGGCTCCGCTACCCCGCGGCGGCGAATCGCGGGAAATTGATTATATTTATCGCTGTTTCGGTCTCCGTAGGGATGTATCCGACGGTGAGACCATTTAATGGGGAGAGGTTATGAAGTTCACGCTTCTGTTTTATACCGACGGCTGGGAGTCCGGCCCGACGGTCGAACTATCGCACATTCCCGCTCCGGGAAGCATCGTCTGGACCGGCGGTCGCCGCAGGGACGAGGAGGACAGCATGTATTACGTGGATAACGTCATGTACCCGGAGCGAGGAATGGACCGCGAGGACACCGTATATCTGTATGTGCGTCCCTATACGGGTTATACCCGTTATGCGCCCATGACGGAGGCCGACCGCATCGTCGAGAGGCTTACGGCCGTCGGGGAGGAACTGGCGCGTGTGGGGGAGAAGCTCGATGCCCTGCTTGCGGACAGCGGGGCGCTTCGTGAAACGGCCGCCGCACTGCGGGACAGCGTTGCGGCACTGGGCGGGGAACATACCCGGAGCCTCGAAGGGCTGTTGCGTCTCGGAGAGCAGGCACTTCAGTCGGCCGATGCCATGGAGGACGGGCAGCAACTGCATATCGAAAAGCTGGACGACATCGTACTCGCCCTCGAGCAGATGAAGGAGCAGTTGTGACCCTCTCCGCAGCGGGTCATCGCGTCTCCTGGCCGGAAGCGTAACGGCTGCGGTAGCTCGCGGGCGTCGTGCCGTAATGGTGCTTGAAGCTCCTGACCAGGTGGCAGGAGTCCGTATATCCCAGCCTGTATGCGATTTCCTTGACGCTCATGCGGCTGTTGCAGAGCATCTCCGCCGCGGCCCTGATGCGGCTTTCGACGATGTATTGCCGGAGACTTTCGTGGAAATGACGTTTGAAATAGCGGCCGATGTAGGCGGGCGACAGGTTGAATGCCGCACATAGTGCCGAGCCTTTCAGCCGTTCGGGCTGGTGGATATGCCGTTGGATATATTGCAGCATGGAGACGGCCCGGTCGTTCTCCTGCTGTACGGGGATTCCGCTGCCGGAGTGCTGGGCGGCACTGCGTGCAGCCAGCGTGATGATGCTGTTTATCCACTGCTGCTGGAGGTGGGCGGAGAATCCGTTCGGGGAGGCCTGCTCCGCCGTTACCATCTCCATGAGCTGTTGCAGTGTCGATGCGTCGCGCCCGGCGGGCGTGATGCGGGGGACGTCCTGCATCCGGAGTGCCTGTTCTATGTCTTTTCCTATATATTCTGTCACATAACTGCCCGTAAACCGGATGAATAGATATCGGCTGCGCGTGCCGACCTTGAAGCGGTGCAGTCTTTCGGGCGGAATGAGGAGGAGCGTGCCTGTCCCGTAGGAGATGTCGCCGCTCCACTGTCCCGGTACCCCTTCCGGCATACTGAAACTGCCGCTTCCCGATACGATGTATGCCAGTTCGTAAAAGGAGTGGGTGTGTTCTCCGATGGGAAACCTTTCGTGTTCCCGCACCAGAATCTCCGCCGGACGGTAGAGGTTTTCTATCCACATGACATTAAATGTACAATGAATTGCCGTAAAGATACAATGAATTCGCCGGATGCGGCGATAATTTTGCGCAGGATTTTAACGGAACCCTGGCAGGACATCCTGCTGCGGCGGGCGCTGTCGGTCGGGATGTATCTGTGCGGAGAATCCGGTAGGAGACGGATATGGACAGGAGAAGTATCGGAGGACATGCGGCCATGCTGGGTGCGAATGTCATGTGGGGATTGATGTCGCCGCTGGCGAAGTTCGTGATGGGAACCGGAGGGGTGACTCCCATGACGATAACCGGTCTGCGGGTGGCCGGGGCCATGGTGCTGTTCTGGACGGCATCGCTTTTCGGCCAGCGGGAGCGGGTGGCGTCGGCGGATATGCTGAAGCTTTTCGCCGCTTCGCTGCTGGCTATCGTGTTCAATCAGGGGTGTTTTATCTTCGGGGTGGGGCTTTCATCGCCGGTGGATGCCTCGGTTATCACCACCAGTATGCCGCTGCTGGCCATGGTCTTCGCCGCGCTCTATCTGAAGGAGCCCGTCTCGGGAAAGAAAGTGGGGGGCATTGCGGCGGGGGCTGCCGGTGCGTTGCTGCTGATACTCGGCGGTCATGCGGCGGAGGCGGGGCGGGGTGGCGGAAACAGTTATGTCTGGGGCGATTTGCTGGTACTGCTCGCACAGTGTAGCTATGCCTTGTATATCGTGCTCTTCAAGAATTTCGTAAACAGGTATTCGCCCGTCACCATCATGAAGTGGATGTTCACCTACGCCTTCGTCTGCGTACTGCCCTTTTCGTTCGGTGGGGTGGCGGCTACCGACTGGCCGGCGCTCGGGGGTGGTGCGATAGGGGCGATAGCATTTATCGTTGCGGGCGGTACGTTCTTGAGCTACATGCTCGTGGTGGTCGGGCAGAAGCGGCTGCGGCCTACCGTGGCGGGGATGTATAACTATATACAGCCTCTCGTGGCGAGCATCGTGGCCGTCTGCTGGGGGATGGACCGGTTCAATGTCGTGAAGGTGCTGGCCGTAGTATTGATATTCAGCGGGGTGTACCTCGTTACGGTCAGTCCGAGCCGGGCGGGCCTTGAAGCCGCGGAACACGGCCATGAAACGGGCCGGAACGGCGGCGAAGGGGCCGGGTGCCGTGCGGAGGACGACGGAATCCGGCTGTCGGATAAATATAAAAGACCGCGATAACAGTCGCGGCCTTTTTCGTTCGTGTGGATCCACCAGGGCTTGAACCTGGGACCCCCTGATTATGAGTCAGGTGCTACTAACCAACTGAGCTATGGATCCGTCCTTTTCCGTTCGTCGTTCCGATGCAGGGAAGCAGTCGTCCGAACGGGTGCACAAAAGTACATAAATAGCGTTGAAATGCAAAAAAAAGCGGAAAATTTTTTCGGCAGGCCGGCTTTGCCGGGGCCGGCCTGCCGACTCGCTATGCGGGCGGAAGGCGCACAGTATCCGTTCAGTTCCGGTAGTGCCGGGAGAGGGTACCGGTTCGGTAAAATTTAAAAAATCTTCGTGATTTTTTTTAATCCCCGTAAGGCATTATATTTGTGTAGTCGAAATCATTGAAGTAATTCCTAATACTATCTTAAATTTTAAAAAAGAAGATTATGAAAAAAATTATCCTTTTTACCGCATGCGCGCTGCTGTGTGCGGGTACAGCCTTCTCCCAGAACTACAAGCATGCCATCGGTCTCCGTGCCGGCGGCAGCAACGCCGCACTCACCTACAAGCAGCACCTGAATGCGGGAAACGCTTTCGAAGTGATGGCATGGTTCGGATTTTATGAGGCGAGCAGTTTCTCCGCAGCAGGTCTTTACGAGTGGACGCAGCCCGTCATCAACAACGACTTCAACCTCTATTACGGTGTAGGCGGCCATCTCGGCGCCGCAGCCAACAAATTCGCTATCGGTATCGATGCCATTGTAGGGCTCGAATACAAGATTCCGAATGCGCCTATCGCTTTCTCGCTGGATTACAAACCTTCGGTCAACTTTATGAATCTGAATGCGTACGGTCTTTTCGACCTGGCTCTCGGCATCAAATTCACCTTCTGATATACCGTACCGTTTAGGGCAGGTTTGGGCCGTTCCTCCTTGTGGGGGAGCGGCCCTGTTTTTTGCAGCAGGAGGCTGTGTTTCGCAAATAAATTCGGAACGGGAGGCGATATCTTAAATTTGTTTAGAATATTTTTTAAAAAGCTTAGTAATTTGTTTTGAGTATTGAAAATAATTTCTAAATTTGCGCTTAGATAGAAAAATAGGCCGGAGGAGATGCCGGTATTATTTAAAAACCAGTCTGTGCTTCTTAAGGATTTTTTCAATCAGCAGGAGGACGAACCCCTGAAGGGTATCTCCCATAAGAATATTCTGATAAAGAAGAATATCATCGCCTACATGGCGCTCAACGGCGAGAGTACACTGGCCGACCTCGCCCGCGAGCTGCACATCAGCGTTCCGACCATCACCAAGCTCGTGGGGGAGCTCGTCGAGGAGAATATCGTAGTGGATAACGGCAAGATAGAGACTGCCGGAGGGCGCCGTCCCAATATCTTCGGGCTGGCCAATACGGCCATCTATTTCGCCGGCATCGACATCGGGCGCGACAATGTACGTTATGTGGTGACGGACCTCAAGAACAATGTCATCGTCAGCGAGGAGGAGCGGGATTTCGTCCTGTCGGACAATGAACAGTCGCTTGAGGAGATATGTCGGCGCATCAACCGCTTCATAGACGGCTGCCGGATAGAGCGCTGCAAGATACTCGGCATGGGAGTGTGCATTGCGGGGCGCGTCAATCCCAAAACGGGGCGCAGCTACATGTACTTCACTTCGAGTCCGGAGTCGCTGAAGGATATCATCGAACATGCTACGGGCATCCGGGTGTTGCTGGAGAACGATACGCGGGCCCGTTGTTATGCCGAGTACTTCACGGGTGATTCGCGGACGGAGAAGAATATGCTCTACCTGCACCTGGGCCGGGGAGTGGCCATAGGCATCATCACCGACGGCAAACTGTTTTACGGCAAGTCGGGTTTTGCCGGGGAGTTCGGGCATACGCCTTTTTTCAACAACGAGATTATCTGCGAGTGCGGCAAGAAAGGGTGCCTCGAAACGGAGGTGTCCGGTATAGCCATCGAGAAGAAGATGGTCAGTGAGATACGCCGCGGTGTCAATACCATCCTGCGCGAACGCTACGATTCGGGAGGAACAATACGCATAGACGATATTATCGAGGCTGCGAAGAACGACGACAACCTCTCGATAGAGCTTATTGAGGAAGCGGGCGAGAAGATAGGCAAAAGCATTGCCTTTCTCATCAATATCTTCAATCCGGAACTTGTCATCATCGGCGGAAACATGGCCTATGCGGGCGACTACCTGATGCTGCCGCTCAAATCGGCCACCAACAAATACTCTCTCAATCTTGTCTACAAGGATACGAAATTTCGGCTGTCGCATATGGGCGGCGATGCCGGCGCCCTCGGCGCAGCCATGCTCATAAGGAACCAGGTAATAGGATTGTAGCCATGAACAACATTCTCGAAACGGATTCCGTCAGGTTGAGGGCCCTTGAGCCGGAGGATATCGACGTGCTCTACAAGTGGGAGAACGACACGCGCATCTGGAAGATGAGCAATACCGTCGCGCCGTTCTCGAAATATGTGCTCCGCAGATTCATCGAAGACCAGAAGTACGACATTTACGAGACCAAGCAGTTGCGCATGATAATAGAGAGCCGCGGCGATGGAAGGGCCGTGGGGGCCATCGACCTTTTCGAGATAGACCCGACGAACCGCCGGGCCGGCATCGGGATACTCGTCTATGAAGACCGCGACCGCGGGCAGGGTTATGCTTCGTGCGCGCTGACTTCCATGATAAAGTATGCCTTTCAGGTGTTGGGGCTCAACCAGCTCTACTGCAATGTGCTCTCCAACAACCTGCGCAGTCTGAACCTTTTCAAAAGCAAGGGCTTCACTACGGTCGGTCTGAAGGTGGAGTGGGTGCGTTCCACGACCGGATGGCTGGACGAATACATGCTTCAACTGGTCAATCCCGTCAAGGTGTAGGCGGGGAAACGTGCGGTCCGGTGGCGGACGGTTCACGCGGGGGCGCCGCGTACCCTTTCCGGTACGCGGCGCCCCCGTTTTGACGGCAAGGTGCGGTGAAAGAGCGAAAGGGCGGCAATGGAATAATTATTGCACCTGGGAAAGTGTGGGGATGCGGCTGCCGGAGAGGCCGGGACGCCCGTCCCGAATGGCATGTTTAACCAACAAGATTGATTATGAAATATTTTTTGACGCTTTTGCTCCTGTTGCCGGCGTTCGCCTCTTTCGCACAGGAACCCGAAGAGCACCTCTCGTTGGACGAGGTGAGGACGCAGTCCGGTGTAGACCCCACGAGGATTATCTCCAAGATAGGATTCTCTACGTGGTATTTCGACAAGGAGGCCGGTAATGCGCAGGTGAACAACCGTATCAGTGCCACATTCGGTGTGGACGACTGGGCGTTCAACGTGCGGATGGACCTCGTCTCGATAAACAACGTACCGGGCCGCCGGGGCTTTGTCACAGGGGCGGGCAACATGAAGGTGAATATCCTGAACTCTTTTTACAATAACGGTAGGCATGCGCTTGCCGCATCGGTGGATTTGGCCTTTCCGACGGCTTCGCAGGCGATAGACGCCGCGGCCGGACTGAACGGCTACTTCTACCTGACGCCTGCGCTGACCTACAGCTATACGATAAATCAGGGGCTGATGGTGGCGGCACAGCCCCAGTATTCGTTCGCCCTGGCCAAGGGAGAGGCGGACTATCCTGCCATGAGCCTCCTGACCGTGAGGATGTTCATTGCGAAGTTCTGGGATTCCGGCCTCTTCGCGGTGTTCGAGCCGCGGCCGATGTACGACTTCACACGGGACCGCTTCGACCTTATCCTTTCGCCCATCGTCGGCAAGGCGCTCGGCGGCGGATATACCCTGACGTTTCTCGCCGAGATTCCCGTAAGGAAAGAGTCGCTCCACAATGTCGGGGCACTGTTCCTGATAGGGGTAAAGCGGACTTTCTGACCCGTCGGAGGGAAAACGGGAGAAGAAAGGGGTACGGCCGAAAGCCGTACCCCTTTCTTCTCGCGGGCGGTTGTTACAGCCATGCTGCAAGGTCGGGTACGGTTCCGAGCCGTTCGTAGTCCGTTCCGTCGCCGGCGGCGAAAAAGTAGTGGCGCAGACCGTTGGTGAGCATGATGTAACGGGCCCGGACGACGCTGTTGTAGCGTACTGCCTGGTCGAGGACGCATTGGTCTATCGCGACGTCGGCGGCCTTGCACTCCACCAGCATGACTGCCTGCTGCCCGCGGCCCGTTACCACGATGTCGGCCCGCTGCCGTGTGCCTCCGAGGGAAAGCGGGTACTCCTGAATGATATTGACGGCGGGAATGCCGATGCAGTCCGACAGCCATCCGATGACGTGCCGCCGCACCCACTCTTCCGGAGTGAGCAGCAGCCAACAGCCCCGCAGACCGTCCCAGACGCGTTCCTCGCCGTGCCTGTGCGCGGCCCGCAGCCTGACGGGGGGCAAATTAAGTGCGGGATACCTGTCCATTTCTCACGGAAAAAGAGTAATTTTAGCCCCGCCCGGCGTTTGCGGGGCTGCCTGCAAAGTTAAGGCATAAACACCGATAAATTGACGACCATGCCGATAAAACGCCTTGCTATCAGTTGTCTCTTCGCCTTTGCCGTTTTTCTTTCGTCCTTCGGCGGAACCCTGCGTGCCGCAGGACCCGGTTTCGCCGCCATGGCCGGTGAGCCCGGAGCGGTGGAGGCGGGATTCAGACTGCCGCCGCGCAGTGCCCTCGTGCCGTATCCTTCACGCGAAGAGGCGTTGGCGGGTGGTACATCCTCCTATGTGATTCCTCTGGAGGAGTGGCAGCGCGACAGTGTGCCGGAAGGAGTCCGCTATACGGCCCGGTTCAAGGTCCGTTATGCGTGGGACAACCGGGCCGTCCTGCTGCGTGTGGAGGATGTCCCCTCCTCTTTCGGCATCGAGGTAAACGGCGAGGCGGCCGGATACAGTCAGGCGGGTATGGGGCGCACGGAGTTCGATATCACCGATTTCATCCGGCAGGATTACAATACGGTTTCGGTCATTGTCTGCGAGGCTCCGGCGGCCCGCCGTATCGGCGAAGGGCGCGGCCGCGATGCGGAAAGCTGGAGGGGGAGGGCCTGGGTGTTGTCTCAGCCCTCGGTACGGATACACGACCTGTTTGCCGAGACTTCGGTGGACGGCGGTTACGGTTATGTGGCGCTCGATATCGTCATGCAGAGTATCCTGTTGAATCCCAAGGAGTATACCGTCTGTTACGAGTTGCTTGACCCGAAGGGCGAGGTCGTGGCCATGTCGCAGAAAGACATCGTTACCGGTATGCTGAGCCGGGATACCGTACGCTTTACGGTACGGATACCCGACCCGCTCGTGTGGAACCATGAAACTCCGAATCTCTATACACTGCTGGTACGCAGCCGGAACGAAGGCCGGTTCGTGGAGAACGCGGCTGTTCGGGTAGGATTCCGGACGCCGGGAACGTCTGACGGAGTATTCTTAATCGACGGACTGCCTGTCGGTTTGTATGCCGTACGTTATGCGATGGGCGGCGACGAAGGGGCCGCGGCAACCGAGCTTGCACGCTTCAAGGCGGAGGGGTATAACTGCATCGTTGCAGACGGAACTCCCCAGCCGGACTGTTTCTATGCGCTTTGCGACAGTCTGGGGCTGTACGTGTGCGATGCGGCGGATATCAATACGAGTCGGGAACCGGCCCGTATCACCGTGGGCGGCAATCCGAGCAACGCTCCCGAATGGAAAGATGCCTACATCGACCGGATACACCGCATGTATTACGCTTCGCACCTTCATCCGTCGGTGGTGATGTATGCTCCTGCACACGATTCGCGCAACGGATACTGTCTGTACGAAAGTTATGTGGAGCTCAAGCGGCTGGCTCCCGGTGTCCCCGTTTTCTACGACGGGGCCGGGGGGGAGTGGAACAGCGACATGGATGCCGCGGCCCTTTTCCGGCATCCCGATGCTGTACGGCCTGCGGGCCGTCTCTCGGTAACGATGGAGAGGGACGGTTTGGACGAGGTGGTCGTGGCCAACAACATGGAGCTGACATCGGCCCGGGGAACCTACCGGGTGGTGCTGAAGTCGGGGGTTAAGAGCCTTTGGACGGCCTCCGGCGAGTTCAGGCTCATGGGAGGCGGGGCGCTTCATATTCCCGTGCCCGTTCCTGAGGGTGTGCGCAGGGGCAGCGTGCAGGTAGAGGTGCATCTCCTGAAGGATATCTCGTCGCAGGGTGCCGGCCAAGGCGGCAAAGTGTCGGATATGTACGATGTCCTGAAGATGAAATTCCCGTTGTGACGCCGCCGGCCCGTGTGCCGGTTGCGGTTGCGCTGTTTCCCGAAAACGGAGAGCCCTCTCCGTTGTGTCGTCGTCTCCTGTCGCCGCTGTCCGTATCCCTGCGGAATCGGGCGGCGGTTCGGTCATTCGTGAAAAACCTTCTTGTTCTGTATTCCGCGGCCCGGTGCCGTGCCGAACGCATTGTCGGGGATGCTGAACTCCTTGTCGGCGAAGAGTGCTGCAAGTCCCGATACCTGCTTGAGCCGCAGCAGCTCGTCGCGGTCCATTCCGATGTTCTTCATTATCCAGGCGTCCGACATGCCGGCCTGTTTCAGTTCCGCGACGATGTTGGTCATGAGCTCTATCGAGTGCGTCCCGCGGGCCCTGTTGTGGCGGATGGTCGAGGCCATGCGGTTGGAGAGGTCCTTGTCTATCACAACCACCGGAAGCATCCCCTCTTCCCGTTCGTATATCCGGTCGGAGGTCTTCATCACCATGTAGCGGTGGTAGCCGTCCACGAGTTCGTAGATGTCGTGTTCGCGGTCGTAGTAACATACGCATGGCGAGGTGTAACCGTCCTCCCAGATGGAGAGTTCGAGGAGCTTCATTTCGGGCGGTGCCACCACGTTGGGATTGTAGGCATTGGCGCGTATCTTCGATACGGGTACGGGGATGACGTCGTAAACGGGGCTTTTGTATCTGTTCATCGGTTTCAAGAGAAGATTTTGTTGTAATATTCCATTATCCGCCGCCTGTCGTCCGTCTCCTTCCTGGTCAGCGAGAAGCCCATGTATTTGCAGGCGTGGTCGTTTTTCAGGATGCATACGCACATGCGCTTGAAAGTGGGCAGGTCTTTGAATCCGGGAATGTCGATGTCGTCCAGATACTCCATCCGGACAGGTTTCTTGTCGGTGTTGTAGCTGGAACGTTCTCCCACTTCTATCTTGATGCCCATGGCCTTCAGCTTCTCGATGGTCTCGTCGGGCAGTACGCCTCCGCGCGTGCGCCAGAAGTTGATGCTGACCGAGAGTTTGCGCAGGTAGTTGTTGCGCGTCTTGGCCGGCAGGGTGGAGAGCAGGAAATACATGTAGCTCTCCCACGTATGGCCCGGCGGCAGTTTGGCCCGATAACGGGCCACGGCGCTGCTCGAACCGTAGATGCCGGTGAAGTTCACACCGTTCACACGGCATATCATCTTGCCCCAGGTGTCGGGGTCGATGGCGCGGTAGAGTGCCAGATTCTCCTGGGCAGCCGAGATGAAAGGACTCGCCACGCGCTGCTTTTCGAGCGGTACGCCCGCCTGATAGAAGAGGTCGTAGAGCCGGTTGTAGTCCCAGCCGAACCGTCCGTTTGCCGTCCAGATGTCGGTCGTGAGCCAGTCGTACAGGATGTAGGCGTTGTAGATGTCGGGGCTGTTGCGGCATGTCCAGACCAGGTTCCGGTACTGCGACGTGCGTTTTCCCGCGTATATCGTGCGCCATCTGTTGTAGCTCTCCTGCGTTCGGATGCCGACCAGACAGCAGGTACGGTTTGCCCCCTTGAGCCTGTGGTACCACTGCGCGAACAGCAGTTGGAATTCGTAGTCCCACATCTCTTTCGAGTAGAAAGGGAAGTCTTGTGCCGTGTAGCACTCCGCCGGCATTTCGCGTACCCACAGTTCGCGTTTCTCCTCCTCCCACGGCCGCCAGTAGGTCTGGTACATGGAGGTGCATGTGGTCACTTTGAAGGGGACGCAGACGCGATAGATTTCCAGCAGGTCTTTGTTGGCAGCGAATACGCGGTCGATATAGCGGGTGGTCTCCTCGTACTGTACCTCATAGTCCATGTGGAATACGCCGAGTTTCCGGGCTATGTGGTGGCGGCGCATGTAGTCGATGCACAGATTGAGCATCACGGCGCTGTCCTTGCCTCCGGAGAATGAAACATATACGTTGTCGAATTCATTGAATATGGTATCGATACGCTCTAAGGTCAGTTCATAAACGTTTTTTCTGGTCATCTTCGTTGTATATCATTTTCACGTATTTTTCCCATTCGAACATTACCGAAAACCCGCAGCGCCTGAAGGCCTGGATGTGTTTGTTCTGGGTGACGGATATGATAGCGAAGTCTTTTTTGAACTCTTGTATCAGTTGTGTCAGCATCAGGCACAATACCTCTTCGTCGTCTTCGGCGGCATAGTAGTTGTTTATCGTCGCCTTCCTGTTTCTGAGCACCACGGGGATGAATCCGAGGGTGCGGCCTTCGTCGTCGCAGGCGACGAACCAGATGTGTTCCGAGGATGTCTTGAACGGATAGTTGTTGTTGCTCGCGAGGACTTCCCGGTTCATTACCAGATGCGCTACGCGCCGGTACAGTTCGGTATCTTCGCCGTTTAACTTTACGATGTTCATGAACGTCATTAATGTTTAATTATCAAATTTAACGTTTTTGAGGGTCGTTAATTTTCTTAATTCCGTTTTGGGACTATATAAGTGAATTATGGTCCTGATTTTACCGTTTTTTTTCGTATTTGGCATCTCGTTTTACGTGAAAAGAACTGTTCGTTTTGTGTTTGTGGCGTATCGTATTATGATTTTGCCGATAAATGCGTTAATAGTGTTCATGTAATTGTAGAAATGAACGGTTTTATGTGGTGTTTATCGGGCTTTTTGTGTTATTGTGCTGCCGGGCTACAGACTGTCAGACCGGGTCGGAAAAGGTTCATTAATTGCCTTTTATACAGCAGAAACGGAGAAGTGCGCAGGGATGCCGGATTTCTTTTGCAGTGTGCGCGGATACGCTATGCCGGCGGCTTGTTTTGTTGCGATATTTGCCTGTAAAGCGTATTTTGGTGATGATGATAAGGCCACGGTTCGTGGCTGCGTATCGTATATGGGTGTCGAGAGGATTTTATAGGATATGAGATACGGGTTGGCGAGCGTATTTGCAGAGACGGCAGGAATCCGACTGCGAAGAGGGCGGGATGCAAAAAGCGCAGGACCATGCGGTCCTGCGCTTTTCCGTATTCCGGCGGACGGTTACCGCAACTCCCGTGCGGGAATGTGCACCACTTTGCCGTCGCGGATGACGACCAACGTTCCGTCCTCTTTTTTCGTCTTCTCTATCAGACGTTTGCGGGCCAATTGGATGCCAGCCTCGATTTTTTTCTGCATTTGTTTGATTTCGACCTCACTCATAAGTTACAATCGATTTATAGGATAACGTATCTTCGACGGTCAATGTTGCCGAGAGGCCGCCCGAAGCAATCATCTTCACCTGCGTGTCTGCCGAACTGTTGTCGTAAATGGCCCAGTAGTCGCAGATGGGGGCGTAAAGGGCGGTCAGGTTTTTGAGTCCCATCCGGTAGCGGCGGCAGATGACTTCGCGGGGAATGTCGTGTCCGCCTTCCCGGACACGGGTGGCTACGCGTTCGACGGCCTGTTGGGGTGTCGGCAGCCAGAAGTAGAGCAGCGTCACGAAGTAGCCTTTGGCATGGGCCTGTTCGATGAATCGTACGTAAGAACGGGTGGCCAGCGTGGTTTCAAATGCGAAGTCGGTTCCTTCCGACAGCAGGTCGTCCATGCGCTGGAGCATCAGCCTGCCTGCTTCAATCGCCACGCTGCCGGGGTTGAACGGCGAGAGTCCCCTGGCTATCTCGTCGGCATTGACGAATTCGCGACAGCCGAGCATCTCCGGCAATACGGTGTAGGACGCGGTGGTTTTTCCCGCGCCGTTGCATCCGGCTATGATGTAGAGATGAGGCATATCGTCGGAGCAAAGATAGGGATTGCCGCGGGTTTTCCAAAACGAGGCCTGTCCGAAGCTGCTGCGGAGCCGGACGCTTTTCGGCGTCCGGTCTGCCGGCGGAGGCGGATTGTTGAAAACTATGTGAAAACTTCCCCGGCGAGGCGGGGTTTTCGGAACGGCATTGGCTAATTTTGTTCCCGACACCAGGTTTCCCGTGCCGCCCGTCGGGTGCGGCCGGGGATGAAAAGGGAATCCTGTGAGAATCAGGAGCTATCCCCGTAGCTGTAAGTTCCGTGCACACCGTATGCCCGCTGGCGGGAGAGTCCCGCAGAGCCGGTATGCGGCAGGTGCGAAGGGTGAGCATCCTTTGCCACTGGCCCCGAAGGGCCGGGAAGGCGCAAAACCCGGAACGAGCCAGAAGACCTGCCCGGTGCCGTATTAACGTAGCTTTCGGGCGAAAGGCTGTCGGACAGGGGGCATGGATGCCGCCGTCTTATTCAATTTCCCGGAGTTACCATTTCTAATCTCTTAACATCTAAGAAGATGAATGGACAGACTCAGTTTACGAAAATCGTAAAGCGCAACGGCGACGTTGCAGAATTCAGGCCGGAAAAAATCGAACAGGCCATTTTCAAGGCCATGAGGGCCGCAGGCCGTCCCGACCGTGCCGCGGCACGCCGGCTGGCCGGTGAGGTCATCGCGGAGCTCGCTGCCGGAGGGGAGCGTATCCCGCATGTGGAACGGGTGCAGGATGCGGTGGAGAAAGCCATCTACCGCAGCGGCGATTTCGACCTGCTCAAGACCTATATGCTCTACCGCAAGAAGCACGAGGAAATCAGACAGAGCAAGGAGCTGTTCTCGAACCTCGACGTCATCGACGATTATCTCGGACTGGACGACTGGCGGGTGAAGGAGAGCGCCAACTCCTCCTATTCGCTCCAGGGGCTCAACCAGCACATATCGACGAGCATCACTTCGCAGTACTGGCTCGGCAAACTCTATACGGAAGAGATAGCCCAGGCCCATCGTTCCGGTGCGCTGCACATTCACGACCTCGGCTTTCTGAGTGTTTACTGCGTGGGCTGGGACCTGCGCGACCTGCTTCTGGTAGGCTTCAAGGGGGTGGAAGGTAAGGCGCAGAGCGCACCCGCCCGCCATTTGCGTACCGCCCTCGGACAAATCGTGAATTTCTTCTATACCATGCAGGGCGAAGCTGCCGGAGCGCAGGCTTTCTCGAACTTCGATACTTTCCTTGCGCCGTATGTACGTTACGACAACCTCGACTATGCGCAGGTGAAGCAGTGTCTGCAGGAGTTCCTCTTCAACCTGAACGTGCCGACGAGGGTGGGTTTCCAGACTCCGTTCACGAATATCACCATGGACCTCGTGGTACCGGATTTCCTGAAGAACGAACGGGTGGTGCATGCCGGGCGCGTGCTCGAAGATGCCGTTTACGGCGATTTCCAGCCGGAGATGATGTTGCTGAACAAGGCCTTCGCCGAGGTGATGTATGAAGGGGATGCGGCCGGAAGTCTCTTCTCTTTCCCGATACCTACCTATAACATAACGCCCGATTTCGACTGGGAGAATCCCGACTACGACGGCATTTGGAAAATGACGGCCAAGTACGGCATCCCCTATTTCTCCAATTTTGTCAATTCCGATATGAAACCCGACGACGTGCGCAGCATGTGCTGCCGCCTGCGGCTCGACAAGCGCGAGTTGATGAAACGCGGCGGCGGGCTTTTCGCGGCCAATCCGCTGACGGGTTCGGTCGGTGTGGTGACCATCAATATGCCGCGTCTCGGTTACGAGGCCCCTTCGGAAGAGCTCTTTTTCCAGCGGCTCCGTCACCTGATGGAGATAGCCCGCGACAGTCTCGAAGTGAAGCGCAAGGTGATAGAGGGATATACCGAGAAGGGGCTCTATCCCTATTCGAAATTCTACCTGCGGCAGGTGCACGACCGCTACGGCTGCTTCTGGAAAAACCATTTCTCCACCATCGGCATCAACGGCATGAACGAATGCTGCCTGAATTTTCTCGGCGTGTCGATAGCCACCGAGGAGGGGAGTGCCTTCAGCCGCAAGGTGATGACCTTCATGCGCGAAGTGATGGCGGAGTTTCAGGAGGAGACAGGCAATATCTACAATCTCGAAGCTACTCCGGCCGAGAGTACGGCCTACCGGTTCGCGCGTATCGATACGCAACGTTATCCGGATATCATCACCGCCAACCAGCAGGCACGGACGGAGCGCGGGGCGAAGCCCTACTATACCAACTCCACGCACCTTCCGGTCGGGTACTCGGACGACATATATGAGGTGCTTGCAAAACAGGACCCGTTGCAGACACTTTATACGGGCGGTACGGTGCTCCATATCTTTACCGGGGAACACGAGATGTCGCCCGAATCGGCCAAACGGCTCGTGCGTAAGGTGACGGGCGGATTCCGGCTCCCTTACATCACCATCTCGCCTTCGTTCAGCGTCTGCCCGCAGGACGGCTATCTGTCGGGCGAGCATTTTACCTGTCCCAAGTGCGGACGCAGTGCCGAGGTCTACAGCCGCATCGTGGGCTACATGCGTCCGGTGAGCCAGTGGAACGAGGGCAAGCGCGAAGAGTTTCGCGACCGACGGCTTTTCGACCGGATGATTACGGGGCAGGAGAGCGTGTCGCATCCGGCTTCCTGCTGCTGGAAGGAACCTGCGGCGTCCGAAGCGGTATGAGCGGTATGGAGAAGGAGCGCATACGCATCGGGGGGCTGGTGAAACAGAGCCTCGTGGATTGGGACGGCGTGCTGTCGGCGGTGGTCTTTACCAAGGGATGCAACTTCCGCTGCGGCTATTGTCACAATCCGGCGCTGGTGGTGCCGGCGCTGATGCGGGAGCGGCCCGATGTGGCGGAGAGCGAGGTGTTCGACTATCTCGCACGCCGCCGCGGCTGGCTTGATGGGGTGGTGGTTACGGGCGGCGAGCCTACGCTGCACGCCGGACTCCCCGCTTTTCTGGAGAGGGTGAAGGCGTTGGGCTATCGTGTGAAGCTCGATACGAACGGTACCAATCCCGAAATGCTCCGGCAACTGATTGCCTCCGGAGCGGTGGATTTCGTGGCGATGGATATCAAGCATTTTCCGGACGCGGAACATTACGGAGCCGTGACGCCGCTGTCGCAGGCGATGATGGACAACGTTCTGCGCTCCATCGGGATTCTCCGGCGCGGTGGCACGGAGTACGAGCTGCGTACCACGCTTCTGCCCGGTATCCATACCCCGCCGGTACGGGAGACGCTGCGGAGAATGTTCGCCGACTGTCGGTATGTGTTCCATGAATTTCGGAATACGGGGCCGGACGGACTGGTCGCCGATTATCCGGAGGCGTAAAGATTTGTGCCGGTTTTGGAACGGGCGGATGACGAAACCGCGGCAGAAATGCCGCGGTTTTTGCGTCTTTGGAGTGCCTCTTGTTTTTCTTCTTTTGCTCCGGCGCGCGTGAGTTTGCGGATTATCCGCTGCCTTTCGGGGGCGGGCCGTCGGCTTCGGTGTTGCGTTTCCGCACATACCGGGTTCTCAGTAGCACTCCCGCAGAGAGCTGCGGAATGTCAGGCTGCATTCATGCCTCTGTTTGCAGGCGTTCCGTTGCAGGGAAACCGCTGCCGCCGAGAGCGGTAAGGCAAGATAACGGTGCCGGGTATCGCTTCGGTGGCGGAGCATTCCGCAGCTTTCGCAAAATTTCCGTTCCGTATCGTCCGTTATTATAGTGTGAGAGTGATAGCGCGGTGCGATGCCGTGATTTCCGGAACCTGGCGGCAGATGGCTTGTTCCGGCTTTTGACGGCACGATGCTGCCGTATGGAAAGCGAGAGTTTTTCATGGATTTGTTTTAGAAAAGGTACGGCAGGCATTCTGCCGTCGGGGCGGAGTATGCATGACGGCGAGGGGAAGATATGCCGGAAGAAGCGGTATGCGGAGGAGAGAGTGTCCCTCCGGTCTTGGGCGGAAGAGTTGACCGGGCCCCGGCCGTCGCTTTCAGGTCGGGGGTGGGGAGTGTCCGGCTATCGGTGCCGGAAAACGGTATACGAATTTGTGAAAAGGAAATTTTCCAGTCGTTTTATGGTATGTAATTTTTTCCTATTTTTGTCGGTAGTGTAGGGTAAAGTCATTCACAATCTGTTAATTGGCTGTTAATAGCTGATGCCCGAATAAACGTATTGTTTGCAGTGCTTAAATCGGAAATTCTTAATCGGATAATGTCGCATTACGGCCTTAGGAACAAGACCGAACTCGCTTCGTTTCTCGGGGTGAGTCCTCAGACCGTTTCCAATTGGTACAGCCGTAATTCCATCGATTACGATTTGGTTTTCGAAAAGTGCGCCGGATTGGATTTCAACTGACTGGTAACGGGAAATGCTTCTGTGTACGGGCATCGTATTGGAAATGTTTCTGTTGCGAGCGATGTGGAAGGGGCTTACGATGTCCCCGTCGCTTCCATGTTGCCTGTCGGCATGACAGGAGGGAGCTGTCCGGTAGGTGACGGCGCAGGGTTGCGGAGCGGCGGCATGCCTGCGGTGCTCTCCTCGGACGGCGAATGTATTGCCTGTGTGGCGGACGGTGCAATGCCCGACGAATTCCGTAGCGGCGATGTGCTGGTCGGTAAACGTATCGTTGATTTCGGTGCGGTGGATACCGACGGTCTTACACCGTATGTTTTTGCCCTTCGAAGCGGCGGACTCATGGTGCGGAGGGTAATTGCCGATAAAAATTTCCCGGAGAAGCTGCTTCTTGTCGCGGGCAGTCCCGACCGGCGGCAGTTCCCGGATATAGTCGTGAAACGCGCTGACCTGTGCGGTGTTTGGGACGTTAAGTTCACACTGGTCTCCTATGGAAGCGGCGGCGGGAATATCGGCGGACGGCTGTCGGAACTGGAGCGAAGAATGGACGAACTGACGAAACGGATAGATGATGCCGCCTCTGCCGGCGGTGCCGGTCGTTGAGGTCTGTTGTCTTTTTTCGCGTTTTCTGTTTGCTTTGTATGTCCCGAAAGGGCGGGATGTCTTTCCCGACCCTATGCATTTCTTGTAGGTAAATCCGGTGCGGAGAGGACAAATCCATCCTGTGCAGCATAAACACGACGGACAATACCGTAAGATATTGTCCGTCGTTTCGTAGCGAGTCCGAGACTTGAACTCGGGACCTCATGATTATGAATCATGCGCTCTAACCAGCTGAGCTAACTCGCCGTAAAAGCAGGACAAAAGTAGTGAATATTTTGTTTCCTGCAAATATGCCGTGCTTTTTTTCTCGTTCTTCCGTGCCTTATTTCTTCGGGTCGTGCGGCGTTTGGCAGAGATTGCGCTGCGGCAGCGGAAGTCTTGCCTTGCGGCGGAGCGTATCTCCGCTCATGCGCGGCAGCGGCCGCATTGATTAGAAGGCGAGGAAGAATTCGGCGATGAACTTGTTGTGGAAAGCGGGGTTGGCCTCTATCGCGGCCGGCCGTCGGTCGATGAGATAGTGTTCGTAGTTGAGCCTCAGTTCACACTGCAACAACTTTTTTGCAAATCCTATCGTGAGGCCGCCCGTTATTCGCTGGGCATTCAGGTGCAGGATGTCGGATTGGTCGAGCAGGGCGATGTTGCGGCCGTAGTCCCAGCGTATCATCGGAGCGATGAATTTCACGGGCCCCCATTGCCGGACGGGTTGGCGGTAGATGGCGTGAACGGCCGCCAAGTCCAGCCGGTCGGTGCCGCTGGCGGTTCCCAGCCAGCGGCTGGCGTATTCGCCTTCTATTATCCATCGCTCTTTCATGTAGCGGAGTTCCCCGCCCGCCATCGTGATGTCGTTCCCGAGCGGCGTTTTGCCCGTGTAGTAGTTTCCTGCGATACCGAAACCGTCCACCACCTGGCCCGGGTCTATCCACAGCCGTGCGACGAAGTTTACGTTCCGGTGCCATGCCATGTTGTTGATGCCGTAGCCATTGACAAGACCGGCGAGGATGCCTACCGGAAACTGCTCCGTTCCTTTGTACGTGAACAGGATGCCGATGTCCCGCGCGCCGAGGTTACCTGCCGCAGCGGAGATTTTGTCGTTCCGTTCCGTATAGTAACTGCCTACGTAGGTGGTGAGGAAAGAGCTGCTCGCAAAGTAGTTCTTACCGGGGCCACGGCTCAGTTCCGTACCGAAGTGGTAAAGCTGCTGACCGAGCGAGACCTCGAAGGCTCCGGAGGCGAACGCTACGTAGGTGTCGAGGATACTCAGCTTTCCTTCGGAGTTGAGGTCGGCCTGGAACTGATAGCGGAAGAGTCCTGCCGTACCGCCGGCCTCTCCTTTCACGCCGAGGCGTGCGTTGTTGATGTTGAACCGCAGGTCGCCCGTCTGCGTATCGGTTTCGAAGCGGGTTTTCAGTACCCCGAAAAGTTTCGGGGCGAATGGTTTGGCCTCCTGTGCCATGGCCTTTGCCGGAGCGCACAGCAGCAATACCGCTGCGGCTGTGCGTATCGTTGCGCGTATGTTGTAAGGTCTTTTCATAGCGGGCGCAAATATAGATACCCGTACCGGATTTAGCAAGGCAATTCCGGCCGGATTTGCGGGGTCGCCTGCGTCGTACCCGCTGTCTGCGTCCGGTCGATATTTCCGGAGGCAGGAGGAAGGGGGACCGTAACGAACGCAAATTCCCCGCGCTGTCACAGCGCGGGGAATGTCGGTATTACCTTGTATAATATAGAAACCGTTAGCGGTTCCGGCCCTCCTCGGCGGTCTCCTTCTTCAGCAGGTCGCGTATCTCGGTGAGCAGTTTCTCCTCTGCGGTAGGTGCGGGCGGAGCGGCAGGGGCCGGCTTGTCCGCCTGTTTGCGGCGCAGCGAATTGATACCCTTCACCATGAGGAAGATGGCGAAAGCGACGATGAGGAAGTCCACGACGGTCTGCAGGAAAGCTCCGTAACGGAGCAGGACCGCAGGGTCGTCGCCCGTGGCCCTCTTCAGCGTGATGGCGAGGTCGGTGAAGTCCACTCCGCCAATCAGCAGTCCGAGCGGCGGCATGATGACGTCGGCTACCAGCGAGCTGACTATCTTGCCGAAAGCCGCGCCGATGATGATACCCACGGCCATGTCTATCATGTTGCCGCGCATCGCGAATTCCTTGAATTCCTGTAAAAATTTTTTCATGGTAGTAAGAGTTTGGTTATCGTTTTTTTGTATCTTTATGTTACGGAAATGCTCCTGCGGATGCGTATGCAAATCGGACGCCAATCTGGCTTAAAATTTGTTAGGCATAAACAGGGAGAAACCGCGGGCGGAGCCGTCTCCTGCAAAGATAGTTTTTACGTTGTTAAATGGCTGCGGAAAGTTGTGCTTTTTTACGGAAAACATTCATAATGGTGCGGTTATTGATAACTTTTACGGAAAAATGCGGGAGAGCGTGCGTGTTATTCGAAAAAATGTTTTACCTTAGCGGTGTTAAGTACCATAGCGGATTGATTGCGAAGACAAACAAATACAAAAGTCTAATATTTATTAAAATCTAAATTATGAAGAAGTTACTAGTTTCTCTGATGGCTGTTTTTGCTATTGCAAACATCTCTGTGGCTCAGGAAGCTGCAATCAAGTGGAACCCCCTCTACCTTGGTCTCGGTTCGGTAAATCTTGGTATAGAGTTTTCCGTAGCTCCGAAGTGGACTTTGGCTTTTGAAGGCAATGCGGTCATCTTCAACCCGTGGCAGAACGGTGACAACTCCATCTATGCCAACGGCTGGACGGGAACTTTCGAGGCAAGGTGGTATACCTGCGAAGCATTTAACGGACACCATCTCGGTCTTTACGGTACGGTAGGCCGTTTCGGCGAAGCTTCCTCCAATTTCGACCTGTTCAACAAAATCGCCCTCGGCGGTCACGGTGCAACGGGGGCTACCAACGTGAAGGCTGCGATGCTCGGTCTCTCCTACGGTTACTACCTGAAGCTGAACCACGGCTGGGGTCTCGACTTCTATGTAGGCGGCGGCATCCTCTACGCAATGTACAACACGCCGGGTTCGACCGAAGTACAGAAGAGCAATATCAAACCTTCGCTCTCCCGTCTGGGCGTCGTTCTTTCCTACAAATTCTAAACGACTGCATGATTTCATGATAGAGGGCTGCCCTTCGGGGCAGCCTTCGTTTTTTGTGGAATACGGTTTGCGGAAGGCAGTTTTGTCGGGATGGGGGCAGTCGCGGCATCTTGTTTCCGGCGGCGCTTCCCTCTCGGTTTGCTGTTAAAATCCCGGGACGGAAGAAATTTATCCGTTTCCGGTACGTTATTATGAAAAATAAATTATATTTGTTATTCGGATAACAGAGAGCGCTTAGGGTACTTCTATTATTTATAAACTTAATAATCGCTTAAATATGGCAAGGAAATTAAAAATCAGGGACCTGACGCTGCGCGACGGCCAGCAGTCGGCTTTTGCAACCCGGATGACACAGTCGCAGATTGACCGTGTCCTGCCGTTCTACAAGGATGCTAACTTCTATGCGATGGAGGTGTGGGGCGGTGCCGTGCCCGATTCCGTGATGCGCTATTTGGGCGAGAACCCATGGGACAGGCTCGAAAAGATTAAGGCGGTCGTGGGCGATGCCTCGAAACTGACGGCGCTTTCGCGTGGCCGCAATCTCTTCGGCTATGCCCCCTATACGGACGAAATCATAGAGGGTTTCTGCCGGAATGCCATCGAATCGGGCCTCGATATCATGCGTATATTCGATGCGCTGAACGATGTGGACAATGTCAAATCCACGATAAAGTATGTGAAGAAATACGGCGGCATAGCCGACTGTGCCGTCTGCTATACGGTGGACCCGAAGTATCCGCCGCTCAGTCTGGTAGACCGGCTCAAGGGCAAAAAGAACCCGAAGCCGGTCTTCACCGATGAATATTTCGTCGATAAGGCCCGTCAGATGGTGGCGCTCGGCGCCGACATGATAACCATCAAGGATATGAGCGGACTGATTCCTCCGGCACGGGTGGCCTCGCTCATCCGCAAGATGAAGGAGGGCGGAGTAAATGTGCCGATAGATTTCCATACCCACTGTACGCCCGGCTACGGTCTTGCTTCGGTCGTGTCGGCGATAGCGGCCGGAGCCGACATTGTCGATACCAATATCTGGAATTTCGCGGGCGGTCCGGCCGCACCCGCCATCGAACTGGTGCATATCTTCTGCGAAAAGATGGGGATAGAGACAGGGTTGAATCTCGAAGCAATAGGCAAGATAAACAGGGAGCTGTTCGCTATCCGTGAGGAGCTTTCCGAGTACGATGCGGTGCACAAGTTCCCGAAACCGTTCGACCCGCTGCACGACCGGCTGCCGGAGGATATCGATGCGCAGTTCGACCGGGCTGTGAAAGCCGCTCTGGCAGGCGATGAGGATACGCTCATGGATGCCTGCCACAAGATAGAGGCCCATTTCGGTTTTCCGGCGCCCAACGAGCTTGTCAAACGCGCCGAGATACCGGGCGGCATGTACACCAATATGGTGGCGCAGCTCAAGCAGTTCAAGAGCGAAGACCTGTTGGAGAAGGCGATGGAGCTCATTCCGGAAGTGCGCCTTGCTGCGGGGCTTCCGCCGTTGGTGACGCCTACGAGCCAGATAGTCGGCGCACAGGCGGTGAACTGTGCATTGGACATGAAGAAGGGCAAGCCGAAATACACGACCGTATCCAACCAGTTCGTGAGCCTCGTCAAGGGTGAGTACGGTCATACACCCGTACCGGTAGACCCTGAATTCCGGCTGAAGATAGCCGGTATCCGGGAGGAGACCAATTACGACACCTCCAAATACAAGATGCAGCCCAATCCCGTGCTGGACGAGTACGGCGGCGTCCGTCTTGCCGAGAATGAGAAAGAGGTGCTCCTGCTGGAGCTCTTCCCGATGGTGGCCAAGGATTTTCTGATGAAACAGAAACGGGAGCGTTGGGAGGCTTCCCGACCTGCTGCCGGTGCCCGTGCGGAGGAACCCGCAGCGAAGAGCGGGCCCGTACAGGCGGAGATAACCGGTACGGTCGTAGCGGCTCCGCTTCCCGGCAGGGTGCTTCAGGTGAAAGTCAAGGCCGGCGACATCATCGCCAAGGGGCAGGATGTGGTCGTGCTTGAGGCGATGAAGATGGAAAACAGCATTCCCAGCGAGGTAGCCGGACGCGTGAAACGCGTCCTCGTCGGCGAAGGCGATACGGTGGCTGAAAATGCTCCGCTGGTAGAGATAGAGAGTGCGGATGCCGTACGGAGTGCTGCTGTGTCGGGAGCTTCGGCTACGGCCCGTTCCAATAAGGTGACGGCGCCGCTGCCCGGTCGGGTTATGGACATCCTCGTGAAGGTAGGCGACAAGGTGAAGACCGGTCAGGATGTGGTTGTACTCGAAGCGATGAAGATGGAGAACAGCATCGCTTCGGATTTCGAAGGAACGGTCGTGCGCATCGATGTAAACGTGGGCGATACCGTTGCGGAGAATGCCCCGCTCGTGGAGATAGGGTAGAGGATACGGCCCGTATTACGGAGGGATGCTTCTCGGAGCATCCCTTTTTCGTGTGCGGACGGAGGGAACGAAAGGGGGCGGAGCGGTGTGCTGCGGTATGGTAACTGTGCTCCTCTGTCGGGATGTGCGGCCGCCGGAAGAGCGAGGGAAGGGAAGCTGAAACTGCCGTTCGAGGCAGACGTCCGGATATATTTTCGTGTCTTTGATAGGGTCAAGAATCGGTGTGCTGATTTTAGGTAGATTAGCAGAAATCACACTTGAAACAGCAATGTACAGGTACTACGGATGTCGGAAACGACCGCCGCAAAACGATGCAGGGTACAAAAATTTATAGATAATATAGATTATTATGTAATTGTGTTGTATGGCACCGTATTTTTTACTATATTTAAAGCGTGAAAACAATAGGCGGTACGGGTTTAACCCCCTTTATTACAGTGCCCCCAACCTGCATATAAAAAATCCGTACCGCTTTCTTCTCATCTGGGCCCCGATTCGGAGCATACGGACTCTGCGCATAGCACAAATTTTGCAGGGTTCCCCATATCAATCAATAGGCATTGACCATGTGTTTTTTCACTTCACAGCATATGCAGGCGGAAGATATCGCCCGCAAATACGGCCGCCGGACCGACCGTGTGGATGCTGCGCGTCTCATGTTGGCCGACAAGGAACACGAAGCGCGTCTGTCTGCGGACACAGGCGGGAGGACGGCCATCTACGATTATCGCCTGAACGAGGGCATGTACGTAAGTCCGGCATACGCCGCACCCTACACGGTGATAGTAAACGGAAGCGACCAGCTTCAGGTCATGCGTTGGGGACTTGTTCCCCATTCCGCCACCCTTACCGAGAAAGAGCGGTATGAAAGGGAGCATATGTACAAGAATGCACAGGCGGAACACCTTTTCACCTCGTGGCCGTGGCGTAAATTGTGGCGGCAGCGGCGCTGCATCATTCCGGTAACGGGATTTTTCGAGCCTCATTACGACGAGAGCGGTCTGAGCCGCCCGTACTATATACAACGTACCGACGGCGGTCTCTTCTCCATTGCAGGTCTGTACGACGAATGGCCGGACACGGAAAACGGAAATACGCTGCTCTCGTTCGTCATGATAACCATATCCGCCAATCCGATGCTGCGGGAGATTCACAATGGCGGGGCACATCCGTTCCGGATGCCCCTGATATTGCCCGACGAGAGGGCGGAGGGATGGCTCGACAGCAGTACGGAGCGACAGGAAGAGGTGGAGCGCTATCTCGTAACACCCGACGACAAAGACTTTGAGGCATGGCCTGTAGGGAAAAGGTTCAATTACGGCGACCCGTACGACCCGGCGAAAACCGAACGGGAGGAGATACGTACACCCAAACAGGCGTTCATCTTCTGAGAGGTTGCAAAGGACAGGGCGATTTTATTCCCTGCATCCATGCCTTCTCGGAATTATTCGCTACATTTGTTACAATGTAGGCGTGCGGTACCGTCGGACGCAATACGGTACAGCCGGTACGGACACAATACGCACCGGAGCCGGAACGGACGCCGGCAATGATTCGACAACTCAAAACAGGTACTATTTTATGGAACAGAATGTACAAAACTGGTCGCATACGACCAACAGCATCTTCAATGCAGTCCTCATCTTCTCGATAGGCACCATCGTGGTCGGCCTTCTCGGCGGCCTGACCGTCGTATTTTCCATGATGGGAGCGGGTGTCGTCTTCCGGGTACTCACATGGATAGCTGAAATAGCCGTAGCCGTGGGGTATGTGCTCTACATGATAGGTCTGGGCAATCTTCGCAGCGCAGTGGGCGAAAAAGAGGGCGTAGCCCTTGGTCAGATACGTACGGCTGCCATCCTCTCCATCGTGACAGCCATTCTGGGCATTTTCGGCATACCGGCCTGGATAAACGGCATCATCAATTTTGTCGCATTCGTCATGATGCTGGTCGGTTTCAACACGCTCAAGAAGTCGGCGGCCATGCCGGAGAAGGCACGAAACGGATTCAACCAACTTTTCATTGCCATGCTGCTCAACATCATCGCCGTTGGCATTACGGTCATTCTCGGCTGGATTCCGTTGGTGGGAAGCATCATAACGGCCATCGCTGCAATCCTCGGCATCATCGGATTCGTCATGGTCATCACCGGATGGGCGGCCGTAAAACACTCCCCTGCGCCGATAGCGTAAGGCACGCCACGTACAAAATAAAGGCAGTGCGGCCGATATTATTCCGGCCGCACTGCCTTTTTATCCTTTTCGGGCAGACGGAACGCCGCTCTGCATCGTCGGGAACTCGCGGTGACAGGGGCGACGACTGCCCGGACCAATCCCGACGACGGTATTTCACTCCTCCGCCAGATGCTTTAGGACCCTGCACGGATTTCCGACCGCTACGCAGTCTGCAGGAATGGAGCGCGTTACGACACTCCCGGCACCGACGACACTGTTCCTGCCGACCGTCACGCCCGGCAGCAGGATGGCACCGCCACCAATCCATACGTTATCCTCTATCCGTACAGGCCGTGCAAAAGTCCGATAGAAAGCCCCGTTTCCATTCCAGTCGTTCACCATCCGTTCGACGGCCTTCGTCGGATGGGTGGCCGTATATATCTGTACATTGGAAGCTATCAGGACACCGTTCCCTATATCTATCCGGTTATTATCCACGAACGTACAGTTCATATTGATGATGACCCGGTCTCCTATGAAAATGTTCCGTCCGTACTCGCAATGGAAATCAATATCCACATGCACGGAATCGCCCATACTGCCGAACAGCTCGCGCAGGATAGCTTCCCGTTCGCCCGTATCGGCATAATCCGTCGCATTGAACCGCGCCAACAGGCGTTTGGTTCGCAATGTCATGGCCGCCAACTCCGCATCCGTACCGTCGAACGGTTCGCCGGCCATACCCTTCTGATACTCCGTCTTCATTTTATCTATTGCCCGATTTGCATTCCACTTCCGGGAACGAACTATCCGAGCGACAGTTTGTTCTTTACCGGATTGGCATAAATGTCCACCATAATGTCGAACAGTTCGTCCGCATCGCCGTCGAGGCCGGCGACACGTCCCTTCAAATAGGCGACGAACTCCTCCCGCTGCTGCGGACCGTACTGTTCTCCCTCATACGCATTGACACCGCTGCGCATGTCGTATGCCATATAATTGGTCGGGAAGAGCCGGTAAGCCGCATATATTCTGCGGTCTATGAGCGAAGCGACGCCGCGTATCATGTCGTTCCCCGACTCGCCGGCAGCCAGCCCCTCTATCTCGTCCGGACGCAGGGGAGGACATATCTGTATATGAATCGCCCCCTTCGGTTGCTTCACACCGGTGACGATACTGCGCAGGTCTTCACCGGGAACCTTTTCGTACGTTCCGCGACGTTTGATATATAGCTCCCTGGCCTTCAAAGAGTCGCAGCTTTCATACTCGTAAGATACGGCAAACGGTACGATGTTCAGTCCGGTCAGCGCATCGGCCGGACTTCCCGCTCCGCCCATGGTCAGCATCTTGACGAGCCCCTGGTCGGTCTTGTCGTCGCCATCCTTCGTGCGTCCGTCGCGCTGGGATATCCAGATGCTTTTACCGCTACCCACCACTTCGTGAATATGGTCGGAGAGGATGTGCGAATTCCGGACAAGGTCGCGCCCGCTTCCGCCGCGAATGATTTTGTACATCTTGTTGGAACGGCCGAAATCTTCCACGAATCCGGAACTTATCAGGTTGCTGCCGAAGGTTATCTCGGAGGTCGGCAGGCCGGCGTACAGCAATACGAGTTGCAGCAGGGCGCCGTCGAGCACGATATCCCGATGGTCGGAGACGAACAGGTGTCCTTCGCCGCGTGCGATATGTTCTTCGCCGCCGAAGGTGAATCCAGTCGAACTCTTCCGTATGATATTCTCCAGCATCGGCTGCACGAACGCCTGTTGGAATCCGTCGGCGCTCCGCACCTGCAACAGTTTCTCCCGTACCGCCTCCAGCGGGATGCCCGGAAAGGCGAAAGCCACCATCTCTCCGAGCGTAGGGTCGTTCGCCATACGCTTCATGGCGGCCGGTATTTCGGCATCGGTGTAAGGACGCAGGCTGTCGACAGCCGTTTCTTCTTGTACAGTATTCATAATCTTAGCCATTTCCCTGATACAAATATATCAAAATATATTTGACGAAGACTGAAAGCAGCCGACGAACGATAGTCCGGCCCGCGGGTGCGGCACGATTCGGACAATTCAAATCTATGAAAATGTCTCCAAGGTCTTTTTATGAGTGTGTTACTGATTTATCTTGTATTACCAAAGAGTTCGTTTGATTTCAGGGTTGGTCAATGCTTCTGTAAACGGGTATAGTATACCTTTCCCATTTATATAGTCATATCTGAAAACAAAGACTTGGTTGTTTTTTATCATGAAACAATTGGTGAGCGATGCTTCGTAAATATAAAAACATGCCTCCATATTTTCTGTGTAATAGGTATTTACAAATACGTCGTCCAATTTGTTTCCGATAAACCAACTATAGTTGTCTTTGGCGAAAATCTCAACACTTAGTTTGCATTGTTTGGTACTGTCTGTTATGTAAATCACGGCGTAATCGTCTTCAAAGTGCCTTTTGCCGGTCGATATCGGAGGACCGGTTCGGAGGTGGGCCAAGAACATGCTGTCTGTTGTGATTTGGTCGATGGGTATATCGAAATGTCCCCATTGGATGTAGAGCAAGGAGTAGTTTGCGTGCTTGTCATATACACACTCCCACTTCATGCCGTCGACTAAAAACTGCTCGAATTTTTCTATGCGTTTTCTTTCATCCGCATCTTCGCTGTTTTCGGCCAAGGAGTTTTGAAAGACTATTTGAGTCGGGGCACAGGCTGTACAGAACAGAAGAATTATGAATGATAACCATTGTTTCATATGAATAGCTTTTCAAGCGGTTTGTACTTTTCCAGCCGAGAGGGCTTTTTGGCCGAGGCAGTCGTTCCGGTTGCCAGCAACAGTGCTGCCAGCAGGATGATGCGTGTGAGTTTCATGATTATTTGTTTGTGTTTTGAATTAACCCCATCGGTTTAAGACGGGGTTAATACGCATGCCTATCTTATCAGTCGTAATCCTTAGGATAGGTGATAGGGTATTTTGTCCGCATATCACCGTACCTGAACACGTACTTCTTCAAGAACATCTCTTTTTCTCCGATTTCTTTCCATGAGTAATTTTCATACACTTCCGGACTGATAATAAATATCGCCAACAGCGCATTGTCGTCTAACACCATAAGGTGATAGGGCTGTGTATAACTTCTTTTTTGTCCGGGTAATACTTTTTGTAAGGATAAATCTTCTTGTGCCGGGAACTCGGTGGTTAGGTAAATCAGACGGTTCTCTTTTTTGCAGCCGGTTGCAACCAAGATTTCTTCAGAGCTGTCATTTTTTATGTCGATATACCACTCTCCACCAAGAGGCACGCAGGCGGAACATAAAAGCATTCCTAAACCTAAGAGCAATAAAACATGTTTTGATCTCATAATTTTAGGGTTTACTGTGAATCAATATTTGTTAAAAGGATACTTGCTGTTTGGCCACAGGGCTTCTCGCCTGTATTTCTCATATCCTAATTTGTTAGCTTGTCTTTCGTACCAGCGGTATGAATGTTTGTTTGTCTTCTGAGCGGTATCGTTCCAACAACTGATAAGACTTCCTGGCGCAATCATCAGGAAGTACAGCGGTCCCCATCGTCTTCCTTGTAGGATGTGTCCGTACTCGTGGGTAAAAATTTCTTGCGAAATATCCATATTGGTACCGTTAATCGTATTTCCTAACGTCAGTCCCCATTGGTCGGTAGAGTTCGGATTGTTGTGGTTGGCCAGCACCGCACCGGCAGCAAACTGTACATTACCGGAACCGTTGATAAATATACGAAAATCCTCCTGTTATACAGGAGGATTTGAGTGAAAATATTGGACATACAGATTACGGTTGTAATAGAATGGTGTATATCCAAATGTCGTCGAAGCTATGTATAAATATTCTAGATGATTATAAATGTCGAAAACGAGAATTAGAAATAGAAGTTATATAACTTTTCTTGTCGTTTGTGTCGGATGATATAGTAAAATCCAGCCGTATTATATACGGCTGGATTTTTAGGCGTTTAGCAAGCGTTACTTTGAATTACTTCGAGTTGTTTCTGAGAACTTTGCCGGTTGAATATTCAAGGGAAGATTATTTGGCCGGTCAGGATATCGGATATCAAATAGTTGACGTAATTCGATGTATTTTTTCAGCTCTTTTTTTGGGTCGTACAGCGTATATTTTTCATTTTCCGATAGAACCGTGTAGTAGTCAGGGGCGTTGCTCACCCAGATGACATCGTTATCTTTTTCATAAGAATAGGTTTTGATGGTATTTAACAGGTTGTGGATAAATTCCTTTTGTGTTTTATTTAATACCGGAATGTCTTTTAATACAATGTAATTGTTTTTGTTCTCATTGTAGAATTGAATTAAAGATTCGGCAATACAATGTTGAGACACGCTATCGTAAGCGAGTAGATAGGTCGGGTCTGTGTATCTGTTCGGTAAGTCTTTGTAACGTTCGTCTAACGAGAGTAGCGAATCGCATTGAGCAAGAGAACGATGCGCTAATCCGTAACTGCTGACGTTGTATAATATGTATTGGGCTTTTAGATTTTCAGCGTTCTGATACACGAATAAACCTTCGTTGATTGCGCCAAATTCGGAGGTATGGATACAAAAGTTGATGCGTATCGTATCCGATTCTTGAGCCATATGGTCTATCCAGCAAAAGAGTAGGAGAAGAATAGCAAGTAGTTTTTTCATAAAATCAGTTTTCTTGATTATCGGTCGTACCTATTTCGTGGGCCGAAAATGGGTTCGAGTCCGAACTGTTCGATGTAATCTTCGAAAAGGTAGACTTTAAACGGCTCTTGCCCGTCCTCTACCGATACGAATACCTGATTCCCCCTGACCATAAAAAAGGTTGTTACAGGCGTATTACTTAAAAAGAAGTATTCCTGTATTTTGTTTCCCGGTATGTCCAAAATGTATTGTAACCGGAAAGTATCTATGGGGCCGGTTTGCCCAATGTCAGTAAACGGAAATTCGACATATGCCTGAACGGTTTGTCCGTTGATGTCATAAATCCAAAAGTCTAGAATATGTCTCGGGTCATTCGGGTCTTCGTAAGTTTTGATGGCATGTTTCAAAAGGTCTTTGCTTGTCCGGATACTGTCGTAAGGGTTTGCTTTTAAATCTCTCCATGGAATGTACATGAATGCATATTCGTATGTGGGGGAATAGAACGGTTTTTGTTCCAAGTATTGCATGATGGTTTGTTTGTACTTTTCCAGCCGAGAGGGCTTTTTGGCCGAGGCAGTCGTTCCGGTTGCCAGCAACAGTGCTGCCAGCAGGATGATGCGTGTGAGTTTCATAAGCGAAATTCGTTTTGATAAATATACGAAAATCCTCCTGTTTACAGGAGGATTTAAGTGAAAATATTGGACATATAGATTACGGTGCTAATAGAATGGCGTATATCCAAATGTCGTCGAAACCGTATCGGGCTAAGTATTCCTCATAAGTATAAGTGCCGAATGTATCCCGAAAAAGGTCGATGACGTAAACGATTCCATTTTTGACGGCAAAATAAAGGTATACATTGAGTGGTTGATGCGAATCATTTAAAGTAAATATATAATCCCACTTGTTGGATATATAAGCACGTATTACCGCGGAATTGTGGTTACTAAATCTTGCTGCTGTGAAGGTTGATGTAGAATTGTGTCGGAAATGTAGTACTTCCAAGTCTTCGTAGATTCTCTTCTTGGGAGGTTCCATACACCCTTTTACAGCCAATGTTTTATCGTAGACGATGATGTTGTGGATGTTGTTTTTCCAGAACTGTTTTTGTTCGTAGTCCGGAGGACAGATGGCTTTCAACAGCTTTTCGGACGTATCGAGAGCCTTGACCGCCTGGTATAGGCTGTCGTTCGCGAACCTTTCGGATGAAGGCGGAAGTTCCGTATATAATTTGAACACATACATGAAAGCATAGTCCGCATGTTTGCGAAAGAGAAAATGTCGGTCGATTGACCGTTGTGCGATTTTATCGTAACGGTTGAAATCGACCTTCGACAAATCGAGTCCTTGCCCCAGACAACTGCAGGTCCAGCCGATAGCGATAATGATTGATAGAATGTGTTTCATATTGCGTCAATTTACAATGTATCTATGTATGAAGATAGCGTTGATTAGGTCGCTGTCGAGAGTTTCGTACCGGCTGCTTTGATATTGTCGTGCAGTCTGTTTGTACTTTAATAAACGTTCCTGCCGCGTATGCGGCAGGAACGTTTATTGATTATCGGTCGTACCTATTTCGTGGGCCGAAAATGGGTTCGAGTCCGAACTGTTCGATGTAATCTTCGAAAAGGTAGACTTTAAACGGCTCTTGCCCGTTCTTTACCGATACGAATACCTGATTCCCCTTAACCATAAAAAAGGTATAACCTATGAAGAAATATTCCTGTATATTATTTTGCAATAAATATTGTACTCTGCATATATTCACAGAAGCTGGTCGGTAGATAGATGCAAATGGGTACAGGAGCTCTGCACATAACATTAGACTGTCGGCATCATACAACCATAAATCCATTTGCAGGTTCGGGTTGTTAACATCTGGAAATATGCGTACCGTATGTTCCAGCAGGTCTTGCCCTGTTTGAATATGCTCGTAAGGATTTCCCTCGATTTCCTTGAAAGGGAGGTACATGAAGACATATTCATGTGCGGGATTATAAAACGGTTGCTGTTTTACAATGCGCATGATGTTTTTTTGATATCTTTCTATTGGTATCGGCTTTTTCGCCGAGGCTGTCGTTCCGGTTGCCAGCAACAGTGCTGCCAGTAAAAACATACGTGTAAGTCTCATTATTCCAGTTGTCTATTATTGTGGTGATAATAAAAATGCACGTGGCTGAAGGTGCTTGAAATCGAATCGGCAGTATTGGCCTCGGTTCGGGTCCATGATATAAAACAGTGTCTTGACGATTTTTTTTCCATTCACCCTAATCACTGTCTGTTCGACTGCTTTATTGGCCAAGACCGCATGATGGGTAATCCCATAGTCGTTAGGAGCTGCCGGGATGGAAAAAGCGATATCGTATCCCTCTATCATTTTTTCGATGTAGGTATCGGGAGTCATGTGTGATTGTAGGTTATAAGGGGTTCCTGTCACCTCACTGTATTTTTTCCAAAATTCAGTATCTGCATATCCTGTTGTATTTTTGTCTCCGCCGCCCATGTATTGGCGCATTTGTTGTTGCGTCACAGCACCGTTGCTGGCCGATTCGGCACATGCTCCTCCACAGTCTGCCTGACCGTCCTGTCGGATGTAGGGCTTTTGTCTGTCGACGATAGTTCTGTTTGTCCTTTCTGCACCGTTCCAAAAACTTCTTCCCTGAGTTACGGCAGCTATGCCGCTTACTATACCGCCGATAGCGGCTCCCACCAATCCATTGCTCAATCCTTGGTTGAGTCCATTGCGGAGCGAGGTTGCCAGGCCTTGATGTCGGAATAGTCCTCTGCTGGTTTCGGAGAGAAATCCGCCGCTGAATCCGGTTATGAAACCGGTGCCCAATCCATTTAAGAATCCGCCTGCACCAAAGCTCGCCAGACTTGTACTTGCATAGAAACCCAACACACCCGTAGCGGCACCGATACCGAATGAAGCTGCCCATTCGTACCATTTGGAGTCCTTGTTCAGGTTCCCTGAAAGCAGGTCCATCGTCAGGTTGAAGATGCCTCCCAACAGGGCGCCCAGTATCCACTCTCCGTCCGGGTCGATGTACTGTACCGGATTGTTGCCGCAGAAGATATAGGGGTTGGTGAACTGCATGGCCGGGTCCTGCGTAGTCCAGCGGCCGATGACGGGGTCGTACATGCGTGCTCCGTAGTCGAGCAGTCCGAGGTCGGCTGCGGCGAATGGAAGCTGGTACTCTTTCCCGTTGAAAAGGAACCGGTTGACGCGGGGAATCTCGTTCAGCAGGTAGTCTGTCCCCTCGTACCGCAGCCCGAAGGGATAGAAGTCGTTCCGGGCCAGTATGAACTTTTCGTCGTTATAGACGACCCGCACGCTTCCGAGGTAGTCGGTAATGTGGTAGAGGGGCATGTAGTCCCGCGTTCCGTTCTGTGTCGTGGTGACGTAGAACTGTCCGCTGCCGAAATCGATGCCGAGCAGTCTGCCCTGCATGTCGTATGTGAAAGAACCTTTGTATCTGAAGCCGTTGCCCCTGCTGTCGTGGCATTCGACCTTCGTACCGTCGGGCAGCCAGGTGTAGAGCGCTTTCGGCTGGTTGTCGCTGCCCGTGACGATTACAGGCAAATTTAAGTAATTATAATTAATAATCAAACCTTTTCGGGCGTCGTACTGCATATTCCCATTGGCATCGTAGGCATATGCGTATGTCGGGCCGTCCTGTTCCTTCAGACCGACCAGCCGGTTGCCGTCGTTGGTGTAGGTATAAGTATGGCTGTCGGAGGGCGCCGCACCCGTGCGTGCCATGGTCAGGATATTGCCGTTCAGGTCGTACGTCGCCTCCTCATCGAAGCACATGTCGCGCTGGCCGTCGTCCGTAAGGTGGTAGGCGGCAGTCAGTTGTCCATATCCGTCGTACGTATAGCCGTAACACTGGAACGGGCTGTTCGAGTGCTTCCAGCGCGTCGCCGTGACGTAGCCGTCGTACCGGCCCGCATAGGAGAGCTCCTGTCGGAAGTAGGGAGACGCCTGTCCGGTGAGGCGGCCGTAGAAATCGTGTCCGTACGATTCCGTGATGCCGTCGGTCGTTTTCGAGGAGAGGCGGTCGAACTCGTCGTAGACGAAAGTGCTGACGGAACGTATGGCGGAGCCTTCCCGGTCGACGGTGGTCGTTTCGTTCAGCATGCGGCCCTGGGCGTCGTAGGTGTAGTCCACGCGCTTGAAGTCGGGGAGGTTGCTGTCCGGAATGCGGTGTTCCTCCACGGTGGTCAGGATGTGGCCCGCATCGTCGTATTTCACCCAGTAGCAGCTCGGATTACCCTCCCTGTCCAGCTCTTTGGTGAGGATGACGCGCCCTTTCCGGTCGTAATAGTAGGCCCGGTATATGTTATTGTCCGTCTCCTGGGGCGACACGACGGCCAGTTGCTGGAACGTCATGCGGCCGCGGTTGGTCGGAGCGAGCATATCCGCGGAGGCGATGCCGGCATAGGGCTCGAACGCGAGCTGCGACATCAGTTCCGCCGCAAGGCCGATGCCTTTGAGCGGCGTGCCGCTGCCGGGGAAGGCGGTGACGATTTCATAGGGGCCGCCCAGTGCGACCGTCCGTTCCACGAGTTCGAGACACGCTTCCGGAATGTAGTAGTAGCCCGTCTTGATTTTGTACTCGCTGCGCACGGTAGCGCAGTTCTCGAAATATTTGCCCTGCGGGTCGTAGACGGAGGGGAAGGTATCCGCCGTGGCGGCGATGCTGCCTATCTTGAAGTATTTTCCCTCCACGTACCGGGCCGACGTGACGGCCGGCCGGCCCTCCGGATAAGAGCCCAGGTCGGGATAGCCGCTGCCGGGAAATTTCGTGACCAGGTTGAACAGGCCGGGCGTATTGATTTTGATGAAGATGTTCTGTACGGTCTGTACCATGTTTTCCGGGATATAGTAGTAACCCGGTACGACGGTCGTGCCGTTCTTGACCGCGTACTCCGGCTTGACGGTTCCGCCGTCCACGAAGTAGGTCCACATGCCCGGAATGTCCCGGATACCGTAGCTCTCCATGCTGAAGGCGTGCGGCATGTAGAGATAGAGGTTCTCCCGGTATCGGGTGAAGGCTGCGGGGGCCTCGGTATGCTGCGGATAGATGTCGTAGTCGTCGTAACGGGCGCTCTCCAGATGGGCCTGGAGGACGAACAGGCTGCCGGAGAACGGAACGAGCGGAGTGTCCGTACCGCCGAGGTAGGGGTAGGTGTTGTCGAATCCGTCGGCATAGTACCGCTCCTGGATGGAGGCGCGTGTCAGACTGCCGGGCGTCTTCTCGCGCACGATGCACTTGTCGAGCACCCTGTCCTGCGTATCGTAGATGTAGTAAAACCAGGCGTTCGCAGCGCGCAGATTGCCGTCCTGGCTGAGTACCATGCGTCCCTGTTTGTCGTACACGAAATATTCGTCGGCTTTGCCCGGTTTCGAGGCGACGACCGTCCGGCCGTACCGGTCGTATTCGTAATAGTACCAGTATTTCTTGTAGCTGGCCGAGGCGGGGGTAATGGACATCTGGAGGCCCTTTATCTGTTCGTGTACGATGGGCGGGATGACGTAGCGCAGCCGTCCCAGCTCGTCGTAGGCATAGCAGGTGAAGCGGGGATTTTCGTTGCCTGTTACGGTGGATTTGGCGACGAGTCGCCCTTCGCTGTCCCGGTACTCCGTTTGGAGGGTCCGTACCCCGTCCGTCGCATAGTAGGCCGACTGCGTTTTGAGCAGGGTGCCGGCAGCATACCTGGTACTGCAGGAGAAGGAGCCGTCCAGTGCTACGGTATACTTATACACCTCCAGAGCCGTATTGCGGCCGTAGATATAGGCGGTGTAGTGGCCGGCGCTGCCGCCGTCGATGCTGTACTCCCTGCCCGGTCCGCCGGATTTGACGGGAACGCCGAGCGGCGAGGTGTCGTACTCTTTGGACGAGTAGGCAAAATTGTACTCGTTCGCCGTATAATACTCCCGGTAGAAGGCCTTCTGTTCCGCTTCGGGGTTCTCCCGGAGCGAGCCGCCGGTCTCTTCCAGCGTGTAGGGCAGGTAGGTGACCGAGTCGCCGCGGTTCATGCAGTCGTACCGGTAGAAACGGATGATGTCGTTGCCCGAAGGCGAGGCGGACAGGGCGGTCTCCTGTACGAGGCGGCCCGCCCGGTCGAAATGCGAAACCTTTTTCGTCTGCATGGTGCCGTTGTAGGTCGTTTCCTCCATTCTGAGGCCCTGAATGGCACCGGTGCTATAAACCGTCACCGGAGCCTGCGAGAAAGTTACCCGTACCAGAGCCGCCGGTCGGATGCCGCCGGTGGATGTGGTGTTGGCGATGACGTAGATATCGAGGGTATTGGAGAGGGCATCCATGCCGTTGTTCGGCTTGAAATCGAGTGTGAGAGCCGTTTTGCCTTCCGTCCAATCCGTGCCGAACTGTAACTGCTGGAGGCCTGTAAGGCGGGTTTCGACGCCGTAGCCCAACAACGGGCCGTCCGGCAGGCCGATGGCTGTGTACATCTTTTGTGCAACGGAAAGCAGGTCAAGTGAAAAAGTCTCTCCGGCCGGGGCTATCGTATGGGTGTGGTTTTCCTGATAGACGATGTCGTATTGCGACGCTTCGGCGGTCTGCCTGGCGGCAGCGGCCGGAATGCGTTCGTCTGCATGCAGCTCCGCGGTGCCGGATACGACGGCCGTACAGAGTGCGAATAGGGCGAGTCTTATCTTGTTTCTCATGGCTTCTGTTTAAAGATTGCTGGTATAATTGTCATAAATGAACCGTTTGACGACGGTACCGTCGTCGTCGCGTACCGTTTTCAGCAGACCGAATTTGTTGTAGTCGTAGTAGGTGGTCGTGCCGTTGACATCGGTTTCCGATATCTTGCCCACGCCGGGCGTGTAGGCGCAGGTGGTCATCTGTGCTCCGACCGGCAGGATACGGAGCTCGTCATATACATAGGCCGATGACGTCGGCAGGGTGAAGGGCGGGGTGTCCGGGCCGATGTCCATGCTGTTCTCCACGTACTGCCAGGCGGCCGGAGCGGCGGAGGTACGCGGCAGGCGCCAGTAGGAGACGATGTAGCGTCCGGGTTTCAGGTTCTTCAGCTCCACCGAATAGGAGCCGTTCAGTACGTATTCTCCGCTTTTGGCGTGGGCGCTCTTGAGTATGTTGGCCCCCGATTCGAAGCTGTCGTAGATGACCTGGTTGCGGCCGGATGCCTTGCTGTGGACGGCATTCGTTACGACGGCGACCGGCAGTGTCCCGTCGTAGCCGTACATGACTGACTGTACCGTGCCGTGCTCGGCGTGGGAGGAGAGCAGGGTGGGGCCGTCGTACTCGTCGTACCGGACGGTGGGTTCGTATCGGGAGTCGTACCTGAATTCGCTCGTGTACGGAGCGTTGTAGATGCTCGAATGGGTGAACGCCGTATGGCCGATGGGGGCGTCGGTATAGACGGCCATCTCCGTCGCCGGAACGACTCCTGGCCTCTGTGGGTTGTCGGAGAGCGTTTTGTACAGCACGAGGTTGGCCGAAACGATTTTCCCGTTTCTGTATTTGACCGTTTCGATGGGAAGGTTGTACGCATGGTGGTCCAGCATCTGTTTTATCGCCGCCAGCATACCGTAACGGTCCGTAATGGTCGAACCGGTGATGTTGCCATAGTCCTTGGCGTATTTGATGCGGGTTTCATAGGTATTTCCGGCAGCATCTGTCGTGACGCTCTTCGTGGGAAGCATCCGGTTCGTGTCGTAGGTGAATTCGGTCTCCGAGGCGAGGCTGTATTTGCTGCCGTAAGTGGTGGTTTTGGAGACATAGACCGGTTCGCTTATCCAGTAATAGACAAAGAGCCGTTGCAGCGGAGTGTAGGGAACCAAACACTTTATCTTGGCCTTCGGTTCCCCGAACGCATACCGGGTGCTGGTGCCGGATACCAGATTGCCGTCGGAGTCGTACACCGACTGGGAGGTGAGCAGGCCGCGGCGCCAGAAATAGGAGGTGGGCGGTGCGAACGGCTCCATCCGGTTTTTCTGCGCTTCCGTAAGGGCGGGAGTAGTCGGGTAGTATTCCCATTCCGGGTCCAGATTGTCGATGCCCTCGTCGTAACAGTAGACGGTGTAGGAACCGTTGGGCATATACTCGGTTACACGGGAGTAGGACATGTGGTTGCCTCCGAAGTCGTACAAATTGTTGATGCAGCGGGAATATACCAGAATACGTTTTTCGCCTTGCGGCCCATTGGGATAGGAGTCGTAGTACCGGAATTTGTCTTGAAACGCCTTGCCGCTGGAACGTCCGTCCGGCAGGGTGTATTCGAAACGACGCACGGTCTGTTCGCCGTTGCCGATGAGTTGCGTGATGCTGGCGATGCGCAACCCGCCGAAAGGACGGTCTCCGTTCGCTGCGTCGGCTATCGAATTCAATTCGTAGTTGTAGGTGAAGCTGAAGCCGTTGCCTGTCTCTATGCCGGAGAGGATATTGCCTCGGGCGTTGGCGGTCGGGGTGCGGTCGTGGCCCGGTACGGCGATGCCATCGATTTCTATCGCGGGCATGTAGTCATGGTATCCGTAGTCGCCGCGGTTGTTGTAATATCCCCAGTGGTCGAAGAAACTGTCGTTGTTGGCTGGGAATGCCGCCATGTCGAGGTAACGGAACTTGTAAAGGTAGAGCATGTCGTTGCCGTACTGTTCCCTGACGGCGGTCAGCTTGAGCGCTCCGTTTTGGAAAAAGGAGTAGTCGAAGTGGATGTCATTCGTCTGTCGGGTCGTGGCGTAGGTAGCGATGTTCTTTAGTACTTGATAGGTGGTGCCGAGTTTCAGGCTGGTGATGCCGTCGTACGTGAAGACGACCTTGCCTCCGCTCCATGTAATCTGCCGCAGGAATTTCGGAGCCGCGGCGGTGGCGGTCGTGTAGTCGTTCTCGAATTGGAGGAGCTCGTACCGGCCCTCTTTGAGCGCATAGAGGCCGATTTGGAACCAGTCCCGGGTGGTTATCTCGTTTGCGTGGGTTCCCGCTTCGTATGTGAACAGTACCTGTTCTCCGGAGAAGGGCGCGATTTCGTCGAGATGCCAGGTGGAGTTGTAGGTCAGGGTTCTGGTGTTGGTGTGGTTGGTATTGTCGTGGGTAGTCGCGGTCGTGACCTCCCGGCTCTCCGCCGAAGAGCCGAATTTGTAGAGGTTGCCCGCATTATCCCGTATCGTGAAACGGTTGTCCGTCGGTTCCGTGCCGCGTATGAAGGTGATGGCGAGGTCCTGGTAGGGGATGGTGTGCGCTCCGCCGTCGTTGTCGAGTACGAAGATGCCGGAGTTGCCCGGTATTTCGAAATAGAAAATGTCCGGTTCGGTATCGAAATCGAAGAAGGGTATGTTTCCTTCCCGTTCTCCGTTCGGCAGGTACTCGAATACCCCCAGTTCATAGACTTCATTCAGCGTACTGTCCGTCTTGAAGAGATAATCCAGCCAGGCGGAGTTGTAGTGATAGAGTCGGGTCGAATCGTTTTTTATATAGGTGACGGCTGTTCGGCGCGACTGCTCGTCTGGATATTTTTTGACGATTCGGGTGATTTTTCCGCCTGCCGAGAGTCTCCAGCCGAGTCCTGTGGAGGTCGGGGTGTCGTTGACCTTGATGCCCGAGGTGTTGTAGCTCAGGGTTATCGGAATCGAGATTCCATTGGCCTGAACGGTGTAGAGCGGGGCCTGGACGTTCACGGTTCCCGTATGGTAGTCGACGGGATTCTGGATGTCCCGTACGAGCGTCCGGCTGTCGGGCGAGGGGCTGAGCGAGTTGCTTTCCTGGGCGTGGAGCCGGTTCCACGGCAGGCAGGCGGCAGCGGCCAGCAGCAGCACTGTCCTGAGTCTTTTTAATGTTGCCATGTGTCCTGTTGTTTAATGGATTATTAGGAAAAGAGGGCTTCCGGCGGTGCCGGAATGCCCCCCGCCAAAATAGGACACGGCAACAGCCTGTGGATTCCACGGATTCGGAATTTGTATCGGGCTGCGGATTGGAAAAAACGGGGAAAGCGCAGTCCGGCTTGCTGCGGGACGGCCAGCCGTGCTGTATGGCCGGGTGTAGAGGCTTCGGTTTTTGCAGTGGGACAGCTTTGGCTGCGCAGCGGCGACCGGGCCTGTGCGGGTTGCTGTCCGGGGCTGAGTCTCGGGTTCGGTGCCCAGAAGACGACCGATATGAATCGGTGTCGGATGCTCGTGCAGTGCGGGAATGTGGGGGCTGCCTTCCGAATCGGTTGTGAACGCGCTTTCGGTATGCGGGTGAATGCGGGTTGCAGATAGGGCCTTTCAACCGGTTGAGTGCTCCCGGCGACGGTGCATTCATGCGTAATGAAGACCTCTTTGGGTATCGTCTGCCGGTTCCGACGGAACGTTGTTGGCCGTGCGCCTTTTCTGCGGAGAGGGACGGAGCCAGCCGGATATGGAAGACCGGCGCACAATGTGCGGCCGAAGAGGGCGGTTGGGGCCTGTCGGGGCCTGTCGGAGTCGGTCGAACCGTATCGGCCGTAGAGGAATGTAAATGAAAAAGCCTTGTAAATAGCTATTTACAAGGCTTCCGTTTTTTGCGGTATGGACGGGACTCGAACCCGCGACCCCCTGCGTGACAGGCAGGTATTCTAACCAGCTGAACTACCACACCGTGCTGAATTGCGAGTGCAAATGTACGACTTATTTTTTATTGTGCAAGGGATGTACGGGAAATTTGCGATAATTTTTCCGCTGTCGGTTCCGTACCGTATGAGTCGGGCCGAAAGAAAAGAACCGTCCGTGTGCAGGAACGGTCGGACGGTGGCCGGGCCAGCAGGGAAACGGGGACGCGACCCTGTGTCCGGCCGGATTGAGGCCGTTCCTCCTGCCGACGGCCGCGCTTTCTCGCCGGGGCTGAGGGAAAATGTACGGTTTTTGAGGGATTGCTACAAAAATAGTGCATTTGAACATGAAACGGATGAGAAAGTATCTATTGATTCCGCTGTCGGCGGCGATGGTCGCCTGCGGACAGCATGTACGGTATGACCTTTCCGGTTATTCGGATACGGCGATATATTACGGCGGTGATATCGTCACGGTCGATGACGGACGGCCCGAGGTGGAGGCCGTACTGGTGGGCGACGGCAGGATAGTGGCTGTCGGCGGCAAGCGCGAACTGATGCGGAGCCGCCGGCCCGACACGAAATTGGTAGACCTGAAGGGTATGACGATGCTGCCCGGCTTTATCGACTCCCACAGCCATATCAGCTCGGTTACCAAGTTTCCCGACTTCTCTCCGGCGGAGGGGGTGACCTCCGTGGAAACGCTCGTGGAGTATGGCCGGCGGGAGTTCGATGCATGGTACGACCGTTCGGTAGCGGAAGGGACTTATGAGCCGGGCGACTGGTTCATAGGCAACGGTTACGACAATACGGTTTTTCCCGGGGCCGAGGGCCCTACCGCCGACGACCTCGACCGAATATCGGAGGAGGTGCCTGTTTGTATCATTCACATGAGCAACCATGTGGCTGTCGTGAACAACAGGGCGCTGGAGCTGATGGGGTATTCCCCGGGCAGTCCGCTGGTGCGGGAATACGCTGCGCTGCTGGGCCGTTATCCGGACGGCCGGCTGAACGGACTTTTGGAGGAGGAGGCTTATTTCCGGCTCTATTATGACCCGAATGTCTTGATGGATAATGCCGTTACGAATGCGCCGAGCGAAGAGGACGTCCTGCGGCATGCCATGCGCGTATATGCCTCGCACGGCATTACTACCGCACAGGACGGTGCAGGCAGCAATATTGCGGCGAGCGTGCGGACTATTGTGGAGCAGGGCGATTCCCTCATCATTGATATCAACAGCTACGGCGACCTCGGCAGCATGTCCGTCCCGAGCCGTGAGGCCGTTTACAGGGACGGACTGCGTCGTGCCGGCGTGAAACTCTTCCTCGACGGTTCGCCGCAGGCGAAGACCGCATGGCTGCTGGAGCCGTATTATGTCGTTCCGGCGGGCAAGGGGGCGGATTACGACGGGTTCCCGCAGATGACGGACGATGAACTGTACGCCCAGTTGGCGGAGTGCCTCCGGAAAGGATATCAGGTGATAGCGCATACCAACGGTTCGGCGGCTATCGGGCAGTTTCTCGACCAGTATGCCCGGGCCAAACTGGTCACGGCAGCCGAGGAGGGTATGAAGCCCGTGCTGATACATGCCCAGACGATTACCGAGGAGCAGCTCGACAGGGCCGAAGAGCTTGGAGTGGACGTGTCGTTCTTCAACGACCATACCTATTATTGGGGCGATTACTATCTGACTTCGATTCTCGGTCCGGAGCTGGGACGGCGCATCAGTCCGCTGCGTACTGCCTTGGAGCGAAAGGGGCTTAATATCACCATACATCAGGACTCGCCGGTGGTGCCTCCGGACATGCTGTTCAGCATTTACAATGCCGTGAACCGCATTACCCGCAGCGGGCAGCCGATAGGGCCCGAGTATGCGGTAACTCCCATGGAGGCCTTGCGGATGGTGACCGTCAACGGAGCCAGACAGTACGGACAGGAGGACGACCGGGGTTCGATAACGCCCGGCAAGATAGCCGATTTCGTCATTCTCGACCGTAATCCGCTCAAGGTGCCCGGGACGGAGATAAAGGATATCGCCGTTGTCCGGACTGTCAAGAGGGGGAGGGTCATCTATCCGGCCGGCGGAGCCGATTAACGGTGTGTGCATGGAGGGCGGTTTCCTGCGGGGCCGCCCTCTTTTGGTATTGAACCGGAAATTCATTATCTTTATCTCCCGTTTGCAGCGGGAACCGGTTCCGGCTCCCGATAAACATGCAGGTTACGATGAAAGAGAAAGTGAGAAGTTCAGCGAAAGGCGGCGTGCTTCCCGGTTTCGAGGATTTTACGGTCTATTCCGACGTAAGGTATTTACCCGTCGGCTGTCACCCCGCCTATCTTTCCGAGGGTTTCGTCGGGGTTTGTACCGGAGGCAGTGCCGTATTGGATATCTTTTCCGTCAGGCGCAGGGTGTCGAAGGACGACCTCGTGGTGGTGATACCCCACATGTTCGCGGTGCTGAGCGAGAAAAGCGACGATTTTGCCATGCTCTTTTTTAAAACCTCGTACACGCTCTTCATGGACGTTCTGAGCGGGATGTGCCGTCCGACGCTCGATTTTTTCTTCTACATGCGCCAACACTATGTTTTCACGCTAGTGGAGAGCGAGGTGGAGCGGTTTCGGAACTTCGTACACGCGCTTGCGTGCAAGGCCGGTTCGGAGACGGGACATATCCGCCGCGAGTCCGTTATCCTGCTGCTCCGGGTGTTCTATTGGGACATATTCGTACAGTTCAAAAAGGAGGCGGTCCGGGGCGGTATCAGATACGGACATAAGGAGGAGCTCGTCTATAAGTTTCTGAACCTCGTGACGGAGCACTACTCCACAAATCGTGAAGTATCCTTTTATGCCGACAAGCTCTGCATCTCGCCGAAGTATCTCACGATGGTGGTGCACGACGTCACCGGCAAGTCGGCCAAGGAGTGTATCGTGGAGCATACGCTGCTTGAGATAAAATCCCTGCTGCGGGATGCGTCGCTGGACATCAAGGATGTCGTGAGATTGGCCCGTTTCTCCAGCCAGTCCCTGCTGAGCCGTTTTTTCAGAAAGCATACGGGGATGTCGCCGTCGCAATATAGGGAGCAGGCGCATCTGTGAAAGAGACCGACCGCTGTTTCTGGGCGAAAATCCGTGTCGAGATGTGCCGAAATTCGGTTTTTAGGGACTATAACGGAAATAAGCCTTATAGTACGGTTTTCATTGTTTATCTTTAAACCGAAAAGATAGGCGGCATGGACGCCGGTACCGAGACGGATTGTTGACAGACGGCCGTTCCGCTTTCCGGGTCCGGCGATTCCCGCGGCGGCGGGAGCGACACGGAAGGCCGGTGCCTATCGGAAAGGACATGTGGCAGGATTAAGAGAGTAAGTCGTTAGTCTATTAACGTTTATTTTGGAATCTGTAATCTAATTGGGGTAAGGTTAAAAAGGTTGGATTCTGACGTATCATGCGGATGTATCTCGATTGCATCCCGAATTCGGACTTACTCTCTTTTTTCGGTCGTGCCGCAGCAGGGTTTTCGGAACAATGGCGGGAGTATTCCCGTGATGTGTATTCGTCGTACAAGAACGCGCCAAATAGAGGAAAGCTCTCACACTCACTCTCACACTAGAACTTCTCACTCTCTTTCCTCTATTTTTGGCGTTCTTTTTTCTCTTTCTGCCGGTGGTTGCCTTTCCTGCCGCTACCGGTGAGGGGATTTGCCGGAAAATTCGTACATTTGTCATTCGGATTCGAGGCAGGAAATGATGGACGGTATCGGAATGGCATATAGTTGCAATATTAACTTCGAAAGGCCGGAAAGGAGAAATTCCGGTCTTTTTTAATCCTCTTTGTGAAATGGCTATCGACGATAATGCGGCGCGTAACAGGGTGCTGGTAAGAACCTCTTGGATAAGCACCGTAGGCAATGCCGTGCTCTCTGCGGCGAAGATAACGGTAGGTGCTTTGGCAGGCAGCCTGGCCGTGCTGGGCGACGGCATCGACTCGGCCACCGACGTGGTCATCTCCGTGGTGATGATATTTACCGCACGCATCGTGGGCAAACCGCCCACCAAGAAGTATCCTTACGGATACGAGAAGGCGGAGACCATTGCTACCAAAATTCTTTCGCTTATCATCTTCTATGCCGGCGTGCAGATGCTCGTATCGTCCGTTGAGAGCATGTTCTCTCCCGAACCCAAACTGATGCCTGCACCGGTAGCCATCTATGTTACCCTGTTCTCCATCGTGGGGAAGCTGCTTCTGGCGCTCTATCAGTACCGGCAGGGCAAGAGGGTGCAGAGCGCCCTGCTGACGGCCAATGCGGTGAACATGCGCAACGACGTCATCATTTCGCTGGGGGTGCTCGTGGGGCTCGTTTTCACCTTCGCGCTGGATATGCCGGTACTCGATACGGTAACGGGCCTTGTGATAAGCCTTTTCATCATCAAGTCGTCCGTAACGATATTCATGGATTCCAATGTGGAACTGATGGACGGCGTCAAGGACGAGACGGTCTATGCCCGGATATTCCAGGCCGTGGAGGCGGTGCCCGGTGCGCACAATCCCCACCGGGTGCGTTCGCGGCAGATAGGCAACATGTACATGATTGCGCTCGATATCGAGGTGGACGGCACGATTTCGGTGATGGAGGCCCACCGGATAGCGAACGAGGTGGAGCGCAGCATCAAGGCGCGGATTGACAATATTTACGATATCGTCGTGCATGTCGAGCCGGAAGGGGTGCATCACGATGCGGAGAAATTCGGTATCGACCGGGGAATGGTCTGACGGGTATCGTTCGGAGTAGGGAGGCGGGCGCGGTTCAACCGCCCCAAGCATTTTTTATAGGTTTGGACACCACCCGAAGCGCTGCCAGTCCCGCCCGAGGGGGCGGGCCCGTAGCAGCGGCGCGTC
>ENA-UOJE01000378-UOJE01000378.1-human-gut-metagenome-genome-assembly--contig:-C23-NODE-378-length-53220-cov-23.329371_pt1 | contig 53220 bp, 47 predicted proteins | sample MGYA00242341_ERZ723888 | MGnify/ENA metagenome assembly ERZ723888 | reverse complement strand
CTATAAGGAGGGCGAGGAAAGGCTTGATTTTACTGACATTGAGAGTTCGGATTTATGAACGACCCCACTCAATTCGAACAAGTCGATGAGACTTGCGAATTTGGTGGGGCTGTTTTATACTCTGAAAGCCTTGGCATAACAGCGTTTTTTGAAAATGTTGTGCCAAGTAAATATGAGACACAAAAACTCAAACAGCTTCAATTTGGCATAGAAAACGAAAAAATCAGGCAGTTCGAACACGAATGTCTCATTCGGCTTTTTCAATGGAGTTTTCTTCCACCTGGCAAGGCGTTAGATTTTTCAGTGTGCGATGAGGCATTTGGGTGTTATAAGACTCAATATAGGAAGCGATACTTGCTTGAAATTTGCCAGAACGCATCTTTTCTGTCAACACCCGACAAACAATGATAATCCGAACTACATGATCCAAGTGGGTCATGTAGTTCGGATTTATCATTTCTATTGGGAATGTACTATAGTAAGCAAAGGCAGGGACAATTCTTGTCCTTGCCTTTGTTTATATTTTACACTATAATGATAAAAATGGGAACATTTTAAAAAATTTAGCGTCTATATAGATGTAACTAACAATATCAACAGTTTGGAATATTCTAAAAGGGAAGAAGTAAACGGCGATGGACAGAGGAAAAGGAAGGAGTATACCATGAAAAAAAGAGTCTTTGCCATTGTCCCAACAGTCATCTTGTGTATTCTTTTGTTCTATTTAATTAAACCCTCTCAATCCCCCAAATCCCCTTATCAAAATTTGACCCCGGTAAGCGGATTCTCTATTCAGGCTGTGCAAGCACAATACACTATTGATACTAAGCAGATATCTCTTTGCATAACAAATCATAGCGATAATAGCCCGGAACTCTATCTGCCATATCTCGAACAAAATATTAATGAAACATGGGTTATTGTAAAAAAATCCCCTCATATAAGAGATACAGATAATCTTCTTTACATCCCATCAGGAGAGACAATGAATGTAGATTTTTTTCTGACGGACTATGACCAACTATCTGTCGGTAAATACCGAATTATTTTCGGCTTAGCTCATAGTAATGACTTTTTTTACTTTCCTTTTGACATTGTTGATTCTTAGGTATAGAATGAGAGCAGTTAAAAGTATAACAAGGCGGGAGCATCGGTTAAGATGTTCCCGCCTCTGTTATACCTTGTTCTCTTGTTCGGCCTGCTGCTTTGCTTTCCACTCGGCATATTCCCGCTGCCGTCCCCGTTTACGGGCGACGGAGGGTTCTTTTAAATCGGGGTTGGAGTCTGGGCGAGGAGGAGGATCACCACAACGGCGGCCGCAAAGCCCGCGGCAGCGGCCAAAACCGCGATGCCGGTCCGAAGCCGCTTTCCGGCGGCTCTGCACACCAGCCAGACACACACCATACAGGCTGCGGCTGCCAGCAGGGAGATCCCCAGCCCCTTCCACAGCCACGCAAGCTCATAGAACCATCTCATATCAACTGTCCTCCCCTCTCCGCACAGCCTGTTTCAATTCTTCAAGGTCATGGTCATCCGGATGGGCGAGGGCGCGGTCAAAATTCCGGATCAGTCCGTCCAGATTGGGAGCCGGGTTGGGCTGCTGCTTCATTTTTTCATACCGCTCCCGGACCGCCATGGGCATTTTGCCTTGGCACATATAAGTGCCGATGATTGAATTGCTCTCGTCGATGCTCTCCTTTACCCGATCCAGCACCTTTTGAAAATACGCCTCGCTTTCGCCGAAGCCCGCCGTACCGAACAGGAAAATCTTCTTGTTTTTCAGGCGCTTCAAAAGCGCAAGCGCCGCTTCATCCGCAGTCCCCTTATCCGTCCAGAAGCCAACATACAGCTTTTCGGATTCGACCGCACCGGCTTCGTCCGTGCCGAAATGATTGCACAGGTCCGCCGGAAGGCTCTCCCGGATCGCCTCAGCCAGCAGCTTGGTATTCCCCGTCCTGCTGGAATAAATAATGGAGTAGCGTTCATCGTTCATAAGCGTATCCTCTCTTTGCTTTGATTGTTGGGATGATCCGGTGCGCGTCACTGTTCCGCCAGCCACCGGCAGGCGGAGACCGCAGCCAAGGTGCCGTCCGAAACCGCCGTGGTCAGCTGCCGTACCTGCTTGTGCCGACAGTCGCCTGCCGCAAAAAAGCCGGGCGTGGCCGTTTCCATCCGGTCATTGGTCAGGAGATACCCCTCTTGATCCCGCTCTGCCAGTGCCGCGGCCATTTCCGTATCGGGAACGCGGCCAAAGGCCACGAACAGCCCGCTGACCGGGAGCCGCGTCTCCCGTCCGTCGGCATTTTTCAGCAGAAGGTGTTCCAGCTCTCCGTTGTCGGCGTGGAGATCGGTGATGACCGTATCTGTCAGGATGGTAAGATTTTTCCGTTGGGCCGCCTGCTCCACCAGTGCCTGCTCCGCCCGGAAGGTTTTTCTCCGGTGGATCAGTGTCACGCTGCGGCAGCGTCCGGCCAGAAACAGAGCATCCTCAAAGGCGGTGTTGCCGCCGCCGGCCACTGCTACGCCCTGTCCGTCGAAAAACGGGCCATCGCACAGGGCGCAATAGCTGACGCCGCGGCCTACCAGTTCTTCTTCACCGGGCAGACCCAGCGTCCGGGGCTTTGCCCCGGCGGCATAGATCACCGCCCGGGCCGACACAGGCCCGTCCTCCGTTTCCAGAAGGAACGTGCCGTCCGTGTTTCGTTCGATCCTCTGTACCCCGCTGAAGGTCAGCTCTGCCCCGGCCGCTTCCGCCTGGGCATACATCCGGTCCCCCAGTTCCATGCCGCTGACCGCGCCAAGGCCGGGATAATTCTCCACCAGCGGCGAGAGGGTGATCTGCCCGCCGAAGCCGCTGCCCTCGAATACGGCAACGGAGCGTCCCGCCCGTGCGGCATACAGGGCGGCTGTCAGTCCGGCGGGACCACCGCCGATCACAGCAAGCTCGATCATTGGGCATACTCCCGGAGGAACGCCTTGATCTGGGCTGCGCCCACATAGAGAGTGGGTTCCTCTCCCCAAGCCACCAGCGTGGGGGCCTGCCGCAGGCCAAGTGCCTTTGCCTCCTCCGCATACTGTGCGGCATCCTTTTCCTCATAGGGAACGCCCGCCTTTTGCAGCAACGGCTTCACCGCCCGGCAGTTGGGGCAGGTGGCCGTGACGAAGAGCGTGTAACGGTCTGCTTTCCCCGAAACGGGCGCGGTCTCTTTCACTTCTTTCGCTGGAGCGGCTGCATGGGGCTGCGCCGCACCGCTCACCTGATAGGTTTTTCTGTCCTGATACTCCTGACTCTTGCCGTCGTTCCAGTTCTGCACCGGGCGGTAGTAGCCGGTGATGCGGCTGTAAACCTCCGTTTTCCGTCCGCAGATGGGGCAGGTGAACTGCTCCCCGGCCAGATAGCCGTGGTCTGCGCAGACGGAATAGGTGGGAGACAGCGTATAGTACGGCAGCTCGTAGTTCTCCGCGATCTTGCGGACCAGCGCCGCCGCTGCCCGCCAATCGGGCAGCTTTTCGCCCAGGAAGGTGTGGAACACCGTGCCGCTGGTGTAGAGGGTCTGGAGCTTGTCCTGTACGTCCAGTGCGGCGAACACGTCCTCCGTGTAGCCCACAGGCAGGTGGCTGGAATTGGTGTAGTAGGGCGTCCCGCCCTCGTGTGCGGTGATGATGCCGGGATACTGTGCCTTATCGTGCTTGGCAAGGCGATAGGAGGTGGACTCGGCAGGGGTGGCCTCCAGATTGTAGAGGTCGCCATACTGCTCCTGATAATCGCTCAGCCGCTCCCGCATGTGCTTCAGCACCCGAACGGCAAAGTCCTGCGTCTCCTCATGGGTGAGGTCCTTGCGGAGCCAGTTGGCGTTCAGACCCGCCTCGTTCATGCCGACGAGGCCGATGGTGGAAAAGTGATTGTCGAAGCTGCCGAGATAGCGTTTGGTGTAGGGGTACAGCCCCTCCTCCATCAGCCGCCCGATGGTAGTGCGTTTGATCTTCAGACTGCGGGCGGCAATATCCATCATGTGATCCAGTCGGGCGAAGAAATCCGCTTCATCCTTGGCAAGATAGGCGATACGGGGCAGATTGATGGTCACAACGCCCACGGAGCCGGTAGACTCACCGCTGCCGAAGAAGCCGCCGCTCTTTTTCCGCAGCTCCCGGAGGTCCAGGCGCAGGCGGCAGCACATGCTGCGCACGTCGCTGGGCTCCATGTCGGAGTTGATGTAGTTGGAGAAGTAGGGCGTTCCGTATTTGGCGGTCATCTCAAAGAGCAGCCGGTTGTTCTCCGTCTCGGACCAGTCAAAGTCCTTGGTGATGGAATAGGTGGGGATGGGATACTGGAAGCCGCGGCCGTTGGCGTCGCCTTCGATCATGACCTCGATGAATGCCTTGTTGATCATGTCCATCTCCGGCTGGCAGTCGCCATAGGTAAAGCTCATGGGCTTGCCGCCCACGATACAAGGCTGACCGGCCAGATCGGCGGGTACGGTCCAGTCCAGAGTGATGTTGGAGAACGGGGCCTGTGTGCCCCAGCGGCTGGGGGTGTTAACGCCATAGACAAAGCTCTCGACGCAGTGCTTGACTTCATTATAGCCGAGCTTATCCATCCGGACAAAGGGGGCAAGATAGGTATCAAAGCTGGAAAATGCCTGCGCACCCGCCCACTCGTTCTGCATAATGCCCAGGAAATTCACCATCTGGTTGCATAGGGTAGCCAGGTGTTTGGCCGGGGCGCTGGTGATCTTCCCCGTCACACCCCCTAACCCTTCCTGAATGAGCTGCTTTAGGCTCCAACCGGCGCAGTAGCCGGTGAGCATAGACAGATCATGGATATGGAGGTCCGCGTTGCGGTGGGCGCTGCCGATCTCCTCGTCATAAATTTCGCTGAGCCAGTAATTGGCTGTGATGGCGCCGGAGTTGGACAGGATCAATCCGCCCACGGAGTAGGTGACGGTGGAGTTTTCCTTTACCCGCCAGTCGGACACCCGCAGATAATCGTCCACCAGCTTTTTGTAGTCCAGAATGGTGGAGCTCATGTTCCGCAGCTTTTCCCGGTTCTTGCGGTAGAGAATGTAGGCCTTGGCCACTTCCGCGTAGCCAGCACGCTGAAGAACGGCCTCCACGCTGTCCTGAATGGTCTCCACATCGATCCGGCCATCCCGGATCTTATCGGCATAATCCGCCGTGACCTGCAAGGAAAGCAGGTCGATCACATCCGGGGCATAGGGAATATGGGTGGCGTCAAAGGCTTTCATAATGGCACTGGAGATACGGTTGAGACTGAATTCGGCAACATGGCCGTCCCGCTTGATGACTTGATACATGGTCCTCTTCTCCTTTTCTCTATTGTCCACGGATCTGTGTGCTGGGAATATCAGGCAAAACGCTGTCCCGCAGCGCTTCGATCTCTTCTTTTGTCAGGGGCTTCATGCCGCTGCCCACCAGTTCGCCGGAGTCCACAAAGGGTTGAAGGAAATAGCGCTTCGCACCCTTGAGCCAACGGCCGATCCCGGCCATCTCCTCCGGTGTGTGCAGCGGTGCGCAGACGGTGGTGCGGAACTCATAGTCCACGGCGCCCGCCATCAGCAGTGCGGCACTCCGCTTCACCGGTCCCAGAAGATCCACGCCGCCGCAGGTCTCCGCATAGCGGTCCGGGCTGTTCTTGATGTCCATGGCAGCATAGTCCAGCAGCCCCTCCTGCGCCAGCGCTTCCAGCATGTCGGGGTTGGTGCCGTTGGTGTCCAGCTTCACGGCAAAGCCCAGCCCCCGGATCTGCCGCAGCAGCGCCGGAAGGTCCTCGGACAAGGTCGGCTCCCCACCGGTGACGCACACGCCGTCCAGCTTTCCCCGGCGGGTCTCCAAAAAGGCAAGCAGCTCCTCAGTGGAAAGGCTGTCGGTCTCTCGGTCCGGCAGGACCAAAGCGGGATTGTGGCAGAAGGGGCAGCGCAGATTGCAGCCGGGCAAAAACACCGTGCAGGCCACCTTGCCGGGGTAGTCCAGCAGCGTTACCTTTTGCAGTCCGCCGATCCGCATATGCATCTCTCCCTCCCGCTGATCGTCTCTTAGAGTTTAAGTATATAATGGCGGGCCCGTTCTGTCAACTGCCGAAACACAAGATATTGTGTCTATTGTGAAATAATAGTACTAAATAAAATTCATCATATACAAGCTGACCGTGGTCGCACAGTCTCCAGCAAATCTGCGGAACAGCAAGCAGGCACCTGAAGCAAAAACCGGGACATCCTGTTGGATATCCCGGTTTTTGTTGATCCTTCTAAAATCATGCTTGAATTTACAAAAAAGGTACAAGCCTCAAAGCACGTTTATTTTTCACCGTCCGCTTTCGGTGTTCCCTTCTCCTGCCCTGCCAGATGCTTTTCCAGGGCGGACTGCCTGGCAAGGATGGCGTTTACTTTATCGTAGAGATCCTCGATCATAATTTCCGTTTTGAGATTCACCTTGTAATCGTTCTCGGCACGGCGGCGGTCCTTTTCCTCCTGCCGGTTCTGGCTCATCATAATGAGCGGCGCCTGAATGGCCGCCACGCAGGAGAGCACCAGATTCAGCAAAATAAAGGGAAAGGGATCGAAGGCCTTTGCCGCCAGCAGTGTATTGACCACCATCCAGAGGATCAGCACGCCGGTGAAGGAAAAAATGAATGCCCAACTCCCCGCAAATTTCGCGATGGCGTCCGCCGCCCGCTGACCGAGGGTGTATTTTTCCTTCTCACCCGCGGGATTTTCGGAAATTTTGCTGTCCGCCAGCAGGTTCAGCACTTCCTCGTCCGTCATGTCATGGCGGATATCCTTGAGAACTTCTCTTAAAAGCTTTCGGTTTTCTTTCATCGTGATATCATCCTTTTCTGTTTGCAAAAATTCCGGCATATTACGCTTCAGCTTGCGGCGCACTGAGGAAGAAATCCGGTCCCTTGGTTTCAAACAGGATGAGGGATACGCCCAGCAGCAGGTCGGCATGGAGGGACGGGTCATCCAGAGGAATGTCGAAATCCTCCTGCAACCTGCGGATGCGGTAAAGCACCGTGTTGCGGTGGGTGTAGAGCGCGTCGCAGGTCTTTTTCAGAGAGCGGCAGCAAATCAGGTAATAGTAGAGCGTTTCGCAGTATTGCGTGTTCTTTTCCCGGTCATGGGCGACCAAGCGGCGCAGTTCTACGGAAATCAGACCGCCGCGCCCCTCCAGATTTTTCAGCAGCAGAGGTATGCGGAGCTGTGCCGCAGAGCAGACCCGTTCCCCGTGAAAACGCTCATCCCGCATCAGCTCCAGCGCTTCCCGCGCGGTGGGGTAAAGCTTGGGCAGGTCGAAAAGCTCGTCCAGCGGCTCGGAGATGAGGACCTTGAGGTGGAATTCCTCCGCCAGATCATCGAACGCCTGAGCCCCCTCGTCCTCGTGCAGGAACAGGAACACATCGCCCTTGTACAGAAAGGGGTGGCTGTCCGGAAGCCGCGCCTCCAGTGCCTCCTTCAACCGGCGCTTCCCGGCGTAAACGCTGCGATAGGCCGTCAGGTCCACCAATGCGAAGGTCCGCGGGTGGAAGTCCGCAAGGTAGGTATTGGCGGCCTGAAGCTGAAAATACGCAGCAGAGGAAAAGCCGCCGTCCAGCAAATGCATGAGTATGTCCTCTGCGGTCTCAAAGGGCTTGTCCTGCCGGCTGGCCTCCACAAACAGCTGCTTGGCGAGGATACGCTCCACCAGTTCCCATGTCTGAGCGGGAATTTTTTCCAGATGTCCGTCCGTGTCCACGCAGATGAGGCAGCCAAGCTGGACCCCCGCGCTGACAAGGAGTGCAAACCGCCGGGGATACGGACTGCCCGGCAGTTGGAGAAAGTCCGCCCGCCCTTCCGAAAGGGCCGGGCTTCTGCTGATAAGCACACCGGCTTCATAGGTGATCTCGCCGCAGCTCACAACGTTTTGAAAAAGCTCATCGGAGAATCCCTGCGGCAGGCGGTATGCCGCCACATGAAAGGTATCGTCCAGCACCAGCAGCGGACAGTCCAGAATCTTGCCTGCGCTTTCCGCCAGTTGTCTGAGATCATCCTGTGCGAAGAATTCCTCCAGCAGCGTCTCAGCGCCGCAGGTCTCCCACTGTGCGTCTCCCATCGCCCTCAGCTCCTTTCCACTTGTGCTTTCAGCACAAGCATCTCTTTTTTTATTGTACCCACAGTTTCTTGTTTTTGCAAGGAAAAAAGATAAACTATACAGCAGAAAGAGGGAAAAAGGAAGCAGCCAGGGTGATGTGCAGTAACTGATGCACATTCCGAGCATGGCAGCCGATGGGCCGAAGATCGCCGCAGGCAGCATTTGCTTGTGCGATCAGAACGTGCCGCCCTGTTTCCGCGATTCAATTTTGTAATTTCATCTCGAATGGAGGAATTATTATGGTACCCAGCATCTATGGTGAAAACATGTTTGACGATTTCTTTGACAACAGTTTCTTCGGCGGTCACAGCCCCCTGTTTGGCAAGCACGAGAGAAACCTGATGAAGACCGACATCCATGAAACGGATGACGCCAAGGCTTACCGCTTCGCGGTGGAGCTGCCCGGCTTCCAGAAGGATGAGATCCATGTGGATGTGAAGGACGGCTATCTGACCGTCAGCGCCCAGAAGGGGCTGGACAAGGACGAAGAGGACAAGAAGGGCCGCGTTCTGCGTCAGGAGCGCTATGCCGGTGCATGCTCCCGCAGCTTTTATGTGGGTGATGTGAAGGCCGAGGATGTGAAGGCCAAGTATGAATCCGGTGTGCTGACCGTCCTGATCCCCAAGAAGGAGCCCAAGAAGATCGTTTCCGGCACCTCTGTCATCGTCGAATAAACAGCTTCGGCGCGCTGTTGTGTGCCGGATGCGAGGCTGCTGAAGCAGCCATGCGGCTTGCCGTCTGCTCATCAACAGGCGGCAAGCCGTTTTATCTAAAATTATATCATGGAGAACCGCCGATGAAAGAAGACCGCCGCCCGCAGGAAATCTGCGCGATTTGGGTCGACCACACAAACCGGATCATCTCATTCCGCAAGGAAGATGGTGCACTATAATTGTAGGATTTTACCATGACCGAAGTCAGTCTTGTCATGATTCCGCAAAATAAGGAGGGAATGTAATTTGAAAAAGCTGCTGATCTGTCTCGCGCTTCTCTGCATCTTTCCTCTGATTTTTTCCGCGTGCTTCTCCAAACAGAACGGCGGTTCCGACGATCCCGGTGATTTTGCCGACCACGGAGGTGCGCCTATGGAGTTCCAGCATTTTTCCCTGTCGGAAAGCGGTATGTCCGCGCAGAGCTATGTCTACGAGGGCTATAAAACGGAGACCGGTGTCCATTTAGAGCATTTTATCCGCTCGGAATACTGGGACAACACGGTTTCCGGTAATGTAAGCCGTCATTATCGAAAGTCTCCGAGGTGTGAACGGGTATGAATTTTACCCGGAGGACGGCTCGACTCTGTACGAAGAGGAAGCGTGGGAGCTGTCGGAGCAGGCCCGAAGTCTTTGGCTGCGCCTCACCTTCGCCGGGGAGTATTCCGAGGGCATGAGTCCCGTCCAAATTCAGGGGCGGAAGTACCTGCCCATGTTCCCCGCCCGGGACGGCGTCTACACCATTGAACAGGTTCGAGAAAAATTCTTAGCGGTCTTTTCCAAGGAATTTACGGATAAGACCCTGAATGCCGCCATTGCGAGCAAGGATCTGCTTGAATATAACGGCAACGTCTATACGGCGTACAAGAAAAACAGGGGTGAGACCTCCTACAACAGCTGGGCGGATCACGTCCGGGATGACGGCGCCGGGAAATTCACGGTGGTGATGGGCGTCAGCATGCCGCCGGACGGCAGCACAGTCTATGTGGAGCTGCCGACTGGAAAAAACGCGGCAGGCAAGTTCGTATTTACGGATTATCCCTACTGGGATCGGTCGGAATGATGTCTGAATCTTCACCTGACTTGCGGGCAGCGTGAACATAGGCATAAAACTTTATTTATGAGCAGCGCATCACGAACATGCACAAATGCCAGTGCATGAAGTTCTCGTGCATTATTTCCGGTTGCCCCGCAGGGGGCGAGGAAATGGCACATTTCTTATTATACTATGCTTTTGCATCGCAAAAATAAGGGAGGACGAAAACGTCCTCCCATTTCTGCATCCACTTTGCAGATTTGCGCCTGGTACAGTGAGTTGTGCAGTTTATGCCTTCTCTCTGCGGGCCATGGCGGCGATATCGCCCACGCCGTCCAGCACGATGCTGGGGCGGTAGGCGTAGGTCTTGAGGGTCTCCCGCGTGGAAACGCCGGAGAGCACCAACACCGTGGACATACCACTCTCCATGCCGGAGATCACGTCGGTATCCATGCGGTCGCCCACCATCACCGCCTCACCGGAGTGGCAGTTCAGCTTTTTCAGCCCTGTCCGCATCATCAGCGGGTTGGGCTTGCCGCAGAAGTAGGCCTGCTTGCCCGTTGCCATCTCAATAGGTGCGATGAGGGCACGGCAGGCAGGGGCGATGCCGTTTTCAATGGGGCCGGAGACATCGGAGTTGGCACCGATGAGCTTGGCCCCCTGCATCACCAGATTTGTGGCTTTCGTGAGGGTGTCAAGCGAATAGCTGCGCCCCTCGCCTACCACCACATAGTCGGGGTTCACATCGTTCATGGTGATGCCTGCGTCATAGAGGGCGTTGAGCAGTCCCGCCTCGCCGATGGCAAACACGGAGCAGCCCGGTGCCTGCTCCCGCAGGAAGGCGGCGGTGGCCAGTGCACTGGTATAGAAGTGCTCCTCCGGCACATCAAGGCCCATGCGGGCCAGCTTCTGGTTCAGCTCCCGGGGCGTATAGCCGCTGTTGTTGGTAAGAAAGAGATATTCCTTGTCCTCATCATGCAGCCACTGAATGAACTCCGCCACCCCCGGCAGAATGCGGTTGCCGTGGTAGATGACGCCGTCCATATCGCAGATGAAGCCTTTTTTCTCGTTAAAATTGATGGGAGTCTTCTCCATGTTGTTCCTCCTGCCCTTCTTGTTAATATTCCATCTTCTTTTACTGTATCATGCAAGGAATCGGATTTCCATCAAGAAATGGTAAATTTTTCGGCATGATTCTGTTTACCGCACAATGCCTGCGGCCTTACCGCCGCAGCAGCTTCAAAAGCTGGATGACCACCATGGAGCCGAAGGCCAGTCCTACGATGGCCCCCACCATCCCAGCGGATAGGGGAGCAACAGCGAACAGCGGTTCCAGCGCGGGAACCAGCAGCACCAGCCCCAACAGCAGCGCGCCGATGGCAAAGGCACCCAACAGGGCACGGTTGTTCCAGAAGTGGCGGGTCAGCAGCACCGGATGCTGGGATTTGCAGCTAAAGCCGTGGAACAGCCGGCTCAGGCACAGGGTGGCGAAGGCCATGGTCTGCCCAGCAGCGGCACCGCCGGCGTTCAGCCCCAGATAGAAGGCCGTGACGGTGGCGGCGGCGATGACCAGTCCTTCGATGCCCACGCTGAACAGGAAGGGCTTGGTCAGGATGCCTTCGTTCCGGGGCCGGGGCTTTTCCGACATGACCTCGTCGGTGTGAGGCTCCAAGCCAAGGGCGATGGCGGGCAGAGAGTCCGTCAGCAGGTTGATGAACAGCAGGTGCACTGCCGCAAAGGGCACGGGCAGTCCCATCAGAGAGGCGTAGAGCACCGTCAAAATGCCCGCCGTATTGCCAGAGAGCAGAAACTGAATGGCCCGCTTGATGTTTGCATACACGTTCCGGCCATTCTTCACGGCCTTTACGATGGTGGCGAAGTTATCGTCCGCCAGCACCATACCGGCGGCATCCTTGGCCACCTCCGTTCCCGTGATGCCCATGGCAACGCCGATGTCCGCCTGCTTGAGAGCGGGAGCGTCATTGACACCGTCGCCGGTCATGGCTACCAGATTGCCCCGCTGCTGCCACGCCCGGACGATGCGGATCTTATGCTCCGGGGACACACGGGCATAGACGCTGACCTTCGGCACAAAGTCCTGCAGCTCCTCATCGCTCATGCCGTCAATGACCGCGCCCTCCACGGCCTCCGTGCCGTCTTGGAGAATACCGATTTCACGGGCAATGGCCGCCGCCGTGATCTTGTGGTCGCCGGTGATCATGATGGGGCGGATGCCGGCGCGGATACACTCCGCCACCGCCGCCTTGGATTCCTCACGAGGCGGGTCCATCATGGCGATGAGGCCGAGGAAGGTCAGGCCGTTTTCATCCGCCAGAGTGATGGCCGTGCTGTCCACGCTGCGGCAGGCGAAGGCCAGCACCCGCAGGCCCTCGTTGGAAAACTGTTCGTTGACCTGTTCGATCCTCGCCCGTTCCTCCGGCGTCACCACGCAGCGGTCCAGCAGCACATCCGTCGCGCCCTTGGTGACCAGCATCAGGCCACCCGCCAGCTTGTGGACCGTGGACATCATTTTCCGGTCGGAATCGAAGGGGATCTCCGTCAGGCGGGGCCAGCGGTCCCGGACAAGATCCTCGTCAAAGCCGTTGGTCTCCCCCAGCCGCACCAGTGCCGTTTCCGTGGGGTCTCCGATCTCCGTATCCCCGCTGATGACCGCATCGCTGCACAGCAGGGCCGTCCGCAGCAGCGGCTCCTGTAACGGGTCCCGGAAGTCCGCGTCCTTGGCGTCGATCACCTCGCCTCCGGTGTAGAGCTTGCGCACCGTCATGCGGTTCTGGGTCAGCGTACCGGTTTTATCCGAGCAGATGACTGACACGCTGCCAAGCCCCTCCACCGCCTGCAAATGGCGGATGATGGCGTTTTCCTTGGCCATTTTCCGGGTGCCGAAGGACAGCACGATGGTCACGATGGAACTGAGGGCTTCGGGGATGGCCGCCACTGCCAAAGCGACGGCGAAGAGGAAGGCGTTCATCACGTTTTCGTGCCGCCACAGCACGCTGACGCCAAACAGCACTGCGCAGATCACCAGAATGATGATGGACAGCTTTCTGCCGAACTGGTCCAGACTGACCTGCAGCGGCGTTTTCCGTTCCTCCGTGTTTTTCAGAAGCTGGGCGATCTTGCCCATTTCCGTGTCCATGCCGGTGGCCGTCACCAGAAAGCGGCCCCGCCCATAGGTGACAAAGCTGCCGGAGAACACCATGTTCTTTCGGTCGCCTAAGGCCGTTTCTCCGCTGAGCGGCTCCGTATCCTTTTCCACCGGCAGGCTTTCGCCGGTGAGAGCACTCTCCGCGCATTTCAGACTGGCACACTCCAACAGGCGTCCGTCGGCACAGACGGAATCTCCCGCCTCCAATATGACCACATCACCGGGAACCACCTCTCGGCCGGGGATCTGTACGATCTGACCGTCCCGCAGTACCTTGGCGGTGGGGGCGGACATCTGCTTCAGGCTATCCAGCGACGCGGATGCCTTCACCGTCTGGACGGTTCCCAGAACGGCATTCATGGTGATGACCGCCAGAATGACGATCATACTCTCTACGTCCCCCATACAGGCGGAGATGACGGCGGCCAGAATGAGGATCAACACCAGAAAATCCGCAAACTGCCCCAGAAAAATCTGCCAAACACTCTTTTGCTTGCCGGCGTGCAGTTCGTTGGCACCGTATTTCAACAAACGGAGCGCCGCATCCTCCTGTGATAGGCCGGTCTCCCGGCAATCCAGTTTCTGGAACAGCTCCACGCGAGATTGTTCCCAAATGTTCTTTTCCTGCTTCATGTACTGTGTCTCCTTTCGGCGGACGCAAAAAAGGCGAGCCCTTTTGCGTCAATGCCTTCACATTGATACAAAAGTCTCGCCATTTCAATCCGCAGCGGAGCCAAACGACCCGTACTGACGCCAACGGATACACAAAGCTGTGCAAGCTACTCCCTTTTGAACGAAGAATACACGGTTTTCTGCCCGTTGTCAAGACGTGTTTTTGCTAAAAATCGTTAAGATTCTCTCGTGTCTGAACCCACCGAGGAGCCTGCCCTCCCCTTTTCCTTTCGATTCAGCAGCTGCCGTTTTCCCTTTCAAACGCTGTCAGCCCTTTTTTTGCGTACTTTTGGCGCTGTTGCCTGATAGCTTACATCGAGCAGCATTTTAATTTTGTCATCCGCCACACTGCCATCCAGCGCAGCGGTAATCCAACTGTCCTTCCGCATATGATAGGCTGGAAAAAAGCCGTTCTCCATCAGCAGCGAGCCTGCCAGAATGGGACCGCATTTCAAGTTGACAGCGTCTACCCGCTCCTCCCCCTGCAGTCCGAGCTTGCTTTTCGGCAAATCCATAATAACCGCAAACCATTTTTGATTGCTGCTGTGGCGGAACACCTCATAATTGGGATATTGGAGCCACGGACGGTCCGCGCTTGCCGGATAGGTTTCCAAGATGAACGTTTTCAATTTCTGCCGGTCCATGCCTGTATTCTCTATCATTTCACTCATTAGAAGCCTCCATGAATACGTTCTTCCCCGCAAAAGCCAGCTGCTTTCTCTCTGCAATCCTACCTGATTTGAGCCATATTGTCAATTTTTGATAGGTTTCACTGCAAAAAGGCCGTTCGCATCACGGAAGGTGCAGCCAGCTTCTGGTGTGTGATCGATCCAAGTCAAATACCTGCTCGGTAATCACACCGCTGGCGCTGGATCATGGGCGTTTTGCCCGCGTCCTTACAGAACATGCCTGCCCGCTGGCAGATTCCCTGCAGGATCGGCACACAGACGCGCCCTTTTCCGTCAGCCTGTTCAGTCAAAGAAAATCAGATGCACGTCTCACGGCGTGCATCTGATTTTTGCTATCTCTTCTTGTAAACGACCAGCTCCGGGTTTTTGCCGTTTTCCTCATAGGTGCAGACCAGCAGAAAATCCATATTTGCGGCAATGCCGAAGCAGCGGTCGCCGCCAAACTCACATTCCAGCTGGTTGCCGAGGTAGGTCGCCTGATCGTCAAGGAATTTGACGGTTTTTCCGTTGGGAAGGCGGTATGCAAGGTTGATATACTTGCCTACAAGCGCGCTGAGCTTTTCCACCTTGGGCATCCCGTCAATATGCAGATCGTTGAATTCATCCATCAACGTCTGCTTATACTGCGCAAAGGCTTCCGCGCCGCCAAGGTTTTCATACCGCTTCCAGTAATTGAGCTTGGGCAGCGTATCCTTCAGGTAGGCCCGCGCCTGTTCGGCGGGAAATTCCTCGCTGGCCATGTTCTGCACGCAGACCTCGATCAGATCGTCTAAATCGTGGTACATATACTCGCCGTCAGCATAGCACCACTTGCAGTACTCCTCATTGAAAAAGCCGTCTGGCTCCCTGCTGATGTCCCCGTCTGCAAGGGGCATCCCGCAGCATTGACAGATAAGCTGTCTCGGTGAGCCGAGCAGCGTATTGATGGAGACATCAAAGAGTTTCGAGAGCAGCTTCAATGTCTCAATATTCGGCGTTGTTTCTCCGTTTTCCCAACGCGAGACCGCCTGACGGGTCACAAATACCTTTTCCGCAAGCTCATCCTGTGACAGTCCCATCTTTGTCCTGAGTTCCAGAATCATATCCTTTGTATCCATACGATCATCACCTCACGGTCATCATACCCCAAAGTTATCGGTATGACAAGCAACCTGCTGTTGCGGAATGCATGATGATCGAATACGCTGCCCTTGCGGGTAACGCGGCACAGCGGTACATCATGATCGTTTCCCAATTATATGCAAAAGGCTCTCTGGCAATATGCCAGAGAGCCTTTTATGCGGAGAGAGTATGGTAAGAGTAAAAACAGAAAACGGATATGTAACCTCAGTTGTTTTCCTGAGTCGCTGCTGCATTTGAGCTTGTACCCATACAAGACGAGATTACATCAGAAAGCAAGGTTTGCTTTCACACCAATTTCACGTTTCGTGCTGATTCTGACCGACAATTACTGCTCAGCCAGATGCTTGTATTTGGCATAGCGCTGAGCGCAGAACTCCTCGGCCTCGGCAAACAGGACCTTGGCAGTCTCGGGGAAGGTTCTGGTCAGAGAAGCGAAACGGGTCTCGCCCATCATGAAGTCCAGCAGCTGGCCATTGGGCTCCTTGCTGGTCAGAATGAACGGATTCTTACCCTCGGCCTTCAGCTCGGGCACATAGCGCCACAGGGGCCAATAGCCGCACTCGCTGGCCAGCTTCTCCTCCAGCTGAGCCTGGCTCATGCCCTTGGAGATACCGTGGTTGATGCAGGGAGCGTAAGCGATGAGGATGGAGGGGCCGTGATGTGCCTCAGCTTCCTTCAGAGCCGTGATGAGGTGCTGCTCGTTGGCACCCATAGCGACCTGAGCAACATAGACATTGCCATAAGTCATGGCGATGGCGCCCAGATCCTTCTTGCCGGTTCTCTTACCGCCGTTGGCGAACTGAGCCACGGCACCCAGCTGAGTGGCCTTGGAAGCCTGACCGCCGGTGTTGGAGTACACCTCGGTATCGACAACCAGGACGTTCACGTCAGCACCGGAAGCCAGGACATGGTCCAGACCGCCGAAGCCGATATCGTAAGCCCAGCCGTCGCCGCCGTACATCCAGACGCTCTTCTTGGGCAGAGCATCCTTGTTGGCCTTCAGGAAGGCGATATCATCAGAGGTCTCAGCAGTGGCGTTCAGAGCAGCCACAACAGCCTCGGACAGAGCACGGGTCTTGTCGCCGTTATCGCCCTCAGCCAGCCAAGCCTCCAGAGCGCTCTTCAGAGCAGCGTCGGAGGTAGAAGCCACCACAGCCTCAGCGTGAGCAGCCATCTGACGACGCATCTGGTCGATGGACAGCTTCATGCCCAGGGCATACTCGGCGTTATCCTCGAACAGAGAGTTGGAGTTGGCAGGACCATGGCCCTTCTCATTGGCCACATAGGGGAAGGAAGGAGTGGAGGAACCCACAACGTAAGCGCAACCGGTAGCGGAGGTAACGAACATCCGGTCACCGAACAGCTGAGACATAAGCTTCATGTAAGGAGCCTCGCCGCAGCCGGCGCAGGCGCCGCTGAACTCGTACAGAGGACGCTCGAACTGAGAACCGCGGACGGTGAACTTGTCCATGGGGTTGGTCTTGGTGGACAGGGTCAGGGCATGCTCCCAGTTCTCCTGCTCGGGCATCTGGGTATCCAGCAACTCCATGACCAGAGCCTTCTCCTTGGCGGGGCAGACATTGGCGCAGGCGCCGCAGCCCTGGCAGTCCAGAGGATCGACCTGCATACGGAAGGTCAGGCCCTCGAAGCCCTTGCCCTTGGCCTCCTTGGTGACGAAGGCGGCAGGCTTTGCAGCCTCTTCCTCCGCGTTCAGCAGGAAGGGACGAATCGCAGCATGGGGGCAGACCAGAGCGCACTTGTTGCAGCCAATGCAGTTCTCGGGGATCCACTGAGGCACCTTCACAGCGATGCCGCGCTTCTCATACTTAGAAGTCTCAGAGGGGGTAACACCATCAGCGTAGGGCATGAACTCGCTCACGGGGATGGCATCGCCGGCCTGCTTGTTGACAGGAATCTGAATCGCACGGATGTAGTGAGGCAGGCTTGCGTCGGGAGCCTTGGTATCGTCAGCCAGAGTCTTCCAGGACTCGGGAACGTTGATCTTCACAGCAGCGTCAACACCTCTGTCAACGGCGGCACTGTTCATGTCAACGATCTTCTGGCCCTTCTTGGAGTAGGACTTGACGATAGCGGCCTTCATGTACTTCACGGCGTCCTCGATGGGGATGATGCCGGAGAGCTTGAAGAAGGCAGCCTGCAGCACGGTGTTGGTGCGGTTGCCCAGGCCCAGCTCCATAGCGATAGCGGTAGCGTCGATGGTGTAGAAGTTGATCTCACGCTCGGCGATCTGACGCTTCACACGGTTGGGCAGGTGCTCCTCCAGCTCAGCGCCGGTCCAGCTGGTGTTCAGCAGGAAGGTGCCGTGAGGCTTGATCTCGGAAACGATATCGAAGTCCTTGATGTAAGAGGTCTTGTGGCAGGCCACAAAGTCAGCCATGGTGACATAGTAGGTGCTGTGGATGGGCTCATGGCCAAAGCGCAGGTGGGACTTGGTAACGCCGCCGGACTTCTTGGAGTCATACTCGAAGTAAGCCTGAGCGTACTGGTCGGTGTGGTCACCGATGATCTTGATGGAGTTCTTGTTGGCGCCAACGGTACCATCGGAGCCCAAACCCCAGAACTTGCAGGAGATGATGGACTTGCCGGCGGTGACGATATTCTCGCCAACGGGCAGGGACAGATGCGTAACGTCATCGTTGATGCCGACGGTGAAGTGGTTCTTCTTCTCACCCTTCATGTTGTCGAACACGGCCTTCATCTGGGCAGGAGTGGTATCCTTGGAACCCAGGCCATAGCGGCCGCACAGAGCCTCGATGTTGGTACGCTTGCCTTCCCACAGGGCGTCGCACACATCCAGATACAGAGGCTCGCCGGGAGCGCCGGGCTCCTTGGTGCGGTCCAGAACGGTCAGGCACTTGCAGGTAGCGGGAATCTTCTCCAGCAGACGCTCCATGGAGAAGGGACGGAACAGATGGACCTGAATGAAGCCGACCTTCTCGCCGCGCTCCACCAGATAATCAACAACCTCCAGCAGGGTCTCGCAGACGGAGCCCATAGCCACCACAACGCGCTCAGCATCGGGAGCACCGTAGTAGTTGAACAACTGATAGTTGCGGCCAGTGACCTCGTTGATCTTGCCCATGTACTCCTCGACAATGGCGGGCAGCGCATCATAGGCGCTGTTGCAGGCCTCGCGGGACTGGAAGAAGGTATCGGGATTCTGCAGGGTGTTGCGCAGAGTGGGATGCTCGGTGCTCAGGGCATGATCCTTGAAGCGCTGAACAGCGTCCCAATCCAGCATCTTGCCCAGATCCTCATAGTCCAGAACCTCGATCTTCTGGATCTCGTGAGAGGTCCGGAAGCCGTCGAAGAAATGCTGGAAGGGGATAGAGCCCTTGATGGCAGACAGATGGGCAACGGCGCCCAAGTCCATGCTCTCCTGCACGCTGGCGGAAGCCAGCTGTGCCCAACCGGTCTGGCGGCAGGCCATGACGTCGGAGTGGTCGCCGAAGATGGACAGAGAGTGGGTGGCCACGGTACGGGCAGAGACGTGCATAACGCCGGGCAGCTGAGAACCGGCGATACGGTACATGGGCGGGATCATCAGCAGCAGGCCCTGAGAAGCAGTGTAGGTGCTGGTCAGGGAGCCGGTCTCCAGAGAGCCGTGCATTGCGCCGGCCGCGCCGGACTCCGCCTGCATCTCGACCAGCTTTACGGGCTGGCCAAACAGGTTCTTCTTGCCATTGGTAGCCCATGCATCCACATGGTCAGCCATGGGGCTGGAAGGAGTGATGGGGTAAATGGTAGCTACCTCGGTAAACGCATAAGATACGTATGCGGCAGCCTCATTACCGTCCATCGTCTTAAACACTTTGTTTTTTGCCATGAACGTAATTCCTCCTATTATTCTTCCCTGTATTTAACGCGAAGACTCTCCGCCCTTTGAGGTGGCCCCCTAATCGGGCGGATCAGCCTACTGAGCAAGCTGTATCTTAGAAACTGCTCCTCCGTTCCTACTGAGGGGCAGGCCATATTAATACAGCTACGTTCTTGATATGATTATAACTCTACACATTGCAAGTTTGCAAGTCCAAAAATGTTTCAAATGACGTAAGCGCTTTGTCGATAGCAAAGCATTTACGTTATTTTTACTTAATGCATGCCGCATCCCCTGTCCCGGTCCCCTATCCTGTTCTGGCAAATATACGGCCCTCCTACCGCTGTAAATACTGTAAATACAGTATAATAGGCTGTCGAAGCCAAAAAGTTCCACATAAAGTTCGTCGAATGACCTATAACTTTTTTCAATAGTTTGCTATGAAATAATGATATATGCTGTTTTTGCGGTAAAACGCCACAGTCTCTCATGTATCTGCCCACTGCGACACCAACCCCGTGTCAACGGGTGTGCTTTCTTTTGCATACAGGCGAAATGCTCAAACAGCTGTGGCATTTCGGAGCGGCCCGTATAACCTTTCGGTCGCTATAAAGTTGAACCTTGCATTTTCGCATTTTCTCCATTGTCTGCCGCATGACTAAATCGTTCCCGCCGTCACACTCCGTTTAAGATTTCCGCACCGCGCAGGTCATGTGCCGCTTTTCAAAGCAGTCCTGATAGCGCAGGCTGTCACCCATAGAGTCTGATCCCTTCCCTGTTCAGCTTGCGGGCAAAGCTCTGGCTATCTGCCACGCTGCATTCCACTCCTCCGGCGTATACATGTTGAGAAAGTCACCGCGCGTTGGTGCTTGACAAAAGCTTCCAAAGCCCATATACTATGGGCATGGTGATCATATGACTGACGGGAGTGGATGTTACCACATGGAGTATGATCGTGAAACCAGCCGACCGTCTGGGCAGAAAAAGCTCAGATCGGTGCGGCTTTTTCTTTTTATACGGATCATTTGATCTGTTGAAAAGGAGGTTTTTCTATTTGATCGAGGGATACATCCATTCCATTGAATCCATGGGCCTTGTGGACGGCCCCGGTATTCGCACGGTGGTATTCTTTCAGGGCTGCCGCCTGCGCTGCCGCTACTGCCACAACCCCGACACCTGGGCCATGCGCAGCGGAAAAGAGCAGATCTTCACGCCTGAACAGCTGGTGAACAAGCTTCTCCGCTTCAAGCCGTATTTTGGCAACAACGGCGGCGTTACCTTTTCCGGCGGCGAGCCGCTCTTGCAAAAGGACTTTTTATGTGAGGTCCTGCGCCTGTGCAAACACGCGGGCATCCACACCTGCATTGACACCGCAGGCTGCGGCTGCGGCGGCTACGAGGAAATTCTGGCCCATACTGACCTCGTCTTGCTGGACATCAAGCACTTCTCGCTGGACGGCTACCACCGCATCACGGGACAGTCTCCGCAGGAGTTTTTACAATTTCTTTCCGCCGTGCAAAACGCCGGCACACCCCTTTGGATCCGCCATGTGGTAGTCCCCGGACTCACGGATTCCGACGCCCATCTGGAAGGGCTGCGCGCGTATCTGCATACGATCCGCAACATTCAGCGGGTGGAGCTGCTGCCCTACCACACGCTGGGTGTGAACAAGTATCATGCACTGGGTATCCCGTATTCCTTAGAGGACGTACCCGCCCTGCCGCCGGAAGCCTTGGCTGACTGGCAGCGGCGCTTTGACCGTGAATTTCATATTTAAATAAAATAGACAGGAGCGTATAAAACTATGCCTATTGATGTAAACTGCAGTGCCTGGAAGGGCTTTCGTACCGGCGAGTGGCGTCATCTCGTCAACGTGCGTAATTTCATTCAGAAGAACTACACCCCCTACGCCGGTGACGAGAGCTTTCTGGCCCCAACGTCCGAACGCACTCAGAAGGTTTGGGACAAGTCCCATGAATTGATTTTAGAGGAGCTGCACAAGGGGATCTTAGATGTGGAAACCGATGCCATCTCCGGCATCAACAACTTCGCTCCCGGCTATATTGACCGGGACAACGAGGTGATCGTCGGCCTGCAAACCGACGCTCCCCTGAAGCGCATCGTAAACCTGTACGGCGGTATGCGCATGGCCGAATCCGCTCTGGAGCAGTACGGCTACAAGCTGAACCCCGAAATTGAAAAGCATTTCAGAACCTACCGCAAGACCCACAACGACGGTGTGTTCGACGCCTATCCCCATCGCACCCGGGTGGCCCGTACCGTGGGCCTGCTCACCGGTCTGCCCGACGCTTACGGCCGTGGCCGCATCGTGGGCGACTACCGCCGCGTCCCCCTGTACGGCACTGATTTTCTGATTGAAGAGAAGAAAAAGGATCTGGACGCTCTGGACGGCGCTATGACCGACGAGCGTATCCGCCTGCGGGAAGAAGTGCAGATGCAGATCCGCGCTCTGCAGGAGATGGCCCTGATGGCCAAGGGCTACGGCTGTGACATCACCAGGCCCGCCGAGACCGCCCATGACGCTGTGCAGAGCCTGTACATGGCCTATCTCGCCGGTGTAAAGGAAAACAACGGCGCTGCCACCAGCCTGGGCCGCACCGCTACCTTCCTGGATATTTACATCCAGCGGGATCTGGACAACGGCACGCTGGACGAAGCCGGCGCGCAGGAGCTGATCGACCAGTTCATCATCAAACTGCGGCTGGTGCGCCATCTGCGCACCCCGGAATACAATGAGCTGTTCGGCGGTGATCCCACCTGGATCACCGAGTCTCTGGGCGGCATGGGCATCGACGGCCGCACTTTGGTGACCCGCAACACTTTCCGCTACCTTCACACCCTCACCAATCTGGGCACCGCCCCTGAGCCCAACCTGACGGTTCTGTGGAGCCAGAACCTCCCCGACGCCTTCAAGCGCTACTGCGCCAGAATGAGCATCGACACCGACTCCATCCAGTACGAAAATGATGACATTATGCGCCCCATGTACGGCGACGACTACTGCATCGCCTGCTGCGTATCCGCTATGGCGGTAGGCAAGCAGATGCAGTTCTTCGGTGCCCGTGCCAACCTGGCCAAGAGCCTGCTGTACGCCATCAACGGCGGCGTGGATGAGAAAAAGGGCCTGCTGGTCATCCCCGAGATCCAGAAGGACGATGACGAGGTGCTGGACTATCCCAAGGTGCTGACGAACTACAAGAAGGTGCTCTCCTACGTTGCCGAACTGTATGTGGACACCATCAACATCATCCACTTTATGCATGACAAATACGCCTATGAATCCAGCCAGATGGCCCTCCACGATACGCTGGTGGAGCGGCTGGCCGCTTTCGGCGTGGCGGGTCTTTCCATCGCCGCCGACTCTCTCTCCGCCATCAAGTTTGCCAAGGTGAAGCCTGTCCGCAATGAAAACGGCATTGCGGTGGATTTCGTCACCGAGGGTGACTTCCCCAAGTACGGCAATGACGATGACCGGGTGGACGATATCGCCGTGGAGATCGTTTCCTACTTCTCTGCCGAGCTGAAAAAGCACGCGCTGTACCGGGGTGCCATTCACACGCTGTCCGCCCTGACCATCACCAGCAACGTGATGTACGGCAAAAAGACCGGCTCCACCCCTGACGGCCGCAAGGCGGGCGAACCCTTCGCCCCCGGCGCCAACCCCATGCACGGCCGGGATGAAAGCGGCGCGCTGGCCAGCCTGAACTCTGTAGCCAAGATCCCCTACCGGGCCGTGTGCCAGGACGGTGTTTCCAACACCTTCTCCATTGTGCCCAACGCACTGGGCAAAACCGCCGAAGAACGCCGCAGCAATCTGGTGCAGATTCTGGACGGCTATTTCGTCCAGGGTGCACATCATCTGAATGTGAACGTGATGAACCGCGAGGTCCTGCTGGACGCTATGGAGCACCCGGAAAAGTATCCTACGCTGACCATCCGCGTGTCCGGCTACGCCGTGAACTTCAACCGCCTGAGCCGCGAGCAGCAGCTGGAGGTGGTCAAGCGCACCTTCCACGAATCCATGTAAACACCTGCGTATTCCCGAATGTTTACAGCCCGCTGTTTGAAAACAGCGGGCTGTGTTTTATCTTTTTATTTTATTTGAGTGCCAAGCAGCTTTTCTGACCGGTTTCTGAAGCAAAACAGTCAGAACCCCCGACGGCTGTTGAAACAGCCGCCGGGGTCTCTTTTACGATTGCAGTCTCCTTATTCCACGCCCCGGAATCGGGCCAGGAACTCCTTCGTCTCCTGCTGTTGGGGGGCGCCAAAGACCTGTGCCGGTGTGCCCTGTTCGCAGATCACGCCCTGGTGCATAAATACCACCTGCGAGCTGACATCCCGGGCGAAGGCCATCTCGTGAGTCACCACCAGCATGGTCATGCCCTCCTGGGCCAGCGTCTGCATGACGTTCAGCACCTCGCCCACCATTTCCGGGTCCAGAGCGGAGGTAGGCTCGTCGAACAGCAGCACCTCCGGGTCCATGGCCAGTGCCCGGGCAATGGCCACCCGCTGCTTCTGACCGCCGGAGATCTGCCGGGGCTTGGCGTTGATATAGGGGGCCATACCCACCTTTTCCAGATATTTCAGTGCCTGCTGCCGGGCCTCCTCCTTGCTGCGCTTGAGGACCTTCATCTGTCCCACCATGCAGTTTTTGAGGACCGACATATTGTTGAACAGGTTGAAGGACTGGAACACCATACCCACATGGGAGCGGTACTCCGGGGCGTTGACGCCCCGGCCCGCCACGTCGGTACCGTGGTAGAGGATCTGTCCGCTGCTGGGGGTCTCCAGCAGGTTGACACACCGCAGCAGCGTGGACTTGCCGGAGCCGGAAGCGCCGATGATGGAAATAACGTCGCCCTTCTTGACAGTAAAGTCAATATCCCGCAAAACCTCATGGGTGCCGAAGGACTTGCCGAGGTGGCGGATCTCTAAGATATTCTCGCTCATATCAGCGTCCTCCTCTCGTGCTGCCGTTGCGGTTTTTCAGGCCGATGCGGATGCGGTTCCGCTTTTCCTCGCCGGTGTATTCCCGGTTGACCTCGTCAAAGGGTGTTCCCCGGTCGGGATGGCTGTAAGTGCCCGCCGCCATCACCAGCTGATCTCCCTGAGCCAGCTCGTAGCTGTCGGAGCCGTCCATGAGCTTTTCTACCAGCCGCAGGATCAGGGATGCGATCAGTGTCAGGGTCAGGTAGCCGATCATTTCAATGGTGGCGGAGGGGAAGTACATATTGTTGACGCCCACGATGTAGCGGTGCTGGGCGAAGAACTCCGTAAAGCCGATGATGAACATAACGGAGGTATCCTTCACGTTGATGATGTAGTTGTTGCCGATCTGGGGCATGATGTTCCGCAGGGCCTGGGGCATGATGACGTTCACCATGGTCTGGAAATGGGTCATGCCGATGGCCTTGGCCCCCTCGGTCTGGCCGGGATCAATGGAAATGATGCCGCCCCGGACGGATTCCGCCATGTACGCGCCGGTGTTGATGGCCACGATCAGGAGCGCGGCGGCGAAAATATTGTCGAACCGGAGGGCGTTATTGGAGAAGTAGGGCAGGCCGTAGTAAATGAACACGGATTGCAGCACCATGGGGGTTCCCCGGAACACCTCTACATAAATGCGGATGATGATCCGCAGCAGCTTCAGCAGGAACCGCTTGGGCAGAGGGTCCTTCTTCGTATAGGGGATGGTATTCAGCACGCCGCACAGCAGCCCGATGAAGCAGCCGATCAGCGTGGCGAGGAAGGCCAGCTTCAGTGTATTCCAGATACCGGCCCAGTACATCACCTTGTACTTGCTCCACAGCAGGACCATATCCTGTCCCAGCTTCACAAACTTATCCATGGTCAGTCTCCAATCATCTGTAATAATCAGCGAGGCCCCGCGCCGGGGCGTTTCTTGGGATCACCGGGGGGCCGGAGCCCCCCGGCGGATCACTCAGATCTCAGGCTGAATGGAAATAGCCTGATCCATCAGGGCGTTGAACTGCTCCTCATTCAGAACGGAGAGGACGGTGTCGATGGCGTCGGCCAGCTGGGTGTTGCCCTTTTGGACAGAGATGCCGATGTTCACGTTCTCGGCCCGCTCTTCTTCAGTAGCAAACTGGAAGTCGCCGTCGGTGCCGGAGAAGTTCAGGATCACCAGATTGTCGTCCTTGGCGACGGCGGCCAGAGCGGTGGGCATATCGGTGCAGACATAGTCCACAGCACCGGTCTGGAGCTGCATGATCATTGCGGGGGCACTGTCGGCAGGAGCCAGCAGATTGGTGTTCTCGATCTGGGGCAGGCAGGAATCATACCAGATGGTGCCGGACTGGGAGGTGCAGGTGCCGCCGGCCAGATCAGCGATAGAGGCTGCGTTGGCGTACTGGCTGTCCTTGGTGGTCAGGACCACGATGGTAGCGTAGTAGTAGGGGCCTGCCATATCCACTTCATTCATGCGGTCGGCGGTCATGGACTGACCGGCAATGTTGGCGTCCATCGTGCCGGACTGCACGGCGGGGCACAGGGAATCCCACGCGGAGGATACGATCTCAAGCTCCCAGCCGTAGGTCTCACAGATGCGCTGGGCGATCATTACATCGTAGCCGTTGGCGTAAGCGCCGGGGACGTTGGAAATGGGCACCGCGCCGTTGGAATCGTCCATCTGGGTCCAGTTGTAAGGCGCGTAGGCGCACTCCATACCAACGGTGAGCACACCGTCCTCCAGACCCGGAATGGCGCTGGTGTCCGTGCCGGTCAGATCCTCCACAGGGGGGATCTCCACGGCGGGAGCGGCGGGGGTGGTCTCCGCAGGGGTGCTGTCATTGCTGGAGGAACTGCTGCTGTCGCCGCCGCAGGCGGTGAGGGCCAAAGCCATGGTCAGGGCCAGAATTGCGCTCATCCATCTTCTTCTCATACTGTCTCCTTCTTGTCCGGCGTTTTTCTTCCTCGCCGGCGAGGAATGATGAAAAAAATGAACCGCTTTGCCAAGCGGTTCATGGAATATACGGAAAATCTGTCCCTTGAAAATAGGACGTCTCCGAACAGCCAATGATAGCGCTTCACAAAAAATTCTTGTGACAGTCCGGCAGATCTTCTCTGCCGACCCAGCATCCGGACAACAGGCATTGTCCTGACACTTCGGCGGTGGCCCCTTTCCCACTCCACGGCTGCGCTGGCCTTGTGGAGAGTACTGATGGATACCGCGCCTCTATCAAGCGATTCAATTTTGACTGCATATTAGCACCGCTTTTCGCCATTGTCAACCATTTTTCCAAATTTTTAGTATCTTTAGCAGGTGTTGGCAAAAAACGGATGCTTTACAGGCTGATTTATGGTATGCTTTCACAATAAGTCTTGTCATTAACGTTGCTTATGTTGGAAGTCCAGACCGCTCTTGTCTTTTCTGCTCAAGTCCCGTATAATGAACAGCGTAACAATATTCCTGTGCCGAATTGCGGCGAAAGGAGCCAACCATGAATGTCATCGTTATCGGCGGCGGGGCCTCCGGCCTCATGGCCGCCATCACCGCCGCCAAGGGCGGCCATAGCGTCACGCTGCTGGAGCGGCAAGCCCGTGTGGGCCGCAAGCTGCTCTCCACCGGCAATGGCCGCTGCAACCTCACCAACCTGAACATGGGCCTTCCCTACTATCACGGACAGGACGCCGCTTTCATCCGCCCCGCCTTTGAAGCGCTGAGTCTGGATGCCACGCTGGATTTCTTTCACGGTCTGGGCCTGCTGACCACGGCGGAGGACAATGGCCGGGTCTATCCCTACTCCGATCAGGCAGGCAGCGTGGTGGACGTGCTGCGCTTCGCCGCCGACGCCGCCGGGGTCACAACCCGCGCCGGGTTCGAGGTGACGGGCCTGAAGAAAACAAAACGGGGGTTCACCGTCCTCTCCGCCGAGGAAACCCTCCCGGCGGACCGGGTCATCGTCTGCTGCGGCGGCATGGCCGGCGGTAAGCTGGGCGGGACCCGCAGCGGCTATGAGCTGCTGCAATCCCTGGGCCACAGCGTCACCAAGCTGTATCCCGCACTGGTGCAGATCAAGACGGGCAACACCTTTGTCAAGGCTTTGAAGGGCGTCCGGGCCAACGCCGACCTCCGTCTCTGCCGGAACCGGGACGCCGTGGCCGCCAGCCGGGGTGAAGTTCAGTTTACCGACTTCGGTGTCAGCGGCCCCGCCGTGTTCGAACTGTCCCGGGCCGCCGCCACGGAAAAAGGGCCTCTGACGCTCCACATTGACCTGCTTCCCAAGCTTTCCACATCGGAGATCGAGGAACTGCTCCGCAGGCGGCTTAGCTCCATGCCGGAGCTGACCACGGAAAACCTGTTGGCCGGGGTGCTCCACAACCGTCTGGGCCGCACGGTCCTGCGGTATGCGGGCTACGGGCTGACGGACCCGGTGGCATCCCTGTCTCCCGCCGATCTGCGGAAGATCGCGGGAGCCGCCAAGGACTTCGCTCTGCCGGTGGTCAGCGTACTGGGCTTTGACGGGGCGCAGGTCACAGCCGGCGGTATCCGTACCGCCGAGTTTGACCCCAAAACCCTCCAAAGCCGCCTGGTGCCGGGACTATACGCCGCCGGTGAGGTGCTGGACATCGACGGCGACTGCGGCGGCTACAATCTGCAATGGGCCTGGTCCAGCGGCTATCTGGCCGGCCTGCTGAAAAGCGGAACATAGTAATAGTAAAAAATCAAGGGAACGGAATAACCGTTCCCTTGATTTTTATTTAGGGCCAAACTGAACCAATCAGAACCAGTTCAGTGAGAAGAAATCGTTCACCTGTCCCGCCAGCACCAGCAGCATACCGATGGGCGTGATATACTTGATGCAGATCCGATAGAAGGTGTCGATCCTGCCGGTATAGCCGATATGGAGCTCGTCCAGAACCGTCTGAGGACGGATCTCCCAGCCCACCATAATGCTCATCATCAAAGCCCCGATGGGCATGGCCAGGCCCTCAGACAGCATATCCACAAAGTCCAGCATGGAATCGTTCCAGCCGGCGGTCGCAGGCCAGGGGAACACACCGGTGGTACCCAGACCGTCGATCCCTACCAGCACCGAAACTGCGAAAATGGCAAGACAGACCAGAAACGCCACCTTGGGACGGTTTCCCTTTCTGCCTTTCTGCTCCGCCCGGTCCAGGAAATAGGTGATGTCCACCTCGATCAGGGCGATGGCGGAGGAAATGGCGGCGATCAGCACCAGCAGATAGAAGATCACGCCGAACAGCGCGCCGACGGTGCCCATGGCCCGGAACACATCCTGTAAGGTGACAAACAGCAGGTTCGGGCCGCCCAGCTCGATCTGGTCCAGCGGCGTTCCGCTGGCAATGCCGTTGGCCACGGCAGCGGGGATCACAGCGATACCGGCCATAGTAGCCACCAGCGTATCCGCAAACACAATGATGGCGGAGTTTTTCACCAGATCCTCTTTCTGGTTCAGGTAGGAGCCATAGGTGATCATGGCACCCATCGCCAGAGACAGGGAGAAGAACATCTGCCCGCCGGCGCTGGCAAACACGGACAGCAGGCTGGGCGTCTCCGCCACAAACCCGGCCTCCACAGCGTATCCCGGCACGAACATGAACTTCAGCCCCTCCATAGCACCGGGCAGGGTCAGGGAGCGGATGATGATGACCACCAGCATGACAAACAGCGTGGGCATACCCACGTTATTGAACTTCTCAATGCCGCCGGAAATGCCGCTCCGGTTGATAAGATAGCACAGGGCCAGAAACAGCGCGGCAAACAGCACCGCTCCGGCAGGATTGGACAGCATGGCGGCAAACAGCTCCCCGCCGGTGGCCAGCGATTCGCTGCCGAAGGCAAGGTTGCTGAGGTTCAGGGCCATATATTCGATACAGTAACCGCCCAGCACCGCGTAAAAGCCCATCACCGCAAAGGGAGAGAACAGCGCCAGCCAGCCGATCCACCGGAATTTCTTCGTCAGGGCGTGATAGGTGCCCATGGCGCCCTGTCCGGTCTTGCGGCCCATGGCAAGCTCCGAGGCCATGACGATAAAGCCCACGAAAATTGCCAGCAGCGCATAGACCGCCAGATACGCGAAGCCGCCGGACTTACCCATTTTGTAGGGGAAGCCCCAGATATTGCCCAAGCCAACCGCAGAGCCGATGGCCGCCATCAGGAAGCCCAGATTGCTGGCCCAACTGGCACGTTTTGTCTCCATAAACGATTCCTCTCTTCTTCAGTATGCAAAACATATTACTTATACCCTCTTTTTTTCCGTCCGTCAAGACGCTGATCGCACGAAAGCGCAGATCTCCGTCAAAAAAGTCTCCCATTTTTTCAGAAATCAGGTTTCTATTGCCTGCCCCGCCGAAAACGTATATAATAACAGGCAAGAAATCAAACACAGACAAGGAGTGCTTTATGAAGCAGGAATTTATCCGGGTAGGCCGCATCGTCAATGCCCACGGCATCCGGGGCGAGGTGCGGGTGCAGCCCCGCCGGGTCTCCCCCGGGCTGCTGACCCGCTGCAAAACCTTTTATATCGACGGTCAGCCCATCACCCCCACGGCGAATCACGTCCACAAGGAGCTGGTGCTGCTGAAATTCCCCGGCGTGGACGATATGAACGCCGCCCTGACCTATAAAAATAAAGACCTGTTCCTCCGCCGGGCCGACATCGTTCTCCCGGAGGGAGAGTATTTTGACGATGAACTGCTGGGGCTGGAGGTCTATGACTGCGATACCGGCGCCCTGCTGGGAACTCTGACGGCGGTGGACGAGTACCCCGCCAGCAAGGTCTACACCGTCAAGGGTGAGCGGGAGATCCTGATCCCCGCCGTGAAGGATGCCTTTATCCGCTCCGTTGATTTGGACGGGGGACGGATGGAGGTCAAGGTCTGGGAGGGGCTGTAAATGGACATGCAGATCGACATTCTGACCCTGTTCCCGGAATCCGTGGACGCCATGCTGAACGTCAGCATCTTAGGCCGGGCACAGGAGCGGGGCTATATCGCCATCCGCACCCACCAGATCCGTGCCTACACCACCAACAAGCAGATGCAGGTGGACGATTACCCCTACGGCGGAGGCCGTGGGGCCGTGATGCAGGCAGACCCTCTGTTCCGCTGCTGGGAGCACGTTGTCAACACCTATGGCCCCGGCCGGACCATCTTCATGTCCCCCTGCGGCCGTACCTTCACCCAGTCCGTCGCCAGAGCACTGAAAGCCCAATATGACCACCTGATTCTGGTCTGCGGCCACTACGAGGGCATTGACCAGCGGTTCATCGACGCGTGTGTGGACGAGGAACTGTCCATGGGCGATTTCGTCCTCACCGGCGGAGAGATCCCCGCCATGGCGGTAGCGGACGCCGTGTGCCGCATGGTGCCCGGTGTGCTGCCGGACGCCGAGTGCTTTGAGGAGGAATCCCACTGGGACGGACTGCTGGAATATCCCCAGTATTCCCGGCCCGCCGTGTGGCATGACCGGGCCGTGCCGGAGATCCTTCTCTCCGGGGATCACGCCAAGGTTGCGGCGTGGCGGAAAAAGGAGAGCTACAAGCGCACCATGACCCGCCGCCCGGATCTGTTCGCGCATTTTGACGAAACAAAGCTCACCACCAAGGCGGAGCGGAAAATTCTGGCGCAGGCCAAGGAGGAATTTGCCGCAGAACAAGCTGAGACTTCCACGGAACCGGAGGAATAAACCCTCCCCATCAGAAAGGAGGCCCCCATGAAAAAGCGCGTCATTCTGATTCTCTGCGTGCTTGCGGTTCTGCTGACAGCCGTCATCTGTCTGCCCTTTGCCCGGAAGATCGATACCACCGTCACTGCCACGGAATACCGGTTCGATGATCCGGCATACGCCGTGGAGCACACGGTCGTGATCTGCGGTCACGACACCCGGAATCTGCTGGGCTACGGCGTTTTTGAGGGCACCTTTGCCGTCAGCGGCTTTGAAAGCGGTCAGGAGGGGTGGACGTTCCGTGTCTCCTTTTCCGACAAGAAGTCCCTCGGCACCGCATTCAGCCGGCGTCCCAGCGGGGAAACCTGCACCCGGGACCTCTTTCACCTGCGGGCTGACCGGGACTGGTCAGACTTTGCGGGGCTGATCATGGAGGTCTCCGACACGGCAGACCATTCCTCAACTGGAACCTTCGACCCTGACACGGGACGGTTTCTGGTCAGCGGTCCCGCCGACCGAGAGGCCGCTGTCGCCAAAGCGGCGGCGCTGTTCCGAAAGGACCCCGACTGGTACGGCGTGTTTCAAAGTCAAACCGTCTGACATAACCGAGGCCGGACGCACAAGCGTCCGGCCTCGGCTTCTGTATATTCAGTTGCTTCTGGAGCACTTCTCCGCGTCGATGGCCAGCACCAGCATCAGCGCCCGGAGGGCGTCGGCGGGGTTTACCACGTCGATGACATAGGTATCCGTCCAGTGGAACAGCTCCTTGGTGACGGTGGCCACCAGCGCCCCGCAAGGCTCCGTTACCTGATAGTCCCATTCCATGAAGCTGCCCTGAACCTGCCAGCCGTTGCAGTCAATGTCGAATTTCGGGGTAAAAAAAGTAAATGCCTTTTGGATACTGCCGATATATTCATCATTTTCGTACAGCTCGAATTTGGGCAGCAGCGTCAGCACCCGCTCCTTCACCGTGCCGATGTGGTTCCCGGCGGCGTCAAGGATGTGGAGGCAATGGCCCCAGGAGAGTTTGCCCTCCACGGTGTAGACCGTCTCCCCCGCCTCGTTATAAATGTCATAGCTGTCGAACCACGAGAAAAACCGCTGCTTGAAAAGTAGCTTCATAGGCCCTCCCTGTCAAAAGACGATGCCGCCGTCACGGTCGCGGTGAAAATCTCTGGAAAAATAGGCGGTCATAGCTTTTACCAGATAGTCCGTATCCGCCGCCCCCGCCGTCTCGCAGACGCTGTGCATGGCCAGTTGGGGCAGGCCGATGTCCACGGTAGGAACGGAGAGATGGGCTGTGGAGATATTGCCCAGGGTGGAGCCGCCGGGGAGATCCGCCCGGTTGCTGTATCGCTGGACCGGCACCCCCGCCTCCTGACAGATGGCCTGAAACACCGCCCCGGAAACAGCGTCCGTGGTGTAGCGCTGGTTGGCGTTGTACTTGATGACGATGCCGCCGCCCAGCACCGGGAACTCCCCCTTGTCGGCGTACTCCGGGTGGGCGGGGTGGATGGCGTGGGCGTTGTCCGCCGACACCATGAAGCTGTTGGCGACGGCCGCCTTCCACGCTTCGCTGTCAAGGCCGCAGCCGTGGGCGATCCGCTCCAGCACATCGGTCAGGAAGGTGGAATCCGCCCCCTGACGGGTGTTGCTGCCCACCTCTTCGTTGTTGAACACCGCCAGCACCGGCAGGCTCCCGCCGGGCTTTGCCGCTAAAAAGCCCTCCAGACAGCCGAACACGCATTGAAGGTCGTCCAGCCGGGGGGAAACGATGAATTCCCCGTTCAGGCCGGTCTGCACAGCTTTTGTTCTGGGATAGAGGAACAGCTCCGTGGAGAGCAGGTGCTCCTCCCGCACTCCCGCCGCCTCAGCGATGAGCTTTCGGAAGGCCCCCGGCTCCTTTCCGCAGCCCAGCAGGGGCAACAGGTCCACCGCCGGGTTCAACTCCGCTCCCTTGTTCACGCTCCGGTCCATGTGGATCGCCACGCCGGGGATCACCAGCAGATCCCGGTCAATGTTCACCAGACGGCTCACAAGGCGGTCTCCCTGCCGGATCACCACCCGGCCCGCCACAGACAAGGGCCGATCCAGCCAGCCACGCCACACACCGCCGCCGTAAGGCTCCACGCTGAGCCGCAGGGTATTGCCGGCGGAAGCCGCTTCTGCGGTCTCCCGCACCTTGAAGGTGGGAGAATCGCTGTGGGCCGCCGCCATCAAAAAGCCGTGAAACGGCCCCTCAGGCACCCGGAACGCCATCAGAGCGGAGTCACCCCGTTCCACAACATATAGTGTTCCCTTTTCCAGCTTCCACTGCTCAGATTCCCGCAGCTCCACCGCTCCCGCCGCCGTCAAGGCCGCTTTGGCGTTGGCCGCCGCATGGTAGCAGGTGGGGCTTTCGTCTAAAAAGCGAAACAGTTTTTGCACCGTATCCACGTTGATTTCCTCCTGTCCGATCCTGATTTTTTATTATTATACGCTCTTTTGTCCCCGAGGTAAAGATAGGTGCCAAAGTTTTCTTGCGCTTTTTATGACATATTACAAATCTGTTTTCAGCCCTTGAAACGCAAGATATTGTATGTTATGATTCTTTTGCTACAAAAATATTGAGGGTGCCCTGTGTGCCCTTTCAAAATGTAATGGAGGAAGATCAGCATGACAGTCATCAAGCGGAACGGCTCGGAGGTAACTTTTGATATCACCAAGATCATTGCGGCCATCACCAAGGCCAATGAAAGCGTGGACGAGTCCATCCGGATGACCCCCATGCAGATCCAGCGGATCGCAGAAAGCGTGGAGTTCTCCTGTCTGAAGATGAACCGCTCCCCCTCTGTGGAGGAAATACAAGATTTAGTGGAGTACCAGATCATGGCCCACGGCGCCTTTGAGGTGGCCAAGAACTATGTGACCTACCGCTACACCCGCTCTCTGGTCCGCCGCTCCAACACCACTGACGAGAAGATCCTCTCCCTGATCGAGTGCTGCAACGAGGAGGCCAAGCAGGAAAACGCCAACAAGAACCCGGTGGTGAATTCCACCCAGCGGGACTACATGGCCGGCGAGGTAAGCCGCGACATCACGGAGCGTATCCTCCTGCCTCAGGAGATCGTGGAAGCCCACCGGGAGGGCATCATCCACTTCCATGACGCTGATTATTACGCCCAGCACATGCACAACTGCGATCTGGTGAACCTGGAGGATATGCTGCAAAACGGCACCGTCATCACCGGTACCCTCATCGAGCGGCCCCACAGCTTCGCCACTGCCTGCAATATCGCCACCCAGATCGTGGCGCAGGTGGCCTCTAACCAGTACGGCGGCCAGTCTATCTCCCTGACCCATCTGGCCCCCTTTGTGGAGGTCAGCCGTCAGAAGATCCGTAAGATTGTGGAGGCGGAAATGGCCTCCATCGGCGCGGACCCCGGTGCGGAAAAGATCACGGAGCTGGTGGAGGCCCGTTTGCGGGAGGAGATCCGCCGCGGCGTTCAGACCATTCAGTATCAGGTGGTCACCCTGCTGACTACCAATGGACAGGCTCCCTTCATCACCGTGTTCATGTATCTGGGCGAGGCTGAAAACGAGCGAGAAAAGAAAGATCTGGCCATGATCATCGAGGAGATGCTGCTCCAGCGATATCAGGGCGTGAAGAATGAGGACGGCGTGTGGGTCACCCCTGCCTTCCCCAAGCTGATCTACGTACTGGAGGAGGACAACATCACCGAGGATGCCCCCTACTGGTATCTCACAGAGCTGGCCGCCAAATGCACCGCCCGCCGCATGGTGCCGGACTACATCTCCGAGAAGAAGATGCGGGAGCTGAAGGGCGACGTCTATACCTGCATGGGCTGCCGCTCCTTCCTGACGCCGGATCGCTTCACCGATGCAGGCATCGGCAACATCGCCAACGCCAAGAACTACCAGCCCGGCAAGCACAAGTACTACGGCCGTTTCAATCAGGGCGTGGTCACCATCAACCTGCCGGATGTGGCCCTCTCCTCCGGCGGCAATCTGGACAAGTTCTGGAAGATCTTTGAGGAACGGCTGGAGCTGTGCCACAAGGCCCTCCAATGCCGCCACAACCGTCTGAAGGGTACGCCCTCCGACGCCGCGCCCATTCTGTGGCAGTACGGCGCACTGGCCCGTTTGAAGAAAGGCGAGACCATCGACAAGCTGCTGTTCAACGGCTATTCCACCATTTCTCTGGGTTACGCCGGTCTCTACGAGTGCGTGAAATATATGACCGGCAAGAGCCATACCGATCCCGCCGCTACTCCCTTTGCCCTGTCCATTATGCAGAAGATGAATGACAAGTGCGCAGAGTGGAAGAAGGCGGAGAATATCGACTATTCCCTGTACGGCACCCCCCTGGAATCCACCACCTACAAGTTCGCTAAGTGTCTCCAGCGCCGGTTCGGCATCATTGAGGGCATCACGGACAAGGGTTATATCACCAACAGCTACCACGTCAACGTAACGGAGGAGATCAACGCCTTTGAGAAGCTGAGATTCGAGGCCCAGTTCCAGCACCTCTCCCCCGGCGGCGCCATCAGCTATGTGGAAGTTCCGGATATGCAGAACAACATCCCCGCCGTGCTGGAAGTCATGAAGTTTATCTACAACAACATCATCTACGCCGAGCTGAACACCAAGAGCGACTACTGCCAGGTCTGCGGCTGGGACGGTGAGATCCAGATCGTAGAGGACAACGGCAAGCTCATCTGGAAGTGCCCCAAGTGCGGCAACACGGATCAGGACAAGATGAACGTGGCCCGCCGGACCTGCGGCTATATCGGCACCCAGTTCTGGAATCAGGGCCGGACTCAGGAGATCCGGGACCGGGTCCTGCATCTGTAAAAAAATCACTCCGAAGCAACAGGCCTCCTCTACCAAGAGGAGGCCTGTTTTTCTTTGGTAAGACGGCAGCAGCCGCCCCGACGGGAATTTCCGTCAGGGCGGCTGTCTGTTTATTCATGGACCCGCAATTCCAGTACGTCCGGCCGGGCATAGTGGCCCACGCCGTCAAACTCCATGCGGCTGGCAATGGCCTGCTGCATATCGAGGTCGGCATAGATGATCTCCTCCTTGTCCCACACCGGCTGCGTTACATAGTGGCCGTAGGGGTCCACCACGCAACTGCCGCCCCGGCAGGGGATGTCGCTCAGCTGTTCGATCTCCTGCGGGCAGTGGAGATCCTTGGGGTACATCTCCTTGGTGAACACCATGTCGGCGTTGATGAAGAAGCAGTGGCCCTCGATGGCAATGTGCTTGATGGTGTCCTGCCATTCGGGGTTATCGTTGGTGTTGGGGGAAATGTAGAGGGTAATGCCCTTCTGGTACAGGGCCACCCGAGCCAGAGGCATATAGCTCTCCCAGCAGATCAGATTGCCCATAGGTCCCCAGGGGGTATCGGTGATGGGGAAATAGTCCTTGTTGGCGTCACCGTACACCAGACGCTCCGCGCCGGTGGGCTTCAGCTTGCGGTGCACGTTCAGCAGCTCGCCTTCGGGAGAGAACACGATGTTGGAGTTATACAGCGTGGCGCTGTCCTCTCCCCGCTCGGACACGCCGATGCTGACATAGGCGTGGACCTCCTTCGCCGCCTGTCCCAGCAGCTCCGTCTCAGGGCCGGGGACGCAGAGAGAGTTGTCATAGTACCGTTTCCAGTCCAGACGGCCCACCTTGTCCCGGCTGCCTACGGTGTAGCCGAAGGTCATGCCGTAGGGATAGCAGGGGATGATCAGCTCCGGGAACACGATCAGCTCCGCGCCGTTTTTCCCGGCTTCCCGGATCAGTTCCACCATTTTTTCCGTACCGGCTTTTTTGTCAAACATCACCGGGGCGCACTGCACCACAGCCACCCGGCAGGTATCCTTCAGATCTTTCATAGTTATTCCTCCTGACTGGACCGGCGCTTCTGCGCCGCGTTACAGCTTCATGATAGCAAATCCTTTCGCCAATGACAATACAGAAAAAATCGATCAATCTTTCCAGATAAAAATGGGAACCGGGGGATCGTTCCGCCGGTTGGCCCAATCGCAGCGGAGGACGGAAAATTTCCGGTCATCCAGCGTTTCCAGCCATGTCATCACGGCATCCCGCTCCCCGTAGCCGTTGGCGCCGCCGTAATACAGGGCAATGGCGATGACGCCGCCGGACTTCAGCAGCCGCAGAGCCGCCTCCAACGCCGCTACGGAGGTATCCGACCGGGTAAAGATAGACGGGTCCCCGCCGGGAAGCCGTCCGAAGTTGAACACCACACAGTCCACCGTTTCCGCCACCGCGTAGCGCTCCATATTGGCGTGGCTGTCCCGGATCACCTCCGCCGTCAGGCCCTCCGCCGCCAGCAGGGCTTTGGTCTGCGCCACCGCCGCCTCCTGAATGTCAAAGGCCAGCACCCGGCCCGCATCCCCCGTCAGGCGGCACAGCAGGGCCGTATCCCGGCCCTTTCCCGCCGTGGCGTCGATGCAGAAGTCTCCCGGCTTCACGGTCCGGCGCAGGAATTCGTGGACCATAGACAGTGTGTTCAGTTGCATAGATCAGTTCCTCCGTATAGAAAAGGGACCCTCATCGAGGGTCCCTTTGATGGATCGAATATAGCTTAGCCCTTGACGATGGAAGCGGTGTCCATAGCGATCATGAGCTCCTCATTGGTGGGGATCAGCAGGACCTTCACCTTGGAGTCGGCGGCGGAGATCACAGCCTCCTTGCCACGGACATTGTTGGCCTCGGCGTCCATCTTCACGCCCATGAACTCCAGACCGGAGGCGATATCCAGACGCTGAGAAGCGCTGTTCTCGCCCACGCCGGCGGTGAAGATGATGGCGTCCACGCCGCCCATAGCGGCAGCATAAGCGCCGATGAGCTTCTTTACGCCATAGTTGAACATATCCACGGCCAGACCGGCGCGCTCGTTGCCCTCCTTGTGGGCATTCTCCAGATCACGGAAGTCGGAGGACACACCGGACACACCCTGAACGCCGGACTTCTTGTTGAGGATATCCAGCATGGTGTCGATGTTCATGTCATACTTATTCATCAGGTACTGCAGGATACCGGCGTCCAGATCGCCGGCGCGGGTGCCCATGGGCAGACCGGCCAGGGGGGTGAAGCCCATGGAGGTATCCACGCTCTTGCCGCCGTCCACGGCGGTGACGGAGGAACCGTTGCCCAAGTGGCAGGAGATCAGCTTCAGCTCCTCAGGCTTCTTGCCCAGCATAGCGGCAGCGCGCTGAGAGACATACTTATGAGAGGTGCCGTGGAAGCCGTAGCGACGGACCTTGTCATTCTCATAGTACTCATAAGGCAGAGCATACATATAGGCCTTGGCGGGCATGGTCTGATGGAAAGCGGTATCGAACACGGCCACCTGAGGCACGTCCTTGCCCATAACGGCGGTGCAGGCGTTGATGCCGGTGATGTTGGCAGGGTTGTGGAGAGGAGCCAGGGGGATGCAGTCCTCCAGAGCCTTCATGACCTCATCGGTGATGAGAACAGACTTGTTGAAGGCCTCGCCACCGTGCACCACGCGGTGACCCACAGCGTCGATCTCCTTCATGGAGCCGATCACGCCGTTGTCCTTGTCCACCAGAGCGTTCAGCACAGCCTGAATGGCCTCGGAATGGGTGGGCATGGCCACGTCCACAGCGTCCAGGACCTGCTTGCCCTCGATCTGGGGCTTATAGGTGAACTTGCCGTCGATGCCGATGCGCTCGCACAGGCCCTTGGCCAGCAGCACGCCGGTCTCGGGGTTCAGCAGCTGATACTTCAAAGAGGAACTGCCCGCGTTGATAACCAGAATATTCATCGTTGGATCTCCTTCTTCTTTTGGGAAAGCCTTGCCAGCTTTCCATATTTAAGCTACAATGTAAATATAATGTTTGCATTTGCGCAAACTCTCTTTTTCATTATAACAAATCCTCCGCAAGATACAACCTACATTTTTACCGAATTGACATTATTTTGTAACCGCTTTGAGGTGACAAATGTGAAAACCGCTGGTATCATAACAGAATATAATCCCCTGCATTATGGTCACCTCGCCCTGATACAGGCCGTCCGGCAGCAATTCGGCGGAGACACCGCCATTATTTGCGCCATGAGCGGCGATTTTGTCCAGCGGGGTGACTTTGCGTTGGTACGCCGTCACGCCCGGGCGGAGGCCGCCGTCCGGAGCGGGGCGGATCTGGTATTGGAGCTGCCCCTCCCCTGGGCCGTCAGCTCTGCCGAGGGATTCGCCCAAGGCGGTGTCGAGGTTCTCACCGCCACGGGACTGCTGGACGTGTTGGCCTTCGGCAGCGAGTGCGGAGACACCGCCGCCCTTCTGCGGACCGCGAAGGCTCTGGAGGGCGACGTTTTTCAAGCGGCCTTGAGAGCGGAGCTGACCAAGGGGGACAGCTTTGCCGCCGCCCGCCAGCGGGCCGTGGCCGCCTTGCTTTCCCCGTCAGACGCCGCCCTGCTGTCCGACCCCAACAACACCCTTGGGATCGAATACTGCCGGGCGCTGCTGCGTGTGGGCGCGGCTCCTGCGCTGTTTACGATCCCCCGGACCGGTGCGGCCCATGACGCCACCCCGGAGAACGCCGGGGGCTATTCCGCCTCCGCCATTCGGCACCTGCTGGCAGAAGGACGCCGAGCCGATGCCCTGTCCCGGATGGTCCCGGCCATGAGGGCCGTTTACGAGGCGGAGGAGACTGCGGGCCGCGCGCCGGTATTCGCCGCCGCCTGTGAGCGGGCAATTCTGGCCCGGCTCCGGTCCATGACTCCGGCAGAATTCGATGCACTGGACACCGGACACGAGGGCGTCGGCCAGCGGCTGTACAACGCCAGCCGGAACGCCGCCACACTTGACGCCGTTTTAGACAACGCCAAAACCAAGCGCTACGCTTACGCCCGGCTGCGGCGGATGGTCCTCTGGGCCTATCTGGGCCTGACCCCCGCCAAGCTGCCCGCCTCCGTCCCTTACCTGCGAGTCCTGGCCGCTAACGAGACCGGCCGGGCACTGCTGGGCCGGATGCGGAAAACCGCCCGCCTTCCGGTCATTACGAAGCCCGCCGCCATCCGGTCCCTCTCCCCTGACGCTCAGCGTCTCTTTGAGACCGAGAGCCGGGCCGCCGACCTGTACGCTCTGGCGTATCCGGAGCTGGCAGAAGCCTGTGGCTCCCTCTGGCGGCAGAATCCCGTCATGCCCTGACTCATTTCCTGAAAGGAGTTCCTCACATGAAAAAGTATCTGTCTCTGATCCTTGCCCTATGCCTGCCGGCGCTGCTGGGCGGCTGCGGTGCTGTCCCGCTCCCCATGCCGGAATCCCCGACACCACCTCCCGCTGCGGATACAGAGGAAATTACTTATGAAGTGTCCACCGACCCCTATGAACAAACGGTGACAGCGGAGGACGGCACCACTTTGATGGTCATTGATTTCCAAATCCCTCATTTACAGGCCTACGCCAACGGTGCGCTGATCGAAGATCCTTCCACCCCTGCGCAGGAGCAGGCCATGGACCGGGTCCATACCTTTAACGAAAATTTCGACCAGTGGCGGGAATCGAATTCCTCAGAGGAAAACATTTCCTTTGTGAAGGATCTGTATCGGGATATGCCTGAGATGTTTTCCGAGGACCATATGGCTCCCCTTTCAGAGGAACTGACTTACACCTGCTACCGCACCGGCACCCTCATCAGCATTGCCGCCGATTATTACAGCTATCTGGGCGGTGCGCACCCCAACACCGTGTATTTCGCATGGAACTATGATCTGGACAGCGGTATGTTCCTCACCATCTCGGAGCTGGCTGCCGATCCCCAGACCTTCACGCTGGCAGTGGCGGATATGATCGAGGTGCAGGCGGAGGAACAGATCGCATCGACACCGGAGCTGGAGGGGCAGTCCCTCTCCGATGTCTATTGGGATAATTACCGGGAGACTTTGGAGAAATGGAGCAGCGACTACGCCGCCTCCTTTGATGCGGACGGTCTGACGGTGATCTTCTCCGCCTACGAGCTGGCCTCTTACGCCAACGGCCCGCAGGAGTTCCATTTCCCCTACGCCGCGCTGGACAGCTATTGGAGCGACAGCGGCCGGGTGGTACTGGGTCTGGACTGATGTTTTCGCAGCCGTAAAACAGTCCTTACAACTCAATTTGCAAAAAGGGCAGTCCCAATCGGGACTGCCCTCAGCGTGTCGAAAAAGTCTTTTCTCCCCGCTGAGCAAGTTTTCAGAACTTCATAAAAGTTCTGAAAACTTAGGATTTTAATGGCGCGGGACACCCCTCTTGGGTTTCCCGCGCACACCCTTCCTTACCGTCGCGGAGAATTTACTACTTTATCGACAGTCTTAGGGCAGTCCCAATCGGGACTGCCCTTTCATTTTGGTTTTTTAGAAATGCGAATCTTAGTACAGCTTCGCACCGGCGGGAATCCGGTCATCCACCATCAGGAGATTCAGGCCCTCGTGACCGTCCTCCTCATGAACAGCGGAGATCAGCATACCCTCGGAATCAATGCCCATCATCTTTCTGGGAGGCAGGTTCACGATGGCGATGGCCGTCTTGCCGACCAGCTCTTCCGGCTCATAATATTCATGGATGCCGCTCAAAATCACGCGATCCGTGCGCTCGCCGTCATTCAAAGTGAACTTCAGCAGCTTCTTGGACTTCTTCACCGCTTCGCAGGCCAGGATCTTCACGGCACGGAAATCGCTCTTGGAGAAGGTGTCAAAATCCACCATGTCCTTGAAGATGGGTTCGATCTTCACGTTGGAGAAGTCGATCTTCTCCTGCACGGGAGCCGCGGCAGGCACGGAAATGGCCTTTTCAGCCTTCTTGTCGGTATCCAGCGGCTTCATCGTCGGGAACAGGATGACCTCCCGGATGGTGTCCGCGCCGGTGAGCAGCATGACGCAGCGGTCGATGCCCATGCCCATGCCGCCCGTAGGAGGCATACCGTATTCCATGGCGGTGAGGAAATCCTCGTCCAGCATTTCGGTCTCGTCGTCGCCCCGCTCCCGCTGCTCCACCTGCTTTTCAAAGCGCTGGCGCTGGTCGATGGGGTCGTTCAGCTCGGAATAGGCGTTGGCCAGCTCGCTGTGGCAGATAAACAGCTCGAAGCGCTCCGTCAGCCGGGGATCGGCAGGGCTGCGCTTGGTCAGGGGGCTGACCTCCACAGGATACATGGTAATGAAGGTGGGCTGGATCAGCTTCTCCTCCACCTTCTGATCGAAGCAGGCGTACAGGGCGTTGCCCCAGGTCTTTTCGGCGGCATCCGCCAGCTCCACGCCCACGGCCTTAGCCGCGGCCACGGCCTCGGCGTCATCGGTGATGGCGCCGAAGTCCACGCCCACATACTCCTTGACGGCGTCCACCATGGTCAGCCGGCGCCAGCCGGGAGTCAGGTCGATCTGCTCGCCCATCCACTCCACCTGATAGCTGCCGTTGATCTCCTTGGCAGCGCCTGCCAGAATGCCCTCGGCAATGTCCATCATGGTGTGGAAGTCGGCGTAAGCCTGATACATCTCCACGGTGGTGAATTCGGGGTTGTGCTTGGGGTCCATGCCCTCGTTGCGGAAAATGCGGCCGATCTCATACACTCGGTCCATGCCGCCCACGATGAGCCGCTTCAGCGGCAGCTCCGTGGCGATGCGCATGTACATATCAATGTCCAGCGTGTTGTGATGGGTGATGAAGGGCCGGGCGGCGGCGCCGCCGGCGATGGTGTTCAGAACGGGGGTCTCCACTTCCATGTAACCCATGTTGTCCAGATAGTTCCGCATGAACTTGATGAACTGAGAACGGATAACGAAGTTCTTCTTCACCTCGGGGTTCACCATCAGGTCCACATAGCGCTGACGGAACCGCAGTTCCTTATCCTGCAGGCCGTGGAACTTCTCCGGCAGGGGCAGAAGGGACTTGGACAGCAGGGTGATGTTATGCGCCCGGACGCTCATCTCGCCCCGCTGGGTGCGGAACGCCTCGCCCTCGACGCCCACGATGTCGCCGATGTCGAACTTCTTGAACTTCTTATAGACCTCTTCGTCCATCTCGTCCTGACGGGCGTAGAGTTGGATGCGGCCATCCCGGTCCTGCAAATCGCAGAAAGATACCTTGCCCATGCCGCGCTTGCTCATGAGGCGGCCTGCCACCTTGACGGGCTTGCCCTCCATGGCGTCGAAGTTGTCCTTGATCTGCTGGGAGGTTGCATCCCAGTCAAAGCGGGTGATCACAAAGGGGTTCTGGCCCTCCGCCTGGAGATTCGTCAGCTTCTCCCGGCGAATACGGGTCTGCTCGGACAGGCTCAGCTCCGGCTGGGCCTGGGGATTCTTCTGTTCAGCCATGCTTCTTTCTCCTTAGCGTTCGATCTTCTTAACGGTGTAACGGATGTTGCCGAAGGGCGCTTCCACCACGACCTCCTGGCCTTCCTTGGCGCCCAGGAAGGCCTTACCGAAGGGAGACTCCTCGGAGATGATGCCGTGCATGGGATCGGACTCCTGAGAGCCGACGATCTTATAGCTGGCTTCCTTGCCGTCGGTGCCCTGAACAGTGACGGTGCAGCCGATGGTGATGGTGTCAGACGCGGCGGACTCATCCACGATGACCACGTGCTGCAGGATCACTTCCAGCTCGGCAATGCGGGAATAGAGCTTGCCCTGCTCGTTCTTTGCCTCATCATACTCGCTGTTTTCGCTGAGGTCGCCGAAGCCGCGGGCGATCTTGATCTGCTCCGCCACCTCGTCGGACCGGGTGGTCTTCAGATAATTCAGTTCCTGCTCCAGCTCGTCCTTACGAGCTTGGCTCATTTTGTATTCTTTTTCCATTTCGGCTGTTCCTTTCATTATCCTGAAGTGTATAACACTCCTAATTTACCATGGTTTTATATTGTAATAGGTATCTTCCGGATTGTCAAGGGCAAAAGGCTCTGATTTCGGGAACAGCCCCTTTGTTTTCCGTTTCTTCCAGCTGCACGGACACCTGCCCCGGCCGCAGAGCGCCGGTCCGCCACAGGACCGACAGAAGCTGGCCCCGGTCAAGGCCCTCCGGCAGCCTTGCCTCCACCTCCGGCGGCAGCAGGAGCCGGGGCAGGGGCAGCGATTCGTCATACAGCGGCAAAAAGCCGCCTCCCTGCGCTTCCGTGGGGTCGAAGGCTATGTGGACAGACACCGGCTCCCGCTCCGTCTCCGGGTTCAGCACGATAGACACGCCGTATTCCCGCCGCAGACGGCGGCACAGCTCCTCCCCGCCGAAGGGGACCTTCAATATGAGATACCGGTGACGCAGAGCCAACTCCGTCACCGTCCGCACCACCTCGCCGGAGAGGGCGTCCGCCGTGATCAGCACCCGCGCCCCGGCGGGGTTTTCCCCCCGGAACCGCAGCAGCTCTCCGCACCAGTCCGCGGCGATGGCCCGCCGAAGCGACAGGGTTTCTACCGGGCGCAGCCCCTCCGGCAGAGCCTCCGCTGAGGCCCCGGCAGGCAGCACCACCTGTTCCACCCTCTGCCGCAGCAGCTTTTTTCCGGCGGTACGGAGCCTCCGCCGCTCCGTTAAGGGGTTCCTACGCCGGTCCTGCGCCATCCGGGCGCAGAGAAACCGGATATGCAGCACGCTGACCTCTTTTAACGTAACAGGACGGGTCCAGTGCCCGCTTGGTTCCCAAAGCATCATTCCTACCATAACGATCAACCTCCTGCCCCATGGTATGGGACAGGAGGTCGATTCAGAACGGTTCGCCATTCCTTACTTCTTTTTCAGTTCGCTGAGGATACAAAGCCCCATGGCCAGCACAGGCAGCAGTCCCCGCAGACACAGAAAGCCCTGCGGATCGCCTAAGCGGATATTGGCATCGGCAAACAGTCCCACAACCCACGCGGCCAGCGTGGCGTTGATCGCTTTCAGATACATTCGCACTTCCTCCTTTTATTTGCCCACTGAGGTGCCGGAGAGGGTGTAGCCCGTCAGATACCCCTTCTTCGGCGCCGCACCGTGGCTCAGGGGATTGATCCGCACATTGTTTTCCACCACCTCAAAGTGGAGGTGGGGCCCAGTGGTGTGTCCGGTGGAGCCGGTAATGCCGATGGTCTGCCCCTGCTTGACGTAGGTTCCCACGCTGACCTTGATGCTGCTCATGTGAGCGTACAGGGTGGTGTTGCCCACGCCGTGAGAAATGACCACATAGTTGCCGTAGGAGCTGGACCGCTGGGCGATGATGACCGTGCCCGCCTTGGCAGCGTACACCGGACTGGTGTAACCCACCCGGCCGATGTCGGTGCCCTTGTGGTTGGTGGAGCCAACGCCGCCGGGGGAATTACGCCCGCCTACGGTGGAGGTGATATACCGGCTGTCCACCGGCCAGATGTAGCCGCCGGGGTTGGTGTTGTATTTCTTTCCCTCCGCCGCCATCTGTTCTTCCAACTTCTTCTGCATTTGCTTGACCTGCTGCTCGATGCGGCGCTCCTCGGCCTCCAGCTCCTTCAGCGTGGCCTGATACTCGGCGGCGTTGTCATCGATCTCCTTGACCAGCTTGTTGGCCTCGTCCCGCTGGGCGCTGAGCTGCTTTTTCTGGGTCTCCAGTTCTGCTTTGGCGGCTTCCAGCGCCGCCTTATTGGCTTCCAGACCGGCTTTCTTCTCCGCAATCTCCGCCTGCAGGGTCTGAAGGTCCTGAATCACCCGCCGGTCATAGTCCATGACCTCGTTGATAAAGTCCAGACTGCCCAGCAGGTCGGAAAAGCTGCTGGCCTTGAACAGCACCGACCAATAGCTGATGGTGCCCCGCTCCTCCATTTCCCGGACCCGCTTGCAGAACAGCTCGTATTGAGCCTCCTCCCGCTGCTGGGCGTCCGCCAGTTCGGTTTCCGCCTGAGAAATAAGGGCGTTGTAGTCGGAGATCTGAGCCTCCGTGTTGCTGATCTTGGCGTTGGTGTTGGCGATCTGGTCATCCAGAAGGGTCTTTTTCTGCACCGCCGCCGCCTTGTCGTTCTTCAGACTGTTGAGTTTGCTCTGGATCTCCTTTTGCTTTTTATCCAGGCTGGCGGCGTTCCCCTTCAGGGCGTCGATATCCGCCTGGGTGACCTTGGCGGCCATAGCCGGGGCCACATTCACCGACAGGCACAGCACCGCGCAGAGCAGCGCGGCGCAGATGCGGACATAGCGCTTGCTTTTCTTCATGTCCGCCCTCCTTTACACCTGAAGGAACCGCCGGATGGCGGAAAGGCTGCCGCCTACGCCAACGAGGATGCCGGCCCCCAGAAATACGCCGCCCACCGGCTTCCAAAGCTGCTGGAAGGGCACGATGGAAAGGAGCTGTAAGGTGTCATTGTCGGCAACGCCCTGCGCAATGGCTTCATACAAGCCCCATTGCAGCAAAAAGGCAAGGATCGCACCGGTAAGGCCCAGCATGAAGCCCTCATACACAAAGGGCCAGCGGATAAAGCCGTTGGTCGCGCCCACCATTTTCATAATGGCGATCTCATCCCGCCGGTCAAAGGTGGTGAGCTTGATGGTGTTGGAAATAATGAACATGGACACAACGAACAGCACTGCGATCAGCGTCAGGCAGATGACCGTGGCGATATTCCGGACTGTGATGAAGCCGTTGGTCAGCTCCGCATAGGCGTTGATGCCGCCGATGCCTGGAATGGCCTTGATGAGTTCCACTGTCTGGCTCTGGAGCTTCAGCTCCTTGACCTTGATGGCGAACCGGTCCCGGAGGATGTTGGGGTCCAGATCCTGAAAATATTCCTCATCCGGGTGTTCGCTGATGAAGGACTGCATGGCCTCCTCACGGGAGATAAAGGTGACGGACGCCACATTGTCCACCGCTTCCAGTTTCTTTTGCAGGGCCTTGGCCTGTGCCTCCGTATAGCTGTCATCCACAAATGCTAAAATCTCATTGTCCTGCTCCGCCTGCTTCAAGTTGGCGTCCGCGTTGACGGCCACCAGCGTAAAGGTGCCCATGATCAGCAGGCACGCCACGGTAATGCCGATGGCGGCGAAGGACATGAAGCCGTGGCTGAACATATTGGATAGACCCTCGTGGAAGAAATATCCGAAATCGTGTTTACTCATGGATATGCCCTCCCACATAGCCGCCTACGCTGTCGTTGATGATGCGGCCCTGGTCAATGGTAATGACCCGCTTGCCGAATTTGTTTACCAGATCCTTTTCGTGGGTCACCACCACCACAGTGGTGCCAAGCTGGTTGATCTTCACCAACAGCGTCATGATCTCCATGGAGCGCTCCGGATCCAGATTGCCGGTAGGCTCATCGGCGATGATGGTAGCAGGGTTGTTCACCAGCGCCCGGGCGATGGCCACGCGCTGCTGCTCGCCGCCGGAAAGCTCGCTGGGGAAATTCTCTGCCTTCTTTTCCAGACCCACCAGCTGCAAAACGTAGGTAATGCGCTGTTTGATCTCTTTTTTCGGCATACCAACAGCCCGCATGACAAATTCCAGATTTTCATAGACCGTTTTCTTCTCGATCAGGCGGAAATCCTGAAAGATGACGCCCAGCGTCCGGCGCATCATGGGGACTTGCCGCTCCGCAATGTTGCTGACGGAAAAGCCGTTGATCATGATACGGCCCGCCGTGGGGACCTCCTCTCCGGTGAGCATTTTGATAATGGTAGATTTTCCGGACCCGGAGGGGCCCACTAAAAACACAAACTCGCCGTCCTCAATGGCGGCGCTGATACCCCGGATGGCACGGGTCCCGTTGGGATATTCCATTTCCACGTCTTTCAGGCGGATCATCAAGCAGTCTCCTTATTCATTGTCCAATCGGCCTGTCCCCATGGGATCAGGTCGACATAATACTACATATAGTCACATTATATACGGCTTTTCGGGACATTGCAACGTTTCCTTGCAGATTCCTTTCAAAGTTTTTCCCGGGAAATTTTTCCGGATCCCCACCGCCCCCGCTCCTTGGAAAGCTGTTTTTTGCTTTGAGAACAGTCTCCGTTCCGACAAAAAACCGGGAAGCCTGACGGCTTCCCGGTTTCAGCGTGTCGAAAAAGTCTTTTCTCCCCGCTGAGCAAGTTTTCAGAACTTCATAAAAGTTCTGAAAACTTAGGATTTTAATGGCGCGGGACACCCTTCTTGGGTTTCCCGCACACACCCTTCCTTACCGTCGCGGAAAATTTATCACTTTATCGACAGCCTCAAACCGGGAAGCCTGACGGCTTCCCGGTTTCTCACATGTAAAAGTATCAGGAATCAATGCCCCGGCTGGTCAGATATTTCTTGACCATCAGCGCCACCTTGAAGGTGATGGCATCGTCAAACTCCCGGAGATCCAGACCGGTGAGCTTCTTGATCTTCTCCAGCCGGTACACCAGGGTATTCCGGTGGACAAACAGCTTCCGGGCGGTCTCGGAAACGTTCAGGTTGTTCTCAAAGAACTTGTGGATGGTGAACAGAGTTTCCTTATCCAGCGCGTCGATGGGGTTCTTCTTGAAAACCTCCTGGAGGAACATCTCGCACAGGGTAGTAGGCAGCTGATAGATCAGGCGGCCGATGCCCAGATTTTCGTAGTTGATGATGTACTTCTCGGTGTCAAAGACTTTGCCCACCTCAATGGCGATCTGGGCCTCCTTGTAGCTCTTGGCCAGATCCCGCAGATGCATGGCGATAGTGCCCATGCCCACCACTACGGTGCTTTCACCGTTGACCCGGAGGGCCTCCTCGATCTGGGCGGCAGTCTTGTTCAGTTCCTTGCTGCCCGCACCGTCCGGCAGCTGGCGGATCAGAACCACATCCCCCTCGCCGACGCTGAGGACAAAGTCGTTCTGGCGGTCCGGGAACATGGCCTGAATGGTCTCCGTGGGAACGGATTCCCCCTTCTGCAAGGCCCGGATGGCGAAGATGCCCCGGCTGACGTCGGTGGCCACCCGCAGTTCCTTGGCCCGCATATAAATATCGCCCAGCATGATGTTGTCGGAGATGATGTCCTTGACGAAGGACCCCCTGTCATGCTTTTCCTCATAATAGCTCTTGGCTGCGTTCAGCGCCACCGTCGCCATAGAACAGATAGTCTTGCTGATCTCATTATCGCCAAAGGCGAAAACGGCGTAATCAAACTGGTTTCCCCAGCCGCTGAGCGCCTTGAAGGTCTTGCCGTCAAAGCAGACCATGCTGCCGGCAGCGCCGTTTACCGCCGCCACATACTCGCTCCAGCGCTGGCCGATCATAGACAGCTCGCTGCAGGCAATGACAACGCCCTCACCGTCGATCACGCCGACGGTTCGATCCGTGTTTTCCTTCAATTGCAGAACTACGTTCTGAAAGATTCTTCCGGACATGGCTGTTCCTCCTCAACACGAAAACTATGGATCACGCAGGGCCTACCCGCGCATACCTATTGTGCAATCTGTCAGTAAGGTCATTATAGCGATTATTTTGTCGGATTGCAAGATGTTTTTTCTTTTTTCAACAAAAAATCACTTTCCTTTTTGTTGAAGTTTCGAGGTTTTCTTGTCTCCTCCGTCAGTTTTGCTAATGCCTGCCATTCCTCTTTGGTCAGCAAACGGTATGTACCCCGCTCCAGAACCGGATCCAACAGCAAATTGCCCATGCGAACGCGCTCCAAATACAGCACCGGCTTTCCCAGATACGCCAGCATCCGTTTGATTTGGTGAAATTTCCCCTCCCGCAAAATCACATAGGCCTCGCTCTCCTCGCCGGCGGTCAGGATCCGCAATTCCGCCGGCTGGCAAATCAAACCGTCATCCAGGTGCAAGCCTTCCGCAAAGGCGGCACTGTCCGCCGCACTAAGACGTCCCGCCACCCGGACATAGTATTCCTTATCCACATGCTTTTTCGGAGACAGCAGCTCGTGAGCCAGTCCGCCCTCGTTGGTCAGCAGCAGCAAGCCTTCCGTGTCCTTATCCAGCCGTCCCACCGGGAACAGGCCCTGCCGCTGCAAATCCTGAGGCAGCAGGTCCAACACCGTTGCCCCCCGGCCGTCCTCCGTGGCGGACAGATACCCCGCCGGCTTGTTCAGCATGACCCAAGTATACCGGCGCCAGTTCAGCTTTTCTCCGTTGACCGCGATCACAGCCTGCTCCGGGTCCGCCTTTTCCTCAGCCGACCGGGCCGGGACCCCGTCCACCGTCACCCGTCCCTGACGAACCAGGTCCTTCACTTCCCTGCGGGACCACCGCCCCGTAGAGGCGATGATCTTATCCAGCCGCTGCGCCGCCATAACTGATCCTCCCACGCTGTTTTTTTCAATTTTATCATAATCGGATGGAAAATGGAATAGAAACAAACAGGAGGGATGATGACCATGATGATCCAAGCGATTCGACTGACACGAAAAAAGGCCGCACTGGCGGTCATTCTTGCAGGGGCCGTTCTGGCGGCGCTGATCCTGCTGCTGGGGCAGCGCGGCGGTGCGGGTGCGTCAGAGCAGCCCTGTCTTTCCAACAACGGAGAGAGAGTGGCATATCTGCGGGAACTGGGCTGGGAGATCGACCCGGAACCGCTGACCACGCTGCAATTTCTGCTGCCGCCCAAGCTCAGCGGGGACTACATCACCTACAACGATCTGCAAAAGGCGCAGGGCTTCGACTTAGAGACCTGCTGCGGCAAGCAGGTAACCCGTTTCACCTACACCGTCACCAACTATCCCCAGCGGCCCGACGGCGTTCAGCTCAACCTCTACATCTGCGAGGACCTTCCGGTGGCGGGGGACGTGGTCTGCACCGGGACCGACGGATTTCAGGACACATTGGTTTTCCCACAGCAAACGGATGCCTCCTGATAGCTGACTGCTCCACAGGACCCCCCCACTTCCGACCGGACAGCCAGCAGTTTATTGCCGCTATCATCGCCCATATCGAGCAAACCGCCAAAATGCCTAATCCATTTTGTGTTCCAGCATTCTCTGATCCCCTTGAAAATACAGAATCCCGAGGCTGTCGGGAACACAAAATTGAATTGGGCGTAAAAAAGACCTGCCGCTAAGCGGCAGGCCTTTCTATTGGTGCGAATTATTCGTCGATCTCGATAACAACGCCGGAACCAACGGTACGGCCACCCTCACGGATAGCGAAACGCAGGCCCTTTTCAATGGCGATGGGGGTGATCAGTTCGACCTTCATGTCCACGTTATCGCCGGGCATGCACATCTCGGTGCCCTCGGGCAGAGTGATGACGCCGGTCACGTCGGTGGTACGGAAGTAGAACTGAGGACGATAGTTGTTGAAGAAAGGAGTGTGACGGCCACCCTCGTCCTTGGTCAGAACGTAAACCTGGCCAACGAACTTGGTGTGGGGATGAATGGAGCCGGGCTTGGACAGAACCTGACCGCGCTCCACGCCCTGACGGTCGATACCACGCAGCAGAGCGCCGATGTTGTCGCCGGCCTCGGCGTAGTCCAGCAGCTTGTGGAACATCTCGATACCGGTAACAACGGTCTTCTTCTTCTCGTCGGACAGACCAACGATTTCCACTTCCTCGGACAGCTTCAGCTGGCCACGCTCCACACGGCCGGTAGCAACGGTACCACGGCCGGAGATGGTGAAGACGTCCTCAACGGGCATCAGGAAGGGCATATCGGCCTTACGGTCGGGAGTGGGGATATAATCGTCAACAGCGTCCATCAGCTCCTTGATGCAGGCATACTCGGGAGCGTTGGGATCGGTGGACTCGGAGATCAGGGCGTTCAGAGCGGAGCCCTTGATGATGGGGATCTCGTCGCCGGGGAAGTTGTAGGTGGTCAGCAGCTCGCGGACTTCCATCTCCACCAGCTCCAGCAGCTCCTCATCGTCAACCTGATCGCACTTGTTCAGGAACACAACCATGGCGGGCACACCAACCTGACGGGCCAGCAGGATGTGCTCACGGGTCTGAGCCATGGGGCCGTCGGTAGCAGCGATAACCAGGATAGCGCCGTCCATCTGGGCAGCACCGGTGATCATGTTCTTGATATAGTCGGCGTGGCCCGGGCAGTCAACGTGAGCATAGTGACGCTTTTCAGTCTCATACTCAACGTGAGCGGTGTTGATGGTGATGCCGCGTTCCTTCTCTTCGGGAGCCTTATCGATGCTGTCATAAGCCTCGAACTCGGCCTTGCCCTGCAGGGACAGCCACTTGGTGATAGCGGCGGTCAGAGTGGTCTTACCATGGTCGACGTGACCGATGGTACCGATGTTAACATGGGGCTTGGTTCTTTCAAACTTCTGCTTAGCCATTTGAAAATCCTCCTGTCAGTTAAATGAATGATAATGGATTGATATGGACGGTGCGTTTCATAGCACCGTATATTTTACAATATCCCGCCGGGAAAAGCAAGACCTGAATTAGTCGGCTTTCTTGCCCCGCTCCTCCACGATCTTGTCGCGGATGCTCTTGGGAATCTCGGCGTAGCTGTGGGGCTCCATGGTGTACTGGCCACGGCCCTGGGTGTTGGAACGCAGATCGGTAGCATAGCCAAACATATTGGCCAGAGGCACCAGAGCGTCCACCTGCTGTGCACCGGGACGGGCCTCCTGTCCCTGGATCTGGCCGCGGCGGGAGGTCAGGTCGCCGATGACGGTGCCCAGATACTCGTCGGGCACGATGACGGAAACCTTCATGATGGGCTCCAGCAGGACGGGATCTGCCTTGCGCATAGCCTCCTTGAAGGCCATGGAGCCGGCGATCTTGAACGCCATTTCGGAGGAGTCCACCTCGTGATAGGAACCGTCGAACAGGGTGACCTTCACATCCACCACAGGATAACCGGCCACGGTGCCGGACAGCATCGCGCCCTGGATACCGGCGTCGATAGCGGGGATATACTCCTTGGGGATGGCGCCGCCCACCACGGCGTTGACAAACTCATAGCCCTTACCGGACTCGTTGGGTTCCACGTGGATCTTCACATGACCGTACTGCCCCTTACCGCCGGACTGACGGGCGTACTTGGTATCCTGATCCACCGCCTTGCGGATCGTCTCCTTGTAGGCCACCTGAGGTGCGCCCACATTGGCCTCCACCTTGAACTCGCGGAGCAGACGATCGACGATGATCTCCAGATGCAGCTCGCCCATACCGGCGATGATGGTCTGACCCGTCTCCTCGTCGGTGTAGGTGCGGAAGGTGGGGTCCTCCTCGGCAAGCTTCGCCAGGGCGATGGCCATCTTCTCCTGGCCGGCCTTGGTCTTGGGCTCGATGGCCACGCGGATCACGGGCTCGGGGAA